>Ga0315291_10010348_pt1 | contig 11407 bp, 17 predicted proteins | sample YL17G12_20_MG_FD_203070 | JGI IMG/M metagenome (GOLD analysis project Ga0315291, IMG submission 203070) | Sediment microbial communities from Yellowstone Lake, YNP, Wyoming, USA - YL17G12_20 | ecosystem: Environmental > Aquatic > Freshwater > Lake > Sediment | place: USA: Wyoming | collected...
GTTGAGAATCCTTTATTTTGAAGGAAAAATCACCAACCTACTTGAAAAAGTGGTTGGTGATGCTATTGTATAGTTAGGTGACCTCCGACCCCCACCTAAAGGAGGGGGATTTCTTTAGGAGGTTAAAAAGAGCGTTGATTGAAGTTGGGGTTGAAAATAAATGTGCGGTTTGTGGAATTGTTTCGTGGAACGAAAAACCTATCCATCTAGAGATAGATCATATTGATGGAAACAGGAAAAATAATCTTGTTGAGAATCTTCAATTTATATGTCCAAATTGTCATTCTCAAACTGATAACTACAAGTTTTATGGAAGGAAACATGTTTATGGAAGGAAGCATGGCTGAGTCTGGTTTATGGCGCTCGCCTTGAAAGCGAGAGAACCTGAAAAGGTTCCGTAGGTTCGAATCCTACTGCTTCCGCCATCTAAAAAAGGAGAATAACTATGACTACTGAACAACGTTTGATCAAAGAGGCAGAGACTTACTTTTTTTATGAAGTGTTTAATACTCCAATATGTACAGGTACAGAATATCCTGGAACAATCAAATATTTCTCAGACAGTTCTATGGGTAAGTTACTTCTTAAAGCTTTACAAGATGTAAAAGAACAAATAGATTCAAAGGCGACTATATTTCTGGAAGATTTGTCTAACCAGTTGGAGGTTGCAGTTACGTTAAAAACTGCAATACTTGCTCTCAGAATTATTTTGGTTGATATAGAAACTGGCGCAGAAAAGATAAAATTTTATTGCAGTGATAAGGATAATATTAAACAGATGGAAGTTATCTATAAAGATCTTGTTGATGATTATGAAAATCTGTATAAGGAAACAATTGAAGATATTAAAAGAAATCTGAAATCTGATACTTATTTAGTTAAGTTTCCAAATCTTGAAGAAGATGAAACTCTAGTGGTTAAAGTTGGTAACGAAGAAAGACCTGCAAGTGAAGAAAATATACAAGAAGTTATTGAAATTTTGGAAAAAGTTAAAGAAAATAAGAATTTAGAGATTGTCACTCACCATGTAATGAGTTTTGTTGTCGTAAAAACAAAAGATCTGTTAAATGGAAAAGTAAAATGAAAAATAACGTTATCCATAAGGCGGCTTGTCCAAAACATCATTATATAAATCCTACTTTGTGTTGCACGTCATTTACTGAACAGGACGCTCATTTGTTTTCTAGGACAAAATGGGAAAATGTAACCTGTAAAAAATGTCTTGCAAAAAGGATTAGAACAGATATCGATAAACTATCTCGTTGTCCAGTTTGCAAGTGTTCCTGGGATGGAGGAGATATTCCTGAAGCTATCAGAGAACGTTACAGCCCTCCGTATAAGTATTCACGTCTGATTGGAATCGAAGACCCTATGCTATATGATGGCGTTTCTTTCTGGAAATGCCCAGATTGTGGAGCGATGTGGGATAGATTCACTAACAAGTTGCTGGAAAAAGATTGGAAAAAGATTCTGGATTACTTGACAAACGAGTAATTCGGTGTATTGTATGATTATTCGGGCAGAAACCATAGATAAGTATAAGGAGAAAAGCTATGCAGAAGAAATCAACAGTAACAGGTCGGTTCATGAAGAGATTCAAGAGGAATCAGAGGGTGTTCCATAAAGGGACAGCCTGGAGAGTGTGCAAGGACATCAAAAAGGATGAAGCTTGGGAGCATGTCTATTACAAGCTCCAGCGTGGAACGAAAATACAGCATGTAAGGGCTGATTACATAATGACCAGAAAGCAACTCGAAACTCAGGAAGCCTGAGATAATTAAGAGAAGTTAGGTTCCCCTGCCCGAACCAAACTTTGAAAAGGCCACAGTTATGTATCGTGATTTCGATGAATATGTCGTTGATAATCCTGGAATACGAAAAGCTCTTGAAAAGAATCAAAAGCTTATTGAAAAACTTGAATATGAACGTGATAATTTTGCTGGAATTGGAACGAATAAAGCAAAGAGAAGATTGAACAAACTGTCTTTGACAGATCCTATTGCAAAAGCAATTAGAATAGCCTTGGAAGTTGAAGACAAGAATATTTGTGCAAAAGATTCTTATTGGAAATATAAGAACAAAATCTATCACCAAAAATATCGTTTGATTATAGATCTGTGCGAGTTGTTCAAATTACAAAATTGGATATATGGAATTCAAAAAGGACAAAGTCATTCCACTTCTCACGTGATATATTTTGAGATTCCGGGTTGTGAACAAATTTCTTGGCATTTCACTCCGGAAAGGAGTAAAGTTTTTCCGGATTATATGGGAAAATGGGATAAGAAAGAGAATGCAACGATTGGGAAGTTAGAAGTGGTGGCGAAGAAGTTGTTAAGTAAGCTAGAAACATAGATTGGAAGGTAGTATCTATTCAGAACCGTACTTTTCTTCCATCTCTTTAAGATGTGTATAGTATTTCCCATCACCTTCTGCAAGGTGGTCCAAACTTATTCGTTTTGCTACCTCTGGATCGGTAGTATGTTCCTTTTCGATTTCTATTCCCATAGCAAGTTCTTTAGGATCAACATCTTTTTCGGTGATACCTTTTTCGTTCGCTCTTCCGGCTTTAATGAACGTTTCATCGAGTTTGGTTTTGTCGATTTCTGCTTTTTTGAAGATCACTCTCATAAATTTGCCCTCAGCGGTTGACAAGTCTGATTTACAGCCTATAGTATATCATTCTAAGAAGTTTTGTGTTTATCCTACAAGGAGGAAAAGATGGACATTCCAGTATTGCACGTTACGGGGAACAGTTTGGCTGAGACATACGAAAAAGGACTGATTGAGCTTTGGCAAAATGGGTGTAGGATGCCAACTGCCTACGATAAGCCTGGAGATCCGTTGTCACTTGACTGCACGATGAATCTTACTGTTTTGAAACCGTGGTCCGATCCGATGATCCACAAGTTTTTTATTGGTGGAATAGCTGACTTGAGGGAATATGTTTACGAATTGGAAGGATTGAAGGATTGTATTTGTAGGAATGAAAACGATCCAAAAGACACAAGGTGGGAATATTTGTATTCATCAAGGATGACGAACTACGGAACGTGGCTGGAAAAGGTAAAAGGTTTAGAGGATGTTTCAGAACATCATTTTGACGTTGTTGCAAAATACGACGATGGCTCAGATGGAATAAGAACCGGACATTTTGAAGTAAATCAGGTGGAAAATGTTATACAAAAGCTTGTTAAGCAACCATTTACCCGTCAGGCTCAGATGATTTTGTGGATGCCACAAATGGATTCCAAGGTTTATGATCCGCCTTGCTGTCAATCTTTACACTTCAGGTTGACTCCTGAAGGGAAAGGCTATAGTTTGAATACGAATATACGGTTTAGATCGAACGATTCTTCTCGTGCTTTTTTCCATAACTGTTTTGGATTTATTCAATTTGTTCGTAACAAGATTTTATTTCCGTTACAGGAACGTCTAGGTTGTGAGATAAATTATGGAAGGTTAAATTGGCAAGCGGACTCTTGGCATCTTTATGGTTCTGAGATCAAAAATTTTGAGGAAAGATTTATAAATCGTCTGAAGGTTTCTAATTTTGAAGATAGAGTTTTGAATTTTCACGATCCAGATATTCAGGAGATGTATCACGAGTGTGAACCTATGATACTTCAGAAATTTGAGGATGTGAAGAAGAGTTTTGGGATTGTTTCATGAAAAATAAATCAAAGAAAAAAGTAGACGAAAAAGTTCCTAAAGAATGGTGGAAACATCATTACAAAGATTGTGGAACGGCGTATCGTGGGTGCCATCCGACTAAATGTCCAAAAAACCAATACGAAAAAACTGGAATTTGGAAATTGAACTGGGACTAATTACTTTTGTTTCTTAACGTGTTCCTTGCATCTCTTATAACGTGCTTCAGCACCTTCTGACCATTTACTCCGTTCGGTAGTTCCTTCGGTTTTACCTATTGATTCAGTACAAACTGCGAATTCGTTGTATTTCTTTTTCTTCTTACCTTTCTTTTTAGCCTCTTCGAACTTGAGCCCTATTTCAAGCCATTCTCGCTTTGTCATTTTCAGGAACTTTTTACCATTTTCGGCAGTTACTATTCTCACAGTTTTCTCTCCGTTTTATGTTTACAGGATTCAAAAAACGCTATCGTTCTCCTTCCTGTGTTCTAGGAAATTTTTATCATGTTTCAGCTTGCATTGTGCCTTTGCGGTGCTATACTAATGTCAGGTTCACAAAGAACTGGAGAACGAATTGAACTACTTCTATGACAAAAAACTTAATCCGTTATTAAAATGGCCGGGAGGTAAGAGTGAGGATTTATCTCATCTAAGAAACGATTTTGGATATCTTTTCCCAGAAAAAATCAGAAACTATTATGAACCCTTCCTTGGAGGCGGTGCGTTTTGGCTTTCTCTCAGTACAGAACAGATGTTTGTAAATGATCTTTGTGAAGAAGTTATCTTTTTCTATGAGACTATTAGAGATCAGAATATAGAGTTTTTTGAATTTATCAGAAAGATGTCAGAAAATTGGAGTTTTTTGTCTGGAATTGGTAGATGTAAGTATGCTGAATTGTACATGTCATCAGATGAAGAAAGAAGTGCTGTTTTAGAGACGTATCGTATGTCTCTTGAAGATACATTTTTTGTTTCAGAGTTCAAGAATAAGTATTTTGATACGCTTATTTCATCTTTGTCGTCAAAGATAAAAAACATAAGAAAAGTAGAAGAGAGGAAAGGGAAGTTGTCAGAAGAAGATTTTTCTCAGAATATCAGAGGTGCCTTGAAAGCTGGATTTTATACGATAGTAAGGGAGATTTATAACGAAAGAAAACAAATGGACTGTTTGAAGGTTGCATGTTTCTACTTCTTGAGAGAATATTGTTTTTCTTCTATGTTCCGTTATAACTCTAAAGGTGGTTTTAATGTTCCGTATGGAGGGATATCATACAATGATCGTTCTCCAGCAGCAAGAATGAAGTATTGGCAAAATGATGAACTTGTTAAACATTTATCGGCTACGAAGTTCTTTAAAGAAGATTTTGAAGTCTTCTTAAGAAGAATGAAGCCAACTGGTGATGATTTTGTTTTTGTAGATCCTCCATACGACAGCGAGTTCAGTACATATGCAAAGAACGTATTTGGTCAACAAGAGCAGAAAAGATTGGCAAACTATCTTGTTAACGAATGTGAAGCAAAGTTTCTCGCTATCATGAGAAATACAGATTTCATTCGTGGATTGTACGATGGTAATAATGGCATTCAGTGTTTGACTTTCGATAAGACGTATGCTGTAAGTTTCAAAAACAGAAATGAAAAGGGTGTTGAACATTTGATTGTTGCGAGAACTGGAGAAAAATCATGAAAGATGATCTTGGAGATCGTATGAAGTTTTTGGAAGGGATTGAGGCTCAGAGGAAATTTCTTCCACTTCTTCCTATTTGTTGCAGATTCGACGGAAGAAGTTTCCACAATTTCACCAAAGGAATGAAGAGACCTTTTGATTCTGTAATGTCTGACATGATGGTTGAGACGACGAAGTTTCTTGTTGAAGAGGCTAACGCTTGTGTCGGCTATACTCAGTCGGACGAGATTTCTTTGGTTCTTTATAGCGATACCTACAAGAGTCAGGTGTTTTTCGATGGAAGAATTCAGAAATTGGTGTCGGTTCTTGCTTCATTGGCTACGGCTAAGTTTTTGACTCTTGTTATGGAAAATACGCCTGATAAAGTTAAAGAACTTCCAGTTTTCGATTGTAGAGTTTGGACTGTTCCAAATAAGGAAGAAGCGGTTGCAACTATATTGTGGCGAGAGTTTGATGCAACGAAAAATAGCAAATCGCAATTGGCGCAGTCGAAATTCTCTCACAATGAACTTAATGGTAAAACTGGAGAGGAAAAGCAGGAAATGCTTTTTTCAAAGTTTGGTATCAACTGGAATGACATTGAGCCGAGATTCAAGCGTGGCACTTATGTTCAGCGTAAGAAAAGCGTTCGCCGTTTTTCAACGGAAGAGTTGGATAAACTTCCTCCGAAACACGCTGCCAGGAAGAATCCTGGTTTGACTTTTGAGAGATCGGACGTTATTGTAGTTGATATGCCACCTTTGGCTACGGTTATCAACCGTGTTGCTGTAATCTTTGATGGAGCAGATCCGGAAACTTTGAAAAAGGATAACGAAAAATGAGTTGTGTCAAAGAGTTTTTCAACAAACTTGTTCCTCATGAGTTTACTGATTATTGCGCAACTGGAGGTGATTATGTCTGGACAGAGCAAATTCCAAGAATAGAACATTGGTGGTTGAAAATAAAGGAAATTTCGTTTTATGTTTTGATAGCCGTTGGCGTAGTTTTAGTTTTATTATCTAGGAGATAAAAGGAGTGGTTATGAGTGAAATAACTTTCAGTGACGTGATGTTTGAACCTCAGTATTCAGAGGTGAGATCTAGGAAGTTGGTTGATTTATCTTCGAGTTTGGGAAAAACCCACATGAGAGTTCCTCTAATATCTGCAAACATGAAAGATATCAGTGGAGTAAAAATGATAGCCGAAATGGCTCGTTGTGGTGGTCTGGGAATTTTACATAGGTTTATGACAATCAATGAGAATGTAGATGCTTTTTATGAAGCGCTTGATGGTGTCCGTGCGGCTTGTCCTTCATTTTCTGAAGATGGAGCGGTATGGCACACTGGGGTTTCAGTTGGGGTAAAAGAAGAAGAAAAAGAAAGGTTCGTTAAACTTCTTGAAGTTGGAGCGAAACTTTTCTGCATCGATGTTGCTCATGGGCATTCAGTTCTTGTCAAAGAAATGATAAAATACATGAAGTCTTATAAAAGCAAGAGACCGAAGGATATTTACATCATTGCTGGCAATATAGCAACTTCTCAGGCTGCAATAGATTTAAGTTTTTGGGGTGCAGATGCTTTTAAATGCGGAATCGGGCCAGGAGAAATTTGCATAACTCGAAAAATGACTGGCGTTGGAGTACCTCAACTTCATGCTTTGATGGAGATAAAAAAGGCGAATGTGGGAAGACCTATTATTTCAGACGGTGGAATAAAGTATTCGGGAGACGTTGCAAAAGCTTTGAAATATGCTAATGCAGTCATGATTGGCTCTTTGTTTTCCGGGACAGCAGAAACTCCTGGAAATGTATACAAGAATGTAGAAGGTCAATTTTACAAGACTTATGGAGGTTCATCGAGTGGTGAGAATAAGGTAAAAAATGGAAACCAGAACTCGTTTGTAGAGGGTGTAATAAAGACGGTTCCATTCAAGGGGCATGTAAAATATATTGTCAGGGAAATCGAAGATAGTTTAAGATCTTCTTTTTCATACTCTGGTTCTTTTAATCTTAAAGAGTTCCAGACTCGTTCGGTTTTGAAAGAAATAAGTTCGGGAGCAAAAATAGAAAGTAAGATATAAAGGATGATGTTCATGAAATTCAGCAACGTTACAAATTTGGTTTTTGGCATAAACGGTGAACTTTTGAATGATAACTCTATACAGGTGAAAAAAGATGATGGAATCTTTTTGATTGAGTTTGGTTTTGACGTATGTATAACAGATAACACGACTTATTTGAGTGTGTCTGATGGTTATACTAATTGGAACGGAATTCTAATTTGTTCAAAGTATGATGGTCTTGGTTGCCAGAATTATGCTTTTGGTTCGGTTATTGTTGATGGTAACTTTTATTCTTCAATCGTCTATCATAATTGTTTTGATACAATTGGATATCATTTCTTTTATGACTGGCTGAAGTTTTTCATTCCAGAAAAGCCGAGATGTGATTGCTGTAAAGGACTTTTCAAAAAACAGATCGTTTATGTAAATCAAGTGAAGGAAACGATGGTGAAACATTTTAAACTCGAAGATGTTTATGGAAACGAGATGGTTAATGAAGATCTGAGGATTGTAAGAAAGGAGACTCCATGAACCTTGAATTGTTAAAACAACTTAGAATAACCACTGGTGTCAGTATTTCAATGTGCAAAGACGCTCTTGTAAAGTCGGAATGGGACTTTGAAAAGGCAAAGACTCTTCTTCGTTCAATGGGGAACGATTTTCTCGAAGAGGCTCAGAAAGAAGAGACTCCTAACGGTTTGATAGAATGTTATTTGCATCATAACAAACAGGTTGCTGTCATGATTGAAATAAGATGTCAGACCGATTTCACAGCCAGAATCTTATCCGATTTTGCCAGAGCTATATGTATGCAAATTGCAGCCACAAATCCTGAGTTCATAAGCGAGAGAGACGTGCCAAAGGAGAGGATAAATTCTGAAAAGCTAAGGGTTCTGGAAGAGATGGAGGCTCAGGAAAAACCAGAAGAGGCAATAAGTTCAATTGTGAAGAACAGGATGAAAAGGTTCTATATGGAACATTGTCTTTTAAGTCAGAAGTCGGTCCATAATTCTTTGATTACAGTAAGGGATTATTTGAATGACAAGATAAAGCAAACCGGAGAAAACATAATGATTGTCAGGTTTGTGAGATACCAAGTTGGAGGATAGGTAGGTTTTGTTTTTGCATGAAGGCCGGGACTCTTTTGGGTCCCGGCTTTTTTGTTTTTGCAGGATAAAGGTATAATTTCTCTGAATATTTATTATGGCTTTATGGAGAATCATCATGTTGGTTTTTTCGAGTTCTAATACAGACCTGGGAATTCAGCCGAAGTTTTGTGCTAAGTTAAAGGCTGAAAATGTTTTGTCAAAACTAAAAAACGTTAAACCTGACAAGATGGTGAAAACGGCTTCGTTCGGATCATCTGATATGTCGGATCAGGTTCTTAGAGTGTTTGCTAAAGCTTTGTCTGATATGAAAATAAAGACGGAAATTGACCTTGGAGAGTTGTTCAAGAGAATTTTCGCTGCCAGTTCTGAAAAACCTACTTCCAGAGAGGAAATTATAAAGATTGCTTCGAAGGAAATAAAAGATTCTCATTACCAGATAGATCTTTCAAAAGAAGTCGTTGAAAAAAACGGAATGAAGATGTTCATGGTAAGCGCATATCTGAGGGATGCCTATCTCGGTAGATATCTGATAAAAAGGAATTATTTTTATCTTTCCGACAATGAGAAGAAAGCCAATCAGGCTTTTGATGAAATTGACGATAAGGTAAAAGAGGTAAAGTCTAAATACTATAAAGATAATTTTGGCGTTAAAGCTATGACGACTGAAATTTTCAGTCTTTTACAAAGCGTAAAAGGTGATATTGAAATTCCAGAAGATGAACTTGGGACAACGGTTAAGAGGAGCTAATTTGATGTTATTGTCATTATCCAATATAGAAAGTCTTGGAGTACCTCTGATTGATGAAGATATTCTTAGAAAGATTCTTTCATCTTCAAAGAAGAAATCTGTTAAAAAATCTACAAAGACTAAAAATGTGTCTAGCGAAGAGTTGTTTTCAAAAATTTTGGCAGAGATGAATGTAGAGCCTCCAAAGAAGACTAAGAAAAAATCTTCCAGAGAAAAGCTTTTTAAGCAAATTTTGTCAGAACTTAATTTGGAGATGGATGATGAAGATGATTCTGAAGATAGCGAATCGTCTGAAGAAGAAAGTCCCGAAGATCAACTTGTCATACTGAATAATCCTATGAGGAAAGAATTCAAGTCGAAAGATACCTCTATAAAAATAGCTTCAAAAGAAATAAAAGACTCTCATTATCAGGTTGATGTTTCAAAAGATCTTATTTCGAAAAACGGCAAAAAGTTGATAATGATAAGTGCTTATATAAGAGAAGGGTATCTCGGTAGATATCTGATGAAGAGGAACTATTATTATTTCCCTAAAAACGAGAAATACGCAGACGATACATTTGCTGAAATTGTAAACAAAGTAAAGAGGATAAAGAAATCTTACCACGAAGGCGGAATTGAGATTAAGGGTGTTACCTCAAACGTTTACAGAATTTTTGATGGGATAATCAGTGATGTTAAGTTTGATAAAGAAGATGATCTTGGTACGAATACAAAAAGACACTGGCAGTTTTAATAATGATTCTAAGGGCTAAACATACTTCTGGATATTTGGATGTCAGCAGTCAAGAAACTCTTGTAGGAGAGTTGGAACCGTTTCGTCTGACGCTTAAACCAGGACAGACTGTTACTGTAGCAGATAAGTATCGAAAACTTAAAAACATAGACTCTGCTATCAATGCCGGTTTGCTTGAGGTCATTTCGTATGATCCTTCTCCGGGCGTTGAGGTCGTTCAAGATAAGGCTTCCAGAACCGTTGAGACACTTGACGGCACCAATGACCCAGGAACGGGTTATACTTTTAGTTTAGGAAAGCACAAGCACGATGGAGGAGGGTCAGGAAGTGGTGGCGGCGGAAGTGGTTTTTCTGGTTATTCTGGGTATAGCGGTTATTCAGGAGTTTCCGGTTTCAGTGGATATTCTGGATCTGGTGTTAGTGGATATTCTGGTGTTAGTGGACATTCTGGATATAGTGGAACATCTGGAGTTAGTGGTTTTTCTGGTGTTGGTGGAACTTCCGGTTTCAGTGGATATTCTGGATCTGGTGTTAGTGGATATTCTGGTTATAGTGGGATTTCAGGTTACAGTGGTTATTCTGGTTATAGTGGATATTCAGGTTCTGGTGTAAGCGGATTTTCTGGTACTGGGTTTTCAGGATATTCTGGTACGTCTGGTTGTTCTGGTTTTTCTGGTGATAGTGGGTTTTCTGGTTATTCGGGATTTTCAGGTTTTAGTGGATATTCTGGAGTTTCTGGTTTCAGCGGTTATTCTGGATCAGGAGTTAGCGGTTATTCTGGCTCAGGAATATCCGGTTATAGCGGAACCTCTGGTTTCAGTGGTTACAGTGGAACCTCTGGTTTCAGTGGAGACTCTGGATTTTCAGGAATTTCTGGTTTTAGTGGATACTCTGGGTTTTCAGGTTTCAGTGGTTATAGCGGTTCTGGTATAAGTGGTTATTCAGGATCAGGCGTTAGTGGTTATTCAGGCTTCTCAGGTTTTTCAGGTTTTAGCGGATATTCTGGTTTCAGTGGTTATTCAGGAGTTGCTGGGACAGGTTCTCCAAACTATCAATCGTCGTTCCTCGTTGGTGATTGGACTGGTCCTGCCGATGGTGTGTATACTATTGCGTTTACTCATAATCTTGACTCAGTCAAGTTAGTGGTAGAAATATGGGACGAAACCGGAACTCCGCAACAGACATTTATAAACTCTATAGTGAGAACAAGTTCCAATATTATGACAATAACTGTTCCATCTGTTCCAGACGGAAGATTTGCCGGAAGTATTGTTATTACTTCCGCTACTGGGTTTAAGGGAGACAGTGGTTATAGCGGAACATCTGGTTTTAGCGGTTATTCTGGTTTCAGTGGTTATTCCGGTTTCAGCGGTTATTCAGGATCTGGTGTCAGTGGTTATTCTGGTTACAGTGGGTTCTCAGGTTTCAGTGGATATT
>Ga0315291_10010350_pt1 | contig 11406 bp, 6 predicted proteins | sample YL17G12_20_MG_FD_203070 | JGI IMG/M metagenome (GOLD analysis project Ga0315291, IMG submission 203070) | Sediment microbial communities from Yellowstone Lake, YNP, Wyoming, USA - YL17G12_20 | ecosystem: Environmental > Aquatic > Freshwater > Lake > Sediment | place: USA: Wyoming | collected...
TCTGTCACAGGACAGACCTTCTCGTTAGATCCGGTACAGCTTCCGGCCACGCATGTATCAGTCTGGGTACAGGCATCGGAGTCGTCACAGGTATTGGCGTCGTCGTCGGCAAAGACGCATCCTATTGCCGGATCGCAGCTGTCATCGGTGCACGCATTCGAGTCATCGCATACCAGAGGTGTGCCGGCCTGACAGCTGCCTGAAACGCAAGCCTCCGCTCCATTGCAGGCGTCTTCGTCATCGCAATCCGCATCAATAGTGCATTCAGTTGGGTTTTGCCCTGTGCAAAAGCCGCGAACGCAGACCTCGCCCTCATCACAATCATCATCATTGATGCACCCCCCAGGTGACTGGGGTTGGCAAGAGCCGCGAACGCAAACCTCCCCCACATCGCAATCACCATTGTCGTTGCATGTCTGCGGAGGTGGATTTACGGAATCGACTTCGCAGATGCCGTTGCTACCGCAAATATAATGGACAGGACAAGGATTGCCAGGTCCGCATGATACGGGATCTGTCGCAGAAGCGACCACAGCCAGCAATGCGATCGTAATCCCCGCCAATAAAACGCCAGTTTTCATCAACTCACCTCTTTATTAGTTATAATTGTATGCTTGATATTTATAATCACTCCATATGTTGACCCCATCAGCTCTGTTAAACTCATTTTAGGATGTCCTCGCATGGGCTAGATCCTAAAGAGCTAGCTTTAGGCAACTTGGTCTGGAGATATTGTTTTTCCTGTCTAGCGTAAGCTGCTGGTCTACATTCCTTCCTCGATCAAAGAGGCACATACTTTAGCACTTGAAATACGCTGGTGGCAGTATCGCCTTTCTGGCAGAAAGCTCCCAGGTCCAAAGCAGCAGCTCCCATGCGATCCAACCTTTCAGGGCTTGCGAGGAAGATGAAAGCCCCGGGGAGCTGATCTGAAAAGCCTTGATACCAGAAGGGGCGAATATTTCAGTTCAGATCTCTGACCAGCTCCGCTGCCCTCAGCACCTCCGCCACCGACCATGCCTGCGATATGCATCCACCGGGCCGGTGGGGCTCGTCTCCATCGAAGACCTCGGGAAGAGTCTCTATTTCCCCGCTGCCCAGACTGAGCAGGGGACGCAGGATCTCCCTGGCCCTCTCTTTGCTCTCCCTGGAGCCCTCATCCACTGAGAAGAGGGCGTCTACATAGGGACCGATCAGCCACGGCCAGACTGTGCCCTGATGGTAGGCCGCATCCCTCTGGGCCGGCCCGCCCTCGTACCGCCCGATATAGCGAGGGTCGCGGGGGGAGAGCGTTCTCAACCCGCAAGGTGTGAGCAGCTCTCTTGTCACCACCTCCAGGATGCTTCTCCTCTTTATCTCAGGGAGAAGTCCAGGGACAGCCGCCGCCAAAATCTGGTTCGGCCGCACCGAGGCGTCCTCGGGGTCCAGGACATCGAAGAGACATCCCTTCTCGCTGTTCCAGAACCGTTGAAAGCTCTTCTTTACGAGCTCCGCCAGATCCCCCTCCCAGGGCTCGCCAACGGCGGCAGCCAGCTCCCTCATCTTCGCGAGACTGCTGTACCAGAGGGCATTTATCTCGCAGCACTTTCCCGCCCTGGGGGTCACTGCATGGCCGTCTACCCGGGCGTCCATCCAGGTCAAGGCCGGGCCGCAGGATATGAGGCCGTCAGAGCTCATCCCAAAGTCTGGGCCCTCTTCAGAGTATCTCCTCACCATGCTGACCAGGCAAGGCCAGATCTGCCTCAACAGCTCCAGGTCCGAGGTGCGGCCGAAGTAGCTGCTGGCCGCCTGGATGAACCACAGCGAGGCATCCACAGTGTTGTAGGATCCGGCCCCCAGGTCGTTGGGAAGCACCCCGCCCTTCGCAGAAGCCGCAAAGGTCTGGAGAACCTCCTTTGCCTCCTGGAAGCGGCCTGTCGAGAGGAGCAGCCCGTGTAGCGAGATCAGTGCGTCTCTTCCCCAGTCGTCGAACCAGTGGTAACCGGCGATGATGCTCTTGCCATGACCCCGTCGGACGAGGAAAGAATCGGCGGCTGTAGCAAGCCTTTGCTCTGGAGCCCGCAAAGCCATGAGGCGATCCCTCTCTTTTCTCATCTCTTCATCGACATCGGCCATCGAGCTTCTCCAGGTGGAGGCCATGATACCAAATGTAGCTTCCCGTTCCACATACAGCTCAAAGCTTCCTGGGCAGAGCAGATCCTCCCGCCAGGGCAGGCCGCGCTGCCTTTCGGCCTGGTACTCGAAGCTGTAGTAGACCGTCTCCTCCGGGAGATAGCCGGCCCCATCAGAGAGCAGGTAAAATTTGCCGCCAGAGCTGATTAGGGCCCCCCGTGGGCACAGCTCCTGGCGGATCTTGGGAAGGGGCGAAGCGGAATGGAAGCTGCGGAAGTGGACTAAAGGCCTAATGCGCATCCTTCCTTGGCCCGAGACCCGGTAGCGTACGACGACGGTATTCTCGTCGTGGATCATGAAAATGGTCTTCTCAACTCTCATACCGCCTGCCCGATAGACAAAGCGGGGCAAGGGGTCAAGCCTGAACTCCTCCAGGGCCAGAAATCCCTGGGGATAGATGGCTCCAGGGTACTGGTGGTTGGCAAGGGAGACGCCGTTGCACTCCTCGTCCAGGGAGGAGAGGAGAAGCCTGCGATCCGCAGGCGGTGCCATAGCCGCCACCAGGAGACCGTGATATGCCCGCGTGTTGGCGCCTACGGCCGTGGAGGATGCGTAGCCACCTATACCATTGGCCACAAGCCACTCCCTGGCTGCCCCATCAGCATAGCTTTGGGGCTGGAAGGCGAAGCCGCTCATCTCCGGCTCTCCTGCAGGGAAGAGCTCACGGCCTGAATCAGCCCCGTTCGGAGCGCCTCTCCTTTCGTATTTTTTAGTTTCTCCATCTCCTCCGCGAGCTTCCCATCCCCGAGACTGGTCCTGGCCCACATTGCCAGGTCTTCTCTCTGGGCATGGTACTCGAGAGAGACCAGGTCGGCATCGGCCAGCCGTCGGCTCAAGCCCTCCAGGCTCCACACGGCATCGCCTGTGAAAAGGTCGGAGCCTGTCGAGAAGCGGAAGGGCTGGTCGGCCAGCCTGATCCTCTTCTTGAGCCTGAAGTGCAGATCGGACAGAACGCTGAAATAGGTCACAGCAGCATCATAAGGGTTCCCGTAGGGGCTGAAGTAGCTGTGCACCTCGCCCGGACCCCCTCCGTGAGTGAAGAGGTAATACAGGTGATCGCTCAAGCCCAGAAGCCTCCAGGCCCGGAGAAGCTCGCCATCGCCGCTCTCCTTGACAGGCGCCTCCAGCCTTTTTAGGTAGATGAAGCAGGCCTGCTGAAGGGCATTTCCCAGCCAGCAGCTGGTATCTCTCTCCAGGTCCGCCCAGGAGATCGCCCTCTTCACACTTATCTCCTCCCGGGGCGGGTTGTCCCTGGCGATCTCCGCAGGGGTGGAGAACCTCAGGTTCTCCTTCGCAAGAACCTCTTTAGGCAGATGCTCGAGGAACTTGAAGATGCCCGTCTCCTGCCACTGGTGCTCCCCGAAGGTCTCATAGTCGCAGAAGAGGTTTATGCATTGACCGGGAGTGCTCGCCAGCCAGGCCGCGAACTTGTCCGCAGTCAGAGGATACTCCTCCCACCACCGGGAGGAGAACCGAAAGCCGATGTCGTCGGTGAGCTTGAAGTTGCGAAGGAGGAGAGTGATTCCCGTCCCTTCCGGCCGGTAGACGTAGTTGGGGGGGGCCACAACTCCTTCTGTGAAGATGGCCTTGTAGCCCATGGACTCGGCCAGCCTGGCGATCTCGTCGTTGTAGATAAGCTCCGTGTTCTCGAAAGTGCTGGGCCTCACTCCGAAGATGTCCCAGATCAGCTCCCGGTGCATTTTCACCTGGTCGAAGAACTCCTGCTTCTCTGGGAATAGGCTGGCTAAGGAGTGGTAGTAGGTCTGCTCCAATACCTCCACCTTTCCCGTATCCACCAGGGCCAGGAATGAATCCAGCACCTGCGGCTGGTACCTCTGGCACTGCTCCAGGAAGACGCCGGAGAAGCTGTAGGCGGCCTTGAAAGGTCTCTCCGAGCTCTCAGTATTCTTTATGCTCTCCAGGATGACTTGATTGGCAGGAAGGTAGCACTTGGAGGATACGCGCTCGAAGATCCTCCTGTTCTCAGCCTCGTCGAAATAGAAGTCGAAAAGATCGGGAATCACCTCCCTGAGGGGCAGCCTCTCCCAGAAGAAGCTCTTCTTGAGACGAAATGGCTGGTGGACCTCGAAGCACAGAGAGAGATCAGTCATAAGAAAAGAGCGGGCGGCAAGATATTTACGTCCTTCGTAGGGCCACTGGACAGCAGTCACCGAAAGAGCTAACTACCAATCTCCCTCATTTAAGGAGCATCTGCAGAGGGCGTTAGTCAATTTAGGAGAGATTTTTATGGGAACAACCAAGCCAGCCGAGTTTCCCAGGGTGAGGTCAGGCATACCTGGATATGATGAGATGGTCGACGGAGGTTTTCATAAGGGTACTGTGAACACCATCTCAGGACCATCGGGCACGGGCAAGACCGTATTTGCCAGCCAGTTCATCTATAACGGCGTCCAGAAGGGCGAGAAGGGCATGATCATAACGCCATCAGAGACCTCAGATTTTCTGAAGAGGGAGGTGAGATCCTCCTTCGGCTGGGACTTCTCATCGATGGAGAGCCAGGGCAAGCTCAGCATCGTGGACGTAACCGATCCGGAGCTACGGCTACAGAAGAGCATAGAGGCCGACCCAGTGGATTTCTTAATCAACTTTCGCAAGCTAGTGACCAGGAAGCTGAGTGAGGTCAAGCCAGAAAGGGTCTTCATAGACGATCTCATGGTCTTCTTCATAGCGGTCGAGGCGCCCTTCAAGATCAGATCCCTGGCCGATGATCTCTTCGGATCTCTGCGGGACAGCGGCGCAACCTCGGTCGTAACCATCGGCACAACCTTCGGCATGAACCAGTTTCTGGAGTACGGCGCCGATTCCGCCACCACGCTCAACCGGGAGAGGATAGGCAACGTGCTCATCAGGTCCATCCACATCATGAAGATGCGCGGCTCAAAGATCTCCAACAGCATTAGGGTGCTGGACATCTCCGACGAAGGCATGTCTGTCTCCTCCCTCTCTCCCTATCCCTGAGGTACCATGATCGAGCGCTGGATATTCCTGGCAGGCGAGGAGGGAGGCCCTTCCTGCAATAAGCTAGGCGGCATATGGAATGTCATCGATGCCGAGGCCGAAACTCTGGCCAGGCTGGCCTCTGAAGGATCTATTGACAGGAACCTGAAGATTCTGGTCCTGGGTCCTCACTTTCCCGTTCCCGGCTCTGACTGGCACACAGCAAAGAACAGGGTCACTGACCTCTCAGGGTTCGAGAAGCTGAATATGGGTTCCGAGCTGGACTCTGCCCTATCTCGCCTCGAATCGGCAGGGATAAAGGCCACGTCTGCCCAGAGAACGGTGAAGGGAGTTCTCATAGGCTATGTGCTCTTCAATACTACTTATTACCAGGCCCAGATGGTGCGCTGGAAGGGACAGGACCTCACTCTCGACAATGCCATAAAGACCGATGCCTATCAGCTGGTGGGCCTGGACTCCATGCAGTTCGAGAGATCCCAATATGGAGGAGAGTACACCCACTACCTGGAGCTCTCCTATGCCATCTCCGAGCTGGTGAGGGATCTGGCCACGGGACAAGATGAGGAGACGGAGAAGTATAAAGACAAGGCCGTCTCAGAGTTTGCCAAGTCCCTCATGCCCAAGCTCCGCGTCTCCCTCCATTGCCATGAGTTCGGGGTCTTCTACGCCATAGCCCGGCTGAAGAAGATGGGAGTACCAGTCAGAACTGTAGCCACTTTGCATGCCACAGTGCCGGGCAGAACCGCCGGCCATAAAGCACTTGCAAAGGTGGCCAGCAGCGACTCAACCATGGATCCCGGGACCCCTCTGGGGTTTGCCCTTCTGGAATCCATGGCCAAGTATGCAGACGCGGTGACCTTCGTCGGCGACTCCACCATGAAGGAGGCCATGCTCTTCTACCGCATGAAAGGGGTTGTGATAAGGAACGGCATAGACGTGGAATCCCAGGATATCGACTGGGCCAAGAAAGATCTCTGCCGCGTCAAGATACAGAAATTTCTGGCAGAAAGCCTCTTTAAGTTCTGCGACGGCCAGAAAATGGATCCCGAGAACATAATCCCCCTCTTCACCATCTCCAGAATCGAGATCGAGAACAAAGGCTATCCTCAGCTGCTCGAGGCTCTGGTCCTACAGGATCATCTCCTCAAGCACAGGTCTTTAGGCACGCGCCATGCCGAAGGGACCAGGGTGGTCTGCTTCCTCATCACCGCCCACGGTCCCAAGCAAAAGGAGAAGCTGCCCGAGGGATTTCCCGTTAATCTGCCTCCAGAGGTCCTGGTAGGGGAGGAGATTCGCCTGGAGAACATGATTCGGGAAAAGGGGCTGGACGAGAGAGAGCTCATCACTGGGCGGAGGAGGGTGGCGGCCTTGCTATATCCGCAGTGGTTGGGGCCTGATGACGGGGGCCTGGGGATGAGGGTGGACGAGATCATGGCCGGCTGTCTGGCGGGGATATTTCCCTCTCAGTTCGAGCCCTTTCTCTTGACGGCCCTGGAGGCAGGCAAGGAGGGCACCCCCAGCATAGTGAGCAGGGCGGCAGGCTTGAGCGATGCCCTGAAAAAGATCAAGCGCCGCGTGGCCGGCCTGGGAGGAGTGATAGTTGTGGACAACGTGGAGGCTCCCCCGCAGGAGGCGGTGATGGACTATGCCCTGGCTATGGACTACTTCACATGGACTTATTTGGAGGACCAGGTAAAGTACAGCCTGCTATGCGAAGAGTCCTTTGCCCTGGCCAAGCTGTTCGGCTGGAAGGAGCCTGTGCTGGAATATTATAAAAATCTCGTGGTTTAGGGGATTGACCAATGAGAATTGCCTACATCAGCAATGAATTTCCTCCCCTGGTCTATGGCGGCCTGGGAGTCTATGTGGACCAGATCTCCCGGGAGCTCACATCTCTCGGCCAGAAGGTTACGGTCTTCACCGTCGGGGATCAAAAGCTATCAAGGCATGAAGAAGTAGGGGGAGTGGAGGTTTACAGAGAGACCCCCGTCCCCCTGAAGGACGGCCTGGAGATCTTCCTCTCCCCAGAGACTCTGGCCTGGGGGGATGGCCTGGGCCTTCTGCTGGACCTATTCAGCTACAACCAGCTCTCTGCGGCCAGGGTCCTGGGCGCCGGCCCCGCAGACCTCTGCGTGGCCCACGACTGGCTGGCGCTGCCGGGAGGCATGGCCGTGAAGAGAAGAGGTCTTCCCATGATCTATCACGTCCACGGCCTGGAGGTGGGAAGGTCTCCCCATCCCAACCTCCAGCTGGCGGCTCTGGAGAAGAAGGGGGCGGAGGTGGCGGATGCAGTGATAACCGTTTCGCAGGCCATGCGGCAGGAGATGGTGAGCCTGGGCGTGGACGAGGAGAAGGTCAACGTCTGCTACCATGGCGTGGACACTTCCTTCTTCGATCCGGGCAAGGTGGATCCCCACCGGGTAAGCGGCCTTCGGAAGCAGTACGGCCTGGGCGAAGAAGACCAGGTGATACTCTTCCTGGGCAGGCTGGAGCCGGTCAAGGGCGTCATGCAGCTGATCGAGGCCATGTCCATTGTGGCGGAAGAGTATCCCAATGCCAGGCTGCTCTTGGTCGGCAGGGGATCTCTTGAGAAGAAGGCCGGCCAGGAGATCAAGCGCCGGGAGATCGGCACTCTCATCACCGACTTTCTGGCACCTGAGGAGAAGAGGGATCACTATGCTCTGGCAGACCTCTGCGCCTTTCCAAGTCTCTACGAGCCCTTCGGCATCGTTGCCCTGGAGGCGGCAGCCATGGCCAGGCCTGCGGTGGTGGGGGCCAGCGGCACCAGCGGCCTGCGGGAGATCGTGGAGAATCCGGGCGCCCTTAGGCCAACGGGCGTGCATGTCGACGGACGGAACCCTGAAGATATTGCATGGGGAATCGAGCTGGCTCTGCAGGATCCTTCAAGGCTGAAAGGTTGGGGCCAGAACGCCCGGGAGAGGGTTCTGGAAAGATTCACCTGGAGGAAGGCTGCGGAGGAGACGCTGGAGATCTACAGGAAGGTTGCATCCTCCTGAAAATGCGGCCTCTTCCGAGAGGCTGCCCTATCCGTCAAGATCCTCTCCAGAGACCTGAAGGATTTCTTCTCCAAAGGACCAGGGAAATCGACTCCAATTTTTTGACAGAAGTACATGGGCTTTTCCCCGCCTACCGGCATGTCATCAACTCTTCGATTGGCAGAGCGTTATCTCCAATTTTTTGGCAAAGTCTATGGCCTTTTTCCTCATCCCAGGATGCCATCATGTGGTCATCAGCGGCCGAAACCGAAAGATTAATGAATAGTCTGAGATCATTATTCGAAGAGGTTTATCCAGCCGCCTGGACCTTTCCTAACCCGGCAGGAGAAATTTCAGCAAATTGGCTGATCAAAGGCCATGGTATTGACGCTTTGTCTATAGCAATGGCCCACCGAGAATGAAAAAGTGCGCGGAGAAGAGATGCGAATTGGAATGTTCTCATGGGAGAGCTTGTACTCCATAAAGGTGGGCGGCGTAGCCCCTCACGTCTCGGAGCTGGCCGAGGCCCTGGCTAGGAGGGGGCATGAGGTGCACATCATCACCCGCAGGGGAGACTTCGACTCCTACGATAAGATAAACGGCGTGCACTACCAGAGGGTGGACCCTGACAGCTCTGGAGACATCCTCTACCAGATGGATAGGATGTGCGAGGCCATGTACGATCGTTTTAATGCCATCCAAAAGCTTTTCGGCTCTTTCGATATCATCCATGGCCACGATTGGCATCCCGTTCTGGCATTGAGCCGCATCAAGAAGGAGTTCGACCTGCCCTTTATTCTCACCATGCACAGCACTGAGTGGGGAAGAAACGGAAACAACTTTGGCTACGGGGCATCGAGAGAGATCTCCCGTCGCGAGTGGCTGGGCTGTTTCGAAGCTTCGCGCGTTGTGGTCACCACCAGACGCATGGTGGATGAGCTGAGATGGATCTTCGTTCTTCCGGAAGAGAAGATTCGCATCATACCAAACGGCATCATCAAAGGCAAGATCCGCCGGGGTCTGGACGCGGGAAGGGTGAAGGAGAGGTACGGAGTTCATCCTCTCTCCCCCGTGGTCCTATTCTGCGGCCGCATGAGCTTCCAGAAAGGGCCCGACCTCCTGGTGGAGGCAGTGCCCATGATATTGAGATACCGTCCTGACGTCTGCTTCATCTTCATGGGCGAAGGCGCGATGCGGGCGGATTGCGAGCGCCGGGCCAGGGAGCTGGGCGTTTCCGAAGCCTGCCGTTTCCTGGGATACACCACACCTGCTGAGAAAGAGGAGCTGATGAACGCCTGCGACCTCATGTGCGTTCCTAGCAGGAATGAACCCTTTGGAGTGGTGGTTCTGGAGGCCTGGGATGCCTGCAAGCCCGTGGTGGCCACGGAGGCCATCTCTATCGTCAAGAACTTCGAGGACGGCCTCCTGGCATATGTACAGCCCGAATCCATAGCCTGGTGCATAAACCGGCTCCTCCGCGATCCCGAGGAGATGAAGAAGCTGGCTATAGCAGGATGCGGCAGAGTAGAGGCTGAGTTCAACTGGGACCAGATCGCCAGGAGGACGGAGGAGGTCTACCAGGAGGTCCTGAGCGGCGCTAAATAGCGATTGGTACAGGCAGGCCAGCCCTTTCCGGCGGAAAATTGGGCCTACTCTTGAATATCAGGATCCACCGAAAACTACAAAAATGGAGAGCACAAGGGGCTCTTGGCGCCTCGATAGCTTAGCTCGGTATAGCGCGTCCTTGGTAAGGACGAGGTCGCGGGTTCGAATCCCGCCCGAGGCTTATTGAATTTTTTCATCCTCTCAGGTCTTGGAAAATATTGGTTTTAAGAAAGGTTAATTTGCAGCCAATGAAATAGCCAGCAGTACCGAAGGCCAGGGGCGATTGCGATAAGCCCAGCTGAAATTAGAAATTGCAGCAAGGGATTCCCACAGGCTGCCACAATAGAGTTGATTAACCTTTTTTTGAAATTATTTTCTGACGCCATTATGTTTCATTTTCATAGGTACCCGAGACCATTGGCCTGCTGCCATCGCTTCCCGAAAGGTATCAAAAAATTTTTAAAACGAGGCTAAAGATCTGAAAAGCGCTAAGTAGCATCAGGTCGGAATAAAGATGCTCGAGTAGCCATTCATGAAATGAGGAATTAGCCGTGTTTAAGGATGTTCGTGAAAGATCCATAGATCCCGCCAGCCAGGAGATGCTGCTCTCCATCCAGAGGGCAGGGCAAGAGACCGCCTGGGACCGCTTCGAGAAGCAGCAACCTCAGTGCGGCTTCGGAGAGCTGGGCCTCTGCTGTCGCAACTGCAACATGGGCCCCTGCCGCATCGATCCCTTCGGCGAGGGGCCGGCCAAAGGAGTGTGCGGAGCTACGCCCGATGTCATAGTGGCACGCAACCTGCTGCGCACGATTGCCGCCGGAGCTGCAGCCCACTCCGACCACGCCCGAGACGTGGCCTACACCTTCAAGCTGGTTTCTGCGGGCAAGGCAGCCTCTTATGAAGTCAAGGACAGGGCCAAGATGGAACGTCTGATGAAGGAGTACAGGGTGGACAGCCAGATCGCCCTGGCAGAGGCCATAATGGCAGAGTTCGGCATGCAGGAGGGGGCTCTCCAGTTCACAAGGCGAGCCCCGGCCAAGCGCCTGCAGCTGTGGCAGAAGCTGGGCATAGAGCCTAGGGGCATCGACAGGGAGATCGTAGAGATTATGCACCGCACCCATATGGGGGTGGACAACGATTACGTCAACCTCATATTGCACGGTTTGAGGGCCAGCATCGCCGACGGCTGGGGAGGATCCATGATCGCCACCGAGCTGCAGGATGTCCTCTTCGGAACGCCCGTGCCCATAACTTCCCAGGCCAACCTGGGGGTGCTGCTGCCCGACCAGGTGAACATTATCGTCCACGGCCACGAGCCTTTGCTCTCGGAGATGATAGTGGCCGCAGCTGAATACGCGGAAATGATCGACCTGGCCAAGAAGCATGGTGCCCAAGGCATCAACGTGGCGGGCATGTGCTGCACAGGCAATGAGGTTCTCATGCGTCATGGAGTTCCAGTGGCAGGCAACTTCCTGCAGCAGGAGCTGGCCATAGCTACAGGAGCGTTAGAGGCAATGGTGGTGGACGTGCAGTGCATCATGCCCTCCCTGGGCGCCCTGGCAGGGTGCTATCACACCAAGCTCATCTCCACCTCCCCCAAGGCTAAGTTCCCTGGGGCGACGCATATGGAGTTCCAGGAGGAGAAGGCCTTTGAGAC
>Ga0315291_10010351_pt1 | contig 11404 bp, 9 predicted proteins | sample YL17G12_20_MG_FD_203070 | JGI IMG/M metagenome (GOLD analysis project Ga0315291, IMG submission 203070) | Sediment microbial communities from Yellowstone Lake, YNP, Wyoming, USA - YL17G12_20 | ecosystem: Environmental > Aquatic > Freshwater > Lake > Sediment | place: USA: Wyoming | collected...
GATGACCGAAAGGCCGAAGAGGATGCGCTTCAGCGAGACCGCGATCAGGAGCACCGCGAGCGCGTCCGGGCAAGGCACAATGCCGCCGGTCACGCCCAGGGCGACCAGGCTAAGAAGGGTTACCTGGCTCCTGGGCAAGGCATGGGCATGGGTCACCCCGTCATGGGAATGGGTGATGGTATGCTCGCGGGGATGAGGATGCGGGTGCGGGTGATGATGGCCGTGATCGTGTCCATGTCCGTGGTCATGATCGTGCTCGTGTCCCTGATGGCGGAGTTGGTCCGCCACAGCGCCGGCGGCCGAGCCGAAGCGGAGGTAGTTGCGAAGGCGGATCTGAAAGAGATAGACCCCCAACACCAGGATGAGGACCCCGGAGGAGAACGACATCCAGGGCACCAACTGATCGGGCAGAATATAGCGCGAGGCGAAGAGCGCGAGCACGGCGAGGATGATGACGCTCCCGGTGTGGGTGAGGGTGACGATGAGGCCGAGCAGGACCGCGTCCAGGGTGCGGCCCTTGGTGCCGACCAGGTAGGCCGCGACAATGGTCTTGCCGTGCCCGGGGGTGAGGGCGTGGAGCCCGCCGATGACCACGGCCAGGATCAGGGCCAGGGTCAGGAAGGGTGCGCCCATCTCCGGGCTTTGCACCAGGTTACGGAGGAGCTCTCGGGCGTTCTCGTAACGGAAAGCGCTGAAGGCCAGGGCGATGTTGCGGAGCGCGAAGACGACCACGCCGCCGGCCAAGACCAGGAGTCCAGCCCAGGCCCGCAGGTGGAACCGGAGCACGAGCTTTCTGAGCGGCCAGGCCAGGGCCGCGGCGGCGAGCACCAGGGCCAAGGCGCCCCAGCCCGGGTGGAGATTAGCTCGGGTTCGAAGGAGGATGAAACCGTTGACCAGGCCGAAGGTGAGGGCGAACAAGTAAAGGCTGGTCTCTTTGCGGGCGAAGGGCGAGGCGTTCGCCGGCGCGCTCGCGGCCACGAGAGCGAGGCCGACTACCATCAGCGGGCTTACTCGCAGGAACTCGGCCCAGGCGAGCGCCAGCACCAGGGCGTGACCGGCGAGGAGCAAGAAGAAGCCCCGCCGCGTCCATTCCCGGCCGGCGGCCCAGATAAAGAGTCCGGCATAGATAGTCAGGGCCGCGAGCACGGCGCGGAGCATGGCCGAAGCGGGGATGGGAAGATTAAGCCGGAGCGCGAGCGGGGCCAGGCCGTGTCCGAGCACGAGCACGGCCAGGGCATAGGCCAGGGAGCGGCTGGAGCCGGCCAGGATCAGGAGGACCAGTCCCAGGGCCAGGTAATCCCACCAGGGCGCAATTCGCGCCTGCCAGGCCGGCGCGGTCTTGGTCTCCGGCCCGGCGGCTTTAACGCCGCAGGTGAACTGGCTGGAGCGGAACAGGCACTGCTGGACCCGGTCCGGGAAGTTAAGCGTGGCAAAGGAAGTGTGCAGCCGGTTCTCGTCCACCAGGAAATGACTGACCAGGGAGAATTGGTCCAGATAGCCGGGGGCGCAGGCCAGGCCCGCCTCGACTTGCACACTGGCGCCTTCGAATAATACTTTCATGTCCGGCTGAAAAGCGCAGCCTGGCAGCTTGATTTTCTCAGGCAGGCTCGAGGCCAGGTAGTCGCGGACTTTGGCCCGCAGCGCCTCATCCACCGGCACCCGGATCTGGATCATTACCTCCTGCTTGAGCACCAGGTTTGGGTCCATGATCCAGACCGCGTCGGCCAGGGGCATCCGGAAAACCACCCGGGCCTGCTCCGATTTCAGCTCCCAGGTGGAAAAGCTCATGCTGATGTGGTGGGCCCAGACCGAGAGGGGCGCGGCCAATATAAATAGGGACAGCCACCTATTTTTTAAAATAGGGACAGTCACCTATTTCCCTCGCTTTCTTTTCTCGGTCTTCCTACCGGCAAAGGGCGCAGGCGCCGGCCCAAGGTTTTTTCGACCTTGCTCAAGAAGGCATCGCTGGCCAAGGGCCGGCCGCGGCTGGTGTGCAGACGAAAGCTGGCGCGGGTTTTATCATCTTCAGGTCGGGTCAGGAATTCCCGCCAGTCTGGGCCGGAGAGAAAATCCTTGCTCCAGGCCGGGTCCAGGACGCCGCTTTCGTCCCTGCCGGAGACATGCGCGGCCGCGCTCGACCAAGGGTAACGCCAGGCCTGCCGCACGATCTTGGCGCGGACCGGGTTGCGTTCGATATAGGCCATGGCCGCAACCAGATGCTCCTCATCCAGGGCGCAGGAATAAAAGCGGTTTTGCCAAAGATGCCCGCTGCGGCCGTGGAGCCGATTGACATATTGGGTGTAGAGCCAATGGCCGCGACCCAGGCCCTTGGCTAGGCTATCGTCGCGAGCCGGAGTGGCAATCAGGTGGACGTGATTGCTCATCAAGCAATAGCCCAAAAGCTGGAGACCATAGCGGCGCGATTGCTCCTGGAGCAAGGACAGGTAAACCCGACGGTCATCCTCCACGAAAAAAACGTCTTGCCGGTTGTTTCCGCGCTGCGTGATGTGATGCGGAACTCCGGGAATGACCATCCGGGCCAGGCGAGGCATGGAGCAAGTCTAGCATAAAACGGGATTTGAAAATAGGTGGCTGTCCCCTATTTCCCACGAAAAACACATCTTGCCGGTTGTTTCCGCGCTGCGTGATGTGATGCGGAACTCCGGGAATCACGATCCGGGCCAGGCGAGGCATGGATCAAGTCTAGCATGAAACGGGATTTGAAAATAGGTGGCTGTCCCTATTTACCCTATTTACCGACCTTTGCCTGGCTGCAATTCTTCCGTCATCTGGTAGTGCGGTATGATCGCTATCTCGTGATGTATGCGGAGTTTTATCATTTGGCCCGCGTCATATTGGTGTTGAGGAAGTTATGAAACCAGTTCTAGCAGTATCTCTTAATTAATATAATTTAGAAGATTTATTTGAGATTAAGCTACCATTTATTGAATAAATATAAATATAATTGAAACTCTTATCTTTGGCAGATATAGTCATTTTATTATGCTTAAATATTATAACTGGATCAAAATTGCAAAAGCAATTTGGAAAATCGATTTCAGATAAATTACTACTTGTAAAATTATAAATTAAATATTTACATTTTACTTTATAAGTTCCATTAATATTTTGAAAGCCACCACCGTTTTCTATTATAAAAACATTGGAATCCTTATCAAACATCATAAATCCTGTAGAAGGACCATATTCTGAAAAAGTATGATTTACTATCATTTCTCCAATATAATTATAGAATGATATATGACCATTAAAATTGGCATGAGAATCCTCAATTAAAACAAAATATAGACCGTTGGGTGCCACCATCGCAAATAAGGGCTTAGCATCAAGCTTCTTTAAAAGATCACCGCTATTATTAAAAATACTAATAGACGTATATATTCCTTCATAAGGTATAATTTCGTGAACGATTATAAGACCTCTATATTTCTCTACTAAATATGGAATATCATATTCTATCATTTCTAATCCATCACTAAGTAATGTTATTTTGGGGTTATCTTTATTGATATAATCTAATAATCTTAATTTATTGTCAAACATGAATTTGATTTGTTCATTTCCTATAATTATTGAGTTGGATTTTTGGCAATTAATTATGATAAAAAACAAAATAGAAAATAGCAAAGCTATGATAGTCTTTTTAATAAATATATTAATGTTATTAAATATTAAATTACTCATTTTATTTACCTCTAAATTATTAATGATTGGCTCTCCAGTCATCTGGATTAATCGTAGGTGTTTGGATTTAATGTTTGGAAAATAGGGAAAATAGGGACAGCCACCTATTTTTCGTTCATGTTCAGGTTCACGTTCACGTTCACGGGGGATCATTCCGTCTCCTGGACCCGGTATTTTTTCCGAAGGCGGGCCTTCGGCAAATTGACTTTTAACTCCGATCATCTCTAGGCCGCAAAACTCACCACTTCGAGTTCGGCGGTGGTTCCAATTTTTTCCAGGAGGGCGTCCACCCGCGCCATCACCGAGTCTTCGAGCAGATATTCCTGGCAATTTTCGCATTGCCGCGCGGGCAAGCCCTTGACGATAACAATGGAATTTTCCCTGACCTTGAACGGCAGGTCGGTCACCACGGGTTTCAAGTCGCCTCCGCAGATCTGGCATTTCATGATAGTTTTCTCCTTTTCAAATCCTCGCTCCATTCTTCGGGCCGGGGCCGGTAAGCGGTCACCACCCGAACATTTTCGCCGGCGACATCCACGGCAAAGAGGACATGGAAAATGGTCTCTCCCGCGCGGGCATAGACCAAATAGCTGGGCAAATACTTGTCTTCAGGATAGGCTTCAATGATTTCATAATCCGCCACCGCTCCCAGGATCATCTCTCGGGAAATGAACCGCTTGGCCAGCCTCATATTCACGTGCCAAGTCCAATACACACGCCGCTCGCGGACGCACCGCTGGGTGAACGCGAGAGGATCACTGGGCAATAGCGACCGATCGCTCATCCTTCAGGCGGTTCCTCTGGGCCACAGCCATGGGCTTATTATCCAGCTTTTGATTGAGGAAATCAAGAAAAGTAAGCGAAATCTGCTTTTCTGATGATGATAAGGCTGTCCGAAAATTAAGGACAGCCCTCTATGGTTTCTTTCACGTTCAGGTTCACGTTCAAGCTCACGGGAAGTTACTCTGTCTCTTTAACCCGGTATTTTTTCTTCAGCCGGGTGATTTCTTCTTGATACATCTTCTCCCGCAGCTCGCGCCGGCAATCTTCCGTGACCCGGGTCTTGACCTCCTCTAACTCATAGGGCCGCACCGGCTCCTCGTCCAGGACTTCCAGGTAGTGCCAGCCCAGGCTGGAGCGGACCGCCTCGCTCCAAGCGCCCCGGGGCAACTCGAACACCTGCTTCGCCAGCGTCGGACCGTAAGCCTTGCGAAGATCATCCTCGCTCACCCACTTCGGCTCGCCCCAGCGGCTCTGATCGCGGAAAAGCTCCTCCAGCCGGCCGCGGGCATCAAATTCATTCATCAGGTTGGTGACGGGAACGAACAGGTGGAGATAAAACCGGCGGGGCTGGGTGCGAAAGCGGTCGCGATGCTCCTGGAAATAGCGCGCCACCGCTTCCGGCGTAACCAGGGCATCGGCTTTCTCGTAAAGCGCCATCACCTGGATCTCGACCAGGCGGTTGCGCACAATGTAATCGTCCGCGGCCAGGCCCTGGGAAAAGGCCTCGGCCACGAACAGCGCCTGCGCCTCAGCGCCCTCCCGCATCTCCTCCTTGACCTGGTCGAGCTGATCGCGCAGCGCCGGGGTCTCGGCCACCGCCGCGTCCACCGCGTCCTGCACCTGGCGGCGGGAGTAACTGACTTCCAGCGCCTCGGCAGACTCGGGCAGCTTCGCCGACGGATCCAGGACCAGCGCGGCCACCAGCACTGCGGCGCCGATCAAACCCAGCCAGGGAGCCAGGCCGGACCAGACCCTGGGACGAGTCATTCCTTGACGATGTAGATGGGCGACGTCCAGGCCCGTTCCTCGCAATAGGTCGCCAGGTCGCCGGCGTCGGAGTAGCAGGCGTCGCCGAGCGCGGCGCGGGAGATCGGGGAAGCCTTGCCCTGGGGGTTGGCTTTCTTGGCCACTTCATCGGGTTTGGGGATGCGGTTGTCGCAACTCTGCCCGCGAGTCAGCCGCGCCGTGGGCCGGCAGTTGTAGCCCGGGGTCGGCTCCTGGATCACCCGGAAATAGTAAGCCACCGAGCGACCCGGCGCTTCCCTCTCAAACTCCGGGTCGGTCCAGGTCCACTCCACCTGCCCCTGGTGGAACTCGATGGTGGCGTAGGGGTCCAGGATCAGGCCGTCCGGATTTTCCGGCGACCACTTCAGGTCCGCCATCTTGGCCTCGGTGATGGTCAAAGGCTGGCGCACCTTGACCACCTCGATCCGGGCAATGGGCGTGCGCTGGTCTTGCGGGTTGTAGCACTGGCTAAAGCAGAGTTTCTCAAACTCGCGCCGCGACAGGGCCGCCTGGATCTCGGGCTGCTCGTCATACCGGCAGGTGCCGTCTTCCACAAACGCGCCCTGGGCCTTGAGATAAAAGGTCGGATTCATCGAAGAAGTAGTTACGTCGCCCATCTCCACCAGCTCTTCCCGGCCCAGCCGCTGGATCCGGGCGCGCAGCCACAGCTCGATCCGGCCGCCCGAGGTGCCGTACACGTGCCGGTCCTGGAGCGCCTGCCACAGGGCGTCCCGGGTCCGGTGGGGCGCCGCGACGGCCACCAGGCCGCCGGGGTTCAGGTAGTTGGCGATCCGCTCGTAGCCCCACATGGGAATCGAGGCATCCATCCCGGCCACACCCAAGTGGGTCTTCTTGGCCGTCCTGTAAAGGAAGGCGCCGCCGTGGGCCATGACCAGCTCGGCGCTGAGCTTATCCTCCATCACCGAGGCCGGCCGCGCCGCGTGGGTGTCGGTGGAGTTGAGGAAACCGAAGCGGTAATAGCTGGGTTTGCCCTGCTCGTCAAAATCGGCGGAAGCCAGCGCCTTTTGCACCGAGCCCAGGGGGTTGTAGTTGAAGGCCGGCTGGTAACAGTCGCGGCACTGGCCGCAGACTCCCCAGTCCCAGTAATTCAGCTTGGCCGGGTCGTTTCGGAACTGGGGCTTGAGCTGATCCCGGTCCTTGAGCGCCGCGCCTTGGGGGAACGGAGCCGCGGCCTCCCGGGCCAGCGCGATCTGCTGCTGACAGAAATCCGAGTCCGGGTTCTGGCACCGCTCCCGCACGATCTCGCCCGCGCGCCAGCAGCAGGGTTCATAGCTGGCGGTCGGCTCGGAGCAGACTTTCTCGCAGGTCCCCGGCTCCGGGCAGGACGCGGCCGGGACTTCCCGGCCGTCCCGAAAATAGCGGTAGTCGGGCGGGAAGGCGCGGTATTCCTCGGAGTTGCCGTGCTTGGAAAACACTTCGATCAGGCGCTGCAGCTCCGGGTTGTGCTGCTCCGGGTTGAGCTGGATATCCCAATCGGTGTGCATGGTGAAATTGCCCCAGGCGTTGCCGTGGGGGATGACCGTGGCCGCGCACCCGGTCCCGGCCTGAGTGCAGTATTTTTGCAGGAGCGCATAGAGCTTGGCCGGCGTCTCGGCCAGGAAGGTCCGGTCTTTGAAATCGCCGAAGTCCTGCGGCCGCAAGCCGGCGAAACCCCGGTAACAGCGGATGGGGCTGGGGGGCAGTTTGTCCGGGGTGTCGTATTTCAGGATCACGTTCTTGTGGCCCCAGGGCGCTTGCTGGGTCCATTCCCAGCCGGTGAAGGCCACGATCTTGGGGTCGCCGTCCGACGCCGGGTGCGCCTGCGCCTGGGCGTTCCGGCTCCGGGCCGCCCGCGTGGCTTCCGGCCAGTAGTCGTTGCGGGTCAGCACCTCGGCATGGTCGGTCACCGAGTAAAAGTCCAACTTGGCGCAATGCTCGGCATACACGCCGGCCTCTTCGGCATAGGCTCCGGGCGGCAGCAGCATGATCCAGGCGTCAAGCGAAAAGTTGGTATGAACGTGCAGGTCGCCCCAGTAAATGTTGGGCAAAGGCTCCTGCCAAGGGTCAGCCGCCCCAAGCGCACCCGAGACCATCAAGGCCGCAGCCAACCCGGCCGCGGCCAGCGCCTTACTTCCTTTTCTTGCCACTGCTCCCCTCCTTTTTCTTAAGCTCCGCCCGCTGCTTCGCCCAGCCGGGCTTGTGCTTCTCCGGCGCCCGGGTGATCGCCAACGCGCCCGGCAACACGTTCCGGGTGATGGTGGAACCCGAGCCGATATAAGCCCCCTTACCCACCTTCACCGGCGCGATGAACTGGGTGTCGCTCCCCACAAAGACGTCATCTTCAATCACCGTCACCGACTTCTTCACCCCGTCGTAATTGCAAGTGATGGTCCCGCACCCGATATTCACGTTCTTCCCCACCCGGGCGTCGCCCAGGTAGGTGAGGTGCGCGGCCTTGGTGTCGTCGCCGACCCTGGCGTTCTTCAGCTCGACAAAGTTCCCGATCCGGACCCGCTTGCCCACCATTGAGCCCGGCCGCAGGTGCGCCATCGGGCCGATCGTGGTGTCATCTCCGACCGTGCTCGATTCCAGGACCGAGCCGGCCAGCACTTGCACCCGGTTCCCCAGCTCCGAATCATCCAGGCGCGACCCGGCCTCAATCACGCAAGCCCTGCCCACCCGGCTTTTGCCCAGGAGCCGCACGTCCGACTCGATCACCGTGTCCGGCCCGATTTTGACCCCGGGCGCGATCCAGGTCCGCTCCGGGTCTTCCAGGGTCACCCCGCTCTCCATCAGCGCCGCGTTCACCCGGGTCCGGAGCACGGACTCGGCCTGAAAGAGCTGGGAGCGGGAGTTGATCCCGAAGGTTTCGCGCGGGTCATGCGCCTCCAGGGTGGCGATGAGGACTCCCTCGGCCACGGCCAGGCCCACCAGGTCGGTCAAATAATATTCCTTCTGCCGGTTGTCCTTCTTGAGCTGGGGCAGCATGCGGAACAGGAACCCGGCGTCGCAAAGGTAGATGCCGGGGTTGGCCTCGGTGATGCCGCGCTGGCCCGGGGTGCAGTCGGCTTCCTCCACAATCCCGAGCACCTCCCCGGTCGAGTCACGCAAAATCCGGCCGTAGCCCCGGGGTTCCGCCAGCCGCGCCGTGATCAGCGAGAGCTTGGCCCGCTTCTTGTGATGGGTGCTCCTGAGCCGCTTGATGGTGGCCGGGGTGAGCAAGGGCACGTCGCCGTAAAGGATCAATACTTCTCCGGAGAAGCCCTTGAGCGCGGGCGCCGTGGCCAGGGTGGCGTGGCCGGTGCCGAGCTGCTTTCTCTGCCGGGCGAAGCGGATCCTGGGGTTGCGGCGGCGGAGGAGATGCGCCTTGACCTGTTCGGCCTGCACTCCCACGACCACCACGACCCGCTCCGCGCCGAGCGAGAGCGCCAAATCCACCGGGTAGTCCACCAGGGGCCGGCCCAAAATCTCATGGAGCACCTTGGGCCGCTCCGACTTCATCCGTTTGCCTTCGCCCGCGGCCAGGATTATGACGGCAAGTCTGGACATTGTGCATTCCTTTCTCTGGCGTCGTCGTTGATGGCTGTCATTTTATCGGGTTCAGGCAAGGCTTGCAATCTCAGAGTGAGAGTGAATCTCGATCGCGGCGCCGGTGGCGGCCGGGGGCAGGGCTTCGCCGGGGTCGGGAGCGGTCGGGTCATCGAAGAGGGCGAGGAAGTGGAGGACGCGGTGGAGGTGATCCGGGCCTTGGCCAAAATCCAGGCCGCGGCCGTGGAGTTCGAGCCGGACCAAAAAATCGCGGTCCAGGAAGTGGCGGGCCAGGCTGGCCGCTTCGGAAATCGCCTGCTCCCGGGCCGGATCGTCCAATGCCGGACGCTCACGGGATAGGTGAAGCAGGATGCTCACCAGCCGCTCCTGTTCCTCTTCGTGCTCCCGCACCATCAACCGGCCAACCCGGGCCGAAGTCTTCCAGTGGACCCAGCGCGAGCTGTCGCCCGGCAGGTAATCCCGGAATTTCCACAATTCGCTCCCGCTCCCGCGGCGGCGGGTGAGGACCCGGCCGGACCAGGCCGGAGGGGCCTTCAACTCCGGCTTCACTTCCTTAAGCGCCGGATAGACCACCACCTGGACCGGAAGGCGGACCGTCTTGGACTTGATGAAGAACCCGAAGGGGTAACGGGTGGAAAAGGTGAGCCGGTCCCAATGCGAGAGACCCCGCCGCGGCTCGCGGTGATTCACCGCCGCGGTCTCGGTCTTTCCCGCCGGGACCCGGACGAAGAGGGCCACGGTTCGACTTGGCTCTTCGGAGCGGGCTCGACCGGATTTGCGGGAAGCGGCGGACCCGGATTCAGGATGATCTTCCACCAACACCGCGTAGCTCGCCAATCGCCGCTTGCGGTTGGTCAAACGATAGGTGATGGCAAACTCAGCCCCGGCGTGCACCCGGCGGGGAAGTTCCCGCTCCAGGCGCAGGTTCTCGATCGAGTATTCGGAAAGCAGGAAGGAAGCGAACAGGACCGCGAACATCATGGCCAGGACCAGATAGAGCAGGTTGTTGCCGGTGTTGGTGGCCGCGGCGCCGACCGCGATCAGGATGCCCATAAACAGGTAGCCCTCGCGGGTGGTCTTGACCTGGCGGTTCCAGAGCCAGCCGGGCAAACGCCGGAGGATGGCGGCTGGGGTCAGCCGCGCCCCGAAAGATTTTAAACTTTTTGACATCGGCGATAGATTTCAACGAACAATAGACTGCAGAAAGAAGTCAGAGCCAGCCAGAGTCCGAGCGCAAACGAGGCCGGCCGGTAGCGGAACACGACCTCGCTCGGCTGCGCCGGGACCGGGACCGCGCGTAGCAGCCCATGAACGCGCTCAATCCGGACCGGCTGGCCGTTGACCTCGGCCTCCCATCCGGGATAATACAGATCCGCCAGCACCACAATACTAGGGACAGGCCCCGGTATTGGGATTCGCAGATGGACTTTCTCCGCGGAATCCGCGGAAATTTTTACTTCCTCGCCCGGCGGAGCTCCGGGGGCTTTTTCCAGCCATGCCCGCGGATAGGCCCGGGGCCTCTGCCAGAGCACCAGTTCACCACCGGCAAAGGGTTCGCGGGAGACGGCGATGAATTCTGGGGGAATGACTTGAGCGGTATGAGCGGCGCTGGAAGCGAGTACGTATTTCAGGTTCCAGGTGTCCAGGACCGGACTCCCCAGCGCCTCGGGCCGGGGCTGGAGATACCCGACCTCCTGATACCAGTAGTTGCCGGCCTGGGTGCGGTCGTGGCCGTTGATGGCGTTGATTGCTTCCACCAGGCGGCGGTCGTTGATCCCATCCATCACCCGGAGGTCCGCGAAACGGAAGTAGAGGTTAAGGTTGGGCGGGAGCAGGCGGTCGGCCAGGTAGGCGCGAAACGGCGCGGTCTCGGACTGGAGGAATCGGATCGCTTGCGTGCGTTTCAGCTTGTTGAGGTAGCCCGGGTCAAAAGGCTTCAACCACCGGCCGGCGGCTTGGAGCTCGATCAAAGAGATCAGAAGAGCGGCGCCGGCTAAACCGGCACAAAGCTTGCCCGGCCGCAAGCGGGCGAGGAGCCGATCGAGACCGGCCCCGGCGAGATAGGCCAGGGCAAAGGCCACTTCGGGCATGGGGTGCTTGAAGTTGCCGGAAAAGTTGAAGAGGGGGACAAAGCCGATCAGGCGGAAGCCGGGAAGGCCGAACATGACGGCGAGGAAGAAAAGCGCGAAAGCGGTGAAAAAGAGGACGCGACGGCCCACGGGATACAATCCCGTGGCACTGGGATACCATCCCGTGGCGCGAACTGACTTGCGAATTGGAATAAAGCGAGAGAGGGCGAGGAGCAGGGTGATGCCGGCCACGGCCGGGATCAGCCAGGGGACGATGGTATCCGCATAAGGCG
>Ga0315291_10010353_pt1 | contig 11402 bp, 13 predicted proteins | sample YL17G12_20_MG_FD_203070 | JGI IMG/M metagenome (GOLD analysis project Ga0315291, IMG submission 203070) | Sediment microbial communities from Yellowstone Lake, YNP, Wyoming, USA - YL17G12_20 | ecosystem: Environmental > Aquatic > Freshwater > Lake > Sediment | place: USA: Wyoming | collected...
CTGGGCAGGGAGATCCGTCCCCATCTCTTGGCCGCTCTCGGCCGCGGTCGAAGTCGCTCGTCCAGCGTCGATCCCTGGTCCGCGACCGGGGAGAGTGCCTGCCCCGGCGGGTCGCCGGGGATTCCGGGGCGCCAACATCACTGAGGCATCTGCTACGCCGCCGCACCGCTGCGGTTTGTTCTACTTGACACGGCAGTAGTAATACTCGTAGATTACGGAATGAAATAAACTGGCCAACGGACGCGGTTTGCTCGTCTGCGCTGGGGAGTAGTATGCCTCAACAAAACGGGACTAAGATAAACTGTCTACTGCAGGCGTGGCCCAGCGGCACGGTTGCCACCCAGGCCTGGCTCACCGCCCAAGGTGTCTCGAGCAATCTGGCCGCGTACTACGTCAGATCCGGCTGGCTCGTGCGGTTCGGCTCCCGCGCATTCGTCCGAGCAGGCGACGCGGTGGACTGGCGCGGCGGCGTCTACGCTCTGCAGACCCAGCTAGAACTGACTGCCCATCTTGGAGCTCGTACAGCGCTCGAACTCCAGGGCCGTGCGCACTACATCCCTCTCGGCCCAAGGCCCGTCGTCCGCCTGATCAGCGATGCGCCTGAACGCTTCCCGGCCTGGTTCACGACCCATCCTTGGCGTGCGGACGTACGGCGCCACACCCTCGCGTTGTTCCGGGAACTCCCAAGAGAGGCTACTGCGAAGCTCGACTGCGGAGGATTCAAGCTGGCGATCTCGGCCCCGGAGCGCGCCATCATGGAAGAGATGAGGCTCGCGCTCACGAACGACGACGTCGAGCACACGATCTTGCTGATGGAAGGCCTGATCACACTCCGGCCTCGCCTTGTGCAGGAGCTGCTGGAGCAGTGCACGGCGATCAAGGTGAAACGGCTCTTCCTCTCGATCGCAGAGCGCGTCGGCCACAGCTGGGTTGAACGCCTCGATCTGACGCGCGTCGAGCTTGGCGTGGGCAAGCGTCAGGTGTACAAGGGCGGCCGCCTCGATCCGAAGTACGCGATCACCGTGCCGCCATTGGAGAGCCTCCCAGATGTTTGAGCTGCGGTACGAGGTGCAGACACGCCTTCTCCTCCGCTGCCTTCCGAAACTGGAACAGCACCCGTGCTTTGCGCTGAAGGGCGGAACGGCCATCAACTTCTTCGTGCGCGACCTTCCTCGGATCTCGGTGGACATCGACCTCACGTACCTTCCTCTCGCGCCGCGAAAGGAGACGCTTGCGGCAATCTCCGAGCATCTCGGTGCTCTTGGAAGCAGCCTCAAGCAGCAGATACCCGGCGTGCGCGTTGAACAGCGTCGCAACGAAGGTCAAGTGGATCGGCTGATGATTGTGTCGCGTGACGCTACCACCAAGATCGAACCCAACACGATCCTCCGTGGGTGCGTCTACCCCGGAGAGACGCGCGAGATGGCGGCGAGCGCCGTGGACCGGTTTGGCGTCGCCGTTCGCGCCCAGACGCTCTCCGTCGCCGATCTCTACGGTGGGAAGCTCTGCGCGGCATTGGATCGCCAGCACCCTCGTGACCTCTTCGACGTGAAGGTCCTCCTCGAGGCGGAGGGGATCACCCCCGAGATCCGGCGTGCGTTCGTCGTGTACCTCGCCGGGCACAGCCGCCCGATGAGCGAGTTGCTGGCTCCGCGCTTCATGGACATCCGCGAAACCTTCGAGGCCCATTTCGTGGGTATGACGCGCGATGAAGTTGCGCTGGAATCTCTCGTTGCCGTACAACACGACTTACCGCACAAGCTCGTGCGGGAGCTAGATGACGACGAGCGCGCGTTCCTTCTTGCGCTCAAGCGACGCGAGCCGGACTGGGGCCGCCTCGGGCTCGAGGGCCTGGATCGACTGCCGGCGCTTCAGTGGAAGCTGGAGAACCTCCGAAAGATGCCGCGCGACAAGCACCTCGTCGCTGTCGAGAAGCTGGCCCGCATTCTCCAGCGATGAGTCAGGGCAGGCTCTCCAGCCTAGCGGACGGCGACGCACTCGGCCTACGCGGAGGCCTTCGAAATCGAGGCCGCGTCTTTCCGCACGCCCTCAGGACGTATCTCGATGGCCGCACGCATGCGACAAGCTGCTTGATCCCGCGTCTTCCCCGCGGCGACGCAGCTCTAACTGGGAGAGCGCCTGCTTTGCAGGCAGGAGGATGGCGGTTCGAATCCGCTCGCCTCCATACGCCAATACGCCGGTTCCGGTCTTCGTTTCCTACGTGCCTCTGACTCGGTGCCAGAGTCCTTTCTTACGTCTCGATGGGTCAGGGTCGGCTTCTCGTGCAACACGTGTCCCCCGAGCCCGGCTCGCTATCTACAACAACGACGGTTCCACGAGTCCCGCCGGAATCCTGTTGGACCGGTCGACCACTCCCGCCACGCTTCTGCGGGTCTGAGCAACACGACGTTCCGGTACCGAATGCCGGTTTTGTCTCCTCGTACACCGGGGACAACGAACCCATCGAAACCAGCGCGGCAGATCCAGCGGGCAAGGAATTGGGGGAAGGCGTAGCTGGCAGGCCCATCCAGGCCGCGCACGCGTGCTTTCTCGGCGAGATCGAAGGCAGCCTGCAGCAGATTGGATGCCTTCTGAGACGCAAGATCAGCAATGCGAAGCGGCGGCGCATGGATGGCATACTCCTGAACGCACATTTGCTGCGCGTTCACCTCAAGACGGGCGCCTTCCTCTGAATCAGACAGGTACAGCACCGACGTCCTTGCTCGATTGTACCGTCCGTCTGGGGCGCAGCCGTTCGGAGGAGGACCCATCTCTTCCCAGCCGTGGATGGAGCAATCCGCAGGCCGAGCGCGGAACAGCGCGAGCGGCGAGAATGCCGCCTCGGGCGCGTGGCGCAGCTCATGCGCGACTCGCCAAGCCCACGGCGACAGCCGCAGTGCAAGCGGAGATCTTCCCGCAAGTTTCTGGGCGCGGTAGAAATCGCGGTCGACCTTGATGCATCGGTCTGTATGTCCGCGCGTGACCTTCATCGCAACCGAGTCAGACAGGGCTAGCGCGTCAGGCTTGCGAGCCGCTCGGCGGGTTCTACTCATATGTCGCCACCCGATATGTCATGCGAGACTTCTTCGCCCGGATCTTCGCGTTCGTGTGCATGCAGATGCGCCCCTTCCCCACCGACGCCGCCGGCACCCGTGGGCGCGGCATTTCGTTCGGGCGTCCCATTCGCCAATCTGCGTTTGGCCAGGTCCACCTGGCCGTTAAGGGTCGAGCCTCGGTCCACAGAGACTCCATAAGGGCTGGCGCTTGCTGAGTACACTCGCTCCTTGGACTGGTACAGCGTCCGCTGGTTGTAGTCGGCTAGTGCATCAAGGTCCCTGTCGACGACCCGAATCGCCGGATCAAACCCCAACATCAGCGGGGCAAGCCACTGCTTTCGCGCGCGCTCGGGAAGCAGTTCCGAGACACAAAGGAAGACGTAGCGAACAAAGATGCGCGCAGCGACATTGAACTCGATAATCAGCCGCCCAGGGTCGTTGGCTAGCGTGTTAAACCCCCTGTCCGAGAGCAGGCAGACCTGCTCGGCTCGAGCGCCAATGTAGCTGTACACACCGGATCCCCAAGCGGATGTCGCGAAGAGCTCTCTGAGCGCCATGTCCAGAATCGTACCTTGGCCTGGGGTTCCGACTGCGAGCAGCACGAACAGGCACTCAAGCCACTTCTCGTACTCCTCGAGCTCCAACCCATAGGTGACACACACTTCTTCCTGGTGGGGTCTACTTCTGAACCGCCCCGGCTTTACCGGAGGGTGGATTACTTGAGTCCGGCCACCGTGACCGGACCCTCCTCGTTCTGGTAGTGTAGCGCCTCGAACTCGGCGGGGGGAATGTTGCCGATCGGCTCCAGCAGCCGCCGGTGGTTGAACCAATCCACCCAGCCGAGCGTCTCGATCTCAACCGCCATCACGTTGCGCCAGGGTCCGTGTCGCTCGATCACCTCCGTCTTGTACAACCCGATGATCGTCTCCGCGAGCGCGTTGTCGTACGAGTCCCCTACGCTGCCCACCGAGGGTTCGATCCCCGCTTCCGCCAGGCGTTCCGTGTAGCGGATGGAGAGGTACTGCACCCCGCGGTCGCTGTGGTGCACAAGCCGCTCCCGGGTCGGACGAGCGTAGAGCGCCTGTTCCAGGGCGTCCAGCGCCAGGTCGCTTCCCAGCGATCGCGCCACCCGCCAGCCCACGATCCGCCGCGAGAACGCGTCGATGACGAACGCGACGTAGGCAAAGCCCACCCAGGTCGCCACGTAGGTCAGATCGGCCACCCACAGCTGGTTCGGCCGGATGGCCCTGAAGTCACGCTGCACCAGGTCCGCCGGATGCGCTGCCGCCTCGGCAGGGATCGTTGTCCGACGCTTCCCGCCCCGACGGGCTCCCTCAAGTCCCAGCCGCTGCATCAACCGCTCCACCGTGCACCGCGCCACCTCCATGCCCTCTCGGCGCAGCTGACGCCACACCTTCCGCGCTCCGTACAGGCAACGGTTCTCCCGCCAGACGCGCTCGATCTCCTGGCACAGGAAAGCGTCGCGACGAGCCCGTTCCGGCAGGCGCGTGGGATCCGCCTGGCGGGCCTTCTGCTCGTAGTACGTCGACGGAGCCATCGGCAGGAGCGTGCAGATCGGCTCGACCCCGCAGCTCCCCCGCTGCGCATCGATGAACGTCATCATCGCCTCGGTGGGCGGTCGAGCTCCGCCTGGGCGAAAAAAGCGGACGCCTTGCGCAGGATCTCGTTCGCCCGCCGCAGTTCGCGGTTCTCTCGCTCCAACTCCTTGATGCGGTCCTGGTCCTCGCTCGTCAGACCCCCGCGCCGGCCCGTATCGATCTCCGTCTGGCGCACCCACTGGCGCAGCGTCTCCGGCGTGCAGCCGATCTTGCTCGCGACGGAGAGGATCGCTGCCCACTGCGAGGCGTGCTCACGCGTGTGCTCGAACACCATCCGTACTGCTCGTTCCCGCACCTCGGGAGAGTACCTGCTTGGTCTTGCCATGACCCCATCCTCTCAAGGAATTCGGTCTCCGGCAATCCCGGGGCGGTTCATTCCGTGGAGGACACGGGAGTACGCTGCGGAGAGCCCAGGATCGGTCGGCGAGTACTCAGCCGCAGGTCCAATCGTGGATAACACCTTCCGAACGCAAAAGGGGTTCCTCAGGAGATTCAGGAGCTTCGCAATGAAGAGGCTCTGGAGCACGTCCTCGACGCGAGTCTGCTCGCCGGCCGCGACCATTTCGTGCAAGGTCTTCGACTGCTCGGCAATCGTCTCTTCGTATCCCTGAAAGGTCTCTTCCAGGTTTGCGCGGCGTCTGTCGTCAAGAACATCGAAGCTGAAGAGGTCAACATGCGAGAGCGTACGGCCGATCCTCGTCCCGCGGGGATGCTCCAACTTGAGCTGCCACTGGGCCCGGTTCTGAACGGCAAGGCTATGGATCCGCGGATTCCTCTTCGCCGCAGAGCGCTCGATCGCGTTTAGACGCAACTCAGCCCTCGATATGAAGTGCTGGTTGCGAGTGACATTCACGAAGCGCACGCGAACATCGTGCCCCTATTCCACGCCCAATACAACATCAGAACGTTCGCGATGCTCTCCCGGCGGATGCGTCTGCGGGGCGATGGGGTTCAGATCTTGACCTAACACATCGCGCGTCACACTCGCTCGATCTGGGGGCGAGACTCGTGACGCCCCTGCAATCAGATGGGTGACTGAGGTACCACGTCTCAACAGGGCGCGGATGCCCGAGGGTTGAGGAGTCCGACCTGTTATGTCAAGCATCTGACCCCGCCTCCCTCGGTCACCGTGTCCCTCGTGATCACGAGCTCTGATGCCCGCCTCATGCGCCTGGCTCAGGCAGGGTACCTCTGAATGAGTGTCGAGTAGCCACCCCGCCGCCAATTCCCAGGGCTCTGAACTCGACGGCCGCTCCACGCTTGAGGTCCTCGCGCAGTCTGGAGATGTCGTCGCTCGCGTTCAGCAGAAGGTCAACGACGTAGTGCAGAGCTAGCGGACGCCTTGCCATGATGAGGAGCTGATTCGGAGACCACCAGTCCCCCTCGCTCTCCCACGGCCTTGTCGGAGTGGCGAGCGAAAGCCGAAGCTGCTTCGCGTCCACGACCAGCCTCGCCTCAGTGGATATGATCGCGTCCTGTGAGCCGTAGTTGGCTATCTCGATATGGACGGCGATTCTTTCCGACTGCGCAACCCGCCCGGGTTCCGGTGATCTACGGCTGCCATCGCGCACGACTCCGCGTATGCTCCGAAGGAAGGCCTCAAGCCACTCCTTCGTCACCTCCATATCCGCAAGTCTACTCTGAATCAGCACGACTGCCCTCTCCGCCGCTGTAGCACTGTCCGTCCTGTAGTCGAGCGAGAGGTTGCCTGCGAAATTGTCGTAGTACTCCCCCAAGAGCTCCGCAATCGCCTCCGGGCCAAGGTTCCCGGATTTCGCCTTCGTCAGGTGGATCTCCAATTGGACATTACGGACCGCTTGCTCATCCCTGAAGCGCGTTCCGATCTCGTGCAGAATCTGCAGTTCCTCCCGCTTGAACTGGTTGGCGGCTAGTCTCTGCCGCAAGCTCCACTGGACCAGCAGCTCGACGTGCCTCACGAACAGGCCGTACTTCTGCATGCGCTGTTGGACATCCGCGGGAATGGAGAAGAGGTCCTCGTACGCGATCTTGCCCCGGGTGACTCGAAGACGCGGGCGCTTCAGGAATCGCTCTACAAAGTATCCCATCGGCACTCCGATGAATGCCCCTCCGAGGCTTCCAACGACTGCCGCGACTGCGGAGTCCACTGGCGCACCACCTCCTGTGCTGCAGTAATGGGAATGCGGCATTCTTCACACGCGTCTAGCTAGATTATCTTGGCTGGCAGCACCGTGCAAGAAGGGTGCACGACCTGCTGCGCCCGTTGCCTGGTCCGCATCTCTGCAGACAAGGTGCGCGGTACAGGTACCTCGCAGAATGCGCGTATCTCGTGAGCACGCCAGCCCGCCTTGCCAGGTATCGAACCTCCACGTAGAATGACTGGGATGAAGTCTGAGACCTCTATGACAGAGTTGAGCTCTAGGAAGAAGGGGCCCGTGGCGTCCGAATTGCTCGACACACGTCTGCCTATGACCATTCATAGGCAGTTCCAGGGCCACGATGTGTACGTCAGTATTGGCTCGCCGCGTCCGGACAGGGCGCTCTTGTATGCTCCGACTCTGCAGCGGCTAGTCGATGTGAGCGCGGCTGCGGCTGACAGGGCAACGGGGTTGCAGAAGGGGCATTTCGAGGAAGCACTGCGGGAGTACATACCACGTGCCCATGAAGAACTGCAAAGCGCGTGCAAGAGCGCGGTCGCTGTCGGCGTTGTTGACCACGAGCAGAGGAAGCAGCTCGTGGTCTTCCCACTATCTGTTGGGCTCAGTAGACGTTGCACCCTAGCCTGTAGCTACTGCCATGTCGATGCTCGTAGCGTAGGAGAAGTGACAAGCCGGGCGGTGCTGGAGGCGGCGGTGCGTCATGCTGAAGAACAGGTGCGGAAGCATGCCATGAAGAGCCTCCACGTGTCGTTCTCAGTTGGCGGCGAGCCAACTTATGAATGGGAGACCTTCCTGTGGTTCGTGGAGATGTGCAATCACGCTGCCCGCAAGCTTGGCGTTACTGCATACAAGGCCATCACCACAAACGGCTTCTATGACGAGAAGGTGCGGAGTTTCCTCTGCAAGGAGTTTGACCACATCCTCCTTTCGATAGACGGGCCACAAGCCATCCAGGACGCACACCGCCCGACGGCGGCCGGGAAGTCAAGCTTCGCTGTCGTAGTCGACTCCGGTCGCACATTCGCTCGGGAAGCCAAACGGTTCGCCGTTCGCGCGACGGTCTCCGACTTCTCTGCCCCCTCGTTGAACGAGGTTGTCGAGTTCTTCGTGGCCTCCTTCGGCAAGGCGACGGAGATCGTGCTAGAACCGATGGTCGAGATCGGCAGAGCTTCGGCTCGCGCGGGGAGTGACCCCGCGCCACCTGGCCAACTCCAGTTTGCCCGGGCGTTCTGGAGCGCCTATAGGACCGGAATGACGCTGGGGGTCAAGGTGGCTTCTTCGTGCTTCAACGCCACCAGGATAGTCAGGACCTTCTGCAAGTCGGTCTCGATGCCGTCGTTTGTCGTGACCTCGTCCGGGAATGTCACGATCTGCGCCAGGGACGCGGGGGGCAAAGACTACGGCTACGCCCGGTACGAACCTGAGTCGGGCAGGTTCAGAGTTGACGAGGTTCGTCTGGGACAGCTTGCGGCCATGACTCAACTGCCTGGGAAGTGCTCTGACTGCATTTGCTTGTGGCATTGCGCCGGTGACTGCCCTGACACACGTCTAGTGGGGATTGACAGGTGTGAGGCGAACAGACTACTATTGTCGTGGCATCTGCGGTATCTCGTTGGCGGGAAGGAGGGGACATGAGTCTCTCGCTCGTGACGAAGCAACCAGAGCACGAAACGGCCGTTCGCCTGGCGGAGGGCGACGCAGAAGTCCGCGTGGTCCATCTGCGGTTCGAGGAAATCGAAGCTTCTGATTGCACGGACAATCGCTATGGCTGTACCTGCATCAGCCACGAGAAGTGTTGTGGGTGCATTATTCAGTAGAGAAAGCCTCGCGCGGCTTCGAGTAACATCGGCCAACCTGTGACATGCAGTCCAAGGACCGCGGCACGGATTGGGTGAATCCTTACCTTCGCTCACTTTGCGGAGGGAGAAGGCAGATGCAATGGCGACGGTCACCGAACCGAAGACTGGCCACGCGCCGTGAAGCAGGGTATCCTCATCCGGGAGTTCGCGGTAACTCCTGAGCGCCGCCAGGGGCGGCGAACGTCAGCCGTCACCACTCCGCGATGGTCACGCGCGTTCTACATTCAGTCCCCCAGCCTCCAGGACTGTGTCGACTGGTCGCTCTACGCCGCTCGATCCTTCTCTTCGGTCTCCCGACTCCCTTCGCTGGGGGAGGCAAAGATCTCCCGACTCGCGTCGGCCAGTTCGCCCGGGCCGGCTTCTCTAGAGGGCGTCGTCGGGGATGACGGGACAAGAGAGAACTGCTCTCTCCTGGCCTGTCGAACGAGCCGGATCGTCCAGACGATCGAGGTGACGAGGGTCGCAAGCCACAGGGCGATCAGTCCGAGGACCTGCCCGGTTCGCGCTGGGGCACCGGCGGGGATCCCGGTGGCGAGTCCGGCCGCCCCGAGCGCCGCGAAGTCGTAGAGGCCGTGCAGCGTGACTGCGGCAGCGAGGCCCTTCCAGGTCTCGAGCCGTCCTCCCCGGGCGAAGCGAACCCGCGCGGCGAAGTGGCCCAGGATGGCCCCTGCCGCCGCGTGCATCGGAACGGCGGTCACGCTGCGGAGGGCGGCGACGACCAACCCTCCCTGAGCCACGTAGAGGGCGTTCTCCAGAAAGGCGAAGCCCAGGGCGGCCGTTGCCCCGTAGACGATTCCGTCCATGGGCTCATCGAAGCTCACCCTCCTCATGCTGTAGCCAAGGATGACCGCGAGCTTCAGGAGTTCCTCGGGGATGGCGGCGAGGACGAACGCCTCGTAGAGCGCGCCATGGAGGAGGGACAAGGACGCAGGGCGGAGAGCCTCTAGGGCGAGGTCAAAAAGCACGACAGGGATCGTTGCCAGGAGCCCGAGGAGGAAGGTCCTCACCAGGAGGGATCGAGGCTCCCGGTTGGCGTCCCGCACGTAGAAGTAGCGCAAGAGGACGGCGACCGGCAGGACCGTGCACAGGATCGTCAAGACGGTTCGAGTTCCCATCCGGCCTCCCTCTGCGGGGCTCGTGGATCCTGCGGGGCGCTCCTATCTCCTTAGTCGCTCCAAGGCGGCGGCGACGTCGATCATGCCGTACCCGAACCGCGGGTCGCGCCCCGTTCCTCCCAGGTCGACGGCGCTCGCCTCCAGGGCGGCGATGGCCTCTGCCGGGCTCACCGGGGGAGTGAGGGAGAGAAGGAGGGCGAGGGCGCCGGCAACGTGGGGTGCGGCGAAGGACGTGCCTGAGCGCGTCCCGGAGGTGCCGCCGGGAAGGAGCGCCGTGATCTGGTCCCCTGGCGCGGCCAGCAGGACCTCGGCCCCATAGTTGCTGAACGGGGCGAACTGGCCCGTCTCGGTCGTTGCCGAAACGGCGAGAACCGAGGCGTACTTTCCCGGGTAGCTGACTTGAGGGGCGGCGTCATTTCCTGCGATGCCGACGACGATCACGCCCTTCTGGGCCGCTCGCCTGAGGGAGTCCTCCACGACCGTTGGTGGCTTGAAGCTCGCGTAGATGCTGATGTTGATGATCTGGGCGCCGTTCTTCACGGCGTAGTCCACGGCCCGGGCGAGCTTCCCCCAATCGTTCGTGTAGAAGAGGTTCTTCGAGTCGAGAAAGCGGAGATCCATCAGGCGGACGCCCGGAGCGATCCCGACCGCGGCGTTCGGGCCTGGGCGGGCGGCGATGATCGACGCGGTGAACGTGCCGTGCCAGTGGATCGGCGTGCCGGTGAGGGAGCTTGCGTCCTCGTCGCGGAAGTCCCAGCCGTTGACATCGTCGACGTAGCCGTTCCGGTCGTCGTCGATCCCGTTTCCCGGGATCTCATCCTTGTTGACCCACAGGTTGGCCGCGAGCTGGGGGATTCGGGTGTCGATCCCCGAGTCGATCACCGCGACCGTCACGGAGGGAGACCCGTGCGTGGTCTTCCAGGCGAGAGGGGCCCGGATCCGGGAGACCCCCCAGTTGAGCGGCTCCTGGACGACGGTGTAGAGACCCTCTCCTTCGAAGGTCTGCGGCGGCTCGAGAGGCAAGGTGATGGGGATGATGCGAAACGGGAGGGACGCCGAGACGAGGCCGGAGGCGCCGAGGTCGAGGGTCACCTGAAGCACGTAGATCCCCACTTTCTGGAACTCCCAGCGGCTCGCGGCGGTGACGCGGCGCGTCTCACCGGAGGCCACGGTGAACGGCTCGACGATGATCGCGTTCAGGACGTTCTCTGCGCGGTCGGTCAGGGTGGCCCTCCCGCGGGCGTTCTCGAGAGGGGTGGGACCGGCGTTCCGAAGGTCAAACGACACGCGGAAGGGGGAGAGGCCGTCGATCGTGAGCGCGCCGATCTCCGCCGGCCGCGGCGCCGCGTCCTGGGGCCACGCGGGCGCCGAGGAGAGGAGAGCGAAGAGGACGAGCGGGAGGAACCATCGGCGGCTCGGTGTCACGGTTATTCCCTCACGGAGTTGCGCTGGAGAGGGAGGAGACGATGCCGTCCACGTCGAACGGCTCCTCGGGCCCCCAGCCCCAGCTCGTGATGGCGATCCTGACGGGGAGATCTGCGCTCGTCGCGGTCAACCGAGCGGCGGCGACAGCCGCCCCTGCGGCCGGGGTCTCCGGGAGAAGGACCGCGAATCT
>Ga0315291_10010355_pt1 | contig 11402 bp, 9 predicted proteins | sample YL17G12_20_MG_FD_203070 | JGI IMG/M metagenome (GOLD analysis project Ga0315291, IMG submission 203070) | Sediment microbial communities from Yellowstone Lake, YNP, Wyoming, USA - YL17G12_20 | ecosystem: Environmental > Aquatic > Freshwater > Lake > Sediment | place: USA: Wyoming | collected...
GCACGGTGATTATCGGCGCTTTTGACGCGGAACAGGCGGAGAAAGCTATTAACGTACCTGAAGGTTACCGGATAGTCACGCTCTTACCCGTCGGCGTGCCGGACCACGAAGGCAAAGCCCCGCCGCGGAAAGAACTTTCCGAGATTGTAATCAAGGATAAATTCGGCAAATAGTTGAGGTTGTTTAGCAATGAAATAATTCTACAATCCTCCGCTCGCCCTGAGCTTGTCGAAGGGCAAAGCCAAGTATACCGCTATGGTTCGACAAGCTCACCATGAGCGATTGCTAAACGACCTCATAGTTATAATTTGTTTTTCTAATAAACGACTGACTGTTCGAACGCTTGCCGTATTCGGTCGACTGCGGGTATAATAATACTCGAAGATTATAGAGAGCAGGTGGTTTCATGCCAAAATACGGTCTGGATAATATTCACAACGTTATTCTTTTATCCCACGGAGGTGCCGGTAAGACATCGCTCTCCGAGGCTATGCTATTCAATGCCGGAGTTATCAACCGCTTGGGTAAAGTTGATGATGGGTCTTCTACATCAGACTACGACCCGGATGAAGCCAAGCGCCGCATCAGTATTAACCTGTCCCTGCTGCCCTTGCCATGGCGGGATAAGAAGATAAATATCATCGATGTTCCGGGTTACGCCGATTTTATCGGGGAAGTTAAAGCCGGCATGCGTATCAGCGAGGGCGCCATAATCGTGGTCTGCGCGGCTTCCGGAGTGGAAGTCGGTACGGAGATGACCTGGGGTTATTGCGAAGAGTCAAAGATGCCCCGCCTCGTCGTTATAAATAAAATGGACCGGGAGAATGCCGACTTTTTCAAGGTCGTTGAAGAAATAAAGACCAAGCTGGGCTCCAAATGTATACCGGTACAAATAACCATCGGCGCTCATACCGGCTTTCAGGGAGTGGTCGACCTGCTGACCATGAAAGCCTACACCGGTTCACCGACCAAAGAAGTGGCAGTGCCCGCCGCCGTTAAAGCCCAGGCCGATTCTTTCCGCGAAAAACTGGTAGAGGCAATCGCCGAGGTTGACGATGCCCTTATCGAGAAATACCTGGGGGGTGAAGAAATCAGCCTGGACGTACTTGCGACCACATTAAAAAAAGCGGTTGTCAGCGGCCGTATCGTACCGATAATAGCCAGTTCGGCGCTGCAAAATGTGGCGGTTAACCGGGTATTAGATGCAATCTGTGACTACCTGCCGCTGCCCAAGGAGCAGAAAATATCCACTGTCAGCGGCGCCATCGAACCGGCGGACAGCGCTCCGCTGGCGGCTTTAGTTTTCAAGACTACCGCCGACCCGTATGTCGGGAAGCTGACCTATTTCCGCGTCTATAACGGTGTCATCAGCAGCAACTCGCAGGTATTTAACGCCAACCAGGGTGCGCCAGAACGCATCGGCCAGCTGTACCTGATGAGAGGCAAGACACAGGAGCCTGTGACGGAGGTCAGGGCCGGTGATATCGGGGCGGTGGCTAAAATGAATGTAACCAGCACCGGAGATACGCTGTGCGCCCAGGACAAGCAGGTCAAACTCACGCCTATCGTTTTCCCCACCCCGATTTTCCGGGAAGCCGTGCATCCCAAGACCAAGACCGATATCGATAAAATGGGTTCGGCTCTATCCCGTCTCGCCGAAGAAGACCCCACTCTGAAAGTGCACCGCGAGCTGGGCACCGGCGAGACGATTCTATCCGGCATGGGGGACACTCACCTTTCCGTGGCTGCCGAGAAAATGCAGCACAAGTTCGGGGTGAATGTCGAGCTGTCAATCCCCAAGGTGCCCTACCGCGAGACCATCACCGCTCCGTCCAAAGCGGAATATAAGCACAAGAAACAGTCCGGAGGTCACGGCCAATACGGCCATGTCCTGCTGGAGCTGGAGCCGCTGCCGGAACGCGGCGAGAATATATTTACCGAAAGAGTGGTCGGCGGGAGGGTACCCAGGAACTATTTCCCCGCTGTAGAAAAGGGAGTCGTTGAAGCTTACAGTGAGGGCGGGTTGTGCGGTTACCCGGTGGTCGGCGTCAAGACGACCCTGTATGACGGTAGTTATCACGCGGTAGACTCCTCGGAAATATGTTTTAAAATAGCCGGAGCCGGGGCATTTAAAAAGGGTATCCTGGAAGGCCGGCCGATTCTCCTCGAACCGCTAATGAACCTGAAAGTAACCGTGCCCAACGACCTTACCGGGGACATCATCGGCGACCTGAACACCAAGCGGGCGCGCGTTATGGGGATGAACCCGGAGGGCGATACCAATGTCATCGAGGCGCAGGTACCGCTGGCGGAAATCCAGCGCTACACCATCGACCTGAAATCGATGACCCAGGGACGGGCGACCTACACCTTGGAGTTTGACCATTATGAAGAGGTCCCGGCCAATATCACACAGAAGCTGATTTCCCAGAAACAGGCGGAAAAGGCCGAGAAAAGCTAGTATTTAGTTGCGGAAAAGGGCGTTACTATTGTCCGCTCGTGGTGAGCTTGTCGAACCATGGGCCCTCGCCCTTCGACAGGCTCAGGGTGAGCGGTATAAAACTGCCATTTTGTATCGCCGATTTATACATTTTAGTATTAGTCCGAATAATCCGAAGCCTTAGAATAAGATGACGTCCTGGTACAATCATCGGGACGTCTTTCTTTTTAAGTAGCCCTGATTTCCTGCTTCATGAACACGACATAGCTGATACCGAAGCAGATGGAGCTCAAGCTTATCAGGCCTACCATATAAGGCCAGATTAACACGAGACTCTGTCCCAGACTAAGCGGGTTCGGGACCATGTAAGTCAACTGTTCTATGGTTAAAGCACCCAGCGTTCTAACGGCAGGATATAAAATCATTGAGGATGCCTGGCCGAATAGCCAGTTCGGGGAGAAGTTAAGTATCATATTAAACGTATCCTCGTTTTTACTTACGGCAATCGCTAAAACCAGCAATCCGAAGCTGAATACCAGCCAGAGTCCTAACGAGCAGATGATGGAAGTAGCCAGATTGCGAAAGATAACAGAAAAAAGAATCGCCAGACTTATCCAGAAAGAACCAAAAATAACCATGAACACGATATAGAGGAATATCCTCATAATTTCTTCGGCTGTCGGTGGTATGCCAATCATTCTTAATCCGTAGCCGGCGATAAGGATTACGCTCGATGCCATAATCAAAGTAAGAATAAAAAGACTGGCCAGGAATTTACCGTTAATAACACTGTCCCGATAGACGGGCTGTGACATGATTCTACTCAAAGTACCGCTGGTGCGTTCCCTGTTTATGGCGTCAAACCCCAGCACTATCCCGAATAACGGCACGAATATTAAAGGAATAAAATTAATATAGTTGAATAAGAACGAGAGCGGTATTCCCTGCGGCTCGGTGGTATATAGCCTTAAAAAGATGAATCCCTCGGTGCCCGCGCCCCGGATGCCGTTAGAAGCCGAATATAATGCCAGCGCACTTAGACCGAGGACCACCAGAAACAGTATGAAAAACCTGATGCTGTTAAAATAGTCGGCCAGTTCTTTACGCAGTATCGCTAACATTATGTCAATCCTGACCTTCATTAAAATATTTCATATAAATATCGTCGAGAGAGAACTCATGCAATTTCATCTGCACCAGCAAAGCGTTGCTATCCACCACTACCTTGGATATCTGCGAACGTAAATCGGAGTTGGTGCTGATTTTAAAGACATTACCTTCGACCTCGACTCTTTCAACGCCCGGAACTTTCTTGACGATATCGGCAAGCTCGGCTTTCGGTTCGGCAATCTCAATCTCAATAATATAACGCCCTCCCGCCATCGCTTCCCTGCCCAGTTCATCGATAAGGCCTTCGATAACCATTTTCCCTTTGGAAAGTATCCCGATACTTTGGCACACTCTCTGTACCTGATAAAGCTGGTGGGAGGACAATAAAACGGTGGTACCCATTTGAGGCAGACCGGCGATAACATCCAGCAGCTGGTTGATACCCTGAGGGTCAAGACCGGAGGTAGGTTCATCAAGAATAATCAGCTTCGGCTCTTTGATTAATACATCCGCAATACCCAGGCGCTGCTTCATACCGCGGGAGAATTTACCGGTCAGCATGTCCCTTTCTGCAGTAAGACCCACCAGTTCCAGCACCCGTTCAACCCTTTTCTTCGATTCTGCCCGACTTAGATTATTGAGGTCGGCAATGAACTCAAGGTTTTCCCGGGCGGTGAGATTATAGTAAAACCCGACGACTTCCGGGAGATAGCCAACGATACGCTTGACTTTCAGGGGTTCCCGGGTGGGATCGAAACCGCAGACCCTGATAGTGCCGGATACCGGCTCGGTCAGGCCCAGCATCATCAAAATCGTGGTTGTCTTGCCGGCGCCATTGGGACCCAGCAGTCCGACCACCTCATTTTCCCTGACATGGAAATTGAGGTGGTCAACCACCGTAACCTTGCCGTATCTCTTGGTAAGGTCTTTTGTTTCTATCGCTAACGCATCTGTCATCTGCTATCGCCGACCAAACCGCATGAAGATTCCAATTAAACCAACCACTACGATAATGATAATAATTACGCCGACCCATCCCCAAATAGTCGGGGTTTCCACGGTAACGCGAATCGCCATTTTATCGGCGGTGGCCTGCTTTCCCGTTACCCACACGTTAAGCATATAGTCGCCGGATATTGTTTTAGCCGCCGGCTTGATATTTACATCAACGGCCTTGGTTTCCAAACTGGCCAGATTATCAATTTTCTCCGGCTTATAAGTCACATCCCATCCCTGCATCTTGTCTGAAGAAAAAGTGATATTTTCAATAGGCGCTGTACCAATGTTCATAACGATTATGGAGAAAAGGTTATCATGATTGCTTTTTACTTTGATGCTATATAACTTGTCCGAGGGGTCAGCGCTCAGGGAATACCTGGCGGTCACTTTCGCGATAAGGTCAATATTAGCCACGACATTATCGGAAGACGCTTTCAGACTTATCGTGTATTCTCCGGGGTCCGGCAAAGGCCAGTTCGTAAAACCGGTCGTAACCTGTATGGATTGGGTTGAGCCAGCAATCGAGGATTCCATAGATATGGACGATATCTTTTTGCTGGTATCATAGAGCGGTGTAATAGTTACACTCCAGTCTGGCGGCGTCGAGACTTTCAGGTCGAAGACGCGGTTGGTGGCGCCCATGTAATTCATCTCGACATTAAACTGAAAGGTATCCGTCGCCAGTCCATCGATTTTAGGGTACTGAGTGGATATTGTAATATTATCGGCGGGGGGAGTAGTCGGTTGCTCGCCCTGGGCTAAAACCACTCCGGGCAGGCTGAAGATAGATAAGGTTATCACCAGCATGATAAGAATAGAGAATATTCTCGCCATTTTCATCGCCGTACTACCTCGCAATCGCTTTTTATTATTGCAGACACTCACAATAACTACGTATTATAGCAAAATGTTATTTTACGTTCAATATTGAATATATTCCAGAGTCCCGGCTTCCATTACGAAGCCATAAGTTCCTTAAGTTTCTGGGTGAAAGCCGGCAGCACTTTTTTCCAATCGCCGACGACGCCGAAGCGCGCCTGCCGGAAGATATTGGCTTCCTTGTCTTTATTGATAGCGATAATCGTCTTGGACCCGGAGCAGCCGCTCATGTGCTGGCTGGAGCCGGATATAGCTACCGCGATATATACTTCAGGGGCAATTATTTTGCCGGTGAGGCCTATTTGCGCGGTATCCGCAGCCCAGCCGTTATCACAGGGAGGACGGCTGGCGCCTACAGCGCCTTTCAGTAATTTTGCCAGCTCATCAAGCTGTTTGAAGCCATCGGCGCTGCCGATGCCCCTGCCGCCGGCGACGACCACCTGGGCGTCTTCTATCTTAATACCGGCTACTTCTTCCACTACCCTATTTACAATTTTCGTCTTTATAGTGGAGATGTCTATCTCCATAGGGAGGCTAACAATTTCTCCCTTTCGGGAAGCATCCGGCGCCAGGGCGGCCATAGCCTTGGTGCGTATCGTCACAATCTGGGGGTCGGTCTCAGTGGTGAATACCGCCTGGGCGTTACCGCCGTAGACCGGCTTGGTCTGCAGCAGGCGTTTTGATTCAGGGTCGATAGCCAGGTCGACGCAGTCCATTATAGCTGCGGTCTCGAGCCTGAAAGCCAGTCTCGGAGCCAGGTCACGTCCTGAATCCGTTTGTCCCATGATAAAAACCCGGGGTTTTACCTGATTAACGACTTTCTCCAATACAGTCAGGTAAACATCGGTCTGATAGTCCTGAAGCTGGGGGGAATCGACGGTATAGACCTTATCGGCGCCATAAGCGATAGCCTGCGGTGCCGGGCTTCCGATATTGCTGCCGATTATCACCGCCGATAGCTCCTGACCGAGACTGTCTGCCAGCTTTCTGCCGATACCCAGCCCTTCCGCAGAAATCGGCAGGATTTTATCGCCTTTTATCTCGCAGTAAACGGCCACACCTTTAAAATCAGACATGATGTAAATCACTCCTATCATAAGTCTGAATTGTTAAAAACCTGTTAAAGCGCTTCATAATATCCTGGCGTCCCTGAGTTTCGCGGCCAGATTCACCGCCATTTCTTCCGGGGTCTCTCCGGCGGCAATTTCGCATTTGCCTTCGTATACCGGCTGAAACAGCTTGCGCACCATGGTCCGCCGCCCGGCGGCGCCTGTTTTTAATGGCTCGAGGCCGATATCAGCGGGTTTCCAGATAACCGGCTCCAGCTTTTTAGCGGCCATAATCCCTTTGATAGTCGGATAGCGCGGCTGGCCTATCTCATTGCTCACGGTAACTACCGCCGGAAGAGCGACTTCGACAACGTCATAGCCGACGGAATTTACTTTTTCTACCTTGAGCTTGCCATCGCTGACTTCAATCTTGCGCGCCAGGGTGACACAGGGCAGGCCGAGTATCTCGGCAATAGCCGCCCCGGTCTGTCCGGCGTTGGTGTCCGAGGCTTCGCGACCGCATAAAATAAGGTCGTAATCACCCTTTTTCCTGATTGCCATTGCCAGAGAGGAAGCGGTAGAATATGCGTCTCCGCCGTCATAAGCCTCATCCTCAAGCAGAATAAGCTCATCGGCGCCCATAGCCAGGGGTTTCTTCACAACCTCACGCAGCAGGTTTACGCCCAGGCTCAACACAGTGACTTTGCCGCCCTTGGCTTCTTTAATGCGCAAAGCGGCCTCCACCGCGAATTCGCCATAGGGGTCGATTACCGGGGACACGCCAGGCATTTCAACTTTATTAGCGGCGGCATCGATTTTAAAACTGGCCGGCGGCGCCTCGGGGTCAATAACCTGTTTAACACAAACAATGATATTCATGATGTATATGCGTCTTCCTTTGAAATGTGTCAGGGAGATTCAAAATTAATGTAACATTCTATTCGTTTCTATGTCAAACGCAGACTTATCATACGCTCGATACCGGCCAGGTCACGGTCGATTTCTATCAGGGCAGAGGGGAAGGCCCGGCGTAAGATAATCTTTACCGCCTCCGCCTGTCCCTGCCCTATTTCCAGCAGCAGGCTGCCGTTTTTACGGAGCCTTTCATCAGCTTGACGGCACAGGATTTTTATCTTGTCCAGGCCATTTTCCCCGCCGTTCAATGCCAGCTCCGGTTCAAAACCCGCCGTCAAATCCGATTTTCTGACGTACGGCAGATTGGCAATTATCATGTCAACGGGCTCCGGCAGAGGTCCCAGCAAGTCGCCCTGTAAGAGGATAATCCTGTCCTTTACCCCATATTTAGCGCCGTTTTGCGCGGCTATTTCCAGCGCCGGTGATGAAACATCGGTGGCGTAAACGGTCAATCCCGGCAGGTTCACCGCCAGACTGACGGCTATGGCGCCGCAGCCGGTGCCGATATCGGCAATGGTGGAAATAGAACGAGTCCGGCACAAATCGATGGCTTTCTCTACCAGGAGCTCGGTTTCAGGGCGGGGAATAAGGACATGATGGTTAATGATAAAATCGAGACCGAAGAACTCGCGGTGCCCGGTGATATAAGCGGAAGGTTCGCCGCGCCGGCGGCGTTCCACGAGTTGCATTAGTTCTTCTACGTGAGAATGGCTGATATCACAATCCAGGTCGGAAAAAAGCCGGGCGCGGTCTATGCCCAGCACGTGTCTTAAGAGAATCTCGCCTTCCAGAAAGGCATCGTCGATATGATTGTCGGCAAGGATATCGCGGGCTTGAGTAAGCGCCTGCCTGCGTTTCACACCTGCTGTCCCTCAAGCTGTTTAGTCTGCTCGGCGGTTGCCAGAGCGTCGATAAGCCCGTCCAGGTCTCCATCCATGAAACGGGGCAGGTTGTGAAGGTTAAGGTTAATGCGATGGTCGGAGATGCGGTCCTGGGGATAATTATAGGTCCTTATCTTTTCGGCGCGCTCACCGGTGCCGACCTGCGAGCGGCGCTGTGAGGTTATTGCTTCTTCCTGTTTGCGCCGTTCGATATCCAGAAGGCGCGTGCGCAGCACCGATAACGCTTTAACTTTATTCTGAAGCTGGGAACGTTCGTCCTGGCAGACGACAACCATCCCCGTAGGCAGGTGCGTCACGCGGATAGCCGTGGCGACCTTGTTTACGTTTTGACCGCCGGCTCCCCCGCTGTGAAAAACATCAATCTTAAGGTCGTCCGCGTTGATGTCTATATCCACCTCCTCCGCTTTGGGCAGCACCGCCACCGTCGCCGTGGAGGTATGAATCCGGCCGGAAGCCTCGGTAACGGGGACACGCTGGACGCGGTGTACGCCGCTTTCATATTTAAGGCGACGGTACGCCTTTTTGCCTCTTACTTCAAAGATAATTTCCTTAAAGCCGCCGCCGCCGCTTTCGCTGATACTGATGACATCAGCCTTCCAGCCCTGGCTCTGCGCGTAGCGACTGTACATGCGGTAGAGGTCGGCGGCAAAGAGCGCAGCCTCATCTCCGCCGGTCCCTGCCCGTATCTCCACGATGATATCCTTTTCATCATTGGGGTCTTTAGGTATAAGAAACAGCCTGAGCTCCTCGGTCAAGTTATCAAGCTTTGCCTGCAATGTTGCCGTCTCCTGCTTGATGAGAGCCGCCATATCCTCGTCAGCGCCGGAGGCGCTCATGGTTTTTACGTCATCCAGTTCCCTGGCGGTCTTCTTATACTTGCGGTACTTCGAGACTATTTCTTCAAGTCCGGCGCGCTCCCGGGCCAGCGCCTGCACCTGGCTGATATTGGTTGCCACCTCCGGCTGCGCCAGCTTTTCGTCTATTTCCCGGTAACGCTTCTCTATATTATCCAGCTGCTCAATCATTTTATTTCCCTCACCAGATTATAGCATAGCCCCAGATGCCTCTCAAAGCTAAACGAATTGACATGCCTCGTTTTAATGGACTATAATCAATCGTGTTCATCATGCCTTCAAGCGGCAATCCAATTATTAACTTTGATAATAAAATATTCTTCTTACCAGTCTACTGTTATTGTACAGAGAAATTTTCCCTTAAAATCTTCCACTTAAACATAAGCTAAAAGGAGCCGGACTATGACCATCACAGAAATGCTTGCCAGAAACGCCAGATTAACCCCCAATGCTATCGCTCTGGTGGAAATAACACCGAGCAAGGGCTTAAGGAGAACGATTACCTGGAAAGAGTTCGATGAAAGGGCTAACCGCGTGGCTAATGCCCTTATCGACCGGGGCATTAAGAAGGGCGATGTCGTTATGCACCTGATGATAAATTCCATCAACTGGCTCGAGGCGTATTTCGGCATCCTGAAAACGGGCGCCATCGCCGCCCCGCTGAACTTCAGGTTCATCAGCCGCCAGATTAAATACTGTATAGATATCGCCGAACCGAAAATCATGATTCTAGACCAGGACTTTACCGATAGAGTAAGTGAAATTCGCCCGGAGCTAAAGACCATCAAGAAATATATATTCGTCGGAGAAAAACCGCCTAAAGGCATGGAGACTTTCGAAGACGTTCTGGCGAAGTCTTCTCCCGCAGCGCCGAAAATACAGCTCAGCGGCGAGGATGAAGCCGGGCTTTACTTTACCTCGGGAACGACCGGAGACCCGAAAGCGACGCTATTATGCCACCGCAGCCTGGAGCATACCGCCGTTAACGAGAATTTCTCCCATCGCGAGACCAGGGATGACTGCTTCCTCCTTATCCAGCCCCTCTACCATACCGGCGGTAAAATGCACTGGTTCGGCAGCCTTATCGGCGGGGCCAGGGCGGTCATGACCACCGGCGGCGAGAGAGTCACGGCTAAGGTGATTCTGGAAACTATCAAAAAAGAAAAAATTACCATCTGTATGCTGCTGGTACCGTGGCTTCAGGATATCGTTACCGCCCTCGAAAGAGGCGAGATGAAGCTTTCCGAATACGATGTCAGCTCCCTGCGGCTGGTTCATTCCGGCGCGCAGCCTATCCCGCCGGTGCTGGTGCGGCGCTTCCTGAAATATTTCACCAATATCAGCTACGAAGAGAACTACGGTCTTACCGAGTCGGCCGGGCCATGCATGCACCTGGGACTGGAAAATCTGCACAAACTCGGCTCTTTCGGCTACCCCAGGCTTAACATCGATGCCAGGGTGATCGATGAAAAAGGCAACGATGTGCCCCCGGGCATCGTCGGCGAAATAATCCTCCGCGGCGCCAATGTGATGAAATGCTACTACAAGAACCCGGAAAAGACGGCCGAAACGCTGCGTGACGGCTGGCTGTATACCGGCGACCTCGTTAAACAGGACGAAGAGGGTTTTATCTCTTACGTCGACCGGAAGAAGGACCTTATCATCAGCGGCGGCGAGAACATCTATCCCGTCGACCTCGAGTCCGTGCTCATCGGCCAGCCGAAGGTCAAGGACGTAGCTATTATCGGCGTCCCTGACGAAAGATACGGCGAAGTGGTGGCGGCGGTCGTTCAGCCCAAAGAAGGCGTTAATTTAACCGAGGAAGAGATGAGGGCTTACTACGAACCTCAGCTGCCCAAGTACGCCTGGCCGAGAATCATTATGTTCGGCGACGTGCCGCGTAACCCCACCGGCAAGATAGAAAAGCCTAAATTGAGAGAAAAATACGCCAACGTAAAGTGGAACCCCAAAGGTAAATAACTCATTCGCTTTAGAAAAGGAGACTAAGATGGACTTTAAAGATTGTGTCAAATTTGCTAATGAAAATAAGACATGCTACCTGGCGACCGCAGAAGGCGACCAGCCCAGAGTCAGGGCCATGGGAATGTGGTTTGCCGATGAGACCGGATTCTATTTCCAGGCGCAAACCGTTAAAGCCCTGTACAAGCAAATCGAGAAAAACCCCAGGGTAGAGCTTTATTTTAACGCCAAGGATTTAAGCAAGGTGATGAGAGTTAGCGGAAAAACTAAAATC
>Ga0315291_10010357_pt1 | contig 11401 bp, 7 predicted proteins | sample YL17G12_20_MG_FD_203070 | JGI IMG/M metagenome (GOLD analysis project Ga0315291, IMG submission 203070) | Sediment microbial communities from Yellowstone Lake, YNP, Wyoming, USA - YL17G12_20 | ecosystem: Environmental > Aquatic > Freshwater > Lake > Sediment | place: USA: Wyoming | collected...
GGGAGAGCACAGCTCGAAAAACCTTCAGGAAACAAAAAACAACTAAGACGCACTTGGTGAGCGCCGCGGCGGCGCATCCCGAGAGGCACCCCGCCGCGAGCCCCGCCCCGAACGACGGCGGAGAAGGAGACGCATGACTCCTCCCGTAGGACGTCGAAGCCTCCCCGCCGCGGTTCCCTTCGCCGCCGCCGTCGAGCGCGGCCGAGATCGCGTCGCGCAGCGGCGAGTACAGCCCGAGGCGCGTGCCGCCGTAGAAGACGCCGCGGGCGAGCGCGGGGCCGAGGCCGGTGTAGAAGGCGCGTGGGCCTTCGGAGGAGAGGAGCGAGGCGGCCGTCCTAACCATGCCGACTCTCATGCCGTCGCTCTTGGCGTTTTGGAGCTGCATTCGGACCTTGAGCACGTCTGCGGGGAAGTCGAAAAGGAAGAGAGGAGGAGGAGCGAAATAGGGTGAGCAAAGGAAGCAGGCCCCGGGGTTGAGAGTCGAGGTCGGCATCGTCAGCGATCGACACCGCGTGCGATCGAAAATGTGTTCAACTTTTTCTCTCTCGCTCTCGCTCGCTCACACACTCTTACCAAGCGGAATAGTGCATGTGTTGGCTACGCTGACAGAGGCTCCTGACAGCGCGATTTGGAGGAACACGGGCGTCGAGGCCGCCGGAGACGTCGCCGCCATAAGAGCCTCCTCCCCTTTCGAGATAAAGAGGAAGAAACAAACGAAAAAAGAAGAGAAGAGTGTGATAAGAAAGCGTCGGTCAGAAAGCCGGGAAACCAAAACGGGAAGAAAAAAACCCTCGCATCAGACGCGCCCCCCTCTTGCTCTCCGCGCTCTCCATCCAGGCCGCTTCTCTTCGCACCCCTCGCTCGCACTCCGACATGGAGCGCCCCTCGACCGAAAAGAGGAGGAGTACCAGTGAGGCCACGCCTCCTTCCGAGAGGGAGAGCAGCGCGTCGATGGTCGACGCGACGACGCGCTTGGCCGGTTTTGCCGCTGAAACCGACATTGCGGAGACGGGGCCTTGGCCTCCCGCCCCGCTCGCGCGCAGAGCCCCTCTTGTCACAGAGCTCCTCGACATGCCCCCCGAGATGCTGATGGAGATCGTGCAGCGAATCGAGGACGGTCGAGCTCTGGCTGCAGGTAATGAGCGTTGACCTCATCCATCTTCTTGATATGCTCCTCTGCTTTTTTCGCCGAGCGTCGTCGTCGTCGTTTTTTCAAATCTCATACCTCGACCTCTCTCTCTCTCTCCCCACCCCCCTCCTCCACTCCTCCCACTTCAAAACAGCCGCCTGCTCCTGCCGCGCCCTCCGCGACGCCGCGGACGACCGCACGGCCTGGTCCTCCGCCCTCGAGAGAGCCCTCCCGGGCGTCAGAGCCCTGCTCGAGGCCTCCCCTCCCGACTGGGCCCTCGAAGAAAGGAAGGGCACGGCCGGCGAGCTCCGCCACCCCAAGCTCCTCCTCGCGGCTCTGGCCGCGGGCAGCGAGTTCGCGGCCCAGGTCTTCAACCGCGAGCTCGACAATGAGGCGGAGGACTTCCTCCTGTCGTGCTACGACGCGAAGCTGTCGCTGGAGAGGTGGAGGCCCTCGGCCGGCGACGAGGATGAAGAAGGAGGAGGAGAAAAAGAGGAGGGAAAAGAGGTGGCGGCCGCGGCGGGCGTCCTCACCCGCGCGCGGGCGGCGGCGGCGGCCCTGGCCGCAGCAGCAGCGGCGACGGCGGCGGCGGCTCCTTCCCCCTCGTCTTCCTCCTCCTTTGGCGAGTGCCCGCGCAGCCCTCGCCTGACGAGGCGCCGCAGGATGAGGCCCGAAGAGGAGAAGGCGGTGGCGGCGACGGCGGCAGCGGCGGCAGCGGCGGCAGCGGTCGCCTCTAGCAGCCGCGGCCCGCCCTCTCCAGCGGCGACGGCGCCGGGGCGACGCAAGAGGAGGAAGAAGAGCAAAAGGTCGCCTGCCCCGGGCCTGCCCCTGCGCGGCATCTCGCCGACGTACACGGCGAGGTACCTCCCGATGGGTCGCTCGCTGGCGGTGGAAACGGGCGTCGGCGCGGGGAGGGTGAGGGCGGCGGCGGCGGCGGGAGCGCCGCCGCCGCCGCCGCCGCGCTCGCATGAGGACGGCGGCAACGGCAACGGCGGCGGGGCGTCGCCGCCTCCTGCTCCGCCGCCGCCGCCGCCTTCACCCCTCTCCCTCTCCCCCGGGGACGCCGTCGAGGTCCAGTGGAAGGCCACGGAGTCGCACCCGTACGGGTTCTGGCTCGGGTGCGTCGTCTCCGTCTTCTCCCCGGAGGGCTCGGGGGTGGCGGCGGCGTCGGCGGCGAGAGAGACGGCGACGGCGGCGACACGCGACGGAGGAGCAGCGAGCGGTGGCGGCGGAGGAGGAAACGGGAACGCCGCTGCCGCCTCTTCCTCTTCTGCCGCCACGGTCGACGTCCTTTTCCAGCAGTACGGCCTCGACTCGCCCTGGCAGGTCGTCTATTCCGTCCCCTTGCTGCCCCCGGGCTCGAACATCGACTCCCCGGTCAACGGCGACCCCGCCTTCGGCTTCGTCGGCGGCGTCAGGGGCCCGCTGACCGCGGCCGAGCTCGGGCGGTGGGAGGGCGCGTGGCGGTCCGCCGAGGGCGCCGCGGCCGTGAGGGGGAGGTCGAGGCCCGCGAGGGCGCTGTCGGCGGGGCTGGCTTCGGCGTCGCCGCGGGGGGCTCCTGCTGCCGGCGGCGGGGCTGCTCCTGCTCCTGCTCACGCTTCTGCCCCGCTCGTTGTATCGTAAAAGGAGAAAAGGCACCCACTCCAAGTTTTACACTTTTTTTTCGAGGGGAGGGGTAAGGGAAGAAAGCAAAAGAACGTTTCCTCTCAACAGCAAAAAAACACCCAAAATTTTGTAACTCTTTCAAAAAAAAATCACTTTTTTCCCTTTCTCTTCCTTTCACTCTCTCTCCCTCTCCCCCGCTCCCTCTTTCACTCAGCTTTTCCAGCTTGTCCGATCACGACGAAGAGAACACGCAGTCCGGGAACTTCTCGCGCGCCTCCTCCACCGAGTGCTTCGCGCCCTCGTCCTGCCAGAAGTTGATCACCTCGGTCGTCCGGTTGAGCAGCAGCACGCGGTCGCGCTCGGGCACCCACGGCTTGGCCTCGAGGGCCGCCTTGAGCTCCTCCCAGGCGTCCTTGCGCGGCCACATAAAGTACTCGGTGAGCGGGGCGCGGGCGGTCGAGGAGCTGCCGCCCTCGGAGGCGGAGGCACGGGCGTAGAGCGCGTCGACGGCAACGCCGACGTTCTTGTCGAGCCAGAGGAAGTTGAGGCCGAAGCGCGCCGACGTGGCGCCGGCGGCCGCGGCGGCAGCAGAGGCGTCGTCGGCGGAGGAAGCGGGGGCGGCGGCGGCCTCTGCCTCGGGCTCTGCCTCGGAGGGGGTTGCGGCGGAGGCCTCGGCCTCGGCCTGGGAGGGAGTGAAAGCGAAGGAGGGGAAAGGGAAGAGAGGGTGAGTCTTTTTGGAAGAGGGTGGTGGTGGTAGAGAACGACGAGTCGTCGTTTGGCGTTTTTTTTTCTTTTGCATCTCTCCTCTTTTCCAGCGACGCGCATTCGCCTCCTAAGGGCCCTGACTGCGTCTCTTTCTTGCACACGACAGTAGGTCTCGACGCGATCTAGCCGCTGGTATAAAACATTCGACAAATTCTCACCTGGGCGCTGACGAGCGCGCTCCTGCGCCTGACGTCGCTGCGGCGCTGGTTGGGGGCCGAGGCGGCGAGCGGCGCGGCGCGGGGCACGATGGCGGCGGCCTTGGAAGCAGACGACGACGACGCGCGGGAGACGGTGGCCTGTTTTTCGATTGTGTGGATAGTATTCGATCCGCGAGGGGAGGTGGAAGAAGCGTCAGCTGAGAGAGGAGCGCGGAAGAGACGGGATGCAAAGAGGGGGGGAAAGGGAAAAAGACGAGGCGGCGGCCGTCGCGGAATTCTCCTCCACTAGCCCTTCTCCTCTCTTGGTCTAAGCCAACTATTCATAACGACTACGCACCGTGCGCGCAGAGCGCATGGCGACGGCGTTCATGATTTCGAGTTTCGAAAGAGAGAAACGGAGGGGAGGAGAGAGATCGAACGCAGAGCGAGGGGCGAATGCGATTGACGGCGGCTGATTCTTTTTTTTTCCTTCGTGGGAGAGCTGTGCGAGAGCGGGCGAGACTCTCTAAGACACAGAGCGAAGAAAAACATTTTTTTGAAAAAGACGCAACTCCCCTCCCCCACATCTTTCCTTCCGCGGCCTTTCCTCTCTCTAAAGAGCAGGTCGCTTTGGACAGCACCCGGTTTCGATCGCTGAGGGTTCGCTTCTCCAGCAGCAGTCTTACGATGCGGCTAACAACAAGCTGCCAACCGAGGACAGCGGTGGCCTCGACCTCTTCCTGCTGTTCTTCTTCTTTGTCGTCGTCGCTCTTCACTGACGCACGATCTAGCCGGCGCGTGAGCTCGCCGGGACCCCGCGATTTCTGTCTTTCTCGATCGCCTCAGCATGGAGGACGATCAGACTCATCTCATGGGAGCACGCTGCGGACGAATGCTCTCCAGGAGGCGGCAGCGATGGTCGTCGAATCGTCATCGGCCGCAGCGTCGATGATGGCGACGACGTCGTTGACGACTGCTGCCGAATTCGTTTCTTATTCTTCTTCTTCCTCCTCCAACGCCGTCTTCGAGCTCGCGAGCTCGATGTTCAAGATCCCAGGTGCGACTTCCAGACTAGAGGAAAGAGCTCGAAACAGAACAATTAGACAGCGAGGCTCCAAATCGTCCAACGTGTTTGATCTCTCTCGCGCCCTCGTCGCTCAGCAACCTCCCTTCCTTCCCCTCTAGCTCACACTCTCCTCCTCCTCCTCCCCCAACCACCCACCTCCACCACCACGATACCGAACTCGACCAAAACTAGGCATCATCGGAGACAACCCCTTCACCGAGGGAGCGGTCTCCGGCTTCCTCCTCATCCTCTTCTCCGAGCTGGGAGACAAGACCTTCTTCATCGCGCTGCTGCTCGCCGCCCGCAGGCCCAAGGGTCTCGTCTTCGCCGGCACCTTTGGCGCCCTGGCCGTCATGACGGTGATCTCCGTGGCGCTGGGCCGCGTGCTGCACTCCCTGGACGATCTGATCCCCGGCGGGGGGGGCATTCCCTTCGACGATCTGCTCGCGGCGGCCCTGCTCGTGGTCTTTGGCGTCAGGACGCTCGCGGCGGCGGGCGGGGCCGAGGAGTCCGCCGCCGAGGAGAAGGAGGAGGCCGCCGAGGAGGTCGACAAGCTCGGGTCCGGGGCGGCGGCTGGCCTGCTGCTGTCGACCTTCCTGCTGGTCTTCGCGGCGGAGTGGGGCGACAAGTCCTTCCTGGCGACGATCGCGCTGGCCGCCGCGTCCAACCCGGCAGGCGTCGTCCTCGGCGCCGTCGGGGGCCACGGGGTCGCGACTGCGCTGGCCGTGGCCGGAGGGGCCGCGCTGTCCAAGGTGGTCTCGGAGAGGACTGTGCAGTACGTCGGCGGGAGCTTGTTTTTGGTTTTCGCCGCTGCGACGGTGGTGGACATCTTCCGCGGGGTTTAGAGATTTTGAAATTTTGAGAAGACTTTTTTTTCTTTCTTTCTTCTTATTCGACCGTGTTGTCATCATCTGCGGCATAAGCAGCAGCAGCAGCACGGATCTTTTTTTTTGCTCTTGTTTCAAATTTCTCTTTTCGACGTAACAATTTTGAGCGAGGGCGAAAACGGGGGGTCATTTGTTCGCTGTTGCTGGCATAAAAGCTAATTTTCCGAAACGAGGGAAGGAAGAGGACGTCGGTCGGGAAATATTGCTTCGGATGAAAAAACGGAAAACGAGATACTCAAAACCAAAAACGGAACGCAAAAAGGAGAGGGAGAAGAACGACAACGACGAGGCTGCTACAGCCTCCGCTGCTGCTGCTGCTGCTGCTGCTGAGCCCCTCTCCTATCGCATCAGCGGGATCAGCGCGTACTCGGCGTAGAACAACTTCCAGATAAACATGTAGAACTTTGTGATGCTCTTCCTCGAGGTCGAGTCGACGCGAGAGGCGGCGCCGGCCAGCAGCGCGCCCGCGGCGGCGTGGCCGGCCACGAGGACGCCCCTGCGCAGCCCCGGAGCCTGCGTGGCGAGGGAGAGGACGCACGCCGCGGCGTAGGCCGCGAGCAGCAGCCCGGTGCCGAACGAAAGCATCGCCCTGGGGCCCAGCTGCACGGCCAGCGTCCTCACGCCGGCCTGCTCGTCGCCGTCGGTGTCGGGCGTGTCCTTGAGGACGGCGATGCCGACGGAGAAGGCGAGCATCATCCCCACCGCGAAGGCCAGCGGCAGCGGCAGCGGCAGCGAGGAGAGGAGGCCGGAGATGGCGTTGGAGGAGGCGGCCGCGGCGCTGCTGCCGCCGCCCGCCGTCGCCGCCGCCGCAGCCATCAGGGGCAGGCCGGCCGAGAGCCTCGCGTGCGAGAAGAACCCTCCCTGGACTGCGACGGTGCGCACGGCGATGATGCACGCCGCCGCCACCGCCGGGTACCTCTTCCACCGCAGCAGCGGCAGGTCCGCCGAGTAGGCGAAGCCGAGGGCGAGAGAGCCCGCCAGAGTGAGCAGCAGGGGCGCGGAACCCGAAAGGACGCCGATCGCCAAGGAGAGAGCGCCCGTCGCGGCGCAGATCTTGGCCGCGCCCTCCACACTGAGGTCGCCCGCCGGGATCGGCAGGTGCGGCTTCGCGACCGCGTCGATCTCGACGTCGTAGACCTGGTTGACCCCCACGATGCAGATGTTCATCAGCAGGGCAGAGAGGAGGGCCGTCGCGAGGGAGGCGAGGACGCGCGCGGAGAGGTCGGCCGGGGTCTGATGAGAGAGAGGGGTGGAATATTTTTCCATTTCGAGGTGATGAGCTTTGTCGAGGTGAGTTTTTTTTTTTTGAAATTCAAGCGCGACTCCATCGCCAGTCGCAGGTTTTTCCCTCCCATTTTCTTCGGATCGTTTGCCGCGCGCTTCCGCACGCACCAGAGCCATAGCAGACACAGAGAGAATAGAGATCGTCGTGCCGATCATCGTGTGCGGGCGGGAGAAGCGGTGGAGTACACCCACGGCGTGGGCGAGCGAGGCCAAAGGCGAGAGCTTTCGCCCTTCGGCAGCTTCAGAGGCCGACGACGACGATGGCGCCCTCCTCGTCGCCGTCGCATCAGCAGCGGCCCTCGCGCAGGCAGCGGCGGACGACAGGCTCTTCGAGTTCTCCTCCGAGGCGATGAGGTCGGTGTCTTCATCCTCCTCGTCGTTGGCGCGGGCCACGAACGAGGCCGCCGAGGAAGCCTGGAGGTGGGAGTGCCCGAGGCGCGACGAAGAGGTTGATGATGGCGATCGAACGACGCGAAGACAGAGGAGGGGGCGAGGTGCTGCTGCCGCGGCAGCCCTGCTCGTCGATGTCAGTGCCGCCCGGGCGGGAAACGAGGAGGCTCTCATCTCGTTCGGAGGAGGAGGGGGAGGAGGAGGAGGAGGAGGAGGAGGAGGAGGAGGCTGGCACACACGCGAAGAACAGAGACGAGGGTCGAGAAAGATGATGGAGTCAGAAAAAAAAGTGAGACGCGAGGGCGTTGCCGGAATTCATTCTCCCCGTTCCCATGCCTTCGGGAGCCGCAGCTGAGGCTTCCGCTGCTGCCGCTCCTGCCGGCGACAGCGGCAACGGCAGAGCTGCCACCCCTCAGATGACGCCTCCCTCCGATACCCCTCCCTCTGCTCCCCCGGCAGAGAGGCACAGCGACAGCGAGAGGAAGAAGACGAGCGACGGGAGGAACGCCCTCTCTTCTGACGACGACGATGAGTCGGGCTCGGACGCGTCGATCGACGCCTTCTCGCTCGAGACCGTCCTCAGCGACGCGCGCAGGGACGTCACAGCTGTGACGGGCTGGGGGCCGGACGCGGCGCTGGTCGCCCTCGACGGCGGGTGCCTGCTGGTGCTGCGCAGGGATAGAAGAGGAGGCGGGAAAGGCAAGGCATCGGCAGCGCCATCGATCTCGACCCCATCGGCCAGGAGGTCGGTGCCGACGACGACCGCCGCGGGCTCGGCCTCGACCTCCTCGGCCTCGGCGCTCGCCGACGCGGCCTACCCCTGGAGGCTCGCCGCGGCGCACTCGCACCTGGCGTCGAAGCGGATAGCGCAGCTCGAGGTGGTCTCCTCGGGAGGGAGCAGCAGCAGCAGCAGCAGCGGCGGCGGCGGCGGCGGCGGCGGAGGAGGAGGGAGCAGAAGCGGGAGCCAGCTCTTGCTGGCCCTGACCGAGGAGGGCGTCACCGCCTTCAGGCTGCCGGGGCTCGCGATGACCGCGCAGGCGGGCCGCACCGCGGGCAGCTCCCGCTTCGCGTGGCAGCCCGGGCCCAGGCTCCTCGCCGTCGTCGCCGGGGGGGGCGGCGGCGGCGGGGCGAGGCGGGCGGTCGGGGGGGCAGGGGGGGGAGGGGCCGGGAGCAAAAAGGTCTCGGTCTTCCGCCACGACGGCAAGGAGTTTGTCCTCTTGAGGGAGCTCTCCGCGCCCGTGCAGCCCCTCGCGGTGGCGTGGGCCGGGCCCTGCGTCCTGGTCTCCGGGAGCAGCGGCTCGTGGTGGGCCCTCCGGCTCTCCTCGGGGGGCTCCTCCTCCGCGGAGGCTCCTCCTCCCGCTTCGTCCTCTTCGCCGCTTCCGGCGAGCGAGGAGATTTTCCCCCCGCCCCCCTCCGGCAGGGACGGCGGCGGCGCCTCCTCCTCCTCCTCCTTCCTCCCGCTCGCGTGCCCCTTCTCCAGCCCCTCCGCTCCCGCCGCGGCCGCCGTGAGTCTCGGGAGGCGCGGCGCCGCCCTCGTGGCCGCCGACGGCAGGCCGGCAAGGGGCGGCAGGGCCCCCGCGCTCTGGCGCGGCGCCGGCGCGCCCGCGGCGCTCGCCGGCGCGCCGCCCTGGCTGCTCGCCGCGCTCCCGGGCGGCGTCGAGGCGCGGCCGCTCGACCCGGCGCTGTCGCCCGACCTGCTCTGCCAGACGCTGCCGCTCGCGTGCATGGCGGTGGCCGGGGCCTCCTCCTCCCCCGGCGGCGACGTCTTCTTCGCGGGCGGGGGCCGCGTCGCGCGCCTGCGCCCGCGCGCGCTCGTCGCCGTCGCCGCGGCCGCGTGCGCGGCGGGCAGGCACGCCGACGCCGTCGCGCTCGCGGCGCTGGCGCCGGAGTCGGACCCCCGGCGGGGCCCGGCGCTCGACAGCGCCAGGAGGGCGCTGGCTGGCTCTGTGTTCGCGGCGGGGGACTTTGAGGGGGCGCTGGCGCTGCTGGGGATGGTGGGGAGGAGCGGGGGGTCTGCTGCTGCCGCTGCCGCCGCCGCCGCCTCGGCCGCCGCGGCCTCGTCGTCTCCCTCCTCGCGCCGCCCGGCGTCGCCGCCGCCGCCGGCCTTTGGCCCGCGAGACGCGGCGGCCCCTCTGGCGCTGCTGCGGCTGTTCCCCTCTCTGGCCCCGGCGGACCTGCTCGAGGCCGCCGAGGCGAGCTGCTGCTGCTGCGAGGATGGCGGCGGAGGAGACGAAGAGGAGGTGGGAGCGGAGGAGGAGGAGGGGGAGGAGGAGGAGGAAGCCGAGGGGGGAGAAGAAGGAGAAGCCGGACTCCGCCGGAAACCAACGTCTTCGTCTTCCTGGCCGGCGCTGAAGCTTCCCGCGGAGCCGACGGGCGAGGCCTACGAGAAGGCGGTGGCGGCCCTTCTTCCGTATTTGCTCTCGTTCCGCGGGAGGCTGATGGCTGCGGTCGGCGGAGGGGGAAAAAGCGACGAAGAAGTTGCAAGGGACGAGACGGCGACGACGCCGTCGGCCTCTTCTCCCTCGACCCTGTCCCCGGCGGCCCTCGACTCCCTCGCCACGCTCGTCGACACCGCCGTCCTCCTCGCCATGATCGCGGCCCCCGACGACTCGGGCGCGGCCCTGCGCTTCGTCTCCTCTTCGGCGTCTTCCTCCTCCTCTTCCGCTGGCTCCTCTGCGCCGCCGCGCTGCAGGCTCTCCGACGTCGCTCCAAAGCTGTCGGCAAAGGGGAGGTACGCGGAGCTCGTCGCGCTCCTTCGCGGGGCAGGGAGGCACGAGGCCGCGTTGGATCTCCTTCGCAGGCTCTCGACGGACCCGGAGAGCCTGGAGGGCGCGAGGCCGGCGGGCGCGGCGGCGGACCTAGCGGGGGCGGTGACCGGCGCGTGGGCCGCCGCCCGCTACCTCTTGCGGCCCGCCCCGTCTGAGGCTCCCCCGAGCCCCCCCCGTTCCTCCTCCTCCTCCGCCGCCGCCGCCGCCGCCGCTCGGCCTCCTCCCCCTTCCTCCCGCTCGCTCGGGGGCTCCCGCCCGGATCTCGTCCACGAGCACGGCAGGTGGATCGTGGCCGCCGACGCCGACGCGGGCCTCGACCTGCTGCTCGGGCTCGAGCCGCCGCCGCCGCCCGAGGCGGCGCTCGCGGTGCTGCGGTCGCGCGGCGCCGCCTCCTGCTCCTCCTCTTCTTCCGCGAAGGAGGCGGCTCCCGGGCCTGAAGCCGCCGCGGCCTCTCCCGGCCTCGCTGCGACCTACCTGACCGCGGCGGTTGAGCGCGGCATCGCCCCGGCGGCGAGGTGGGAGGGGGAGCTCGCGGGGCTGTGCCTCCGCGCGGCGCTCGAAGAAGAGGCAGCGCTCCCGGCGGCGGCGGCGGCGGCGGCGGCGGCGGCGGCGGCGGCGGCGGCGGCGACAAAGGGGAAAGAAGAAGAAAACAGCTCTTCCCTCCCTCTCCCTCCGCCCCCGGTCGGCCCCGCCCGCGGCGCGGAGATCCCCTACGCCCGCCTCCTCTCGCTGATCGACTCGTCGCCGCACGTCGACCCCGGCCGCCTCCTTGCGCTGCTGCCGGCGGGGGCGCTGCTGGCGGCCAGGGCGAGGCTGCTGTCGAGGCTCGGCAGGGTCGGCGAGGCGCTCCGCGTCGCCGCGGCGGAGCTACGGGACGACGAGCTGGCCGAGGCGATCGCGGCGAGGGTCTGCGAGGAGAGGCAGCGGCGAGGAGGGGGCGGCGCGGCGCGAGCTCCTGCTGCCTTGGGCGGGCGAGGAGAGAACAGCAGCGGCGGCGGCGGCGCCGGCGTCGCTTCCGCCTCTGACCCCGCTCCCGCCACCGTCGAACCTTACCTCGAGCTCATCAGGCTCTTCCTGCAGCGTGACGAGAACGGAGAAGGAGAGGAGGGGAAAGGAGGCAGCAGGAAGGGATGGGCAGCGGCGGCTCGCCTGCTCGCAACGGCGGCGCCGCCATCGTCTTCGGCGCTCGATTCCTCCTCTTCTTCTTCTTCTTTCCTTTCTTCTTCTTCCTCTTCCCGCCGCTTCTGCCGCCCTGTGCTCGACCCAGCCGCCGCCATCGACCTCCTCCCGGAGGACGCCTCCCTGCTCCGGGCCCGCCCGCTCGTCGCGGCCGCCCTCTCGGGGGCCATGGAGGCCCGCGCGCGCGCCTC
>Ga0315291_10010358_pt1 | contig 11401 bp, 8 predicted proteins | sample YL17G12_20_MG_FD_203070 | JGI IMG/M metagenome (GOLD analysis project Ga0315291, IMG submission 203070) | Sediment microbial communities from Yellowstone Lake, YNP, Wyoming, USA - YL17G12_20 | ecosystem: Environmental > Aquatic > Freshwater > Lake > Sediment | place: USA: Wyoming | collected...
CACCCACACACACTCACACCCCTTCCGTCATCGACACACAGAGTGAGAGAGAGAGAGAGAGAGAGAGAGAGAGAGAGAGAGAGAGAGAGAGAGAGTAACCGTTCCCGTGACTTTTTTTTTCTTTTGAATGTTTTGTTTTGCAATGTTACTCGAATCGCGTTGAAACTGGCCACTCGTTCAATGAGATAAGCATTTTGAGAGGGGCGATGTGTACTGACTGCGGCGGGCTGTTCTGGGCAATGAAGTTGAAAATCGAAGAAGGAAAACGGGAGGGACTGCCAAGTTTTTTTTTAGTCTGCGTGAAAAGAGGTGCCAAGTTTTTTTTTAAGTAAAGACAATTGAAAGCGGAGAAAGCGAGCTATAAAGGGCGTAAAGCACGGCAGCAAAAGAGCGGAAAGCTGGCGAAAGGTGGGAAAGGGATGCGTTTGATAGTGTTGTTAGTTCTCTCGCACGCAAAAAGTCGATCGAAAAAAAAGAGGAAAAAACTCCTTATCGTTTCCAGATCTCCCGGCACATATAAAGCTGCGCCGCCGTGTTCCCTCCCGGGGCCTCGTTCTCTCCGCCGTCGTCGTCGCCGTCATTGGTAGCGGCGGCAGCGGCAGAGCGATCGGGCAGCGACGAGATTTTCGCGGCCACGGCGGCGTCTCCCGCCACCGGCGCCGCGGCAGCCTCCTCGGCCGCGGCCCCAGCGTCGTCCTCGGCAGCTCCGCCGCCGTTGCCGCCCGAAGTCCAGAGCAGAGCGCGGGGAACAGCCGCCGAGGCCGGGCGGCGCCGATCCTCCTCCTCGTCCTCCTCCTCTTCCCTGCGGTTGAGGACGCGGAGGTGGAGCGGGGCCTCGGAGAGAGGGCCGGCAGCGGCGGCGACGCCAACGGCGGCGCCTTGCCCCGCGTTCGGCGGCGCGGCGGCAGAAGAGGAAGGAGAAGAGTAGAGCGCCGACGAGGCGTAAAAGGGCGCCGCCGCGGCGCGGAGCCCCCCGCCCTGGCCCCCGCCCGCCGTCACAGCGGAGGCGGGGGCCGAGGCCGGGGCCTCCCGAAACGACCGAGAGAAGTCGTGAGAGAAGCGGTCGCTGGCCCAGCCCCCTCCGCCCGCCTCCTCGCCGCTCCTGCTCCCGCTCCCGCCCCCTTGTCCTCTCCCGTCGCCGACGCGCAGGGAGCCCATCATGAGGGCCGCATACGACTGGTCGTCGCCATTCTCCGCAGAATGGGTCGCAGGGGGAGCTTCGACGTCGAGGGCGCCGCTGGCCGCGGCGCCGCCCTCGAGCGCCGCCGCGTCGGGCAGGAAAAGGCCGTCGCCGCTCTCGTCTCGATGCTGCTGCTGCTGCTCTCCCGCTGCGGCCGAGCCGAAACAGTCCCTGAAGCGCTCCTGCTGCTGCTGCTGCTGATAATTCAGCATCCCAGACGAAGCCATCGGCGACGCAGCGGCGGACGAGGAGAGAGAGGACGACGACGGGCGCGGCGCGACGAGGTGGTGCGAGTGGAAGTATCGGCCCCCGCTCCCGTTGCCGCCGCTGCTGCCTCCCCCGCCGAGCGCGCTCGAGATCCAGGGAGTCCCCTGCGCGCTGGCCGCGGCGGCGCCCGTCGCCGCGGCGATGACGGCCTGGTCGTGGGAGTAGCGGCAGGAGGCGCCCCGGTTGCACCTCCCGCGGGAGAAGTCGAAGCAGGGCTCGAGCTTCGAGGAGGATCCTCCGGCGTTGGCGTTGGCGGCGGCCGCGGCGGCGTTGGCGGCAGCTACAACAGAAGCGGCCGTGAGCGCCTCTCCGCCAGCGCCGCCGACGCCGACGCCGCCGCTGCTCACGCCGTTGGCGGCTCCGGCGACCAGGGCGGCTCCCAGATCGTGCGCGTAGCGGCAGGCGGAGCCGCGGCCGCAGGCGCCCCGCACGAAATCGTAGCAGACCGAGGGAGGGCGCGCCGCTCCCGCTGCTGCTCCCGCTGCTACGGCCGAGACGGCGCGCTCCTGAATCTGCTGCTGCTGCTGCATGTGCGTGTGCATTTGCATCTGCATCTGCTGCTGCATCTGCTGGTTGCGGAAGGCCTGTTGCAGCTGGCTCCGGTGCTGCTCGTGGTCGAAATGTCCGGAGAGGAGCTGCTGCTGCTGCTGCTGCTGCTGCTGCGAGGGAGTGCTGCTCCCGCTCCTGGCTCCGCCGGCGTCGTCGCCACCGCCGCCGCCGCCAAGGAGCCCGCCTCCCTCCCTCGCCGCCGCAGCCGCCGCGGCTGCCGCGGCCGCCGCGGCGACCATCCTCGCCCCCGCGGGGGTCCCTCCCAGCGGCGCCCCAGCGGTCGGCGCAGCGGGCGGCGCCCTCGCCGCGAGCGCCGCGAGGTCGTGCGAGAACCGGCAGAGCAGCCCGCGGCGGCACGCGCCGCGCAGGAAGTCGAAGCAGGCGCCGCGCTCCAGCGAGTTGACCGCGACGATGGTGGCGACGTCGTGGGAGTAGCGGCAGGCCGAGCCGCGGCCGCAGGTGCCCTTGGTGAAGTCGAAGCAGATCTGGGTCTTGGCCGCCGCCGCGGCGGGGGCCGCCGCCGCGGAGCCGCCGGAGGAGAAGGCGGCGGCGGTCGCTGCGGAGCTCGACGAGTTGGGTGTCGCGGCGGCGGACGAGGGAGGGAAGACGCCGCCCGGGGTGGGCCCCGCTCCAGCGAAGGCGCCGAGCCCCGCGGAGAGGGGCCTCCCTGCGTGGTAGCGGGCGAAGCCCGAGGCGGCCGAGGCGGCGGCGGCGGCGGCGGCGGAAGCCGAAGATTCGGCGGCGGCTGCCGAATCGAGAGCCCCGGGGGCGCCAAAGGGGAGGTTTCGAAGCTGCTGCTGGTGCTGATTCATTTGCTGCTGATGTTGATGATTCTTTTGCAGCTGCTTCTGCTGCTGGTGGTGATTGGGCTGCAGCTCGATCGCCGCCAGCGAGGACGAGGAGAACGGCGAGAACTGCGGGAAATGGGCGCCAGCGGGCCTCAGCGACGGGAACGCCGGCGCCGAGGCCGAGAGGACGGACGAGGCGTCTGCACTCCGTCGCTGCTGCTGTTCTTGCTGATGCTGCTGATGCTGCTGTTCTTGCTGCTGCTGCTGCTGCTGCTCTTGCTGCTGATCGGAGAGAGGAAGGGCGGAGAGCACCAGGCCCTGCTGGTGGCGCTTGGCCGGGGGCTGAGGAGGAGTGAGGAGAGGAGAGAAGAAGAAGAAGAAGAAGAAGAGGTTGTTGGTTCGGGCAGCGTCAGCAGAAAAAGAGGGGGGAGGTCTGAGATTCGAAAAAAGTCGGAGCGAGCGAGCGAGGGGGAGAGAGAGGGAGAGAAAAGCCGGCGATGAAATTAAAGCGTCGGATGTCAGCGCGCCACGCGCCTCCGCTTTGCGATTCGACCTCCAAATGCAATCGCTATCGATCAGTTGCGCCGATCGAAGGAAAAAGAGAGAAGGAGCGATGAGCCAGAGCGAGGCGCTTGTGCTGACGAGAGGGAAAGGGAGCCTATTCTTGATTTCGCCTCGACGTCACCACGTCGAGGTGATTATTCAAATCGGTGCGAGTAATCTGCCCCGTCAAAGGGACCCGTTCGGGGCCTCGAGGCGACCCACTCTTCGCGGATATGGACTGAGAATGCCGTATCGGGATCCGACACGACGTGCATTGGACCTGAACTCGAGCAAACGTACCTGGAGCGGGTCGGCGTTTTCTTCTTCACCTGTCGGCGAAACGTTCGACGGCGGTGGCGGCGTCGGCGTCGGCTCTGACAGAGGCCATGATGCCGCCCCCTCTGGAGGGGCTTCGGCGGCGCCGAGGTCGTCCATGTGGTGGTCTCCGCGGTATCCCTTTGGAGAACGTACCGGTAGGGCGTCTGCGAGAGAGACCAGGAAGAGAGCGGAGCTGGCGAGAGAGAAAGGGGGGAGGGGGGGGGGCGACTCTTTTTCAATCTCAACGCGCAGAGTGGAGAGAGAAACGAAAAATCAAATGACGTCCGGGCACTGCTGGGCAAACTTTCTGTTCGCCAAACCGATGTCGCCGTCGCCGTCGGCTCAACAAAACTCCTCCTCCTCCTCCCTCCTCCTCCTCCCTCTCCCCGCCCGCTTCTTCTCTCCCTCCGACCCGGAAGCAGGATCTGGCCGAGTGTGCTTGCCCGCGGAGCTCGGGATAGCGTTAGCTTCGGCAGTGCGCGTCAGGCTCGGGTTGCTTGAAGGTAAGTGGAGAGATGCGGCAACAATTGAGGTTGACGATGACGACTCGCCTTTCGATGCCTGGCGGGAGGAGACAACGACGCTTTGCTGATCGATTCGTGTGGCGTAATGGAATGCTGCACGACCTCAAGTTCCCACAGGAACAAAACTAAAGGCCATCGAAGCGTCGAAAGGGGGTTGAAATCAGCCCCGCACCCCGAGGAAGACGTCGGCAAAGAAGTCCGGCCGTCAACTCCCTTTTTTTGCTCACTACAGACCCTCCCTCCTTTCCTCATCTCTCTCCCCTCCTTCGCGCCCTCTCCCCTGCACAGACTCCCAGGATCAACCAAAGCGGCAGCTCAGCCTCCTCTGCTGGGCCGACGTCATACCGAGGCAGCCAGAGGGAGGCGTCTTCTCCCTCGCGGGGGAAAAGGAAACGGTCTCCGTCGACCTCAAGACCCTCTCGGCGTCTCCGTCGCTCGAGCCCCTCCTCGTCCTCCTCCTCCAACAGCCGCTCCTCCGCCGCGTGGCCCCTCCTCCCCGCCTCCGCTTGGTCGACGTCCGCCCCCTCGGGAAGGCCGGACGCGTGCCCTCCGCGACCCGCGTCGTCGTCAGGCAGGAGCGCCTGCCTGCGAAAGGGAGCAGCAGCAGCAGCAGCAGCGGCGGCGAGGAGGGCAGAAGAAGCGAGAGCAGCTGCGTCTCAATTTCGAGCGGGGCTCTCTCGGCCGTCCTCGCGAACACGCTCGTCGAAGTCGGCGCCGCAGTCCTCCCGGCCGGGGCGGCCTCGGATATTTCGGGTTCCTCTTCTTCTCTTCCTCTCTCCCTGCTAAGGATAGTCGGGGTGGAGCCCGAGGGGAAAGGCGCGTTTCGGGTTGTCCGGTCGACGAGGATCCAGCTCCTGCGACCTGGTTTTTGAACGCCCCTCTCTCTCGTGTCTCCCCCTCTCTTTCCCGTCCCTTGGAGTCTCCATGAAGACGACAGAGCGCGAAAGCGGCGTCGGTGGGGGATCGAAAGCAGAGGAGGCGGGAGAGAGGGAGATCGCGGCGAGCCTGGGGGCGCTCTCGCTGGGCTCGGGGTCCGAGGAGGCCGCCGCCGCCGCCGCCTCGGAGGCAACACCAGCGACAGAAGCGGCTCCTCCCCCTCCTCCTCCCGCTTCTCCGCCGCCGCCTTCGCCCTCGCCGCCGCTCGTCGCGATGGACGGCGTCCTCGCCGCCCTCGACGAGGCGATCTCCTGGCCCAGTCGGCACGGCGCCGCCGCCTCGGCGCTGGGCCTGCGGTGGCCCGCCGGCCTCCTGCTGCGCGGCCCGCCGGGCACCGGGAAGACCGCCGCCGTCGCAGCCGCCGCGGCCGCCGCGGGCGCGCCGCTCGTCGTCGTGTCGGCCGGTTCCGTTTTCGGGTCTGCCCTGGGGGAGTCCGAGGCGAGGCTTCGGGCCGCGTTCGGGAGGGCCGGGAGGGCGGCGGCCAGGGCGCGGAAGCGGTGGGAGCGCGAGGCGAGAGAGAGCGCGGCGGCGGCGGCGGCGGCGGAAGCGGGGGCGGGCCCGTCGGCGCCGCCGCCTCCCGCCTCTTCTCGTCGCCCTCCTTGCTGCGGCCGCGCCGTGCTCCTCCTCGACGACGTAGAGGTCCTGGCCCCGGCGAGGTCCGCCGCCGGAGCGCACGAGGCCCGCGTCGTCGCGCAGCTGCTGACGCTTCTCGACGGCGCCGGGGGCGGCCCGGGCAGCGGCGGCGGCGGCGGCGGCGACGGCGGCCGCGGCGCCTCCCGAGAAACCTCGTCGCCGCCCTCCTCGCCCTCCCCTTCCTTCCCGCCCGTTGTCGTCATCGCAACCACCTCCAGGCCCGGGTCCCTCGACCCGGCCCTCCGCCGCGCCGGAAGGCTCGACAGGGAGGTCTCCACCTCGCTCCCGGACGCGGGGCAGCGAGAGGAGATCCTCCGGCGCTCGGCCTGCGCGGGCCTGCCGCTGTCCCACGACGTCGACCTCGGGAGGATCGCGGCCGAGGCTCGGGGGTACAGCGGGGCCGACCTGGTGGCCCTGGCGAGGGAGGCCGCGCGCGGGGCCATGGCGGAGGCGATGAAGGAAGAAGGGGACGAGGGAGAAGGGGCGGCCGAGGGAGCGGAAGGAGGGGACGAGGGAGGGGGGCGGCGGCGACCGAGCGGGCAGCGGCCGCGGCGGCCGCGGCTCGTGACGGCGGCGGACTTTGCGGCCGCGCTCCCCCTGGTCGGCGCCTCGGTCTCCCGAGGGGCCGTCGGAGCACCGCCGCCCTCGTTCTCTCCGTCTCCGACCTCCTGGGACGACGTGGGGGGCATCGAGGACGCCAAGAGCGCCCTCCGCCGCGCGGTCGAGCTCCCGCTGCGCCGCCCCGCGGCCTGCGCGCGGCTCGGCGTGCCGGCCGCGCGCGGCGTGCTGCTGTTCGGCCCGCCAGGCTGCTCCAAGACGACGCTCGCCGCGGCGCTGGCCACCGCGGCGGGGGCCTCCCTGCACGTGCTGTCCGCGGCGTCGCTGTTCTCTGCCTACGTCGGAGAGGGCGAGGCGGCGCTGAGGGCGGCGTTCGCCGGCGCGAGGGCCGCGGCGCCGGCGATCGTGTTCCTCGACGAGGCCGACGCCGTGGGCGGCGGCGACCGCGGCGGGTTCGGCTCGAATCCTTCCTCGGGCGGCGCAGACTCTTCTTCGGCGAGGATGCTCGCGGCCCTGCTGGCCGAGGTCGACGGGCTGGAGAGCGGAGAAGAAGCGGGGGGAAACGAAGAGGACGAAGACGAAGACGAAGACGGAGGAGGAGGAGGAGGAGGACGGAACAGAGGCACCGGCTCCCCCGGCGCCGGGAGCGGCGGAGGCGGCGGGGCGCGCGTCCTCCTGCTCGCCGCGACCAACAGGCCGTGGGCCCTCGACCCGGCCCTCCTCCGCCCGGGCCGCCTCGACTGCCACGTGCTCGTGCCGCCGCCCGACGCGAAAGGGCGGGGAGCCGCCCTGAGGGTGCACTGCCGCCGCGTGCCCCTCGCCGCCGACGCCGACCTCGCCGCCCTCGGCGCGGCGGCGCCAGAGAGGACGACCGGCGCGGAGCTCGCCGCCGTCGCGCGCGAGGCGGCCCTCGCCGCGGCCCGCGAAGGGTGCGACGCGGTGCACAGGAGGCACTTCGAGAGGGCGCTCGAGGCCGCCGGGAGCAGCTCGGGCGTGTCGAGGGGCGACATGCAGCGGTACGAGGCCTGGGGCCGGGGCGGGACCTGAGCGGGGGCGGGCGCCGCCCGGCCGCTGCCGCCTGCCCCCTCCCCCCGCGTTCCGCCTTCGTGTCGCAGGTGTGCGAACGACTGGGGCAAACCGGTGTACAAAGTTTTTTGCCAGAGAAGACAAAGGTGATCAAGTGAAGAAACGAAAAAAACGGGGAAAGAGCGCACGCGGAAGGAGGATACGCGATGGGAGCGGAGGGGGGAGCGAGACTCTCTCTTTTTCTCACTCCTCCCGCTTCTCCTTCTCCTCGGCCCTCTCCACCGCCCGCCTCAAGAGGTCCCCTCCCGCCGCACTGGCCTTCTGGAACGCCATCCCCTTGGCGCCCCCCGGATCCGTCACAAACCCCAGGCGCTCGTAGAGGCCCACGACGCCCGGCTCGGCGTAGAGCGAGACGGCCCGCACGCCCTTGGCCAAGAGCTCGCGCGTCACGCGCTCGACCAGCCCGCCGCCGACGCCGCCGCGCTGCCACGCGGGGGCGACGGCGACGTCCCAGATCGTCGCGGCCAGCGCGCCGTCGGACGTCGCGCGCGCGAAGCCGACCAGCGCCCCGGCCTTGGCCCAGCGGGACCCGCGGGAGGCGCGCACCCAGAGCACGACGGGCGTGTGCGCGAGCGCGGCGGCGAGCCGCCTCGGCTGGCGCCGCGGGAAGCCGACCTTCTCGAAGAGGTCGTTCAGCTGGCCCAGGTCGATCCCGGCGCCGCCGTCGCCGTAGACGAACTCGAGCCCCTGGGAGAGGAAGCTCGCGTCGTCGCGGGACAGGGGCGGCGGCGGGGGGTGGGGCTGGGCTGCCTGCTGCGCCGTTGCCGGGGGCGCCGAGAGGATGACCGATGGAGACACGCCGTCCTTGGTGGAGGCCGCAGCCGCGACGTCTCTCCTTGTCCACTTTGACCCGGAGTAGCGCATGCGGGGTACTCCGTTGCGCGGCACGAGCAGGCGCGGGGGGATCGGGCGCGGCCTTCCCGCGGCGGCCGCGGCGATGGAGGCCGGCGTCGGGAGGAAGTCCGGCGACGACGACGACGACGACGGAAACGTCGTCGTCGAGATCGAGGGAAACGACATCGAGTGCGCAGCGGGGGTCGACACGCCTGCGAGGCCCCTCCCCGCTCGGGCAGAGAGCCAGGGCGAGGGCGGTTTTGGCTTGACGAGGGGCAGCATTTTCAAAAAGAGGCGGAGCGAGGGAAAGAGCTCTCTCTCCAAATGAGCTGTTGGAGCGCTCGCTCGCGAACTAGCCACGAGCGATTTGTGTGGGTTCTCACTTTTCTTCGAAAACTCTCTCTTCGCTCTATGCTCTCGAGCGTCGCCGCGGCCTGTGTCCGCGGCAGCGGTTGTTCTCCGATCGCAAGTATTCTCCGAAGAGGCAGCAGCAGCAGCAGCAGCAGCGGCAGCAGAGGCGGCCCCTCCCTGCCTTCAAGGAGCCTCGCCCGCGAGCAGAGCAGCGCCGGATTGATCGCCGCGGCGGCGATGCGCGCCCTCGACCCCGACCCTTCGGACCCCCCGCCGGCGCCCTTCCGAGTCGCCGTCGTCGGCGGCGGCCTCGCCGGCGCCGCCGCGGCCAGCACCCTCGCCGCGAAGGCGAATGGTCCCAACCGCATCGCCGTGACGCTCTTCGACGCCGGGTTCCGCGGCGTGGGCGGCCGGGCCTCCTCGCGGCCGCTGCTCGCCCGCGGGGCCTCGGCCGCCGCCGCCGGGGAGCGGGCGGCGAACCCGACGACGGACCACGGCTGCCAGTTCATCGTCGACGACGGCGCCGACGCCAGGCTCACGGCACTGCTGCGGCAGCACGCGACGGAGTGGAGGGAGGAGGAGGGAGAAAAGAGGTTCGTCGGCCTCGACCCCGAGACGGGGCGTGTCACGGCAAAGGGCGCGATGGGGCGGGGCGGCCCGGAGCTCGCCGGCGACTTTTTCGGCGTCCTGTCGGAAGGGGGCGCCGTCTGGGTCGGCGCCCCCGCGATCGACGCCATCCCCAGGAGTCTCGTCGCGGGCGGCGGCCCGCGCTCCTCCTCCTCCTCCTCCTCCCCCTCCTCCTCCTCCTCCTCCTCGCTCGACGTCCGAGTCGGCTGGAGGGTCACGGCGGTCGAGAGGGAGCGGGGGCGGGACCGGGCGGGCGACCGGTGGCGCGTCTCGGCGCGCCCGCCCGCGCCGCACCCGCCGCCGCCGCCGCCGGCGACGCCGCCGCCGACGGGCCCCCCTCCCGCCGTCGAGGCCGCCGACGTCGGCATCTCCTTCGACGCGGTAGTGCTCAGCGACGCCTCGGCGCTGCGGGCCGGGAGCGCCTCGGCGGTCGCGGTCGAGCTCGCGGGGGGCGGCCACTGCGCCGCGCTCGAGGCGCTCGCCCGCTCGCGGCGCGCCCCGCTCTTCAGCGTCGCCGCGCTGCTGCCGGCCCCCCTGGCCAGGGACTCGATCCCCTTCGACGTGGCTGTCGTCCTCCGCGGGGAGAAGGGCGGCGGCAGCAGCAGCGACGTCTCCGTCATCGTGCGGGAGAGCGCCAAGCCCGGGAGGCGGGAGGGAGAGGGCGGAGCGGGCGAGGGCGAGGTCTGGGTCGCGGTCTCGTCGAGGGAGGCCGCGGCGGAGCTGCTCGCGCTGGCGCCGCCCTCGAGGGGCCCGCCGCCCCCCGCGGCCCTGGAGGAGGCCGCGGAGAGGCTCTGGGGCTCCGCCTCGGAGGCGCTGCGGAGGGCCGCTGCCGCCGCTGCCGCTGCCGCGGGGAGAGGGGAGGGCGCGTCGATCCCGGCGCCGCTCGCGCTCCGGGCGCAGCGCTGGGGCGCCGGCGTCGAGACCAACCCCGACCGCGAGTCGCTCTTCTCGCTCGACGAGGGTTCGATGCTGGCCGCGTGCGGCGACGTCTTCGGGAAGGGGGACGCGGCGTCGGCGCTGCTGAGCGGGGTGGCGGCGGGCGAGGCGCTGCTGCGGGCCGCTGCGCAGAAGAGGGAGAAGAGGGGGGAGAAGACCAACGGAGCGAGGTCGAGTTTGTAGCTTTTTTCTTCTTGTTGCGACCTTTTTTTTCCCTCTCCTCGGCTTCTCCCTAACTGTCCGTCTCTCTCTCTCTCTTTGTTCTTTAATGGAAGCTCAAATTTTGTTTACAGGTGAGACTTTAATACGCCGTTTCACTTTCAGACACGAAAGAACAGAGAGAGGAAAAGGCGAAAAAGATTCAAGAAGAAAAAACGTTATCAAGCGAGAGCGCCCTTCCCGAAGAAGGCCCTCGCGACGGCCGCGCTGGCCACCCTGCTCGCCGCCAGCCAGGGAAGCACGGCGATCCCGGCGAACGAAGCCTGAGAGGAGGAAGCGCCGAAGAGGACGGTATCGTCGGCGTTTCTCCCCCCGGCGCCGCCCCTCCCGCCGCCGCCGAAAGCGGCGTTCTTCTTAGAAGAGTGCGGCTGCGCCAGCCAGCGCGCCAGCGGCCACACCGCCTCCCTGGGCCTCAGCACGGCAACAGGCTGGCCCCACCAGCGCACCAGCAGCGCGACAAAGACGGCGATCTTGACAGCGCTCGAGACTTTAACAATCAAAGATTTCGAGGATCCGCTCTCGGCCGCGGCCGTCGAAAGCCTCTCGGCCTCGCGCTCCAGCGCCATCGCCCGCCTCTCGAGCTTCGCCGCCGCGGCAAAGGTCGCCGGAGACGAAAGGACCTTGGCCTCCTTGCGCAGGCTCGCCGCGGCCGCGGAGGCGCGGGCGGCGGCGCGCGCCGCGGCGGCGCCGCGCCGGCCGACGGTGGCCGCGACGAGAACGTCGGTGGCGAGGAAGAGCAGCGGCGCGAGCAAGGGCTCTGGCCTCGCGACGAAGATCTCGCGGAACGACATTTTTTTTTCGTTCCCGCCTCGTTTTGCGTGTTCTCTCTCTGTAGTTCCCGCGGGCAAAGCGCGGACAGAGAGGTCTCGGGGGGAGGGGTCGGCGTCGACGGGGTCGCGGTGAAAAGGTCGAGACGACGTTTTCCGCCGGAAGGTGCAGTGAAAAACTCGATCGAACAAGATCGTCTCCCCGGCTCTCCTTCTGTTCGAATCCGCTGTTCTCTTGCTTCGAGGCGGAGAGAGATCTCAGTCGAAGCTCACGATAGTGTTTCA
>Ga0315291_10010359_pt1 | contig 11399 bp, 11 predicted proteins | sample YL17G12_20_MG_FD_203070 | JGI IMG/M metagenome (GOLD analysis project Ga0315291, IMG submission 203070) | Sediment microbial communities from Yellowstone Lake, YNP, Wyoming, USA - YL17G12_20 | ecosystem: Environmental > Aquatic > Freshwater > Lake > Sediment | place: USA: Wyoming | collected...
AGAAATCCTGGACTCCCGCGGCAATCCTACTGTTGAAGCAGAAGTCCGACTGGAGGGAGGTGCATACGGCCGCGCCGCAGTCCCCTCAGGTGCTTCTACGGGTGTCCACGAGGCCCTCGAACTCCGGGATGGAGACAAAGACCGTTATGGCGGGAAAGGGGTGCTGCAGGCAGTTGACCATATCAACAAAGAGATTTCCAAAGCTGTAGTTGGCCAGGACGCACTGGATCAATCGGCGGTGGACCAGGTCATGCTGGAACTCGACGGCACATCTAACAAAAGTAAGCTCGGCGCGAATGCCATTCTTGGAGTGAGTTTGGCCACCGCCCGGGCTGCTGCAGATTCGGTTAATTTGTCTCTCTATCGGCATCTCGGAGGTGCATCTGCCAGAGTCTTGCCTGTGCCCATGTTTAACATCCTCAATGGTGGCGTCCACGCTAACTGGCAGGGTACGGATTTACAGGAGTTCATGATCGTTCCTGTCGGCGCACCCACGTTCCGAGAGGCGTTACGCTGGGGGAGCGAAATTTATCACACCCTGAAAAATGTTCTAACCGAGGCTGGCTACTCGACCGGCGTTGGAGACGAAGGAGGTTTCTCTCCAGCGCTGAAGAAGAACTCGGATGCGGTGGAACTGATTCTTAAAGCCATCGAGAAAGCCGGCTATCGGCCCGGCGAACAAGTTGCCATTGCCCTTGACCCTGCCTCCAGTAGTTTCTACGAAAAAGGATACTACCATCTTCGGACAGAGAACCGCAAAGTGGCCTCTGCTGAGATGGTGGAGATGTATGCCGAATGGGTCAAAAAGTATCCGATCCTCGTTCTGGAGGATGGGTTGGCTGAGGATGACTGGGATGGATGGAAACTTCTCAATCAGACTTTAGGCAATAAGATCGAGCTGGTGGGGGATGACTTGTTTGTCACGAATGTTAAACGCATTGAGCGCGGCATCGCTGAAAATGTTGCCAATGCAGTGCTTATCAAGCTCAACCAGATCGGGACGCTGACCGAAACCGTTGCCGCGGTGCAGATGGCTAGCAAGGCGGGATGGGGGGCCATGGTATCTCACCGCAGCGGTGAAACAGTCGATAGTTTTATTGCCGATTTCACGGTGGCGATGGGTACCGGTCACCTCAAAACGGGTGCCCCATGTCGTGGCGAGAGGGTTGAAAAATATAACCAACTGTTGCGTATTGAAGAGGAACTTGGGAACGAAGCTGTTTATGCTGGCCGTAACGCGTTTGTTCGATAGAACTTCGCGTCACTCTTAGTTCCTTCACTTATTTACAAATCAAATAAGAATGAAATCACTACACTGACGAGGAACCAACCGATGGTGATAAACAACCATGGCAACCACGTTGTTTGATTGACCGTTTCGACGCCGAAAAAGGCTCTTACAAACCTCTTGTTCTTTAGAAGAAGGTAAACAATAGAACTCAAGATCATCGGCATGATTGAAACAAGCAAAACGATAATCCGAAGCTTTTCCATAATTGTCTCTTCGGTTCTAAACCCGTTATTTAACGACCCTGACAAAGTACAGGTCAAATCAGACGCAAACGATTTGATTAGATCCTGGATCGTAGATGATTCGTATCATTCAGTGACACCAGGGTAAACACGCCACCCTCTACCTCGAAGACATTAAGAGCGCATGTGTCCTGCCGCAATCGCCAGAAGCGATCGTTACCCAGGCCTAAAACACCTAACAAGATGATGCGATTAATAACCGTATGGCTCACCAGAACGACCGTCTGTCCTCCAAGGCGGGCAGCTAACTCATTCACGGCTCCCAAGGCACGGGCGCGCAACTCGTCCAGTGTTTCACCGCCAGGGATACGCGCTGTTTGGGGAGCGTTGTACCATGCACCTATATCTCCCGGCCAACGTTCTTTGACTTCATCAGGTGTCAATCCTTGCCACTGGCCGTAGTCAATGTCGGTCAAACCCTTGTGAATTTGGACCGGTAGCTCGAAGTGCCAAGCAATAGCCTCCGCTGTCTTGAAAGCGCGTGAAAGCGGGCTGGAGTAAATCGCCAAGGGCCTCCACTCTGCAGCGATGCGCCGCCCAGTCGCTTCGGCCTGCGCCAATCCCGTTTCGTTTAACGGTACGTCCGCACGCCCACGAAAACGCTCCACACGATTCCATTCCGTCTCTCCATGTCGTACCAAAATAATACGTGTCATTTTTTGCCTCCTGAAAATTGTTCTGTTCGCTTAAGCTCTCTCAATGAAATTTCCCTCATTCTCAGCGGGTAGCCTCCTGTTATCTCAGCTAAGTTCTTGATGTGACCTTCTGTCCAATGAAACCGGTACCCTTCAGATAGGTTCTGATAAAATTGGTACACGTTCCTTTTGTCGAGATGCTGAAGCATGATTATGTCTGCCGGGTATAGCCGAACCCGGAGGCGTAAAAGATCATCATCAGACACGAAGCTCTCCACAATCGCCACAAATTGAAACCTCTTCTCCCAGGCGAAATACCGGATAAAATCGAGCTTTTGGGCAGATAGCTTTGCGATATTGTCCAGGACGAGGACATGCTTTCGGCTGTCGTTGAAGTCGAGGGTGACGATCCGAAATCGGGCCGACCTATATTTTGAGAATTCATCTCTTCCCCTACATTCCTTCTGGGGCCAGAGCTTAGCTATCAGATGTTGGCATAGCTTCCCTGGAGTCTCGGAAAAGTCGAGAAAAAGAAACCGCCTTTGTTCTTGCATCATCTCCGCAATATATTTGATGAGGCTCGTCCGTCCCATTCCGTACTTCCCCGAAACGATTACATTCTTTCCTCCTCCCAGCGCTACTTTGATCTGCCCTATCTCTTTCTCTCGACCTACAAAGTGCATGCTTGCCTCTCTGTCCTCATATCCATTCCTTCGATGCATCCTCGATACTTCCTCGCGCCCGATCAATCAGGCTGCACAATGGCTTGGTGTTTCTTCACGGCCGACAAATATCCTGTTATACAAATCTTCGCCATAGCTGGTTTGCAATGGTTCTCCTTCGATTAATCTAAAAGTGCGTCCTCCGTCAGTTTGCCTTTCAGCACGCAGGAAAATGGCGTCTTCCATTTTTCTGTCATGGAAACCGTGCGCAAATTCATATAAATGCGTAACAAAAAAAACCTTTATTCGTTTCTCCAATAACGCGGAAACAATCTGCCTTGCAATCTCCGAGCCTTCTCTTTCGTTTGTCGCGGCAAATGATTCATTAAACAGCAACATGGAATTTGACGTTATATTGTCTACGATATCGCTCATTCTGCTGAGTTCTTCATCAAGTTTTCCGCTTTTCATGGTAGCGTCTTCTTCCCGTTTGAAGTGCGTGAAAAGCCCGTCGCAGACATTGGAAGAGAAAGACTGAGCCGGCGCAAACATGCCACACTGCATCATCAGTTGGGACACACCTATACTTCGCAAAAAAGTCGATTTTCCGCCCTGGTTGGCGCCTGTAATGATCACGAGGTTATTATTGTCAGCATTCACATCGTTGCCCACAATTTTTTGTTTCATTGTTAAGGCCAGACAGACATCGTATAATTCTTGAAGAGAATGTCTGCGTTCGCGGGGAGCCAGGGGCAGGGGAAAGGACATTGGCTCTCCCATTTGGGCAAGCTGTCCATGTAAATTCAAACAACCAATGTAAAAGGCCAATTCGGTCCGCAACAGCTTAAAAAAACTGAGAATATGGTCAGTCGACTGGGCGAGCGCATTGGCAACAAGGTTGATCCCTCTGTCTCTTAATTCCGACAGGGCCCTGGCGCCGTTTTCATCACGAGGATGGATATTAAAGGTGTAGACCGGCGGTTTTTTCGCAAAAATCCGTTCAATCCAACTCTCCTTTTTGTCTTGTAATTTACGAAGCACGTAATTGGTACCCTTATTGCCTTTTCCCAATTCAGCGCTGATCAAAACCCCGTCGCGGAATTTCAGTTCCCTTAGATGGTTTTGGACGTTGGCAAAATATTCATCAGCGAGTTCTTTTTTGAGCATCGTGAAAAACGCCGTAAAACCCTCTGACTCAAATCTATCGGCGTGTTCATCAGCAATATTCTTTAGTTTTTTAAGCATACCCACAAACATCTGCAGCACTTCTATCGATCTATGCAGTATCGCGCCCGGATATTTGCTGAAATAGCCAAAATAACCCTTTTTCTCGCTTTCAATGGCTTCCACCGCGATATCGTAAATGTCCCTGACAATGGAAGGGTTTTTCAGACAATCCTTAAGAATATTTTGACGGTATAGTATTGTGTTCAGATCATTATTTAAACCGGACAAAACAGCTTTCTTTGCCACTTCAAATAACAATTCGTCACCGAGCGCCATGGCGTTGAAAAGCGTGTTTAATTCCAGGTCTTGTGTCAGTGCTTGTTCATTCGACGGTAATTTCCGCTGGAGGTCGAAATCATGATCTTTAAACATTAGAAAAGCCTTCATGATTTGATGCGCTCCTTCAAGTAATCGTATGTAAGTCGGTACTTTTCGGCAATTGCTATCGCGTATGAAAGACCATCAGCAGGCTTTCTTATAATTTTATATGTTCGCAACGTTGGATTTTCAGGAACTATCGTGCTGACCATGCTTACGGTTTGCTCGCCGAAAGAAGCCAATTCATCTATGAATGTTACCCAAACGCACAACAAGTCCAATTCTATTATCTTTTCCATTACCTTTTTGCTCAAAAACATTGCATCTTGTAACGTTGTGGAAGTAAAAATCTCATTCATTATGATAATACTGCTTGATGTAGCTTGGTTTAGAATATAGTGAAATCTGACCAGGTCATCCTGCAGTTTGCCACGGAGATTTTTGATGTTTTCTTCCTTTTCAAAATGCGTAAAGAGCCTGTCGAAGAGAAACAGTTGTGCTTCCCTGCCGGGAACGAGGCAGCCTATACTGGCCATATAATGCAACTGTCCGAAGGCGCGGGCGAAGGTTGTCTTACCCCCCTGGTTCGGACCGGATACTACAAATATGCGCTCCTCGCCTTTAAGGTAAAAATCATTGCAGACAATGGACGATTTGTCGGTAATGAGTTTATAGGCCAGGGCTAAATCAAATCCTTCATAATCGTAAACTTCCTTATCTTTATTGGAAATTTGCGGATAACAAAATTTCAATCCCCCTCGTTTGAACATTGCGACAAACTCCAGGTAAGCGACGTAAAATTGTATTTCCCGGTCAAAAACTCCGATCGTTTCATCCAGATAATTGCTGTTTTTCGCGCAATAATTGTCAAGATATAAAAATATGTCCGGATACAATCGGGCTACCAAAGCCAGTACTCCCGCTTCAACATGGTTCATGTCCGGCCCTGTGGGAAAATTAACCCTGTAATCTTTCACCGCCCCCTGTTTGAATTTCTCGAATATTTCCTCAACATTCGCGCTGTAATCAATTTCAGATTCATATTTGCGGACCCTGATGCTGTTGTCCTTTATAAGCAGGCAATATTTTACTGATGACAAATCGGCGAAAAGCGTTTTCGTTTCCGCCAGAAGCGATGCAAAACGCTCGGAATTGGTATAGTTCGTCAAGTATTCGCGGAAGGCCAAGAAGCCGCGCGATTTTAAATCTGCAAGGGATAAATCGTGAACCAGGCAATTAACGGCATCGCAATAAATGTCCACCGCGTCCAAAAAATATCTTTCCTTCTGGTATTTGTAGTAAAGCTTATCTGCCTGGGCAAGATGTTCGCGCATTGCGCGCATTTTGTGCGCAAATGATTTTATATTCTCGAACAGATTTTTATTTTCAAGATCCCGCATGATTTCATGACGATACTTGATCGCGTCGATATCATTCAAAGAAGTGTAAAAAAACGGTTTTAAATTATATTCCTGCTTACCGGCAGTGATAGCGTCTATAATCTGATCAAGATTTAAATCAACAAAAAATTCGGGTGTTTCAAGAGTTAGTCTATTTATGCTGTCTTCAGTTCTTTCAAATAGGATGCTGTGGAAAGTCATGGGAAAACACCTCTCAGAAGATAAAGCAATCCTTCGTCACGGCGCAGAGTCTTCTCCATAAGGTCTGCATGGACGCCAGGGAGATCCCCTGGTCTGTTTGCACGGAAGACATAGGGTTCTCTGCCGCTTGACCGATATCCGCCCCTTTCCTCAAGGTTGTCCTCTGAGCTACTGGACTTGGATTCACTATTTGGGTTAAACATACTGCCACTCTATCTTAGCCATGATTTCTGTTCGTTAAAGCCTTAGAAATGATCCGCAGCCATAGAATTCCGGCGGCCAACATTAGCAGAAGTGCGGGAAGAAAGAACAACGTAAGGCGTCCCTGCAATACCACCGCCGAAAACCCCGCCAGTAATCCCAATGCTGAAAGAGTCCCAATTCGCCGGAGGCACCGATATTGAATAATCACTGGAGCGTCGCTCCAGCGTTCCAGGAAGAGCCCTGCATTCCAGGCGAGGAGAGAACTTCCGGCCAGAAACAGAGCCAGGATTGAAGGTTTACCGCTTAGGACCCCATAGGCCGAAAATGCCGTATTGATAACAAGCGCCCATGGCCTGAAAAAACGGCGGATCTGAGACGGGAACCATTCGTCCAGTGCCCATGCAAGATTTAGGAGCCCTCCAATAATGGCGACTCCTGTGTGTCCATGATAAAAGAGGGCAACCAGAAAAATGATGTTACCTACTATTGGAAGGCGTTTTATCCAACGGACCATCTCTTCATACCCACCATCGCCTGTTTCATCGGGATGCGCAACGGGATGGTCACATCCCATTCCACCACGTTCACGCTCGCCCGACGTAATTTCGATAGAGTTGCATTCCGTTCCATGCGAGCGATCCCCTCAGCCAAAGCGGTACACTCGTCCTGCGGAAGGAAGCGCTTTTCGAAAGCAATCGGGTCCGGGCTGATGACGAGCACACGATAGCCAAGGGCGTGCAGGTAACGCAGCATAGAGACATCTCCACGAAGAAGGGGGCTGACAAGCACAATCTGAGATTCTGACGGGAAGAGGCGGGTAGGCAAATGTTCCAGCTCCTTAAACACTGCATGCTCGCCCAGTTCCGCCTTCGCCAAAGCGGCCAGAATACGCGCTCGTTGCTGTTTACCATAGCCCGGGAAAGTCCACTCCACCATCCGCCCGTAAATGAGGAGCCCGACGCGGTTGCCTTCACGCAGGAAGTACTCGACCAGTGACGCAGCAGCCTGTATGGAATGTTCAAAGAGCGATTCCCCATCGACCCTCACCTCAACGACGCCTCGTGCATCCAGGATTATGCCTACGTCTGCGACACGTTCCTGCTCGAAGAGATTGGTGATCAGGATGTCCCAGCGCGCTCCTGCTTTCCAGTTGAGGTGCCGCAGGGGGTCGCCTGGAACGTAGGCCCGGGTACCAAAGAACTCTACACCTGCTCCGCTCTCCCGCGACCGGATCACTCCTGTGTAAACACGGGTACGCCGTGGAGATATTTTCAACCTCTCAAGTCTCTCCATGGCGGGGAGAACTGACAGGGTTCCCACAGAAGGGACAAATTTCTCGTGCCGACACATCCCAAGCAGGTCGTTTGTCGACACCCTGACTCCGGAGAATTCGTACTTTCCCCGGACACCACGTCCAGTGGAAAACAACTTTACAGTCTGGCCAGATCGAAACATCCCGTGGTATGTGAAATCTCCTTCCACCCGCAATCCCGCCGGGAGGACATCGGCAAGAAAAACTTCTTCCAGGTGATTGCCCATGTTCTGGATGGAAAGGGTCATACGACAGGGTTGACCGCCCAAAAGATATTGGGGCTCAAAACGACGTTCGATCACGAGGTGAGGTTCCTCTATGCTGCGCCAAAACGGGATGAGCGAAAAGAGAAGATAAGGGAAGGCCAGGGCGAGCAGAATCCCGTTTCTAAGCAGTAATCCTGCAAGCAGGAGAATCAAACACAGTGAGGTGACCAGTGACCAGGCTCTTGTCATATTCATTCAACCTTCGGAACCGAGACATTCCGTATAACGGATTCCACTACTTCCTTCAGTGTGGAACCTGTTGCCCATAGATCGGGTTTGAGCAGGATCCGGTGCATGAAGACCTCCCTCGCAGTGAACTTCACGTCATCCGGAACAACATAGTCACGTCCTTCCATGGCTGCCTTGGCCCTTGATAGCTTGAGCAGGGCAAGAGAGGCTCGGGGGCTCGCCCCTACGGATACATGGGTCGCTGTCCGTGAAGCCTGGACCAGGGAAACAATGTATCGCGCTATATCAGGTTCGATATAGACCGTTTCCACGGTCTGACGCATAGCATTAAGCTCGTTAACGTCTGTGATACGCTCCAGCTTGACTTCATCCTCTCGACGTTCCCAGCGACGTCTGAGCATTTCGAGTTCCTCTTCAGCACTTGGATACCCCACGGAGAGCCGGACCATAAAGCGGTCCAACTGGGCCTCCGGAAGTGGAAACGTCCCCTCATACTCGATTGGATTTTGCGTTGCCAGCACGATGAAGGGTTGCGGCAAATGAAACGTCTCTCCCTCCAATGTGACTTGCCGTTCCTGCATGGCTTCGAGCATGGCAGCCTGGGTCTTCGCGGGAGCCCTGTTGATCTCGTCTCCAAGGACAAGGTTTGCAAAGATCGGGCCTTTGACCAGTTCGAAAGTCCCCTGTTGCCGGTTGAATATGTACCCGCCTGTAATATCCGCAGGCAAAAGATCCGGGGTAAATTGGATCCGCTTGAACGTCAATCCCAGCACGGCCGAGAAGCTTCGAGCCGTGAGCGTCTTAGCCAGACCCGGGAAATCCTCGATCAACACGTGCCCATCTGCAAGGATCGCGCAGAAGAGCTTTTCAAGGAAAGTGCGCTTGCCTACCACCGCATTTTCCACCTCGTCCAAGATTCTTTTGCTCTTTTCAGATACATGGCTAATCGTTACCGTTTGCGTGGCCAAATTTCCCTCCATTTACTGAATGACTGTAATGACTTAAACGATTCAAGGTATGACCCGTTTCCTTCAGAAACAAAGACGGCTCCGACTTCTTGAACCACTTCGGTAAGCGCCTTCTGCTTTTGGCAGCCGTGTCCCTTTCCTTATAGAGATATGCTTTGACCATTTTGTCCTCAGTCCAATCGGCCCTAGAGTAAAGCTTTCTGGCCTCTCCTTCGGATATGTCCAGCCTGAGGGATATCAGATCAATCGCAAGAGAGGACAAGCGTTGCCTAACTTTATCTTGTGAATAGGCTCCCGAATCGCCCTCGTAAAGGGATCTTCTTAACTCGCTCAGGCGTCCGTGAAACTGTGAGAGAAGGAGAGGTTCGGGCGTGATTGGCAACGCGAACTTTCCCAAGCGAAGGAGGAGATAAAGTCCCCAGACGATCATGATCGCGACTCCAATCAACCACCAGACGAGTTGCGGCATCGCGAGAATTACGTTCGCTCCCGCCCTGAGGACAACGAGAAACAGGCCCAGAAGAGGGGAGAGTGCATAGATCAGCAGGCCGACCAAGATCACCATGAATAGGTACAACCAACGTCGATCAGGTCTCATTCGATGACCTCCCGTACTTCTCTTCAATGATTTTTAACATGGCAAGGGCCTCAGCCTGTTCATCCGGGTCAGTGATATGATGACCGTATCGGACTCGCTCAAAGATATCGGTGAGCCTTGTCACTTCGTGCTCACGAATACCCGTCTGGAGTAAGAGCTTCGTGAACTCCCGGGCAGTCAAGTCCCTGCTCATTGTCACTTTCCGACCAAGGATTTTACACATGTCACGATAGCAGCGGAGAACGATGTCAGAAGGCTCCGTGCCCATTTCCAAATCCTTCGTGGCGTTAGAAACGACCTGCACGACCTGTTTCAGCCCAGGTACTTCTGTCTGCGGCTTACCCTGAAAAATGTATCTGAGACTCAGTCCCAAGAGAATCAACAGCGCAAGGATCAACGGAACCCTCCATTTAGGGGAAGATACGGTATGGATTTCAGGTCTTCTCGTCTCGGGCGTGGAGGATTTGGGAGCCGGAGGATGTTGGCCTTCAACCCGTGGTGTTTCCACAGATCGTTGAGGCCCCATGAGGTCTTCGAATATATCGGCATGCCGCAAAGACAGCCAGATGATACCCCCCAAACCTGCGAAAAGAAGGACAATCACCACGTATACGGGCCAGGTAACGGGAGGATTTTCTCTGTAAATAAAGTAATCATCTTCCTGCTTCTTTCGTCGTCTTTTCCAAATAGATATGACCACCAGAATTCCCAGAATGGCCATGCTGACAATCAAACATATTCCTATGATTTCAAGAAGGACCTGCATACCCGGAGAAGCATCTTGAATCCTTTCCAACTGAAGGAGGGTCCAGTTCCCGGGGGCAAAGTGCACCGTGGGCAAAATGGTGGCCAGTATCCAAATAGAAAAGAGAATTATAATTGCCTTAACGCGTGTTAGAGCCATAAAAAGTCCTTTGGAAGAAAGAGCTTCCCCTCAGGAAAGAAAAGTCCTGCAAAAGACATTATAAATCTCTTCACATTGGGATACGCTTGATTCGATCTCTCAATCTTCCCAAGCCCAGTCCTTTCGGTGAATTCGGGCCACAAACTTATGGTGTGAACTGGGAAAGAAGATATTCCACCGGTTGGATTTCGAGGGGCTTTCAGATTTTCCTTCGGGATTAACTCAGATGCCGTTTGGGGACAGGCCGAAGATGGAGTCTTTCCGGCAGAGTCCATAAAAAAACTCCTCCAGTTCTTTTCCCTGGCAGGAGTTCTTTGTGACATCCACTTTACTCCCACCAAGGGGGTTTCATTCCTCGGTAGGAGTCATCAGCCTTTAGGGGCAGTTTCAAGTGGACTCCATCACTTACTCAAATTTTACTCGCAATAAGAAGGTCTTGTCAAACTCATTTTCCTATTCTTTGGCCAAGGGGCGATAGGGTTATTGGCCATGCCGTGAAAAGATCAGTAGACCAGTTATGACAATTGCCACGATGTCAATAACCGCCATCCAAATCCAAATTTTAAAATTGGTTTCTACCTGGTCTTTTTTTCTTTCTCCATCCGATTCGCCCCTTTTCACCGGGATCGAATCCCCAAGCCTCTTCTCCTTTCGTTTATTTCAGAAAGGCCTGGCTTTGCTTCTTAAACTTCCCGAATCCAGCCAGAGATCTAAGAGACGTGCTTAGCCCAAGGAGTTCAGGAGATTGCTAATATACCGCTATATTGAGCTACAGCTCGCTTCCAGGCACTCTGTTCAGACCCTTTATCCTCGTAGCGCACTGACCAATTCACTTTTCGACTGAACTCCGCTAATTCCCATGCAAGAACCTCAAGCCGAACACGCTGGGAATGAAAGAGCACTCGCCGGACATCCTCACTGGCCGCAAATTCCAAAGCCAGGGGAAGGTGATGGAAACAGACGCCACTTCCTTCACAGTAAA
>Ga0315291_10010361_pt1 | contig 11397 bp, 7 predicted proteins | sample YL17G12_20_MG_FD_203070 | JGI IMG/M metagenome (GOLD analysis project Ga0315291, IMG submission 203070) | Sediment microbial communities from Yellowstone Lake, YNP, Wyoming, USA - YL17G12_20 | ecosystem: Environmental > Aquatic > Freshwater > Lake > Sediment | place: USA: Wyoming | collected...
GGGTCAGTTGGTCCGTTGGCTCCTTCAGCTACGAGTTTAACATTTAATAAAGGTGCGGTATCAGCTGTGATCTGGTTTTCCAATGCGGCAGGAACAAAGATATCTGCCTTGATTTGAAATAAGGTTTTACGGTCGATCGCCTTAGCCTTGGGGTAGCCAGCGATCAGACCTCCATTCTTCTTAGCATAAGATAGAAGGCCCTCGGGATCAATGCCTTCAGCATTTGCAATTGCTCCGCTGGCATCCTCCACTGCAATCAACCTCGAACCGTGCTGCTTCAGAAGGAGTGCTGTCCAGGAGCCTACATTTCCAAATCCCTGAACCGAATAAGTGGCTCCCTCCAACTTGAAACCTTTATCCTTAGCCCACTCTTCGATGGTATATACCACCCCCTGACCGGTTGCTTTGTCCCGGCCTATGCTTCCACCCGATTCAATCGGTTTTCCTGTGACCACATGGATACAAGCCTGCCTTTCGTGTGCAGGCATAGTGGATACATAGGTATCCAGAATCCAAGCCATAATTTGCGGATTGGTGTTTACATCTGGGGCCGGGATGTCATATTCTGGTCCGATATTATTTCCCAAAGCGAAAGTAAACCGTCGAGTTATTCGCTCCAGTTCACTTGGCGAGTACTTGAATGGATCGCACTGTATTCCTCCCTTGGCGCCACCAAATGGGACATAGGTTAGTGCACTCTTCCAGGTCATCCAGGTAGCAAGTGCCCGGACTTCGTCAATGTCAACTGAGGGATGGAAACGGAGCCCACCTTTGTATGGACCCAGTGCATTGTTGTGCTGGACACGGTAACCGGTGAACATCTCGATCCTTCCATCGTCCATCTTAACTGGAAAATTGACTATAATCTCATTAGTTGTTTTTGCAAGGATCTTGCGGATATCTAAATCGAGTTTCATCAGGTCTGCGGCTTTATTGAATTGCCAGACCACATTTTCATATACGCTCCCTCTTTTTCCCAGTTGTGCATTTGTCATATTAACTCCTTAAGAGCAGGTATCTGTTTTTCTCCATATAAAACAGTGCTTGACAGGTATCACCAAAATATACAATTTTGGTTCAACCTGTCAAGCACTAATTTTTTAGTCATAAAACAGCCAGAGATAAATTTGTATGTGTTTTAGGCGTACTCCTCACAGTGCCAGACACCCGCGGCTGGTTTTGGAAAGGTGCAGGTCTTACGGTTCTCGCAATTAACGCAAAGCCCTTTGAGTCCCACTGACTCCTCAATGCCGGAGCTAACCTGTGAACTGGCAATCGCCAGAATTCTATCAACCGTAGTCTTCTCCACCGGGATTTCGTAGCAGTCGAATTCTTCACACTGCAATACCGGTCGGTTTAGCTCCCGCGGATATGTGCAGGTGTTAGCATTCACACAGTTCACACAAAGGCCGCTATATTCCGGTTTACTTGAAACTGCACTTACCTTCTCAGCTATTTTGGTTGAATGTTTTGACATTTTGCTTACCTCCTTTCACGTTCTCTGTTCATTCCACTTTAAAGATAAGGCAACCTCTGTGCCAGCTTTTGTTGCAGTAAGTCCACTGCTTCTTTTCGCCAACCGGAATGTAGCTATTTAGATGCTAAGTCGTAGTTAATCAAGCTACTTAGAAAAAGAGAAGACTCTTTATTAAGGGTTAAAATACATCAAGCTGTTTATTTAATATTAGGAATATTATCGGAGAGATTTGAACCGCTGGTGAGAATTTCCCCGTGCGTGATGCACTCAGGAAGAGGTTGAATTCGATGGGTTCAGCTTTTGTAGTTTTTCTCTCAAAGTCTTTCGGTCAATCCCTAAGATTTGTGCCGCTTTTGTCTTGTTTCCGTTTACGCTTGCCAGCACGTTGCGAATATATTCAACCTCAACTTCAGCTAAGGTTCGATTGAGTCCTACATCCCTTTGAGCTGAGAAACGCATAAGGGAGGGGAGGTCAGGAACATCTATGATATCACCATCGGTCATAACTAAAAGACGCTGGATTACATTTTCCAATTCTCTCACGTTACCGGGCCAATCGTAGTTTTTAAGAACCTGCAATGCCTTTTCTGAGAAGCGCGGAGCATTTTTGCCATACTCTTTGGCAAACTTGGTGGCAAAGTGATTGGTCAGAAGCACAATGTCATCACCTCTCTCTCGCAGAGGAGGAATGGTGATGTTGATTACGTTTAGTCTGAAATATAAGTCTTCGCGGAAAACTTTTTTCTCAACCAAACTGAGCAGATCTTTGTTTGTTGCAGCCACAATCCTTACATTTACTTTTACTGGATGGGTGGCTCCAACCATATAGACTTCCTTATCCTGGAGCACACGGAGAAGCTTTACCTGCATAGAGAGGCTAGTCTCGCTGATTTCGTCGAGAAAGATCGTGCCACCATCAGCAGTTTGAAAGAACCCGGCTCTTGAATCGGTAGCTCCGGTGAAGGCACCTTTGACATGTCCGAAGAGCTCGCTTTCTAAAAGCCCCTCAGGTATGCCTCCGCAGTTTACTGGCACAAATGGAGCCGACGCGCGTGGACTACTATAATGAATAGCTCTGGCGACAAGTTCTTTTCCGGTTCCGCTTTCCCCTGAGATAAGCACCGTAGCAGAAGTTGAGGCCGCCTTGGTAATTGCATCAAAAACGTTGAACATTACTTCGGATTCACCGATAAGTCCATGAGGAGCTTTTGGCTTTCGACTTTTCTGGTCTCGACTAGACCTAAGCGCCTGCAATTTATCTAATTCCCTCCTGACTGCAGAAAAAAGCTCCTCATCGGTAAAAGGTTTAGCCAGATACTCCTCCGCTCCGGTCTTGATAGCTTTTACTGCTCCCTCGATACTGGCGTAGCCAGTAATCATCATCACCTCGGTATCTTTGAAGTTCTCCCGGATATGCCGTACTAGATCTAATCCGCTAACCTTGGGCATCTTGAGGTCAGTGATTACTAAGTCAATCGGTGTTCCTTCAAGGATTCTAATCGCCCGAGCCACATCCGGGGCAGTGAAGACCTGATACCCCTGAGAGGTTAAGTTTCTCTCAAGCAATTCCAGTGTATTCGGGGCGTCATCCACAACCAGTATAGACTCCTTCTTAGACTCAGGGGTCATATTATTCACTCTCCTTTTCTTCTGATGGTTTTGAGATAGGAAGTTGTATTTCAAATCTTGAGCCAGAACCTATCTTGCTTTCAACTTTGACTAAACCTCCGTGCGAACTAACGATACCGTGAACCACAGAAAGACCCAGTCCTGTTCCTTCGCCAACTTCCTTAGTTGTGAAGAAGGGAATGAATATCTGCTTCATAACCTGCTCACTCATACCTGTGCCGGTGTCTTCAACAATTAACGAGACATGTCCTTCATTTGATAGGGTTTCGATTGTCAGCTTACCACCTTTTGGCATAGACTGAATGGCATTGACCACCAGATTGACCAGAACCTGATGTAGTTGTGCAGGATCCGCAGTGATCTCCGGCAGGTTCGGAGAAAGTAAACGAATAAGTTCTATCCCTTCCTTTGTACAGCGGGATTCGAAGAAATAGAGTCCTTCTTCAACTATCTGATTCAAATTGACCTTGATTTTTTTAGTCGGCATCTGCCGGGCGAATATCAAAAGTTTCTTGACCACTTCCCGGGCGTGCAAAGAAGCGTTCACTATTTTCTCAATGTCCTGTACAGTCTGTGGGGGAAGTTCTTTACATTTTGCGGCAAGTTGAGCAAATCCCAAGATATTCCCCAAGGGTTCGTTTAGCTCATGGGCAACTCCTGCGGCGAGCTGACCGATGGTTGCCAAACGATCAGCATGCATAAGCTGATTCTGCAGTCGGGATTTCTCTTCCTCGGCCTGCCTGCGCTCGATGATAAGTGACATCTCTCTGGCTACAGCATCGATTAAGCTTCGCTCTTCTTTGAGGAATGGACCCTCATCCAGCTGCGGTTTTTCCTCCACATATATTACCTCAACCACACCTCGTTTTTTGCCACTGACAACTATGTCTGCAGTTTGTTTATGCCCGCCTTCCTGAAAATTTGGAGCTAAGTAGGAATTCCCATCTAAAATTATTCGAGCAGTAGCAATTTCGGGGTATAGCCAGGCTGGAGGAAGAAGCTCGACGATGCTCTGAAGTAGGTTTTCCAACGAAATATCTGGCTGTGCAACCAATCGAGCTATACCATATAGGCAGGTCAGCTCTTTGACTCTTTCGCGCAAAGCCACTTGCGCATGCCGATGAATCAGTGCGACTCCAAGGATTTGAGCAAGTCCTTCATAGAACCGGATTTGATCTGGCGTGAAATAATCCCTTTGCTTTTTTTTCAATTGTAAAAGTCCAAGGTTATCATCATCTATCACCAGAGGGAAAATCGCCAGAGATCCATAATCACCCACCGAGGAAAGGTCGTATATCGGCAACTGTGTTTTTTTCTGCCCAGGTGAAGTCTGCGAATCGCTCAGGTTGTTCGTCCAGAAGCTTCCCTCTTTTGTAAAGAAAGGTAAGATAGGATCAAAACGACTCAGGATGATATCCCGACAGAGTTTTTCTGTGCCCGAATCGTCTTGGGAACAAGGGATCATTCTGCGATCCTCAGTTTGCACGCAAGGACAGTATTCCCAACGGAATGGCTGTTCATTGTCTATCACCATCTCGCAACGATAGTATTTTTCTCCTCTTTTTAGCCGCAGTTCAATTACATCACACCCGGAGATGTCAATGAGCATCTTCGATACTTCTCGCACAAAGTCGATCCTGGGAAGCCCGCGGTTCGCATAGAGCAATATTCGATTTGATAGTATGCGAATGTCTTCTGCTAAATTTCTACCAGGGGTAGAAGTATCGTTCTGTTTAAATCTATTGGTCTTCATAACATTATATAGTTTAATAAATTATACTCGGATGTCAAGAGATAATTTTGAGCTTAGTTTCTCCGAATAAATATGTGATGTTCATTAATGGAGTCATAATAGCGCTGTCGAAAGCTTTATCCTGACACCTCCAAAACCCCGCCCCTTCAATCCCAAATTTTTTATGGAAATTGTGAATCAATTCACTTTTTGGTTCACCCGAAATTTTAACCTCCAAGCGGAAAAATAGGGATACTTGCGTCAATATCTTTCGTAAGTAGTTTCCTCAAAAAAGGTTACGGATCTAAGTTTGAAAATATATGGATGGGGGGATTCTCCCCAGTCGCTCTCTACAAAATGGAAAAAAATGGTAAATTATACCCCATTTTCTTCTTGACAAAAGAGGAAAATCTCGTATAATAGAAAAAATTAGGAAAGTCATTTTCTTTGAAGGTTGAAGATCAGAATGGATGCAAAGAATAAAAGTTAAGACACTATTAAGAAAGAGGAAAAGCTTGAGTTATACTCTGGATAATTCAAAGACTTTTTACTTTGAAATTCGCATGAATGTCATGGGGAATTTTTTTATTTAGTTTCACTTGTTAAATATTTCACAAGCCACCGGTAGAAGAAAAGCGTGGACAAACGGATGTAGGTTTTGAAATACGAGATAAAGAAAGGAGGAGTGAGGATATTATAAGGTAAAGCAGTGTTTTTGAAACTTAGAGTATTTAATCGGATAACAAACTCAAAACGAGAGGAGAGTTTTTATGGCAGGAAGAGATATTTCTGCAAAGGTTAATGCGTTCATGGAAAAAATCCTTAAGAAGAATCCTGGTGAACCTGAGTTCCATCAGGCAGTGAGAGAAGTGGCTGAGTCTTTGATGCCTTTTCTGGAAGAGAATCCGAAATACCAGGAGGCCAAAATCCTTGAGAGGATTGCAGAGCCTGAAAGAGTGATAATGTTTCGTGTTCCCTGGATGGACGATAAAGGAGAGATCCAAGTCAATCGAGGATACCGTATTGAGATGAACAGTGCGATAGGCCCATACAAAGGTGGGCTTCGTTTTCATCCCACTGTCAATTTAGGTATATTGAAATTCCTCGCTTTTGAACAGGTGTTTAAGAATGCTCTGACCACCCTTCCAATGGGAGGTGGAAAAGGAGGATCTGATTTTGATCCCAAAGGAAAGTCTGATGATGAGGTAATGAGATTCTGTCAGAGTTTTATGACTGAGCTTCAAAGGCATATTGGTCCAGATACTGATGTTCCAGCAGGCGATATCGGAGTAGGCGGTCGAGAAATAGGTTTCTTGTTTGGGCAGTATAGAAGGATTCGAAATGAGTTCACGGGAGTGCTCACCGGCAAGGGCCTTACTTGGGGTGGAAGTTTGATCAGACCAGAAGCCACTGGCTATGGATGTGTTTATTTTGTCGAAGAGATGTTAAATACCAAAGGTGACTCTATTAAAGGTAAGGTTTGCGTGGTCTCCGGCTCCGGTAATGTTGCCCAGTATACTATAGAGAAGGTAAACCAACTGGGCGGTAAGGTTGTTACCTTATCCGATTCCAATGGCTATGTCTATGATCCCGCTGGTATTGATGCAGAAAAACTTGAGTTTGTTATGGATCTTAAGAACATAAGACGCGGCCGGATTAAAGAATACGCAGACAAGTTTGGCTGTAAATATGTTGATGGCAAACGTCCCTGGGAAGTAAAATGCGATATTGCATTTCCTTCTGCCACGCAGAACGAAATAGACGAAGAGGATGCCAAGATGTTGGTTAAGAACGGATGTAAAGCTGTGGGTGAGGGTGCGAATATGCCAACCACCTTCGAAGGAACTGTGGTGTTTCTCAATGCTAAGATCCTTTTTGGTCCTGGCAAAGCGGCTAATGCTGGTGGTGTTGCTACTTCAGGCCTGGAGATGTCCCAGAACTCTATGAGGATGTCCTGGACCCGCGAAGAGGTAGATGCAAAACTTCAGGGGATAATGAAGGCTATTCACCACCAATGTGTGAAATACGGTAAAGAAGGTAACTGGGTAAACTATGTGAAAGGCGCAAACATCGCTGGGTTCGTGAAAGTAGCAGATGCAATGTTAGAGCAAGGTTTAGTGTAGCAAGTAGCCAACACTTTAAAACAAAGAAGTATTTTCCCGTAATAGGTTTTGGTTAAACAATGGATTGTTTTTTTCAGTAGGGGCACGGCATGCTGTGCCCCTACTCTAATCCCACGCGCGATATCTTCAATTTTCTATCTTCTCAATCCACCAGTTGCAGACCAATCTTAAGACGCATACACAGGCACTTCAAATTCTAAACAAATTTCTGCAATAAAGTCTGCAGGATTATCCATCAAATTATTATCTTTTTTCACTTGACAAAAACTGATAAATTGTTATTTTGAATAGCGAAATTATACAAGTATGCATATTTTTTATGTGCACCCGACTGTATATGATCAAAGCGTAATAAGAAACTTAAGATCAAAGTCTTGAGTTGAACTTTAAACTGAATGGGCATGTGAACAATTTCACAAAGGAGATAAAAAACATATTTTAACTCATATATTCTTAATCCGATACTAAATTCGTAAACCAACCTTTAAAAAAGGAGGAAAAAAATGGTTCTGCCCCGAAGGAAGTTCCTCCAGTTAATTGGGGGATCAGCAGCGGCTGTGAGCCTTTCCCAGCTTTGGCTATCTAAGATTGTCCAGGCTGTCCTGGAGAAGCCTGGTAATCCACCGGTTATCTGGCTTCAAGGACAGGGTTGCACCGGCTGTTCAGTTTCTACCCTCAACAATTCTTATCCAGATATTGCCAAAGTTTTAACTGAGATTATTAGTCTCCAGTTTCATCCTACTATAATGGCGTCGGCCGATGATCCGGTGTTGAAGGTCTTGGAGGATGCGATGGCTAATCAAGCCGGTAAATATATCCTTGTGATCGAAGGTTCGATTCCCACTTTGGCTGGTGGAGCTTATTGCACCATAGGAGAAAAATTGGAAAAGCCTGTCACTGTGGAAGAATGGACCAGAGAGTTGGGTTCTCAAGCTAAAGCCATTCTGAATGTAGGGACTTGCTCCTCTTTCGGTGGAATCCCAAAAGGTATGCCTAATCCTACTGGAGCTAAACCGGTGAAAGATATCTTGCCCAATGCTACCATGATTAACATTCCGGGATGTCCACCCCACCCAGACTGGATTATCGGAACAATTGCCCATGTATTGCTCTATGGATTACCAGAACTGGATGACCAGCTTCGTCCAAAGGTCTTCTTTAAGGGACTTATCCATGAGAACTGCGAAAGAAGAGCCTATTTTGAGGAAGGAAAGTTCGCTTTAGATTATAGTGAGGAAGGTTGTCTTTTCCAATTGGGTTGCAAAGGACCTATGGCACATTGTGATGTCTCCATCAGAGGTTGGAACAATGGAGTGAATTCATGTATAAGAAGTGGCGGTCCCTGCTATGCGTGTACTGAGCCTACCTTCCCGGACCATGATGGAGCTGGATTATATGGAGTTTTAGACAAGCAATCTATTCTGGGAATCCCCTGGAGGCGCGTTGAGGCGGACAAACCTAAAAACCTGGTCAAATCGATTTAGGAAAGGAAGGAACCTATGACAAAGAAAATTACCATTGATCCGGTCACCAGAATTGAGGGTCACCTGAAAATAGAGGTGGAGGTCAAAGACAGTAAGGTTTCAGATGCCCGAAGCTCAGGTGAGATGTTCAGGGGATGGGAGATCATCCTCAAGGGAAGAGACCCAAAAGATGCCCAGATGATCACCCAGCGTATATGTGGGGTCTGTCCCTCACCTCATGCTCAAGCCTCCACTTTGTGTTTGGATGATGCCTTTGGTGTTCATCCGCCGGATAATGGAAGATTGATTCGAAATTTGATTCTCGGAGCAAACTTCATTGATTCTCATATACTTCATTTCTATCATCTGGCTGCATTGGACTATGTGGATATAACTGCAATTCTGAAGTATACCGGAAATGATCCTGGTCTAAATAGAATCAAAGCTTGGGCTAAAACTGAAATAGATAGCGGAAGACCTACCGCAGTGGCTCCATTTCTCCCCAGGTTGAAGGGGGATTATATTGCTGATGCGGAGATCAATATCGCTGCCATCGCCCACTATTTAAAAGCTCTGGACGTTAGAAAAAAAGCCCACGAGATGCTATGTATCTTTGGGGGAAGGATGCCACATGAGATAGCCATTATGCCCGGAGGGGTATGTGAAAGACCGACCGTGGACAAAATCACTTCCTTTCTTTATCGATTAAAAGAGCTTCAATCCTTCATCGATAATGCTTATATCCCTGATGTGATAACTGTGGCTAAAGCTTATCCTCGATACTTTGATATAGGTAAAGGATCTGGCAACCTCTTGGCTTACGGTGTGTTTGAGGAAAATAATGAAGGCACGAAGAAATACATTTCTGGTGGAGTTTATATCGATGGTAAGGTTCAAACCTTAGACCCGCAACAGATAGCTGAGTATGTCAAGTATTCCAGGTATTCATCTGGGAGTGGATTGCATCCTTCTAAAGGTGAGACCGCGCCACAGCCTGACAAGAAGAAGGCATATTCCTGGATAAAATCGCCCAGATATGACAACAAGGTTTGTGAGGTAGGTCCGCTTTCACGAATGATGGTTAATCATCTTAGCGGTGCAAATGTGACTGTTTCAAAATTGGTCACCGATACCCTAACGCAACTTAGCGCTCCGGCTTCTGCTCTCTTCTCAGTGTTGGGAAGGCACGCAGCCAGAGCCTTGGAGTGCAAATTGGTGGCGGATAAGTGTGCCGAGTGGGTGATGCAACTCGATCCATCCAAGCCGGTTCATACCAAGTTTGAGATACCAGACCAATCGTCCGGAATGGGTTTGACTGACGCTCCCCGAGGCGCTTTGGGTCACTGGATCACGATCAAAAATAAAAAGATCGATAGATACCAATGTGTTGTTCCCACCACCTGGAATGCCAGCCCCAGAGACGACAAGAATCAACCAGGACCCTTAGAACAGGCTCTAATTGGAACTCCTGTGGCTGATCCGGAAAATCCCATAGAACCTTTGAGAGTGGTCAGATCATTTGACCCCTGCTTAGCCTGTGCCATTCATATATTGGAACCCCAAAAGGATGTAAAGAAGTTCAGGGTTATTTAAGGGGAAACGAGCTTTAAACATAGGGGATTTTACCTTTTAGATCCCCTATTTTTTTTATTAAAAAAGATGAAAAGAGAATTTCTAGCTCCCAGGCGGATGTTATCATCCGCCTACCTCCCCCTGGATGATAACATTCAGCTGGCACACAAATATTAGTTGCAAGTTGCAAGATACAAGTTGCAAGATACAAGTTGCAAGACGCCCCTCGCACCACCCAGAAGTCGGCTTATGGTTCACAGTCTTTAAAAGGAAGATTTATCTCTTGACAATCTTTGGATGGATTTAATATATTGTAGCAGCTTTTGAAACACCTAACCACAAAAAGGAGGTGAGAAAGGAAGTTTAAAAGTTTAGAGGTTTAGAAGTTTAAAAGATCAGCCTAAAGATATCGAAGGAGATTTAAAATGAGAAATCTTTATTTCATTCTGGTTTTTTCTTTAATCTTTGTTTTTTTAGCTTGTGGGGGACCGAAAAAGGAGGAGCCAAAGTCAGTGGAAGAGGCTGGAAAACCTACCACTGAGGCGGCACCTGAAACTGCCCAAGCCTTAGCCCAGAAGACAAATCTACCTGCACCAGTTTGGGGAGAGATCAAGAGGGCAAAAAATCCAGTGGTGATTATGGAGACTAATTTCGGAAATATGGAGATCGAGCTTTACTGGAAAGAGACTCCTAAGACTTCCGAGAGTTTTTTGTATCTGGTCAATAAGGGGTTTTATGATGGTCTGACCTTTCATCGGGTGATTCCCCAATTTGTGATTCAGGGTGGGGATCCTGAAGGAACTGGAAGTGGAGGTCCGGGCTATAACATACCGGATGAAACAAGCCCGATAAAGCATACTTATGGTTGCGTGGCTATGGCTAAGACTATGGAGCCCAATAGTGCTGGAAGCCAGTTCTATATCTGTATGAAGGATCTTCCCAATCTGGATGGGAAGTATACCGTCTTTGGAAAAGTAATCAAAGGGATGGAGACTGCGGAAAAGATAGCCAAGGTTCCCACTGGCCCCAATGATATGCCTCAGGAAAAGGTGGTAATTACCAAAGCTTACGAGAAAAAGTAATAAATATTTCCGATGTTTCGAGAATAGAAATTCCCGAAGCTAATTAGCGTCCCGCCTGTGGTGGGACGCATCAAAAATGTAGGGGCAGACCTTTCCCCCGCATTCTGCGGGGGATCTGCCTAAGGCATGATAGGTCTGTCCGGACAGGTTAGAAAACCTGTCCTACTATATGTGCAAGCGTAGTTTTAGAACGTAGATACCGTCTTTCATATCAAGATTTTTTTCATGTCAAGGATTGAATAGCTGGGTTAAAAGGGATTTGTTGAGTCAGGATAGCCCTGACGATTATCAGTAATTTTCTCATACAGGCAACCAAAGC
>Ga0315291_10010362_pt1 | contig 11397 bp, 13 predicted proteins | sample YL17G12_20_MG_FD_203070 | JGI IMG/M metagenome (GOLD analysis project Ga0315291, IMG submission 203070) | Sediment microbial communities from Yellowstone Lake, YNP, Wyoming, USA - YL17G12_20 | ecosystem: Environmental > Aquatic > Freshwater > Lake > Sediment | place: USA: Wyoming | collected...
AGGGATGGCAAGGGTTTGCAGGTAAGCTCAGCAAATACGGTACCTATTCCATTGCAGTCTATAATAAACGCAAACGATGTTGATCGAGATGGCAGGTATAATGTGGAGAAACCAAATCCTCTGCATAATCCTCCACCTCTTGCACCCTGGCTCGAAGACATTTTTACTTATCCCGATAATGTCAGACTAGTGGGCGAGGATGCGAAAGGAATATTTTACGTTAAAGCGCACAGCCCAGTTGATTTAACTTTAAGTTTAGACGATCTGATAGTAGATAAAGAATATGCCGACATACCGGGTTCTGGATTAGAAAATAACTCCATAATATTATCAAACGTTGATGAAAATATCACGCCGACACTCAAAGTTTTGGGAATCACTGATGGCAATTATTCTCTTTCTGGATGGTTAGCCACGCAAAGAGCTTACGAGTTGAATTTCAATAACATACCAATAAAGAAAGATGAAATTCACACATACGCTATCTTGAATTGGAAAGATTACGCTGATGGCAAAGCATCAATCAATTGGACGATCCAGAAAGATGGCAAAACTTACAGTAGAATTGTCGGAGCGTCAGAGATTACTAAGACAAATTACGATGAAATTACAAAAGAACAGCCAAAACCGCCACATAATGGAAATCAGACAGCTGACAATACTATCATTTACGCGGGATCTGCGGCAGGAGCTACAGGTTTAGGCATTGGACTTGGCGCTTATGCATTGTCGCGCAGGCGCAAGCAGCAACCGCAAGTTCATACTCTGGAAGCTCCACAAACTCCTCCTTCTCAAGACCTTTATGCAAATGACTATGCTGCAAGACAACCCACGCAAGATTTGTACGCATCTGATTATTCTGCCAGAGAGCAGCAACAATATCAACAGGAAAGCTGGCAACCAGCACAGGAACCTGAAATCTCTGCGGTCGAAGCCAAACCCGTTCAAAAATCTGAAAGCATTGACGACATTCTGAAAAAACTAAAAGAAAACTAAGCGGGCGCTATGGCGAGCAACGGAAATTTTTTACCAGTAAAGAATTCTACAACCTGCGTAACTTGCCCAGCTACGTCCTTGTTCGTTTCTGAATACATTATTCGCCAGTAACCAGAGCTGCTTTTTATTTTTAAAGGCGTTTTTTCGCCGGTTATGATGTCTGTTTTTTCTATTGGCCACGCGATGCGCGTCATTGGCGCACCGTTGTAGTCAGGAGCAACACAGTCAAAACTTTTACAATAATTCTGGTCTGTTCTTGGATTTATGTTTTCTGCTGCAACCTCTGCTATCACCTTATCATCAATTCCGTTGCCTGAAGTTTTTGGCAGGTTTTTGATTTTAAACTTGAAACAACTGCCCCCTCTCCACGCCTCTATCATGCCGGCGATACTCTTCTTGCCGTCACCATACATGTACCAGCACCTATCAGCTAAGGTTAGAACCTGCTGGGCAGCACAATAATCCCTTCCGCGGTCAATATCACTTTTGTAAAGTTCCGCGTTACATTTGCTCCAATCTGTTGCATCTATCGTAACCGTTCTTTCCGGGCAAAAAAGCAGAGGAAGTAGGCTTTTGCCCGTTGAGCTGAAACCTGCTATGAGCCCTGTGTTGAACCTGCACATGGAATCAACCATTGTGCCGGCGCCACTGGCTTCCGCAATGTTGCCGAAAATCAACATCATGAACATGCCTGCAATTATTGCAACTATGATTGCAACTAATGCTGTCATTACGATTGCTTTCTTGTTTGCCATTGCTTACCCTATGAGTAATTGATTCTTTGCGGCTTGCACAAATTGATTATATTGGTCGCAATTTACCATATCTTTGAAGTAAAGTGCGGCCGTGTAATTTATATCTGCTGTACTAACTGATATGAAGTCACCTTTGCCTTCAAATTCAACAAACTTATTGTCTTTTTTCAAAATATCAAACTGGATATCTTTTGGCGTTGTTACATTCAAATCGCTGTATCCTGTTTGATAACCTGAGGCTAGGTAGGAAGAACGAAGTGTTGACTTCACTTCTGAACGCAAGTCATCTGAAGTTATGGCCGCAAAACAATTCTCGCCAATACCGCCATGCTCGCTTACTACTCTGTATATCGAATAGCGGGCTGCAAGCATAAAGTATTCGCGGGCCTGCTCGCCTTCGGAATACGCTTTCAGAGCTGTTGTCTGTTTAAAGCCGACCGTGGCCGTTGTATTTACTCCCTGCGTAACAACAAGCACGAATGCTATTATTACAACTAAGACAATGATATAATCGATCTGGCCTTTTTTTGATTTCATTTTAGTATTGCAATGCGAGCCTTACTATTATCGGCGCGCCTCCCGTTACTGATGGTATTGTTTTTGAGCAGGTATCAAGAGTGTTTATTGATGTCAAATTTCCAAAAACAACATATGGATTTGTCAAACCTGAGCTTAAGCTTACCTGCCATATTCCGCCAGGCTGGTTGTCACCGCGTTTGTAGTTATTTTCCAAAAATGTTGTAACATTTGCCTTGAAAATCTCTATGTAATTTGAATTAATTTTGGTGTAAGCCGCGGTCTCAGCAAAACTTTCATTGCCATTTTCTGTCCGCAATAAATTCATCAGATAATAATCACAGGCCTTTGATGGTGTGAAATCTTCAACTGTCCCTATTACTTTACCTTTCAAACCAAACACGCTATTGGGCAAGCTGAGTAACACTGTAATGACCAGTATCAAGATGCCCATCAGAATAGCTGCGATGGCAAATTCTACTAAGTCCTCAACCTGCGCTTTCTTTCCTCGCTTTAGTAAAAGGGTTGTTTTCATTTTATTTTAATTGTTATCAAACCTGTGCTAAACTGTCCGTTGTCAAAGAGCCTGACAAGGAAAGTATCTACTGGTGCATCTTGTGCATCTCCAGATGAAATTGGTACTGATGTATCAGAACCCAGCTCGTAAAGCTTCAAATCAAAATTTTTACTCATAATGCAATCAGATACGCGCTTCGTGTTGAATTTTTGCATATCTATGATTCCCGAATGCACAACGTAACTGACCTGGCCACTTTTACTATAAGATTCTGTCCAGGCGAGGCAGTCTCCGGAATTCAGTAATCTCGCAGCAATAAGGTCATGAGCCAAATCCTGCGTTTTGAATTGTATGGTCGTATCAAAACCGCTTGCAAACCTGTTTACAACTAAGAGCCCGATTATGAGCAATATCATAGATAGGAAAACATGTATCACTGTAGGCAACCACATGGTTTGCTGTCCTCGCTTAGCCATTTGTCACCTCGATTTTCGTTTTGTTTGTTGTTGCATTATAGGTTTTGATTGTCAGCGAATTTACTGGAAATCCCGTGGCATCACCTTCATCAGAAAATTTGTCTTCCGTAAAAGAGCTGCACTTGAATTTCTCCGAATAGCCAGCTATTGTTGCTTCGTCGCCACTATAGCTAACCTCCGGCATTATTCCTACCGATAGCCCCACAACCGAGAGGAAATTTGTAATATCGTCTTCAGTCAGTTTAGCAGCACAAGCTTTGGAGTTTTTTGGATCGATAAACGCTGCCCAAGATTTTGCGGTCAGATTTAGAAAACCTTCTCTACGCGCCTGCGGCAACGTGTTCAGTATTCGAACATTTTCCGGAGCAGCCAAAACGGTGTTAGCTGTAAAAGCCATCTCTCCCGAAAGGAATTCCGGAGTCTCTTTTACAACAAGTGAAAAAACCCGCAAGCCTATGAGAAAAACCATCAGGATTGCCACGAGTATGCCTATTGCCAAAATAATGTCCGTGACTGCTTTTTTTGAACGCATCATATTAACCCAAAAAATTTTATTGCTGTGAATCCAACAATAATGAGAATAACTGTCATGACTATCGCAACTATGAGATAAACAAGTGGGTCAACAGTGCCTTTCTTTTTTCTTGGAATAGCTTGCATGAAAGGAATTGCCATAGTCAGCGGAAATGCGGGTACTTCCGTTGTTGTTTTCTGGCCCTTCTGGAATAAATTAAAGCTGACGGCCGCTATTATGAGTGCTGCAATTATTACTAGAAGCAAATATATCATGATTTTTCCGACTTCGTACTGGGCTTTCATGGCGCTCTGCAAGTATATGTGCAGTAAGGAGAAATGCTACAAGGTGCGTTCTCTCCGCCGCTGGGTCCTATTTCATTTCTACTGCAAATTCTCACTATCTCGTTATTATCTTCGTTACCTTCTGCAACCCAATTTTCACAATCTGCGTTTATTGTTGTTGTAAATTGCATAGGGCAAATTCCTGAGTATCTGTGAACTGTCACGACTGCTTCTCCGGCAGGGTCTAGTTTTGTAATTGTAGCATAAGGAGCGCTTCCCTGTGGTCCACTAACCTGTGGGTCTCCGTCTAAAGTCTCGCAAACCCAGATTCCACCTCTATCTGCTGTCTCGGGACTCTCTGCTGTTTTCTTGCCAAGATTTTCAACAGCCACTTTAATGGACAACCCCGCGTTACCGTTAATGCATGTAGCTTGGAAAGTGTTAGGGTCTATAACTAAATCAGGGAAATTCCCTGCTAGCTTGTCTTGGACCTGGGTCAAAGTGCTGAATGGTTGTTCGCCAGCTTTCTGTGCGCTGGCACCTGACGTGTAGAAGAACGCTGCACCAATAATTCCTGTTAGTACAACTGCTACCAGTACAAAGAGTATTAACGTTATCAGACTTGTTGCTTTCTTCTGTGCCATCATGAAGTCACCGCCGTGCAGGTTTCCCCAGGCATTGCAAACTGCCTATCACAGCTTGTTGGACAATAGCATCCTCTGCCTTTAGAATCTGCTACGCAAGTAGTTGTACAATCTTTTGAAACATTCATCGCACCAACAGGAGTTCCGTCAGCTAATACGCCCCCGCAGTTCGCACCTCTAGGCACATAACCAACTCTTCCCTTTGTTTCTGGGTCGCATTGTTTGTCACAACTGCAAAGCATAGCGTCTGCGCACGAGTTATAGAAGCCTTGAACAGAACCCGTTTCTGGCACTCTTCCTCCTCCGCAGTTTGTGCTCGGAGCAGTTTGTTTGTTCCAATTTGAACCATTACAATATATCGGGCAAAAACATCCACCTTCAAACTCATTGTCCGAAGGGCAAATGCCGCAGTCTGTTAGGGTTATTAGCTTGTCTGGGTATGCTGTAGCACTAACTCCTCCACAGGTTTGCCCGCCTGAAGCACCAAAAGGATATTTATTACAATAAGCTGGGCAGGCTAGAGTTTGGCCCTGCCACGCAGTTGATTCCACATAACAGTTTACAAGATATTCTTTTGGACAGTTTAAAGTTATCAGATTATTGTGTTCATCAATCTCTGCAACCTGATCTTGGCAGTCTGCAGCGACTTTGTAGTTGCCGCCAATACCTGCGGAAACAAACTGGTATGTTTTCTCTTGTCCTATTCTCAAACCGCTTACTTCCTGTAATTGCGTTTTAGCTTGAGAACTTGGTGGCTCAACGCATATCAGAAATGTCAGGTTCTTGGAAATGTCACTTTCTCCCTGATTGCTGACGGTTACTTTGGGCGCGCCTACTCTGCACATAGCTGTACCCATACTGCATTGCTTTGGAATAATCGTGCCGGGACATTCTCCATAAGCAACAATGTCTGGCTTGCCAATCTGTGGTGCGTGAATTGAAGAAAACCAGTCATCTAAAATTCCACTAAGCGTATTACTGCCACTTCCTGAAAGAGCAACAAAAAAACCTAAGGCCACTACGAAAATAATGATAATTACAATCATGTCCAATATGAGCGATGCTTTTCGGTTCAGTGGCATGTTAATATAGAAAAAACGTTATTTAAATCTCTTATTATGCGCCTATATGCAACTGGTTGCGCCTTGGGCAGTCTGGAATATTCTACAGGTACGCACATTATTTTGGGTGTAAAATTCATTTGTGTCTACAACGCTGCCATCAGAAGGGTTGCAGTTTACAACAACATTTTCAGTTTTATCCGAGCCGAAAGAGACACTGCTTTCTAAATCAACTTCTGTTGTTGCTCCATCTTCCAGGCCATCAACTATTTTTGACATTCCTTGGAAACAAACCGCGAATGGCGCTACAAAATCAGTTCCGCCGACGTTTTGTACTTTAACTGTTCTTACAAATAATCCCTTATTCAAACTAAATTGTACGTAAGGATAAATTACGCTCAAATCCGGCAGACTCTTGCAGGTTTCACCTTGACTAACAACGGTCTTGTAACACTCCGGAAAATACTGGTCTCTACCGACGTCATTTCTCATATTAGTTGTCGGGCATGTGCAATTAGAGTCTGTACAAGTTTCAGTACAACTTTGCAATTTTGTTGTAGGAAGATTTGTAGGTTCGTATCCCAGACAGGTCTCGCCTTTCTTTACTGTAACCCACTGCGAAAGTATGCATCCCTTCGAGTCCGTACATTGGCAAAAATCGTTTACGCAGGTATCATTACACGCAAAAAATTTATTTTGAACTTTTGCAAATTCTTCTGCAAGCCCGCCACAGTCAAAGCCCTGTTTTATTGATGCGTCAGCCCGCACGCATTTAGCAGGGCAATAGCAGCATTTGTCATTGCCACCACACTCGCCGCAATCATCCAAAGTTACTGAAGGTATACAGCCGGGTGACTGCGACATTGCTTTAAACGAATTTGAAAGTCCGCCAGTTACATTCGAAGTAAATAGAAACAAAACTGCAACAAGTCCTACTACGACAAGTATCAGAACAATAATAAAATCAATAAATGCGGCTCCTCTTTCATTTGACATTTTAGCAACTTGATTCTGAAACCTGTCCTGTTGGCATATTAACGTTGCAAGGTACGCCTATTGGCGACTCCCTGCAGCACACATACTCATCGCCGTCAGCAACGCAACTAGCCATTATCCCTTGTTCGTTATTGCCTGAATCTGTAATGTTGCCGTCGCCATTTAAATCAAATTTGAAGACTCTCTTGCAATAGCTTGTTCTCTTAAATTCTGCTACAGTTGTTACTCTGCCAGCCTGCAGGCAAAGCTGTGTGCACGTGTTCTGCGCTGCAATAATGTCTGCATCTGATGTTGGTGAAATAAGAGCTTTTGTACTGCCAGCAAGACTTGAGAATGAGCCCGTAAAAAAACCGATAGCAACAACTAAAAGAACAAGGGCCATTATTATTATGACTATTGTCTCAAGTGGTAGACCTTGTGCTTTTTTCATTTTAAACCTCAAAAATAAAAACTAAGAAACCCTTACCATTATCAGTAAGGGCTTGTTTCATTTTAAACAATACCGCAGTCGGCAGTGTTTCCTTGGACGGTTGATGTTCCAATCGTAGTTGAGCAAGTTACTGATATAGGGCTATCCCAGCATTTCAATCCTTTTTCTTTTGAATCCGTCGTATCCGTTATATTGCCATTACCATTGACATCTATATTTGATGTTCTTCTGCAATACGAAGTCGACTTCCATGCCAAGGTTGATACGGATTGCTGTGCTCTTGTACAATCTGCTCTGCAAGCATCCTGCACGACAGAGGTTTCATCACCTACTGCTGTTGTGCCGCCTTTGAATATCTTACTGAAGAATGTGCCTGCTCCGCCAATTGTGAACGCTATTACTAGCACCAGTATAAGTGCAGCCATTACGGCTAAAACTATCAAATTTAGTGGCAAACCCTGTGCCTTTTTCATGTTTTACCCCCTCTTGCAGATATTGAATTATGCAGTTATATAAAGTTTTAGTAACGTAGTAGCCTGCTGTTTCCCTAGGTGCAGGATATCCAGAATGCTTTGACCACCTTTGTTTAAGACTCCAGTTGCAAACAGCACTATCAATACAACTGCAATCGCGACAAGAACTACTACTATTATTATATCAACGATTTCCATTTACCCAACAACTCCTGGAGTTCCGGCCACAAACTTTAGAGGCGGCTCATAAATTGCTAAGTCTGTAACGCTCGGTATCCACGTATACGAGCCTGTAACGAGAAGCTCTGATGAACCTTCAGGTTTGCACCACTTTGCAATTCCGCCCGTAGGAGAGCTGCTTTTTTCATCCAAGGTTAATTCTCCGTGTGCGCTCATCGACGTTAGATTTGTTGCACAAACCCTATTTCCGAGCGCGTAATACAACATTTCTTTTGAAAGTGCGGGGGTGCTATCAGCAAAGCATGTGCTATCACCAAAGTCGACACTGAAATACTCGATTGGCTTTAAATCCCAATCTTTCGTATATCTCAAGCTATCGGCCGCAACCCTTGGACAGTCGTTCCATTTACCCTCTATTGAAATGAACGGTGTTGTGCTGTTACCATCATCAAAGAAACAAGCTATTTTCTGATCTTGTCCGCTACCAGTACAAACCATCGTAGTGTCATTGAATGTTGATTCAGGTATTGGTGGCACGATACCTGCTGTTACTCCGCTGTAAAGGGGTTTTGAGAAAGTGTCGGTAGCAACCCAAGTAGAATCCTTGCAATTTTCTTTGCTGCCCGTTGAATTCGTTATATTGTATTTGCACAAACTAGAACACAAATCAAAATATATTGAATCACCGTAAATTGCTGGAGTCGAAACTGCACGCTGCGAATCATCACTACTGCAGCCCAAGTTGCCACCAAACGTGTAAGAAATATTCACCAAGTCTCCTGCACTGGCCTTATCAAACTCGCTTAACGTAGCAACCCTAGTGGACGGATCGAAAGTACAGCTAGCATGCATTCCACCAACACAATTAAATGTATTTTCCGAATATCCAGATTCGCCAAGCGAGTGGAAAATATTAACTTTTATGCTTGATTCGTCTATTCCCCATTGCGTTAATTTAAAATCTGTTTGGTTCTCGACCGCTACAAAATCATCTCTCGTTTTTTTCGCCGATGCGTCAACTGTGATATTGAAATAATCTGCGCCAGTGCTTTCACTTACGCAGTGCGCCTTTGGACTTGAATCAAAACAAACCAGACCGTTACCGAGCACAATGTCTGATAAAATTGCGTGGTCATATTTGTTTGTGGCCCACACTTCGCTCTTGGGTGCTTGGATTAATCCTTCATTGCCGAGCCCATATTTGTAAACATATGCTCCGGCTGCGAAATACACTGCGTTTTTGCTTTTGTCTATTGCTGGTGTCGAGGCCATTTTCTCGGTGCTTAAGACACTGAACTTGAACTCTCCTGTTTTTGCATCAAGGCAAGTCGTCTGTCCGCCAGCATCAGGGAATTTGCCTGTCTCGAAACAAGTTACGTTCACATCTTCATCAACGGCTATGCCACTCGTAATGGGATCTGTAAACGTCTGGCACCACTGCTCAGAACCTGTCTGGTCATATTTGCAGACAAATTTGCCGAATCCAAGAATAATGCCATCGGAAACTAATGCGGGTTTTGACATCGCATATCCGCCCTTTATCAAAAGCTTTGCATTGAAAATCTCATTGCCATTGCCTTTGTCTAAGCATATGACAGATTTACTTGTGCCAGTGCCGAAACAAACAGCTTTTGCCGGGTCTCCGATTGCGCCCGTAACTCCGCGGTCTCCGAAACTCAGCGTCTGAAGCCTGTATATTATATCAGAGCCAACAACTTGTTCCGCTGGCGGCCCAACTACCACGAGTATAAGAACAGCTATCAAACCGAAAGCTATGAGAGCTATTATCATCGTACCAAGCCAGCTCGGCATTACAAAATCTGCGCGCTTGTTCATTTTCCACTCAATATATTCTGGAAGTAGCCAGGCGTTCCTGCGCCTTTTACACTAAACAGCACCCATGCTGCTATGATTATAATTAATGCCATTATGACTAAATATAATACTATCTTGAGCAAAGACATTTGTGCGCGTTTCATAGCAGTTTTAGCACCGCCCAGATGAAGCCTATAATTACCAAAGCAGCTATCGCTCCGATTACGAGCCACTGCACTGATTTTGCTGTTATTAGTTCTCCCATATTTTACTGGTAATTCATCTGCGAAATTGGTGCGGCCAATGCACCAAACAGTATGACGACGGCCATGGTTATTATTACATAAAAAACCGTTGCCATAATTAAATTTATCCCAAGCGCGTGTTTCTCTTCAATTTTGTCATGGCCGAAAATCACGCTAGTTAATATGATTGATAGCACAATTGTTAATTCAATTACATAAACACCGACTATAAGCTGGAAAGTTGCCGGCGGAATCATTGACTTTATCTGGAAGATGTCCGTTAGACCAGTACCTGCGATTGGCGGCGCTCCTTCCGGGCTTATTGTATTTAGATTTTGCAATTGTGAGCCAAGATTTTTCAATATTTGAGTTGTCAAAGCAGCGAGCCCGACTACTATGCCTGCTATTACTGGGATGAATATTTTTACCTGCATCTGCATTGAGCTTGTTGTGTCCGCAAGCAGGTCCTTCAGACGTTCTCCTACTCTGTGAACTGCCTGCAGGTATTTTGATATTGTTAGCATCGAATGTCCAACAATCTCTGGACTTTTCTTTGAACCTTCGACAAGAATAGACATTGCAGAACGTATCGTGGCAGAAGGAAAAAATGCCAGCGCGCCATTCTTTTCGTCAAAAATCGCACTTTTGAGGCTCATGCCCATCTGCCTGATATTGTAATCAACAATCCGATAAAGTTTCGATACTTCTGATTTCTCTTCTTCCGCGACCTTTGAAAATGCTAGTTCCACCGGAACGTGCTCTTCCAGCCTTTCTCCGAGTTGGAACGCAGAGGACGCAAACGCCTGCTCCATTGTTTCAATGCTTTTCTTTAACTTGATGAGATGATTGACAGACCACCAGTTATACACGCCAAGACCTATGCCAATTGCAGCAATTATATCAATGCTTGCAAAAATACCGATTTGTGAAAACAGTGCGTCATAGAATTGCGCTGCTGGCAGCTGATAGATTTGTGTAAAATAAATCATTGCCGGCAAACCAACCAATATCCCTGACAGCAACCCCAAAATTCTTGGTGATATATTTAGACTGAATTTGCCGATTTTGACTGCAGGCTTTGCATACTTTGCCTGTATGAATTTGTAAATATCGGTTTCGTCAGAGCCCGCTGGCCTTGTCTGCAGCACTGAATAGCCGATTGCGAAAACCGTAATTGGAAGCAGAATATCATAGAGCATAATGAGGACTTGAGGGCTTATTGATGCGCCCATGAATGCCGAGACCATTGGCAGCATTACTAGACCCATTACTGGTAGAACTACTCCCAACATGTGCAGGCTTTCTAGAGGAGACTGCATGTTATGTGCGAATGTGAGCATGTGGTCTTGCGTGCCTTCAAGAATGACGTCAACTGCCTTGTCAAGAATATCGCGCCGCCTTTCCTCGACGCCTTCGTACAAAGAAGATTCCACAAGATTCATCGAGTCAACAAACTCGTCATCCCAGCCGCGCCACGTTGCCGTATAATCATTAA
>Ga0315291_10010363_pt1 | contig 11396 bp, 8 predicted proteins | sample YL17G12_20_MG_FD_203070 | JGI IMG/M metagenome (GOLD analysis project Ga0315291, IMG submission 203070) | Sediment microbial communities from Yellowstone Lake, YNP, Wyoming, USA - YL17G12_20 | ecosystem: Environmental > Aquatic > Freshwater > Lake > Sediment | place: USA: Wyoming | collected...
TGATCACCTGGGCGGGATAGGTGACCCAGTACGGCGAGATGATAATGAACTCGTCCCCCGGGTTGCAGAGAACCCTCACCGCGTTGTAGAGCGCATGCTTGGCGCCGCAGGAGACCACGATCTGGCCGGGATCATACTTCAATCCGTTGTCACGAAGGAGCTTTGCCGCGACCGCCTTCCTGAGTTCGAGGGTGCCCGCGATCGGCGTGTACTTTGTCTGTCCGCGGGCCATCGCCCCGCGGGCGGCCTCCTTGATATTCTCAGGCGTATCGAAATCGGGCTCACCGGCTCCGAATCCCACCACATCCTTGCCTGCCGCGCGCAGGGCTTTCGCCGCGCTGTCAATGGCAAGTGTCTGGGAGGGCTCCACGGCCCCGATGAGCTTTGAAAAGCCTTTCTCTGTCATTCAGGCGCGCGCTCCCCTGTGCGGGCTCTTTCCAAAGTACTCCTCGATAATCGGGCCTATATCATCCTCATCAAAGCGAATGGTGTTTATCTCCCTCCGCGCGTGTTCCGGCGAATCAGAGGCGTGCGCCGCGTTGACCATTATATCGCGGCCAAATTCCTTGCGTACGGTAGCCACTCCCGCCTTGCTGGGGTCTGTTGCGCCGACAATCGAACGGATTTTATTCACCGCGTCCGCCCCCTGATAGACAAGGGCGAGGCACCGGACACGCCCGGGCTCATTTCTCTCCGCTTCGGTGAGGTTGACCAGGTTTCTTCCGGTCATGAACTCCACGATCTGGTTGAACTGATCCTCGGCCACGAGCCGGTTCAACTTGCCACCGAGCTCCGCCGCGGTTCCTGCGGGGATGGGGAAACCGAATTCCCGCTCAAGCGCCAATGTCGCCCGGCTCGTCACCGGCTCCTTCAATCTCTTCGCCAGTGTTCTTCTCACGGGACGGTAGAACTCCTCGGCCTGGGCCACGCTCATCCGGAGCACCTTCACCGCGATGATATACAGGTCGGCCTTCGAAAAAATATCAATCACGTTTCCCGCGCGGATGCTCCGCGTGCTGAATATATCAGGCTTGATCAGCACCGTGGTCTCTTCGTACTTCTGCCCGGCCGGCACGGGGACCACATTCTCAAGCAAGCCCCCATCCCCTTTTGCATGGCGCGCCCACACCCTCATGGCCGGTTCAGCCTCTGCGACAGCGGGAATGACGAGGACTGCCGGCTCAAAATATCTCACCTTTCCTTTCGCATCCTTGATGCAGTCGCCGTAGGTATCCCGGATCGTCTCGCCGGAGAGGCTGGTGCGCGTGATGTGCCCTACCACGTGCTCGATGAACTGGTGTATCGCGTCTTCTCCGCGGAAAAGGAGAAACATGACCCGCCGCCTGTGGCCGTCGCGTGAGGGAGCGTAGTTTTCCTGAATGTACTGTCTGATGAGGTTCCTGACCTGCCAATTCGGCCTGGATCTGTCAACGCGGATGGTCTCGAGATAATCCCTCACCAGTTCGCTCGACGGCGCGTACATCCTCGCGGCGACCAGCTCCAGGTTGCTGCGGGAGAGGAGTCTGCCAATGATCCCCCCGGTGCGCGACTTTCGGATCGTGTACGGATTGATGATTACAAACGCCAGCTCTTCTGCCATGCGCGCCTCTTAAAAACAGCACAAGGTTAAAAGTTGAAAGTGTAAAGCTAAAGATGGAAACAAGCAGAATGAGGGCTCACCCTGCTTGTTCCATCTATATCCCGTTGTGGCGCAATCGGCGCGACTGCGCGGCGCAAGAAAAAGGCGTCAGGCCTTCCCCGTGATCTTGAACATACCGGTGCCGCAGTCCGGGCATTTCCCCTTGACTGCCTTCTTGCGGTTTTTCATGGTGATCTCTTGAGGATCAACCATCTCTTTCTTGCCTTTACACTTGACGCAGTAGCCTTCGACCATGACGGACCTCCCTTTTCAGTTATGGAAAAATGCTCAGGCAACAATCCTGGCGTACAGTGCCCGTGCTGATTCTCCGTGGATTCCCCGGAATGTTCATACCGGTCACCACAACAGTATGCACCTTTTTATTCAAGTTCCTTCGTTATGTCAAGAAGAATCCCTTCCTTTTTCACCCCGAGGTTCAGGAATGAAATCTGCTTCACGTCTCCCGTGAGGCTGAAATAGATCACTCCCTCCTCCCAGGTGGGCGTCTTCCCGTCGGGGCTCAGCCAGAATGTCTTCTCATCCTGCTTATAGATCAGCGAATGGACCACTTTCTCGTAGTCGTCCGCATCTGAATCAAACGTCAGCTCCTGCGCGAAAGAGCCCTCAAATGTCTCAAGGTCGATGGTGATCTTGCAGACACTCCGGCTCAAGGGGTCGATCACTGCCGTAATCCCCTTCTCAATGTAGCTGAGAATCTCGAGATCCCCCTTCCGGGTCACCCGTGATCTCTCCGGCTTTCCGAGCACCCTGAAAACCTGGTCGGCGTGCGCCCCGAGCCCGATGCCTGCGACGGTGAACGCCTTCAGATCCACAATGATATCCCTGAATTCTCTAAACGTGACCGCCCGCGGCCATCCCAATTTTTCAAACGTCACCACCTCGGCGACGCCGGGATTCGGCGTGCGACCGTCACGACTCATGTAAAGCGTGTCTCCCTTGCGGTGGAATATCTGCGTGCGCGCTCCCTTTTCATAGCTCGTTAACGTGTCGGCGAACGAGAGGGGGACTGAGTACAGCCCCCGGTGATCTTTAATCGTCAATTCGATCCTGCTGACGGTGCCCAGCTCCGACCAGCGCGGTGCGGATTTCCGGGGGCCTTTCTGCCCGCTTCCACCCCCCCCACTCTTCTTCATGAACACGCGCATCCCGTACGAGGGGTAACCCGCGACAATGCTGTTCCCGAGATCGCGCCACCTGCTGAACCGCCCCAGCAGCCGCCGCACCTCATCCGCCGGATCTCCCACCTTCACACCCGCTGCGGTCATGGCAGCGAAATCAACCTCCACGTTCGCGATCGTATCAAACACGAGCAATTTTATGCGGTCATCCTCATCAAAAGTCAGGATGACCTTTTCAAGGCTGCGCGGCTCGTCCTTCGCATACGCACATATTCTCGCACTCGCCTCCTGGTAGATTCGACCCTTGAGATAGTCATGGAGGGCGCCCTTTCGCTGCGTGAGCAAAAGCGGCTGGACAAATCCCCCGTCAAACCTCGTCGGGAGGACGGTGATACGGGTGATGGCCTTATTGTCCCTCCGCGCGGTGATCTTCAATCCCTCCCTCTGCCATTCTGCCGCCAGTTGGTTCCCCCGGGAGCCATAATAGTCCGGTGGGCCGAACCGATCCAGGGCCTTCTTTGGCGGATCGCCGAGGCACACGCCCGCGACGCGGAACTCGTCGATGTCTATGTCGTAGTTCTCCTCCCATTTAAAGGTAATGCGGGTGAGCCACCCCTCCACGCTGAATGCAAGTACCGCGGTTTCGCGGAGCGGCTCGCGCTCGTCCTTCTTCAGGTAGAGCACGTTTTTTTGGTCTTTGTAGATCTGTTTCGCGAGCGGCCTCAGCAGCTGGCTCTCCCTCACATCGAGCGGGAGCGCCGCAGTGAACGAACCCCTGCACTGCTCGTAGGGAGGCGTCGGCACAACAAAGAGCTCTATTGTATATATCTTCATATCTTCTTCATCGAAGGTAATCTTGATCCCTCTGTCAAAATAACTATAGACGATTCTGGTGAAGTACTGTTCGGGGACGCGCTTCTCAAGGGGCACCTCTTCTCCCGCTTCCTCTTCCAGCAGCTGCTTCATTTCCTCTGAGGCGGAAATCTTCTGCTCCTCCTGAGGCGGGCCGAGGGCGATGCGCACCTCATCAGCGGTGGACGTCAGCCCCACCCCGTCCACCGTGAATCGCTCAAGGTCAATCCGAACGCCAGGGACGGGAGTGCGCGCACCTGGCTGAACCGTGGGTCGGCCGTTCGCCCGCGCAGCGGTCGGGGGGCGAGGGACAACGGTCTGGGTGCCGGCGTCGGCTGCCGCGAGCAGGACCATAACAGCTGTGGAGAGTATCAGCAGGGATCGTCTGGTGAGCACGCGAGCCTCCTTCGAATAGGGCACTAAGCTACCAGCAGCATAGATAAAAAGCAAGCGAAAAACCCTGGAGTTCAACAGAGATTGACGTGTGACACAGATTCACACAGATAGACACAGATGAACACAGATACACACGGATTACTTTGTGTTCTAGAAACCAGATACTATAAACTGTTGTTGCTGTTTTAAAGGTCTCCGTGGTGAAACATTATTTCTGGGCTATGCCTTCGAAACGGGGGGCAGTCCCCCAACACCCCTACCTCATCTGAAATGCAGATTGAGCAGCCTGCCCGCCAGCAGCACCAGCGGCGAGAGAAGGCCGCACGTGGCGGCGGTCCGCAATGACCGCGCGCGTCCCCCAGGATATTTCCACGTCCACACAACAATCAAAGAAACCGCAGCGAGCAGCGCCGCGTTGAGCAGGACGGCTCGCAGACCAAAATAGAGAAACCCATCCCTGCGCGCGAAGACCCCGTCCTCCCGGTGGACGTCGTGCGTTATCGTCGGGGTGCCCCGCTCCAGTGTATAGATGTTAAACGCCGTGAGCAGGATGACACACGCGAAGGCACACCACAACCAGGGGGTGCCGGGCCGGGCCGCGCGCCCATTCACCGATTCCACCGTGCGCTCGCCCTTCTCCCATGGGCGAAGCACGAACGCGATGACTGCCTGCCCGATCAGCGCCGCCTTTGCGTTGAGCACCACATCATTGAGATCGTATATTCGCGAGGGCAAGAGCCCCTGGAAACACTCATCGGCGAACCCCAATTCAACGGTCACCAGTGCCGCCCAGATGGAGAGGGGATATCCTCCGTACCTGTCTCCCATCGCCCAGAACACGATCATGCTCAGAAGGGCATACTGAGACAGGTGCACCCTTTCAATCCGCTGCGGGAGCGCGCGGAACATGAGCGCGTACACCCCGCACACCGCGGCAAGGGAGAGCCACACCATTGTTCTCGCCTCTCTTTTAATCAGCATGAGGTGCCACAGGAGGGCGAGGAGGAGCGCCGCACCGGATGCGATCGGTATCGCGTGCGAGAGGAACGGGCTCTTCGCTCCTGTCAGTTCCCACGCGCGGCGCATGAAAGGGAGCGATGCGAGGTAGGCTCCAGCAATTGTCCAGCGCAGGTATCGGTTCATGTCAGCATCACTGTCCGGAGAATCTCATCGACTCCTATCCCCGTCAGGCACCTTCTCTCCGCGCACTGATCCCTCTGTGCTCTCGCGCAGGGAGCGCATGGAAAAGGATGTTTCACAACGGTAACCCTTTCCATCCCCACCGGGGCCCACCGCGCAGGGTCAGTGGGGCCGAAAATAACCGTTGACGCTACCCTAAGGAGGGCAGCAAGATGCGATATCCCTGAATCGTTGCCGATGTAATAGTCGCACCGCGCAAGTAGTCCGGCCACTTTGATCAACTCATAGTTGCTCACACGGAGCACGCCCGGCGCCCCGCGCACGCCATCTCCAGAGCCTGGATGATCCTCCTCCGCCTCACCCTCCAGAACGATCACCGCTGCGCCGTGTGCCGCCAGTCGTGCGGCGAGCACGGAAAATCTATCACCTGGCCAGTTCTTGGACCGCCCACCGCTCCCGGGATGGACCGCGATCACCCTCTTCCCGCTCAAGCCGCGGGCACGCCAGAAACCGTCCGCCCACGTGCGAACCCGCACCGGGATGTTGACCTGAATAGCCCCCGGATCAGCGAATCCCACGGAAAGCGCCTGGGCCAAAATATATCCACGTACCGGTACTCCCGCCCCTTCTCCCGGGAATGGTTCAATTTCCACCACCTGTCCTATCTGATCCCCCATCAACTGCGCCGCCCATGCCTTCCCGCGCGTTCCCAAAATAGAAATCAGTAGCTCATATTTGGGATTTGCCTGCCCGCCATCGCTCTCGCTCAGGCGAGGCGGGCGGGGGATTTGCCCCTCGGTCCCGAAGACCTCGGGGTCGAGGGAGGATTTGGGATTTTTATCCGGCCGCGACCAGCGAGCCTCGTTGAAATCGAGCATCTCATCGCACAGCCCCACCGACACAAGCAGGGCGCCGTGCGCGTGGTAACCGAGGTAGGATATTATCGCGTGAGGAAACGTCTTCCTGAGCGACTGCCAGAGGGGCCAGCGCGTGAGGAAATCTCCAAGCCCCCCGAGTGAAACGACCAGCACCGATTTTGGTTCACGCATCATGCGGAGTAGAAGTGGAACCACAGATACACACAGATGAACACAGTGAGCTACTCCCGCAGTTAGTTTCTAATTATTGGGACCAGTTTCATCCGTGTTCATCCGTGTTTATCTGTAATGCCTCACTTATGGGTGGCAAACTGTCATATCTGTCACTCCCGCGGAAGCGGGAGTCCAGGTTTTATGCTGGATCCCCGCGTTCGCGGGGATGACACTCTTACTGAGTACCACCCAAGACTGACCCCTTACGTTTATCTGTGGTTATATGTGGTTATCTATGGACGCATCACTCTCTTCGGGACCCCGGCCAGAGAATCAGGATGGGTGCGGCGATGTAGACCGTTGAGTACACTCCGGAGATCATTCCCACGATGAGCGCGAAGGCGAAGTCGTGGATCACGCTTCCGCCCCAGATGAAGACGCAGATAACGGTCAGCAATGCGGTGAACGAGGTGATGAGGGTCCGGGAGAGCGTCTGGTTGATGGCGAGGTTGATGATCTCTTTAAAGCTCGCCTTCTTCATCAACTTCAGGTCTTCACGGATGCGGTCAAAAATCACGATCGTGTCGTTGATCGAGAAACCCACGATCGTGAGCAGCGCCGCGATGATCCCGAGGTCAATCGGCCTGTTGGTGAGCGCGCACAGTCCCGCCGTGACGAGCACGTCGTGGACCAGGGCGAGCACGCCCGCGATGCCGTACTGGGCGCGCCTGAAGCGCCACCAGACATAGACGACAATGGCGAGGAATGAGAGCATGAGTCCCCACAACGCCTGCTGCCGGAGCGCCCTGCCGACGACGGGCCCGACCATTTCGGTTCTGAGAATCCGGGCGGGGTTGCCGGGGAACCGCTTCGCAAAAAGCGCCCGCATCTGCGCACTCTGATCCTGGGCGGTTTTGATGATGATCTCCCTGCCGCCTTCCATATGCTGGATCATCGACTCCTGGAGGGCGATTTCCCTCAGGGCCTCGCGCACCTCGGCCACGCTCAAGGGGGTCTGGAATCCGAACTGCTGGAGGGCGCCCCCGCTGAAATCCACGCCGAAATTATTCCTCCAGCCTTTATGGAAGAAGCTGAAGACGCCGAGCGCGATGATGAGGAGGGAGATTCCGAACGCGTACCAGATCTTGCCGATAAAATCTATATTCGTCACCTTGACAAACTGAAGCATCCGGAGTTTCGTGAAAGACTCCCGCAGGCACATGCTGTCGAAGATGACGCGCGTGACAAAGAGGGCCGTCCACATGCTGGTGAGGATACCGATGCTCAGGGTCACCGCGAATCCCCGCACGGGCCCCGTCCCGATCCAGTAGAGGATGAGACCCGCGATGAGCGTGGTGAGGTTGGAGTCGAGAATCGTCACGAACGCCTTGGTGTAGCCGTTCGCAATCGCGGCGCGTATTTTTCGACCCAGCGCCGTCTCCTCGCGTATCCGCTCGAATATGAGGACGTTCGCGTCCACCGCCATGCCCAGCGTGAGGATAATGCCCGCGATGCCGGGGAGGGTGAGCGTGGCGCGGAACAGCGCGAGCGCGGCAATGATGATGAGGGCGTTTATCATGAGCGCGAAATCGGCAACGATTCCCGCACGGAGATAATAGAATGCCATGAACAGGAGGACGAGCACGAGGCCGAGGAGCGCCGCCTTCACCCCGGAGATGATGGAATCTCGCCCGAGGCTCGGTCCCACCACGCGATTCTCGGCTATTTTTACAGGAGCAGGTAATGCACCGGACCTAAGAACAATAGCCAACCTATTCGCCTCATCAATCGTGAAGCTCCCTTCGATATAAGGGCTGGAGTCCAGTTTGACCATCATCAGCGGAGCCGAGTAAACCACGTTATCGAGCACGATCGCGAGGCGGCTCACCACGGGATTTCTCGGATCCTTGTACCGCTTCTCCGCCTCTCCCGACACGATCCTGAGCTTCCGCATCCCGTCCCGATCGAAGGTCATATTCACCACTGGCTGCTGGAACATTCCCGCGCGACCGAGCATGGCATTCCGGAGCGAAATCCCCTTGATCACCGCATCCTTCTTGAGGAGGTAGAGACCCTTCCCGACCTCCTTTGTCCGGCGGTCGGGGAGGGTGCGGCCGAGAAGAAACTCGTAGCCCTTCGGGATGAGTTCCTTGCTCTCCGGTGAATCGAGAATCGCCTCTGCGATTTTTATCTTCTTCTCGGGAATAATCCAGTAACTGTAGGCGACCCCATCGTGCGTGCGCCCCTCGTCCTCTACGAGCTGAGCGAGGATCGGCTTTTTCGCATTGATGCGGTCGAGCGCCGTTTTCATAAGAGTGTCTTCGGCGACGAGCTTGAATTCGAGGAGCGCTGTCTCCCCAATAAGCTTCAATGCGCCCTCGGAATCATCTATCCCCGGCAACTGCACCACGATCCGGTCGCGCCCCTCGGGGAATATCGAGGGCTCGGTGACGCCGAATTCGTCCACCCGGTTCCTGATAATCTCAACGGCGCGGGGCACGGCGTCTTTTCTCGCATCTTCGGGCATGTCCTTCGTATCGACCTGGAGCACCACGTGCATGCCGCCCTTGAGATCAAGGCCGAGGTTGAGCACTCTGCTCGGATCACCGCGGAGCCACTTCTCGAGCGAGTAGGATATCCTCGCGGGGAGCGCCTCCCCGCTCATCTCCGCGTCCCTGCGCGCCCACTCCTGCTCGAGCTGCGCTTTCGACTCCGGCGAGAGCGCCGCCCAGCGGACAGTGGGGTATATGTAGTACATGCAGACCGCCAGGACGCAGAAAATGAAGAATATTCTCCATCTCAGATTCCGATTCATCAATCCCCCCTATGATTAAATTCAAATGACAAAGCACAAATGACAAAACAATTCAAAATAACAAAACCAAAATGACCAAACCTCCGATGTGTTGTCATTTGGTATTTGTCATTTGTCATTTCCTGTTTGTCATTTGGTATTTGGTATTTGTCATTTCCCTACAGCATCTTGGCGCCGTTGATGACGAGCTCGAGCGCACACCCGAGGAATGCCGCTGCCCTGCGCGCGATGACCATCCTCGACATGAAAATCTCAAAATATTCCATCACCTGGGAGAGTTTCGTGTCTATCTTCAGCTCGTAGCGTATGGTCCGTTTCTTCCTGCTCACCCTCACCACCGACCGCTCCGCGGAATAATTCACGCGGTCGTGCTTATCAAAATCCATCTTATTGCGTTTGCGCACGCGGCCCCGGTGCACGTCGATCTTGTCAGCGAGGATGAGGGCCGCCGACACATCGCTCATCGGCTCTCCGTTCTCCTCCTGGTGATGCCCTATCGCGGCCACGATATCCGCGACCTCTCCGTGGGGCATCCCCATATCCTCGAGAAGGTCGCGCGCGATCGCGCTGCCGGTGAGGGCGTGGTTCTCCCTGTTCACGAGATTGCCGAGGTCGTGCAGGTAGCCCGCGATCGCGGCGAGCTCGGCCTGCCGCCCGGCGCGTCCCAGCTTGAGGAGAATCGCCCGGGCGGCGTCGGCGACCATGCGCGCGTGCCGTGGCCCGTGCTCCGTGTACCCCATGGACACCATGCAGCGGTCGGTCTTCTCCAGGTAGTTATCGACAGTTGGGTTATTCGCTACTTCGCGAAGCGTTAACGGCTTCAGGAGTCTCGCCCCCCTTTTTGGTCACCACCGAAATCGACCCCTTGGAAACCTCTATCTTGACGTTGTCCGCCACCTTCACCACCACGACGTCCTCCCTCAGCCCTGCCACCACGCCGTGGATGCCCCCTGACGTGATGACCGCGTCTCCCTTCTTGAGCGAGGCGATCATGTCCTTTTGCTCCTTCTGCTTCTTCTGCTGGGGGCGAAAGACGAGCAGATAAAAAATAGCCACGAGCATCACGATCATCGGGAGGAACTGCATCAGCCCTGGCTGCTGCCCCCCCGCCCCTCCGGGCGGCGGCGCCATCCCGAGCAGGCCGGCCGCATGCCCCATCCCACTCATCAATGAATTCATACGCGCAATCCCCCTCCATTAGAACTTTCCCCGAAATTTTAGGTCTGAACTATTCAATGCGCTGGCGTCAAGCACGATACTGATATTGTCAACTGAATATATACTCTTTGCTCCTGAGACGTGATCATGTCATGCCTGCGAAAGCAGGCATCCAGCGTTGAAATACACAACTTACTATACAGGACTGGATTCCTGCTTCCGCAGGAATGACCTGTTTCTGAATTGGGAGATGAAGCAATAGTACCTTTTACAAGAACGGGGAAAGCCCTGCCCTCCATTACTGTCCATGTTCATACCGTTCAGCGCACTCCCGGCTGAACTGCTCGAACGCTCCCGCGGCGATCGCCTTTCGAATGTCCGCCATGAGGCTGTGGTAGAAGTAAAGATTGTGATAGGTCACCAGCCTCAGCCCCAGCACCTCGCCCGCGTTGAAGAGGTGCCTGAGATACGCCCTCGAATAATTGCGGCAGGTCGCACATCCGCACCCCTCCTCCAGAGGCCCCATGTCATCCCGGTAGGCGCCGTTCTTGACGGGAAGCTTGCCCGAGCGCGTGAACGCCGTGCCGTTCCGCCCGTTCCTCGTGGGCATGACGCAGTCGAACATATCCACGCCGCGGGCAACCGCTTCCAGGATCTCGACAGGCGTGCCGCAACCCATGAGGTAGCGGGGCTGACGCTCCGGCAGCAACGATGTGCAGTGCGCCACGTTCTCCAGCATGATCATCCGCGGCTCGCCGACGCTGAGGCCGCCGATGGCATAGCCGTCGAACCCGATCCGCAGGAGCTCCTCAACGGAGCGGCTCCGCAGCTGAGCGTACGTACCGCCCTGCACGATGCCGAAAAGGGCGGCCCCTCCCGGGCGCCGCGCATTTTTGCAGCGGAGCGCCCATTGTAGGCTCCGCTCCATTGAATTGCAAGCATAATCATATTCGCATGGATAGGGGGTGCACTCATCCAGGACCATCATGATATCTGAGCCAAACGCCTCCTGAATCTGGGTCGCGCGCTCCGGGCTGAGGAAATGCACTTGGCCATCGAGGGGGGAGCGGAAGGAGACACCCTCATCGCTGATCTCGCGGAGGCTCGCGAGGCTGAAGACCTGGTAGCCGCCGCTGTCGGTGAGGAGCGCGCCCCCCCAGTGCATGAAGCGGTGCAGCCCCCCCGCCCGCGTGATCACCTCAACTCCGGGACGCATGGACAGGTGA
>Ga0315291_10010366_pt1 | contig 11395 bp, 12 predicted proteins | sample YL17G12_20_MG_FD_203070 | JGI IMG/M metagenome (GOLD analysis project Ga0315291, IMG submission 203070) | Sediment microbial communities from Yellowstone Lake, YNP, Wyoming, USA - YL17G12_20 | ecosystem: Environmental > Aquatic > Freshwater > Lake > Sediment | place: USA: Wyoming | collected...
ATCAAAGATCGTTGACTTTCCGCTACCGTTAGGACCAAGGAAGACGGTTAAAGGGGTAAGGCCTTTTAGGTTTAGATTCCGTAAAGCCCTGTAATTTATTACTGACAATTCCTCGATGCGTGGAACAATCTGTCTAATAAAATTACTCATAATTCACCTCTTTTTTCCATAGGTAATTTTGTCACGACAAATTCTTTTAAAATATTTCCTATTTTATCTCCACATCGTCCAGTTTGCTCTGGTGTCTGTCTACTTCAGCGATGAGTTCAAGAAGCTCCTCGCGAGTCAATTCCCCTCCCTTTCAGTTTCCTCTCCGGCATCACGGCCCATTCGGTATTTGATGTCGTAATTGATGATGAAACCTAATTCCTCGCTAATAAAACCATGAAATAAGACCCCGTCCCCTATTACGCTGTATACCCTGTACCGGTTTTCTCAATATCTCATGTGAAGACCCGGTATCTTACTTTTTTTTGAATTTCAAAAAAGCTTTCTAATCTCAATACTTACAATGGCAACAAAAATAATTCTTGACATTTATTCTTGAACAAGTAATATATTTTATAGACTCATCTGCCACGTGCAGAAGGAGATCTTTCGCCGTCCTTAATGTTTGGGGCGGCGATTGCATTTTATGACCGCTTATTTCTCTCTTTTATTAAACTTCGATATCAAATTTCTTCTTTTTGAATCCCCGTCCACGTAGAAGGCTGTTATTAGAAAAAAGATTTGTCCCATACGTTGTTCCCTCTTTTCTAAAATGATCACATAATCCCAATCCTCAAGCCAAACATATGTACGTAAGCGGCCAGTGGCCTCCTTAAAATCCCAAACCTTAACACAATCGTCATTTGCGTGGCTGATGGTTGGGCCACACCATGGAAGACGTTCCGCTCGTCTGAGATCAAAAAGCCTTTTTCCTGTCTTCCATTCAATCTTTGATATAAGATGCCAGAAACCTTCTTCATAACGGTCGCCTGCCAGGATGCGTTTATCCCACCAAACGAGTTTTCCTTTCAAAATGCGTTGAGTCTCTTTAAAGTCCCGCTCAAAAATTTCATAAAGACAGGCCAAAACTTCATTCCATTCTCCATTAACCGAGATTAAAAGAGGAAGCCAACCAGGAGGTTCTGTCATGACTGAATCTCTAATGCCTCCCAACGAAAAATGTTGACCTTGCTTTCTCTTAATAAAGTTGAGTGAATGAGCCTATAACCGGACCGGCTTTTCATTCGATTGACAAGGGCAAGTTTTCCAGCATTCGATGAGAGCCCCCGATTTACATAAGAAACCGCCCCGATCAGAAGGTCGGCCAATTGAAGAATTCCCACCTCGTGAGATCTAACAATTTGAACACGTTCAATGATTTTCCTTGAAAAATCATAGAGATTGTTCGCCAATACTTCGTGCAGCTTTTGAACCTTGGTTGCTCCGTGAGTGTCTTTAAGGTCAATATAAATTCGGTAATGCGAATTAGGGTTGAGGATTGCTTTGAGCATCTCAAAATACATTTTGTAATACCACTCATCATGACTTTGGCGAAATATTTCATGCTGAAGCATTGATTTATCAGGCACGATCAGTGCCCTGAAATGCAGATCATCGTCATCAAAAAAATAGTCCATAATGTCGAGATAAAAAGATTCTTTAGCCGGTGAGACCTTAGTCCATTTAATTTCAAAATCGGGCTTCATGCCGTGTTGCACCTTTTTTTCTCTGAGACGGATTGAGATCTCCCGGGCTTTCTCGGATGGACACCACACGGCACCGAGAACCATTACCTGTTGATGATCGTTTTCTAAGTGGCAACTTTCATCGCAATAAATATTGTAATTTTCACACACTCTTCCCATCATCACGGACTCCTAAAAGGATTTTCCCTCCCGAACTGTTGGCGAAGGCAACGAGATCCCGGGCAAACGAGGAAGAGAGGGACTCCTTGTACTCTAACATTGACCCCTCTCCTTCCCAAAGAAGGATATTAAGATCTGTTTGCTTCATATTGTTCTATTTCCAAAAAGTCGCTTAGGCGTTTGGACTTCAGCGATCAGTTCAAGAATCCCTTCCTGAGTTTTCCACTCCCACATCACCCGTTATGCGATTAGAGCAGGGCCAACTTTTTTATGGAGGATACCAAATCTCAATTTCTCAAGCCTGACCCGGAGTCTTTTAGTACCCCGTCGAGATCAAAAGCTACTAATTTAAATTTCACATCTCAAACTCTACTAGGAACTTCAACGCAGTAAAAACAAGAAAGATATATGAAAGAAAGTATGCCAATAAGTAACGGAATTCCATAAAAAATAAAAAGGCAAATCGTCGCCCTTCGTTTACTCACTTTTTTTGATATCAGCGTTGTCATACCAAATAGCGTTGTCCCCCCTATAGTATATCCCTGATATGCTTTATCTATTTGTTCTCCGCGTTCCACCGCTCCTAATAATAGTCGGTAATAATAGAACAAATCCATACAGAAGATGCCCGCGAGCAGCGAAATTCCAAAGAGTATTATTGCCGCGCTAACATGGAATTGTGAACCAGATATATTGATGAACTTTCCTGGATACTGCCCAATAGAAAGAGCTGCGGCACCGTATACAGCCATTACTACACTAACTCCTGTTGTTCTGGCACGAATTATCATTTCATTGAAGTGAATCTGAGTTTCGATAACTGTCTTCCATTCTTCAATTAGAAATTGCGTTCTATCGAAAGTCCCGCCTTCTTGACACATTGCTTTTCTCCAGATCAAACAAACCGCGGTTACCTTAGAATATGCAAATCATTTAGGGACAATACCTTTGCGCCGATATTGAAAAGGCATTTATTCGCATCGCTTTCAAAGCTATATAGGGATTTACCCAACTTCAAAACCTCGCCACAAAACTTTTCCATCTTACTGTTTGGTGAAGCATGGGCGACAAAAACTGCGTCAGCAACAGCCGCTACAAAACGATTACGTTCCATTGCAGTTTCGACCGTATTACGTCTTTGGCTTTCCTTAAAAGATGAAAGGAACAACAATCGCCCTTCCTCAAGCGGTTTTATGTATACTCTATGCATTCGCATTCCTTTAATACTACGGGCGGGGCAAACAATGACTGGCTGCGGTCCACGAAGTAAAATCCTGAGACATTCACGTTCTATAGGAGAGTGGAAACCACCGATAACGGTCACCCCGGCTTGCTTCAAATGCTGAGCGAGGTCATGGGCCTTAAGAATCAAGTGCCCCGGACATTTTACTGAACAGAAAAAAGCCAGCTTTTTATGATTGAGGATATCGAGGTTACCCAGACCTGTTATGACTGCGGGGGCATGGCGACCCAAATATTTCTGCAAGGAAGGTGGATAAATGGCACTACTTTTTTTGAGATGGAAGATTTCCAATTTGTTTACCTTAATTACGTTTCCTCGGACAAATCAGTTCGTTTTTTTCTAATTCAATCTTTGAATCTATTCTCCCTCGCTCCATTGGGCCAGCGTTTTACGTCCCAGATCGGTCATCCTGTAGCGCTGTTTTGAACTTCGCGGCTTGTCCGGTATCGTCATTTCGAGCCAGCCAGCTACAAGCAATTGTTCAAGGTATGTCTTGCGAAAGTGTTCACGGTCTCTTAGACCAACTGCCTTCTGCAATTCCTCCCGAGTGCGGGCCGTTCGGGCAGCTTCAAGAACTGCTATGACTTGCGGGGTAACTTACTCACCAACTTGCCCTGCGACTTGCCCTGTAACTTTCCCTGTAACTTGCGGGGTGATCTTACGAGCTATTTCGGCATTTGGCCAGAAAGTGGCAGTGAAGAATCCATTAACTGTGAATTTTGGTTCAGGACACTTATGCTTCCTTGCATCGTCTATCATACGCCGGATTCCTGTCCCTGCTTTTTCAATTAAAGCAATCCGGTGGAGGAGGTCAGCAATGAGCGGATTCCGCCTTACACTCCGAGTGCCGAGTTCCTCTTTGCTTAACCCCTTTGGCAAACACAATTGAAAGATATTTTTTTCTTGACTTTTTAATCCTTCGTCTGGCATAATTTAATCAATCCGGAATACCGGAGGTGGATGGCGAAAGCCATCGGGCCCGAAAGGGCCTTTTTTATTACCTATAAAAACTTCTTTCCGAACATCCTTCCCTCATGTTGATCATATTTTTTCTGAAGAATTTTGATTACCTCTTGGGCAAATAAACTGAATTCTTTTTCCAGAAACCCCTGCTCTTTCAGAATTTCGTTCCGGCTTGGATGGGCAATGAGGTCTGCTAATTGAAGGCCAGATATATTGTTCGCTTTCGGTTTAACTTTAAGCTGCTTACTTGTTAAAGCCTTTTGAAACTGGTCAGGGGCAACATAATCTGTTCCATCTTTCCAAAGACGTGCAAAGGAAAACTTAAGACGCATATCTTCTTTCCCCCCTCTCGATTCCGCCATCACATCACCTTGACTATTCATACGATTGAGGGAAAAAATGAATCTTTCTAAGAGAACAGCCAAACAATAGTGATAAGGATCATATCTCCAGGTAGTATACGTTTCTTTATGCTTCTTTTTATCGACGCATACTGTAATAACAATGTACTCCCATGCCTCCATTAGAAGCAATAATTCACAATCAAATTTTCTATGAATCTCTGGATCTTTCAGGCACTCGAAAGGAGGTTTAGCATTTACCATTTCTTTACGATGAAATATTACTGGCTCATCGGGATGGGAACGAAAAAATTTGGCCTTCAGTGTCTCCATTTGTGGATGGACAATGGACTCCACATGACCCAATTCAAGGATAACCCCTGTGAGACTTAGGAAGCGGTGATTTGGATTATCTGAGCTTTCCAGATCCGGGTTACCCACCTCATCAATGTAGATTCGGTGTTTCATACCCTAAGCCTAACCCTTTTTTCTCGAATTAATAGTGTCGCAAGGCTTCAGTAATCAGTTAAAGAAGTTTCTCCGAGTCAATTGTCTTCCTCTTCAGTTTCCTCTCCTCCAAGGCCCATGCGGTATTTGATGTCGTAATTGTTTTTCCTTTTTATGATTGCATGCTCCGAATTACCTAATTTATTGTGGTCAGTTCCCATTGCTATTTGTTTCACTCCGTTGCCCCACCACAACATCCAACTCCGACCGGAAACCCTGTGCGTCGTCTTTTCGCAGTTTGATAAAGAACTTGTTGAAGTCCTTCGGTGTTAGGAAATTGAGTTGGTAGTTCACCTCGATGCCTTCTTTCTCTAACCATTTATTCAGCCGGTCGAAATGTTCACAGGCATACGCGAATTTCTTCTGATTCTCCGGTGAAGGGTCATCAATCTCGCCGTCGTCTTTAATCTCCACAACAAAAACCGTTTTGCCCTCCCTGATAAAAAAGTCTGGGCTAAAGTCACCGCGTTTTGGGTGTTCACCCTTCTTCCAGGCATATTCAATCGCATAAAATCGTTGAGGGGAGTTTTTCAACCAGCCTTCAACCACCTGGGCGTTCTCGCGCTCGCAAAGCAACCGGATAAACTTGCGTTCAGGGGTCCAATCGGCAATCACCATGTTACACGGGGTCTTGAAGTCATGGGAATTGGGAATTTCTTCGCTGCCGGCCCGGTAATCGCCGTCCGGATCCTTCACTGAGTTGAAGAAATCCTTTTGCTCGTCGGAAATGGTCTTCTCATAATCCGGTGTGTAAAAAATTGTTTTGTCACCTCGGCGGAGTTCGGCAGCGCTCACGCTCATGGCTGGGCGCTCCTTTGTGCCGACTGTTCGTAAGGCGTTTGGCGTAAGTTTATATGCGACACGTTTTGCTGACTTGCGCCGCAACGGCCCGAGGGCCTGTAAGATTTTCTGGCGGTTCTCCTCGGTGATCTTCCCAGTCTTGATTTTCGCCCTCTTCGCCGATGCCTTTACGATTTCAAGACAGCGATCAAGAGGGAACTTCTTAACGTACTGTGTACGGTCTTTCGGATCGGGCGCATCTTTGGATTCCTCGTCAATGGATTGTAAGCGCCGATACAGCTCCTCAGCCACATCCTCAAAGGAATAAGTCTTGTGCTCAATCTTGGTCTTAAACTTCGTATGGTCCCCGGTTACGGCCCGCTCAAAATCAATGGCAACATCTTCAATTTCTACCTGTGACGGCAATTCAACATGCCCTTCTTCAAGCAGCCGGTATTCACCCTTCTTCGCGAAAAGGCTTGTGTCGGTCTCACGTGTATAATCGAGGTTGTGGAGGTCGAAATGATAGGGCGAATCCTGAATGACTGTTGAGGAGAGCCGGTTTTCGATCTCAAGAATTTCGTCCACAAGGCTCTTTATCTGACCGGCCCATGCTACGTGATTGAAAACGGTCACTTCTGGATCCACACCCTGCCAACCCTCGGGACGGCGTAAACCGCGTCCGAGGACTTGGGCAATCAACAACTTGCTATTGAAGGCACGTTCTTCATGTGGGACGATTTGAAAGACGTTTTTCACGTCCCAGCCTTCACTGAGCATCGAAACGGAGACAATCCATTCAACTTTACTGTTAGGCCGATCAACGGTCCTCAGTTTTGCAACGTTCACCTGGTGTTCCGCGGCGGAACTGACCGGGAGGACCTTCTTCCCCGCATCGTCCCCGGAAATCCCATCCCACTCCTGCAAAAATGCCTGGAGTTCTTCAGCTACACGTTTGCAAGACTTTATGTCTCGCGTGACAACAATCGACAAAGGGCTGATCTTGTGCTTTCTAAGCTGCCGCTTGAGACTTTGATGCATCTTGTAGATCAACTGCCATTTCTCTTCGGGGTCATCTGTTTGCGGCATATCCACTGCATATCTCACCCCTTTAACAAAGCGCTCCTCAATTGCCTGCCGCAAGGAATACCGACTCACCACATCTGCAAAATATTCGTCTCCGATGTAACACGTCCCTGAAACCCCGACCACATATCGGAAGCCGTATTCAGGATTAAGTAAGAATTCCTTCCATTTCTTGACCGTGGTCCCTGATTCGTTTGCTACGTGGTGAGTCTCGTCGTTGAAAACTGCCACACGCGCCCCGCAGCCGACAAGGCTATCCCGAATGGATGACTTTACATGTTTCAGGATAGCATGATAGTTCTCAATACATATTGAACTGTCAATGATACTTTCTGAAGCATTAATGACTTTAGGTACACGTACCTTTGCGTCCTCCGGTAGCAAATCGCGCAAGTCAGAATTACGAGCCATGTCGCGGAACTTCGCAAGCAACCCAGCCTCAATCGTGTTTGAGGGGCAAAGCACGAGAACTCGGTCAACGATGCCTTCGGCGAGGAGAATCATAGCCAGTCCATAGAGCACGTAACTCTTACCCGTAGCGGTGGCCATATCAATCGAACAAGCCAATTTCTCCGGCAACTGCAAATGACGTTCCATACCCTGCCAAGAACCATGTCGCCGTTGCAATTCATCATTGTTGTCAAAGTTCTCTTTCGCCAGTTCATGTAAACTCCTATACTTACCGCCGGCCAGGTAGCGCATCACTGTGAAGATCGCTTCTTTCTGGTACTCTCGATTTTGGCAAAGTTCATCTATGAATGCCTCGTACTTCGACTCGTTCCACAAGGCGGGATCAATGTTTGTCGAGACTTTCAAAACGAGGTCTTCGTTCTTGAACTTTTGTCTGTCACCTCGAGTCGGACTCATTTTTTCTTCCTGTTCTTCTTCGGCGCATCCTTACCAGTCCCTTTGCCGAATTCCGCCGCATCAATCAAAACACGCGCTTCGTTTCCGTAGATGTCTAAGAAAACGGCCATCATCTTTTTACTAATCCGATCTTTAAGGAAACGTACCTTCCAGCCATCCTTTTCGATATCGCTTGCATAGTGGACTTCGTCGAGGTCAAAAACCTTGGCCCTCTCGTCATAGTCGAAATCGAGCATGACCATGGAGAGTGTTTCGAGATTGCCTTTCTTTTTGAACGGTTCACGCACAACAGCATCACTCTTGAAGGTTTCAATCTTGATAAAGCCATATTCAAAGAGCTCTCCTTTCGCCTTTTCGGTGCCTGTCCTATATTTCAATTCCGGTGTGCGGATAAAGTCGAAGCCGACAGCCTCTACCGTATCATTGACAGCCATTTCGTCAGACGGTTGCTTCAACGCTGTGAATTCACGTCGGTGTAGTTCGTGAATGATTGAATAGGGAATCCGCAGAGCGTAATATCTGACTTTGTCAAAATCAATGTAATCCTGCTGAAAATCGAATGTTAGCGCCGGAGCGATGATGAAAACCCTGTTTCCCACCCGTGACCCAACAGCTTCATGGATCTCCTGAATCGTGTCCTCCGTGATCCGAGCATCTTTGTGCTTAGCTTCCATGTGCTTGAAGACCATCACGCTTGCGCCCTTTCGATAGCCGTCGAATTCAATGCCACCGATCTTATGTTGCTCATCCCGGCATTGGAACAACTGCAATGCGAAGAACCGCCAATCCTGCCAGGGCAGCTCTTTGAGTTTGGAAAAGTCGTAAAGCCCGGCGTTGTAAAGTGAGAAGGGTTTTGGATCCAGTTTCGGCCCCTTGTTACCGATCTCTCGACGGAGGTTCAGCATTCGCTTTTGAATCGTGTAGATGGCAAGCTTTCCGCAGTCTATGCCGATCCACCGGCGCCTAAGTTTCTCAGCGACTGCCATTGTCGTACCAGACCCAGGAAAAGCATCGAGAACTATATCTCCTTTTTCTGAAGATGCATTTATTATCCTTTCAAGCAGTGGTTCCGGTTTTTGTGTTGGATACCCTACCTTTTCGTGTTCTGTGTATGCGTAGGTACCTACGGGATAATCATTAAATTTATGAGCAAGGTCTTCCTTGCCAATCCACACACTCCACGCTGTCTGGGGTCGATTTTTTGTCGCCTCGCGAATGGCCTCTTCCTTCGAAAGTCTGGGATTATTGCAAATATATGTTTTTAAATAATTACTCCCTCCGCTGCTTTCCCTGCCGCGTGTGTAAAACCATCCATCTTTGTCTTTCTGCAATGCACCGGTTATACGCTCAGAGTAACCCAATCTTGGTGGAGGATTGAAATTTCCTTTTGTTGACTTGTAGCAAAAAATGGTTTCATGTGCTTTTGGGAAGAACTTTCCCGAACCCATCAAACCACAAAGCCACATCACTTCAGCAAATTCGAACCCCCAAAAAAGTTCGTCCAAGATTACTTTAATATAGTGCGCCTTTCTAAAGTCCATGTGAACGTAGATCGTACCGTCATCAGCCAGTAATTCCCGAAGAAGGATAAGTCTTTTTCTCAAAAATTCAATAAAAACTGCACCTTTCAATTTATCTTGATAAGCCTTTTGGTCCTCGGTACCGCGGAAATCCTGCTTCGTGGCAAATGGCGGATCGATGTAGATCAGCCGAACGCCGGGGGTACCATCTGCATTACACAGTCTACCTGCCTTCTTCATTTCCAAGAGCGTCTTCATCACCTGGAGGTTGTCACCGAAGATCAGCATATTGTGCCAATTCTCCCCGTTGCGTCCAAAAGTTCGAACGGGTTGCAGGGGGACAGCGAGGGTGTCGGAAATAATATCTCCCTCAGGGTCTTTGCCGTGGTAAACAAGCTCATATTCCCGCTTCTCCGGCGGAAAAAGAACACGGGCCCACTCGGGAGAAATATCCTCACCCGCTTCCAGTAAACGAATCAATTCCTGACGTTGTTCAGGAGAAAGGCTCATTGTCGCTTCTCCATCTTAGATTGTTTTAAAGATTTGTAGGGTGTGCGGGGTTCTTCCACCAAGAAACCTATCCGTTTCTTCGGCGGTTCAGGCTCTGGTGGTCGACTCAGCAATTGCTTGATTTGTCGCAACATCTCGGTAATTGCCGTCTCGTGAACATCAAGCCTCGCGGTCAATTCTTTTTCCAATTCTGCAAGTTTGCGGGCAAGACCCCGTTGCTCAATTAGCATCTGCCGCATACGAATGAACGCGCGGACCACAAACACGCTCATCTGAATGGCCTGCTTGCTGCGGAGGACAGTAGCCGCCATAATGGCGCCATGCTCGGTAAAGGCCATAGGTTGCTTTCGGCGCCCCCATGGGTCGAACCGGTCGCAAATTGTGACCGGTTCATGCCTGCACTTGAAGTCGCAAATTGCGACTTCAAGTTTGCAACCTCTTGACCTGTAAGAACAAACGTGAAGTCAGGCGGAAACCGATCGGCGTTGCGGCGGACCTGTTCATTGAGTCTCCTGGTGGGTACTCCATAAACACGCGCGAGGTCCGCATCCAAGATCACCCTCTGGCCGCGAATGGTCATAATCATGTGCTCAATCGGCTGTTTCTTATATCTTTCCGATTTCTCTGTCATAGGGCATCCTTGAAGACGATTTTTCATATTGTTCCTGCAAATGTAATTTCATCCAATATACCACTGTCAGCAAAACTGAAAACCGAGCTCTCACCGATGACAATATGATCCAATAACTTCAGACCGATAGGCTTCAATGCAGCATATAGATCTTCCGTGAAAAGTCTATCCGACTCACTGGCGTCCGCGACCCCCGATGGGTGATTGTGCGCCATGATCACCATGCTTGCGTTCGCCTGCAACGCCCGCGCCACAATCAAGCGGATCTGTGGCCTGGCTTGGTCAACCGACCCGACATCAAGCAAAGCGTCTTCAAGTAAAGTCCCGCGCCGATTCAGGAACAAAGCCCTGAAATGCTCCTCAGGAAGTCCCTGTAATCGTAATTGCAGGTATTCCGCCGCTGCATGTGTATTCTTGAGTGAGACCCGATCTCGGGCATCTGGGAGTGATATGCGCCGGGCAACCTCCATGGCAGCCGCCAACTGCGCCGCCTTTGCACCCTTCAAGCCTTTGACCTCCAAAAGTGCCGAAAGCGGGACCCGGGCCACTGCTTGGAGCGAACCAAATTTTTTGAGGATTTGCCGCGCCAGTTCAACGGCGCTCATACCTTGCATACCTACACGGAGAAGGATCGCCACGAGTTCAGCGTCTGTCAAAGATTGTGCCCCTATGCGTAACAATCGCTCCCGTGGGCGTTCACCCTCTGGCCAAGCCACAATCCCTTTCGACTTAGTTTTACTTATCTGAGACATTCATCTTCCCGCAACAACCTCATGTTGATCAGAAGAATCCTAATCTTCAACAAACAAGCTCAGACCTCTTGAGAAAATCAGTCAAATTGTCAATATAAAATTTGAGTTGCTTCCAGCCATGAAGATTAAAGTAACCCACACAGAAATCAGCGTGGTTTGATACCTCAAGGGTTTGTTGTAGCGCAGGAAGAAGCTGTTGTTCGATGTTGTCAAAAATTCGAGGCATCTATTTCTAACTCCCTAATATTTCTAAGAAATTAGAATGGTCCCCCTATAAACCGTTAGGGAGAAATGTTTAAGAAGAAGTTGAATATGGCCTTATTTTATCGAAAACAACAAATT
>Ga0315291_10010367_pt1 | contig 11395 bp, 7 predicted proteins | sample YL17G12_20_MG_FD_203070 | JGI IMG/M metagenome (GOLD analysis project Ga0315291, IMG submission 203070) | Sediment microbial communities from Yellowstone Lake, YNP, Wyoming, USA - YL17G12_20 | ecosystem: Environmental > Aquatic > Freshwater > Lake > Sediment | place: USA: Wyoming | collected...
GGAGAGGAGAGAGCAAGAAGAAAAGGGGGGGGCGAGCGAGCAGGTGGAAGAGAAGGAAAATCACACGGCTTGAGTCACGCAGTCATGAGAATCATTCTCAAAAAAAGGAGCGTGGAGTCTCTCCAAGCTCGAAGAAAAAGCAAGAGGGGAAGAAAGAAGAAACAAAAGACCTTCTGTTCTCGATTTCACATTTCATAGAAAAAAGAACCGCCCCCTCGCGGGACAAGCTATCCTCTCGCATTCCGATCCCGCTCGAGCAGGGGAGGAACCCTCTCTTCTCGCGTGTCTCTCTCGAGGCACGTGAGGCGCGCCTCGCCCCGCGCGCGACCCGGCAGCGGGGGCAGCAAAGAGAGGAGCTTTTTCTCTTTTCGCATAATTTCTTTCTCTCGAAGCGCCCAAAGACATAAGGGGAAAAAACTCGCATCCAACTCCCTCAAACGCCGTCCTTGCTCGACCTCCGATGGACGTTTTCCCCATGACGGGGAAGAGGACGAGGGGCCTGTCTTCAGGCTCGGCGACGCCGTGGAGGAGGGTCGCAGTCAGGCTCGGCAACGAGAGGAGGAGGGCGGCGTCGTCGGCGGCGACTGCAGCAGCGACGACAGCGACGACGGCGACAGCAGCAAAGGGCCGCCCTTCCGACGACGACGACATCGCGGACCTGCTCCTCTCCTTCTCCAGGGCGCCGACGAAGCAGGTGCGTGATGCCTCGGGGGCAGAGAGGGAAATTGAAATTGCCGGAACATGGAGCGTGGGGGTCACCAGAGCGCGTCACAGAGACAGAAAAAACGCATTCGGGGAGTTTTTTTTTTCCTCTTTGCTCTCGCTCGACGGTCGGTCGGTTTTTCGGAGCGAAAAGGGGAACACTTTATTTGAAGACGGAGGGGGCTTTTTTTTTCGTTGCGAAAGAAGAGCTCGCGAGGGGGCTTTCGTGGCCTTGCCCGCGCAGGCGACCTCGCGATCTCGCCTCGAATCGGGTGCATTTGACGTCCTCGAAGCAGCGCAGGTGCCTGATCGGCGATGTGAGAGTCTGAGGAGGTCCCCGCGCGGGGGTGATTATTGATGTCGTTTGTCGACCCTTTTTTTTTGTTCTGAGAAGCTCTTTGGGCTGCCCCTGGAAAATCTCACCTCTCTTTCGTTCCCCCCTCCCCCCCCCCCACACAAAAAAAAACGTTTGACAAAACCAAAACAGCCCTCTGCCCGCGCCCGCGCGAGGAACAACAGCAGCCGGCGAGCGGCCCATGCAGCAGCGGCAGCAGCAGCTCAGGCAGCGGCGGCGAATGGAACGGCGCCCCTGCGAGAAGAGAGAGGAGGAGAAGGCGCGTCGCCGCCCAAGGAGGAGCACAGGCAGAGAGAGGAAGTGGCGGCGGCGGCGGCCTCCTCGCCTCCCCCTCCTCCTCCCGCCGCTCCCGCCCCTCCGCCCCACCCTCGCGCGCCGCTGCCCCCCTCGCAGCTCCCGCCGACGCACCCGCAGGCTCCTCCGCACCTCGCCTTCCAGCAGGCGCTCCTAAACGCGCAGTGGGCTGCCGCGGCGGCGGCGGCGGCGAGGCAGGGCGTCGCGCCGCCGCCGATGCCTGCGCTGCCGCCGCCGCAGCAGCAGTTTGCAGCTGCGGCAGCGGCCGCAGCCCTGCAGCAGCAGCTGCAGCAGGCCCAGGCGATGGCCGCAGCGCAGCAGCAGCAGCAAATGCTGATGAGGGGGCAGCAGCAGCAGATGCGGAACGGTAACGGGGCGCCTCCTCCTCGCCCTGCTGGCCCCTCTTCGCCGGCCGCGGCGGCCGCGGCGGCCCGCGCCGCCGCCGCGCACGCCGCCAACGGGGGCCGGCCGGTGCCGCCCCCGAAGCCCTCGGCCGCTCCGGCGACCACGACCACGACGACGGCGTCGGGGGCCACGGGCACTACCGACAGGGCGGCGGCGAGCGACGGAGGAGCTGGAACGGGTGCCGGATCCGGAGCCGCGAAATCGGCGCCGCTGCCGTACAGGAGGGCGGCGACGCACGTCTATGCCGCGCACCTCATCGACGCTCACACCCGCGCTTCGAGGGTCGCCGAGCAGCAAGGCCAGCAGCAGCAGCAGAGCCAGCAGCAGCAGCAGAGCCAGCAGCAGCAGCAGAGCCAGCAGCAGCAGCAGCAGCCCAGCGCCAGGAACAAGGCGAGCGGCAACGGAAACGGCGCCACTGTCAGCAGCGCGCTGATGCCGTCGCTCTCTGGCGCTCTCTCGGGCTCCGGCGCCGCTCCCGCTCCTCCCGCCCCGCCTCCGCCTCACGCCGGCATGATGCTCCCCCCGGGCTTTCCGCCGCAGCTCGTCGCGGCGCTGTGGCCCGGAGCCGCCGCGGCAGCAGCGGCAGGAAACGGAGGCGGCAACCCCGCGGCGGCAGCGGCAGCGGTCGCGGCGCTCGCGGCGGCGGCGCTCGCGGGACAGCAGCAGAGGAGCCAGAGCAACGGGAGCAGCGCCGCCGGCGCCGCCTTCCCTCCCCACCACCACCAGCTCCCCCCGGGGGCGGCGCTGGCCGCGGCGCAGCTCCACCAGCAGCTCATCGCGGCCGCGGCGGCCCAGCAGCAGCAGCAGCAGGCTCAAACCGGCGGCGGCGCTGCCGTCCCTCCTCCAAACGCCGCCGCCGCCGCTGCAGCCTTCCAGGCCGCTGCGGCCCAGCGCGCAGCCGCCGTCTTCGGCGCCCTGGGGATCCAGCAGCAGCAAGGTAACGGAAACGCGAGCGCAAACGGGGGGGGCGCGACAGACCCGGCCGCGGTCGCAGCGATGATGAGCGCGCTCGCCCGCCAGCAGCAGCAGCAAGCGGCAGCAGCTGGCGGCGCCCCGCCGCGCGGTTCCCTCCATCCTCCTGCTCCGCAGCAGGCAGCGGCGATGATGGCCGCGGCGCAGGCGATCGCCGCGGCCGCGGCGCAGCAGCAGCAGCAGCAGATGCTCTTGCAGCAGCAGCAGCAGCAGCACAAAGCGGCGGCGGCAGCTTCGGCATTGGTGTCGCCCCCCAGTGTCAGCGCCGACGCTGCTGCGAGAAGAGCAGGAGCTGCTTCCGCGCCGCCCGAGGAGCAGCGAGATCTCTCTGTGGCCGCCAAGTCCGGGAGCGCCGGAGGAACAGCAGCAGCAGCTGCTGCAGGAGGAGGAGAGAGGCCTCCGCCGACGCCGCCCCCTGGCGGTGCGGACAACGGCATCAAGGCTTGAACGAGGAGAGAGAGAGAAACAGAAATCTCCTCTCCAACTTTGACGAATGAGGGTCGCGATCACTTCCTTTCATCTCCCCTTTTATATAACTTTTACATGTACTTTATGCAGCCTCGGTAGCGAGCCTCCCTGGAAAAGAGGAAAGCCTTTCACGGCTCCCCTCCCACAATTTCGGGCTCGGCAAAACTTGCGCTTGAACAAACAAACAAACAAAACAAAAAAAATCCCGAACTTGACCCCTTCCCCTCGTGGAAAGAAAGAAAAATGAACTCCCCCTCCTCACCGACCCCTGCCTAATCGCACCAAAAAACCGTGAACCGACATTGTCCCCTCTGATCGCATCCCATTTTGTAACACCAACGAGGCGAGGAAAAACCCGCTTCTTCTTACAAAAGTTTCTGTCTTCTTTCTTTCGCAAGTCGAGGTCCGACTGCTTTTCATTTTTTTTCGTTTCTTTGACTTGCTCGCAAGATGACGATCGAAGCCGCGTCCGCAACAGCGCCCGCTGCTGCTCGAAACGTAGAAGACGCCTCCGCCGCCGTCTCCGACGACCCAGCCTTTGACCGCCTCTTCGGCCGCGACGCCGACGGCGCGCCGCTGTGGCTCCGCACCGAGGAGCTCCTGAGGATCGACGATGGAGGAAACGCCGACGACGACGTCGACAACGTTGTCGACGCCGTCATCGAAAACGGAGAGAACAAGAACGAGGAAACGGCGGCAAGCGACGGCGGCAAGAAGAAAAGCAAGGACGCCTTCGAAGCCGAGGCGTACATCGCCGAGGCCAAGAAGCTGGTGAGTAAGAGGAAGAAGAAGAAGAAGAAGAAGAAGAAGAAGGGGTGAAAGTATCGGGCAAGAGAGAGAAAAGAAAGCCGAGAGCAAAGGCTCTCGTCGGGATCGAACCGGTCGATCGAAATCCAATGCTATAAAAAACTCAATTCCTAAAATGAAACACTCACCAGGTCCCGCTCGAGGCCCTCTCGTCGGAGCTCAAGGACTACCTTGGGACGCTCAAGTCCAAGGTAAGCTATCGGAGAGAAGAGCGGGCTCTTGAGAGCAGTCGTTCTGAACTCACTCGGGGGAAAAAAAACTCACAACTTACCAGCTCGTCGACGTCCTCAACAGCGACTACGACGACTTCATCGCGCTCTCGTCCGACCTGACCGACGTCGACGCCGCGGCGGCCGCGGCCCGAGCGCCCCTGCGCCGCCTCAGGGCCCGCCTCGCCTCGGCTGCTGCAGACATCGAGGCGCGGCGCGGCGAGCTCAGGCGGGCCCTGGGCGAGCGCGCGGCGGCCGCGGCCGCGAGGGCGGCACTGGAGCTGGTGCGGGACGCCGCGGCGGCGGCGGAGAAGCTCGACGCGGCGCTGGTTGAGGCAGGGCTGCCCGCTGCTTCCTCGGTCTCCTCGGGGCCAGGGGCAGCAGCGGGAGAAGAAGGAGGAGAAGCAGCAGCGACGGGCGAGACTCCCGGCGACGCAGAGGCTCCCCCCCCCGCCGACGCCGCCGACGGCGACGCCGCCGCCCGACGCCTCTCCGCCGCCTCTCATCCCTCCTCCGCCTCCTTTTCGATCCCGCCGCCGCCCGACTCCTCGCTCGAGGACGTGCTCCGCTCCCTGGAGCACTGCGCCGCTGCGGCCTCGAGGCTCGAGGACCTCTGCGCGCGAGCCAAAGAGGCCCCGCTGGCCGCGGCGCTGGCGCCCGCGGCGGCGAGGGCGAGGAGCACGCTCGCGGCAGCGCTGCGGGGGGCCCTGGCCGCGGCCCTGGAGGGAGGCGGCGGCGAGCCCTCCTCCTCCTCGGCCGCTGCCGTTCACTGCCTGCAGTGCTTCTCTTCCCTGGGAGAGGGCGAAGCGGCGGAGGAGGCCGTGGCGTCGCTCGCCGTGGCCCCCGCTCTCTCCGAGGCCTTTCGGAAGACGATGGAAGACAAGCGGCAGAAGATCGAGGAGGCGGAGGAGGAGGAGAAAAAGGGAGGATCCGAGGAGGCGGGGGGCCGAGGCGACGCCCCGTCTTCCTTCTCCCTGGACGCCTCCGACGTCCCCGCCGTCCTCGAAAACCTCAGGGGAGCGCTCGAGGCGCGCGCGGGCCCGCTCCTGCGAGCCGTGGCCGAAGCGGCAGCGAGCGCAGCAGCCTCCTCCTCTTCGCCGCCGCCGGCCGTGCTCCCGCTCCGGTCGCTGGCGCTGCTCCCGCGCTCCGTCGTCTCCACGGTCGCTCGCTCGATCCTGGAGGCCTTCCCCGGGGCGCTGTCCCCCGGGAGACCGGACGAGCTCGTGGCCTCCTACGAGGCCGCGGAGGCGTTCGTGACCTGGGTCGACGCGAGCTTCGCCGGCGGGAAGAAAGGCGGCGGCCCGCCCCCGGCCTCCGCCCCCGCCGTCCCGAGGGCGGCGGGGTCGGCCGAGGCGGCGGGGTTCCTCGCGGAGTGGCCCCTGCAGGCTTACTTCGGCCTCAGGCTCCAGGAGGTGGGCTCCCTGCTGGAGGACGCGCTTTCTGCGGGGGAGGCGGAGGAGGGGGGGCGGCGGCCGGAGGAGGAGGGGGGAGGAGGCGAGGGAGGAAAAAGGGCGGCGGCCACGGGTCCCTTTGACGCTGCCGACGCCGCCGCCGCCGCCGCCGCCGCAGCAGCAGCAGACGCCGCAGCAGCAGACGCCGCCCCGCCCTCGGCCCCTCCCCTCTCCCTGCGCGCCTCGCTGGGACTGGCCCGCTCCCTCTCCAGGCTCGCCTCCAGGGGGGTGCTCGTCCGGCCCCTGAGCGACCGCTTCTGCGGCCTGGCGCTGCGGCTCTGCGAGCGGTTCGCGAGGTGGCTGCGCGCCGCGGCGGCGGCGAGGGAGGCGGACGCCAGGCGCGCCGCGGGCGCGGGGGGAGCGGGGGAGGAGGCCGCCCTCCCCTCGTCGCCTCCTCCTCCGCCGCCGCCCTCTGTCGAGGCCCTCTGCGCCGCGGCCTCGGACGCCTCCGCCATCGCCTCCTGGATGCGGGCCGGGGAGTTTTCCCGGGCGATGACGAGCGCGGCCGTCGGAGGAGGAGGGGGGGGAGCGGGAGGAGGCGCGGGCCGAGGCGGGGCTGCCTCGGCGGCCGTCGCCGCCGCCGTGGGGCGTGCCGCGGCCAAGCTCGACGCCGCCGCCGCCGCGGCACTCTCGGCCGCGGGCGCGGCCCTGGGCCTCGCCGCGGCCCCGAGGCTCCAGCAGCAGCTCCGCGGCGTCGTCGCGACCTACCGCATGACGCCGAGGCCGCCTCCCTCGAGGCCGAGCCCGTACGCCGCGGCGGCGCTCGCCGAGGCGCGGGGCGTCGTTGCCGCGGAGGAGCTCGCGAAGAAGAAGCAAAGAGAGCGAGGAGGAGGAGGAGGAGGAGGCCAGAAGGAACACCACTCTTCCGTGCTCGCCGTCGCCGCCGTCTCCGCGGTGTCCGGCGCCTTCGCTGACGCCGCAGCGGACGTCCTGGACGCCGTGAGGCGCACCGAGAGCTCGCTGCGCAGGCTGAAGAACAAGGCGGGGCCGGAGGCTGCGGCGGTGGCGGGCGAGGGCGCCGCCCCCGCGGCCCCCCCGTCGGGGTCGCCCGAGATGACCGACGCCGACAAGATCGCCGCGCAGATCCTCCTGGACGTCGCGGCGTTCGGGAAGGCGGGCAAGGAGCTCGGGTGCGGGGACCTCGGGGCGCTGGCGGAGTTCCGGAGGCTTTGGGAGGTGGCCGCCGCGGGAGCTGCTGCCGGGGGCAGCGGCGGGGAGGGAGACTTTGACGTCGAGAGGGTTCTCGTGGAGGCAGCGGCGAGGCAGCAGGAGCAGCAGCAGCAGGCCGCCGTTGCTCAGTCTCCGCCGCCTCCGCCGCCTCGAGCTGCTTCTGCTGCTCCTGCTGCTGCTCCTCCGTCGATGGGCCCGCCGTGAATCTGAAAACATAGAGTGAAACCACAGAGAGAGAAACGATTGTAGACCGAAGCAGCAAAAGACAGAACAAAACAAAAAAAGGAGAGGAGGTCGTGGCTAGAACTCGCATTCAAACCGCGATGGCTCGAGCATCGTCCGCTTTCGCCGCGCTCGCGGCGGTCTCCCTCGCCGCTCTGGTCGGCTTCCTGCTCCAGAGCGAGGCTCCCGACCTCGTGTATGCTCCCAGTGACGATGCTGCTTCGCGCATCGTCACTGGAAAAAATAAGAACGCAAAACTTTCTTCTTCGAACGCAAAAATAATAACGCGGCCGCTCCCTGGCTTCGAGGACCGACTGCGGGCCGCGCTCCGCTTCAGGACGGTCTCGACGCTTTCGAACCCCTCCTCGCACCTGGAGCGGCCGCAGGAGATGCTCGCGCTCCACGCCCACCTGCAGAGCTCCTTCCCGCTGACCTGGAGGACCCTCAAGCCGATGATTATCAACGAGTTCTCTTTGCTCTTCGAGTGGGAGGGCTCGGACGCGAGGGCGGCGCCGGGGCTGCTCGTCTCCCACCTGGACGTCGTCCCCGCCCCCGAGGACGACGGCGACGGCGACGGCGACGGCGAGGAGGGAGGAGGAGGGGCGTCCTGGGCCTCCGCCGGGGGAGGTCCCTTTGACGGCGCGCTGACCGCCGGAGAGGACGGCGGCCACTTTGTCGGCCGCGGCGCGCTGGACGTGAAGGGAGGCGCCCTTGCGATCCTCGAGGCCGTCGAGGCCCTCATCTCGCCGCCTTCAAACTCTTCTTCGGGGCCCCCGTTCTCCCCGAGGAGGACGCTCTTCATCGCTCTGGGCCACGACGAGGAGGTGGGAGGCTCACTGGGCGCGAGGGCCATGGCGCGAGAGATAGAGAGCAGGTTGCTGCTGCAACGCCGCGGGCTCTCTTCTTCGCCGTCGTCGCCGCCGCCGTCGCCGTCGTCGTCATCAAAGGACAAGCGACCTCCTCCTCCTCAGCTCGCCTTCGCCCTCGACGAGGGCGGGGTCGTCCTGCCCGCGGGTCTTCCCCCGCTGCTCAACGTGCCCGTCGCCGCAGTCGCCACGGCAGAAAAGGGATACGCCTCGCTGAGGCTGAGCCTGAAGGGGAACGGGGGCCACTCTGCGATGCCCCCGCTCGCGGCGGCGGCGACAGCGGCCTCGGCGCTGGCGAGGGCCGCGGCCGCCGCGGACTCCTCGAGGCCGAGGCCGAGGCTCGTGAGGCCGACCACCGACATGCTGCGAGCGGTTGGCGCGGCGAGCGGCATCAGGGGAGCGAGGCTCGGCGCGGCGGCGGTGGCCTGGCTCGCGGAGGCCGGAGAGGAAAAGGAGAAGGAGTGGTCGCCCCTCCTCGTCCTCTTTTCCTCGCTCGCCCGCGCCGCGACCTCGCGGATCGCCCTCGCGGCGGCCGGGGCCTCCCCGCCTCCCGTGGCCGCGCAGCTGGCGACGACCGTGGCGATCACGCGCCTGGAGACGGCGCTCGAGGAGAGCGGCGGAGGAGAAGAGAGCGAGGGAGAGAAAAGGAGCGCGGAGGCGGCGGCGGCGGCGGCGAAGCCGAAACCGAAAGCCGCCGTTGCGGACAACGTGATCCCTCCCTTCGCGGCGATGACCCTCAACTACAGGCCCCTTCCCGGGGATGACGCGATGATGGTTCCCATGGAGCATTTGCGGAAGGCCGCGGCGGCAGCAGGGCTCGTGTTTGATGACGGCAGCGACGGCGACGATGACAAAGAAAAGAAGGCGAAGAGGAGACGAAAAAACTCGACCCCCCTCGTCAGCGCTTCCGTCTCCGCGCTGAGGATCGAGCAGGCCTCGGCCGTGACGCCGGCGGACTCCAAACCCATGCGAGCTCTGCGGAGGGCCATCGCGAGTTCCGGGATGCCGAGGGAAGGGGGCATGGCGGTTGTGGTGAGAGTTTTCGATTTTTCGGTTTTTTTTTCATTTCGACCTCGACGACGACGGAAACGGCGAGAGGAGAGAGAGTCGCCTTCTCTCTATCTCACGCGCCCCCTCCTATTTTCCCCTTCTTCAAAAAAAAAAAAACAGCCCGTGCTCCTCGTCGGGGCCACTGACAGCAGGGCCTACCGAACGCTCCTCTCCTCTCCGTCGTCGTCGCCGTTGACGACGCCGCCCTCCTCTCCCTCTTCCTCAGGCCTTGAGCTCCTCGAAAGCAGCCGCATACTCCGCTTCCAGCCCTTTGCGACGAGCATGGCCGACCTCGGCAGGGTGCACGCGTCGGGGGAGAGGCTGCTGAGGAGGAGCTACGTCGAGGGCGTCGCGTTCTACGCTGCCTTCATCAGGGAGGCCGACGCGGAGGAGGTCGATTTGTAACGAAAAGTGTGTCGAGACCCTGGGGTCAAATCTTCCGCGGGGGAGCAATTTGGGCTCTCTCCCCTTCTGGGGAGAAATTTCTCTCTTCTGTGAAACACAAGTTTTTCGCCTTTTCGATCAACCTCCCTCCCCCCGTATCCGCTTCCCAAAGCAAGCTTCCATGTCTTCCACCCTCAGGGCTAGCACGCCCATGCGCACGGTGAGCCGCTCGAACCGTGTCCCGAGCCCGCGAAAGCGCGGCACGGGCTCGTTGAAACAACGGAAGTTTTTGATCGACGCCGCCGCAAGCCGCTTGTCTCTCTCGCCGCTCTCTCCTCTCGCTCGCTCGGTCGACGACCCGAGGCGACCTTGTTCGATCAATTTGCTCACCCCATTCCACCGCCTCCCAAACTCAACCTCAGGTCGCGCCGGCGCGCCGCTCGGTCTCTGTCCGCGCCGCTGTCAAGCAGGTTCGTCGTGGTGGTGTCGGCTTGGTCTCGCGAGGGCCGCGAGTGCGGCGCGCGGAGGCCCGATGGGCCTCGGAGAGCTCTCTTGGCTGAGCTAGCCTTTGGCCTTCTCTCGCCTGATTCGACCAGAGCTCGAGAGGCCCGTCGTTTTCGAGCGGTTACCGGACGTTTCTGTTTGCCCTCGCACTGTCGGCAGAGGTTTCGCATCTCTCCCTTGATCGTCACGTCGCGGAAATGCCCGATCAGCCGGCAAAACCGGTCAAATTCGGCACTCAAAAATCGAAACCTGGACGTGTGGCGACGACGGCAGCGCCTGAAGAAAAACACTCGTCAAAGTTCTTTTTCATTTGCTCACGCCGCGTCTCCTATCTATCCACGCCCTCTCTTTCCCCTTGTCCACCTCAGGTCGTCCGCCAGAAGGTCCCGCTCGAGCTCGAGAAGGGAGAGATGCCCCTCAACACCTTTAACAACAAGGCGCCGTTCAAGGTAAATTGAAAAGGTTTTTTCTTTCTTTTTCTTTTCGTTCGTTCGTTCGAGAGCCTCCGGCGCGAGCTCTGCGATTTTTTTCCCCCTTTTCACTTGACCCTCTCGTTCCAACCTCGCCGCTGACCTCCTGCTTCTTCCTTTTTTCTCCTTCTCGCTCCTTCTCCTTCTCCTCCCCCAAAACAGGCCAAGGTCAAGTCCGTCGAGCGCATCGTCGGGCCCAAGGCCACGGGAGAGACCATGCACATCATCATCGAGACCGAGGGCAAGATCCCCTTCTGGGAGGGGCAGTCGTACGGCGTGATCCCCCCCGGTGAGGATCGGGTTTTTTTTTCTTCCCCTTCCGTTTTTCCGGGCCTCTTTTTCCTCTCTCTTCTCTTTCCTCCGTCGCTCGCTCACCCTCTTTCCCTTTCCTTTTCCCTCTCCGTGAAAAAAAAACACCAAAACTCTCCAACAAAACAGGGACCAAGATCAACTCCAAGGGCAAGGAGGTCCGCCACGGCGTGCGCCTCTACTCGATCGCCGCCTCGCGCTACGGCGACGAGTTCGACGGCAAGACGACGTCGCTCTGCGTCCGCCGCGCCACCTACTGGTGCCCCGAGCTGAAGGCCGACGACCCGGCCAAGAAGGGCCTCTGCTCCAACTTCCTCTGCGACGCCAAGCCCGGGGACGAGATCGAGATGACGGGCCCGACCGGCAAGATCCTGCTCATGCCCGAGGACCCCAACGCCGTCCTGATCATGGTCGCGACGGGGACGGGCATCGCGCCCTTCCGCTCCTTCTGGAGGCGCTGCTTCCTCGAGGACGTGCCCAACTACAGGTTCGGCGGCCTCGCGTGGCTCTTCATGGGCGTCGCCAACTCGGACGCCAAGCTCTACGACGACGAGCTCTCCGAGATCCTCGCGACCTACCCCGACCAGTTCCGCCTCGACTACGCGCTGTCCCGCGAGCAGAGCAACGCCAAGGGCGGGAAGATGTACATCCAGGACAAGGTCGAGGAGTACGCCGACGAGGTCTTCGACCTGCTCAACAACGGCGCGCACATCTACTTCTGCGGGCTCAAGGGCATGATGCCCGGCATCCAGGAGAT
>Ga0315291_10010368_pt1 | contig 11394 bp, 11 predicted proteins | sample YL17G12_20_MG_FD_203070 | JGI IMG/M metagenome (GOLD analysis project Ga0315291, IMG submission 203070) | Sediment microbial communities from Yellowstone Lake, YNP, Wyoming, USA - YL17G12_20 | ecosystem: Environmental > Aquatic > Freshwater > Lake > Sediment | place: USA: Wyoming | collected...
CCAGCCCGAAGGTCAATGACGGTGGTTCCGGAGAATTTGTCGAAGTATCTGATGTATCTTTTGTCCTTAAGACGGAGCCCAATGAGTAGATCGACGGGAAGAAGAAAGGCCACTCCGAAATTTCTTACAGCTGCATGGTCATAGAACACCCTCTTTCCTCCTGTTGCCACAACCTTTAACCCTACTATTCGTTTTCCCAGAGTTTGGCCCGCGAACCCTTCGAGGAGAGTAAGATACATCCATAGCAGAAGGAGAAAGAGTATTATGCTGAAGTTTGGAAAAATCCCTCCTCCAGGCGTTATTGAAGAAAAGGCGTTCGGTACGGCCATGAATATCGCAAAAGCGATGCCGAGGTCAATCAGAAAGGCCACTGTTCGTTTTTTGAAGTTTGCCAAAGGAAGCGAGGTCATTTTTGTCGCAATTTGGACCTCTACAGACCACGCCTCTAGATCCTTTATGAGAACTATGGCGTTTTCTCCTACCTTACTTAATCTGTATTTGCCTGCTGGTGTGTGTTCAAGAAAAGCCTCCAAGTTCTTGATGTGGAAGCTTAGCTTTCCAGTGTCCACTTTGAGAGCGTTCATCAGATCCGTAAAGGAGCATTCCTCTTTTTCACTCAGATACTGCAGGATTTGCCTTCTTAGGGGGTGGGACAGCGCAGACAGTACCCTCGTCACGTTTTCTTGGTCAACGCCACTGCTCAACACTGAAATCTATTCTTAACGTTCTTCGGGGTCAAGATAAATGTGCCGCAATTACGCAATTCATCAATACTGTTTGGCCCAGGAGAGACATCCCTTATGTCTACGAAGCCCTTAACTTACGTGGGCGCGAACGTTTGCCTAGACTGAGGCTTGCACGAGAATATCAAAGCTGAAATCCGTCACGTTTACTATGTTCGGCTGCACGGTTAAGGTGAGCTTGGCACAAGTCACCGCGTTAGGAGAGAGAATGTAGCCGCTACAGTTCCACGCCAATGTCAAGTAAGAGGCTGCAACTGCAGGGGTAAAGTTGCCATAACTCATTGAAAGCGTTCCTGCTGCTGTTCCAACGTTTTTGACATACACAACGTTATCGACTGAGGTTCCCGCAAAGATAGTCCCCCATGGTATGGACGTTACCTCACTTGTACAAGCATTGTCCCAATATGCACTTACCCCAACGAATTTCAGTGTGCCGTAGCTGTTGATGCTCCGTTGAAAGGTCTGCGCAAGAGTCATACTTGCAAGCAAACAGAGAAGTATCAGAGATATTGTTGCAGCTGCAAGCTTGAGCGAGTTTCCATGTTGCGTTTTTATGAGGGACAGCCTTTTCCAAACCGAGTTTTGTGCCTTTGCCGTTGATCCTTGTTTGCCATTTCTTTCGTTGCATATGTCGTTAGATTCTTCTTTCATTGCCATCGCGCATCGGAAAACAGCATTGTCTGCAATGCTCTTAACATTTTTTGAGAAGCGAAATTGATTGTTTAGTCAAGTCCCGATGGAAAACGTCAGGCGAGTTGGCAAAAAAGGTCATGTGCCTTGGCAAAACCCGAAATGGTGTTAATGCTTGACTTGGCGCGGTCGTGTGGGTGAGAACCTTGCCACGGAGAACGTATGCCTGTAGGTCAACGCTAGTTCTAATGCGCTGGAATGTCTTGAACACTCTGGGAACAGCAAGTATTATGGCTATTGAAAAAACGACCGTGTAGAATACGTGCGGTGGCACAAGCCAAAAGGGCACGCCCAAAGGGAAGCTCGCCAACGTCGGCAGCAGCGTTGTAAATGTCGGTATCGATAGGAGTAGGTTGGATTTGTGCGTCTGGAAGAACTTGGTTAGGTCTCGTGTCTTGATAATTATGATCACTGCTGCAAGAAACGCTATCCATTCTATCCCCACGTTTGTTTGGCTTCTGATAGCTATACCAATTCCATAGGGCTGCACTGTCAGAGGCCAAAGCAATTGGACTCCTCCTCCACCAATGAAGTCGCCTATCAAAACGTGCTGGAGCAGGGCCAAGAAGTATGGTACTGCTTTCTTGTGATATACAACGAAAAGGGGGGCGAATACTACGAGCATCACTATGACTGAGTGCATGGGCCCCCTATGCTCAAGAAAAGGAGCTAGAATGTCAACGTCAGGAACAATGGAGAGCACCAATGCAGCAGGGGTGTTGAAGCTGGTCTTGGAAACCTTCGCTGATCCCACACCTAGAATATACGCAAGAGCAAGATGCCCCACTGCGAAACGACTTCTTTTCCTCCGTTTTAAGCAAGAACGGTGCTTCATTCGGCTATTAAGCTTGTTGTCTTCAGACATCATAGCAAATGCTACGTGCTTGCGAGCCGAGCCCAGGATTTTGATTTGGGTGAATTGCTGGCGGCACAGTTGCTCTTTGCGCGTGTATTGGAGAGTTCTGGAGCCTCAGTCATAGCACACGAGCTACGTCATGGCACTTAGGGGGAACTGGTCGTCACCTTTCTCTTTTTTGTCTGATGCCTTCTCTTTTCCCGCTTCTTTACTTGCCGTTTCTTCTATTGGCTTCGAGTGCGCGCTACTGCTTTTTTGAGTTGTGTTTCCTGAGACGTTCTCTTACATTTAGCAGTTCTTTCATTGTGTTTATTGTCAGCCACTCGCCCTCATACTCGTAGGTTCTGATCATACGTTCGTCTGCAAGTTTTGGGGGCGTCTTCAATTCCATATCCCCCTCGTCTGGGAAGTATTGCCTTATTCTAGATGTTTCAAAAACATAATGTCCAGTAGAGACATAGAAGTCCAGCTGCGGCTTTTGCGCGAATTCCGTTGCATAGGTATCTTCGGCTAGGACCCTTCCGAATGGCAAGTCAGGTTTTGCCGAAGTTTGCTGAGACTATGGCCATGTCTTGGGTATCTATGCGGTTGTCGCGGTTGATGTCTGCGGCTGGGTTCCATCTTGGGTGGCGTGGATATGAGCCGAAGGCGGCGCTTGCCATGGCAAGATCAGTTATGTCCACTTTGCCGTCGCCATTCACATCTCCCTGGAAATATTGCCTTCCTTCTAGATTTATGTCGAAGCTGAACGTTGAAATGCCTTGCGTGCTCGGAGAGACAAGAAGCGTTTGCGTGACCCCTGCAGTTTCGCCTGCTTCAAGCTTTTCGTCTTGACAGTACCATGAGAAGCTTAAATACTGCGACGCATTGGCCGGATTCCAATTGGTCAATGTCTCCACTAAAAGGATCGTCTCATTTCCTTCGTTCCGAACATAGACAATAACGTTCTTGGTTTGCCCTGGGGACAGGACCCCCCAATCTATCGTAGATACTCTTCTGATGCAACCCTTGTCCCAATAGACCCCGATGTTTCCTTCAGTCTCAAGTGCTGAAACATCACGCACAAATTCTCTCGAGTGGAAGGACGCAACAATGTTGATCGCTACAATCAACGCCAGCACCAAGAACAAGAACGATCTGTTGTGCACTGATCCTTCTCCCGTGCCTTCTCATTCGTATATCTGACTAATCAGAAAACTAGAATATTTACTTTCCGCCAAGATTCAAAAACCTGCGCGCCCCGTCAACCGAAGATTCTCGAATCACTGACTGCTTGAGGGAGAGTGAACCACGATACACGGGCAATTTCGCACTAAGGGTCGGAATACGCCTCTCTGAACAATGGTACTGCGACTTCAATTTCCATGTTTACAACCACCCTAGTCTCACCTGAATTGTTCTGCTGTCTAGAGCCGAAGAAGAAAAGACCCCATCCAATCAGCCAAAAGAACACAACCGCGGGAAACAGCATTATGGCAATTCTGCGCATCTGCATCTTTGACTTCCTTCTAAGCGACCCCTCTCAGGCATGCTCAAAAGCCTTTGTGCGTCTTCTGAGCCAGTAGACGACCTTACTTTAGCGCGCGCTGGCAATACGCAGTTGCTACGTTTTTGCACTCATCCTTAGGAGTTTCTGTTGGTAGGTCAGTACTGGTTTGGCAATAAGGGCCAGCGGTCTGATTTTCTGTGTGATATTTGTGACGGTTTGAAGCTCGGAAGTGGTTACTATTCCTGCAAAGGGTGCTAGCGTTACATATGTAAAAACATATAGAAGCCCTCCGATCGTGACGTTGAAGAGTCTGGGCAATTGTGTGAAGTGAAGCATTATTAGGGGTAGAATGCTGGATGCTGCTGAGATTAAGTAAATCCTGAATAGTATACGAGCGTCGAACTCGATTTGGAATTTTCTCTTTGCGATATATGAACTGTAGATTGTTCCGGCAGTGCTGGCAACTAGAAAGGCGGTTATCAAGCCTTGGACACTGTAGGTTTTCGTTAGGAGTGGGGACAGGACCGCGACGGCGAGGAATGTTATTAGGCCTATTCTTAGAGTTGTTTTCGTTTCGCCTAGGCCATTGTAGAGGCTTGTCAGGGTTAAGTAACCAAATCCTACGAGGAAGTATAGTAGGCAGTGCGTTGCCAAAAACAGTGGGGCGGTCTGGTATGTTGGGCCATATACTATCTTGACTATTTCCTCGGAGAACATTATGATTAGAAATGTGATTGGAATTACGACCATGGTGGTATACTTGTTTGCGAGCTTGAAGAAAGTCTTAATTTTTTCGTTTGCGGCGGAATCAAGTTTTGAGAACGCTGGAAGCAACGCGGTTGTAATTGGGACTGACACAACGGCCATGAGCGCGAAGAAGTTTGAGGCTGCCTTGTAGTTTCCGACATCAGCATCTGTAGTGAAAAGGGCAAGCATAACGTTTTGGTAAACCGGTACGAAGCCTATCAGCAGCAAAGATACGTAGAGTGGTGCTCCATAACGCACCAGAGTTTTCAGATCATCGGAAATGCTATGGGTGTTTTTGACGCCTTGTTTTTCGCGTATCAGGAGAAGAAGGATTGCTATGCCTGCAAATGCTCCAACAACATAGCTTGCCACGACGCCTATTATGGCGCCTGCGACGCTGAATCCTAAGAGGACAAGCGTTATTGACACTATGGTCTTGGTAATTGCTTGTATGTTTGTTGTGAGTGCGTTGTATTCTGCTTTGTCTAGGCCTACAAACCCCGAAGTTGCAGTTGTGAAGATTACTTGAAAGAGTACTGAAGTGGATGCTATTCTAATGTAGAAGGATAGGTCAGGTCTCTGAAGGAAAAATGAGGCAAAAAAGTCTGCGAACGCGTAGTCGATGATGAATATGGCTATTCCTGTAAGTGCTCTGAGTAACAATCCGTATTTCACTATTTTTGCTAGGCGGTAGGTTTCGCCTCTGGATCGGAGACTTGCTGTGAATTTGATCAGGCCTTGGTTTATGCCTAGGTCTGTAAATAGGAAAAGAAGCTGCGGGACGACGAGCGCTAGAGTGTATTGCCCATATAGCTCGGGACCTAGAAATCTTGCAATTAGGATTGACGCGATAGCCATGATGACAGTAGCCAGGGCTGTTCCTGACACCAGAAAAAAGCCGCCCCGCGCCGAGTCTTCTGCAACTTTCATTAGTTCGTCTGCCATAGGCTCATTCTCTTTTGAGCGGTTGCTTTTCTGCTCTGATCTTGTCTTCGTGTTCTCTTACTATTGCGACTGTAGAGAAAACTACGGTTAGCGCGAGGAGACTCATTACGATTGGAGTCAGGCGTATGCCCCATGGCGTATAGTTTAGGAGCAGGCCAACTATTGGGACGAGGGCTAGGCTCATGCCTGCGCTCAAAGCAATTCGTTCTATTGTGTCCAAGTTTTCCGTTGGCAGCTTAATTGGGACCTGCGTCGGGAAGAGTGCTCTTATGAAGGCGTAGCCGGGCAAGAATAGTACGAACACAGCGCCCAAGAAATATCTCAGGTAAACCCATGGGTAGAAGTCTTCTGAGATTGTGAAAACAACTGCGGCTGTGAATGTCGCTATTGCGACGGTTGCCCAATACCAAAGGGCCTGTTCCGTCTTGACGTACCCAGTCAATTTCTGCACGGCCAATGGAGGTTGCCCTGACAGTCGTATTTTTCCTTCGCTTTGCAGCTTCAAGATGGATTCGACTATTTTCTGCTCCGGAATCTGTAGCCTATCTCTGACCTGGACTACTAGCTGTTCCACGGTTTTTGGTCTGTTTTCCTTTGTTATTTGGATTATTGTTTGTGCTATTTCTTCGACTCTCAAGTCGGTTCCCAATTAGCTAAGCCTCTAACTGATGGTCATTCAGCTGTTATATAAGAATAGTTTCGGAATTTGAAAAAGCCTACATGACCAATCACATGCTTGGCAAAAGCGCGCGAAGCAGGAAGACCAGGTGATCGCACCAGTGTGTGGCGTGCGCTATGGGCAGCCTAGCTCCTTCAGATCAATGGGGCGGTTTGGTTGGCTGGACACACATCTGGTTAGACAAGAAATGCTCGGAGGACAAGGAGTTCAAGAAGCTCACTGACTTGATGGCGAAGCAGGACGCTTTATTGGAAAAGAAAAGACGTCGATTTAGAAAGCTGTTGGGAAAAAGAAAACAGTAGCTGGCATTAGCGCTCGTGTGTTACTCTACTTTTTTCTGCGTTTGACGGCATATAGTCCGAATGCGCCGAATGACGCGGAAGCCATCAATGCCGGGGCGAGGTCAGGGACGACAAACCCAGCTTTCGTTGGCGGCACTCTCATGTTGAAGAGGTTTGAACAAGCGGACTTGCCGAGTGCGTAGACAAGCATTCTTGGGTTGTTTGAAGGTAGGGTAATTTTGAATGACTGGATGGTTTGGTTTATGGGTCTTGATAGGAATGGCCCATATGCGTAATATAGTGCGTCATCTGCTGTACCGTTCACTCCAATATGGTCCTTCAGACCTGAAACTCTGTACCTGGTGCCTTGGGTCGTGTCGATCGGAGGTATGTAGGCATTATTGTCATGGATTGATACGAAACTTGCTTTTGGAAAGCTTGTTGACCCGCCTGTCCAGTTTACCAGAACAGGGCCTGTCAGGCCTTGGTAGCAAGAATTGGTCATTACCAGCAAAATGTTCGGATGATAAGCTGTGCCTTGACCCTCAACTGTTATGTTGAAGGTCGCAGGGGTAGACAGCATGATGGGCGCCGGATAGACGCTACCATGAGGTACAATTCTTATTAGGGCAGGACTTCCGCAAGCGCTCGCGCTATATACAGCCTCGGGCCCACGGTTCAATGTCGCTGCAGTTATGCCAGTTAGCGCTACAAGAATTAACACAGCCGCTACCAAACTTAGCCTTCTCATTTTGATCAACAGCAACTTTGTGTCGGTTCTACCTAATAAGTGTGAGAGTAGTCATTGTCTAGAAATCTTAGCGGAATCTTCTAGAGGTTTCCTCTACTAGTAGGGACGGTTTAGGTGTGACTTTGTTGGGAGTTGTCATAGAGGGTGTCTTCGGTTTTGCCGTTGCACGCAGTTTGTTTTTTATGGATTAAAGACTAGGCTGAATATTCTTATTGCTACCGTAGCGAGAAATAAGATTGAAAAAGTCATTGCGGCATTCTTGAGCCTTTTTCTGTTGATTGATATTATTATTTTGCCGTAGTATGGTGAAAGCAGTTCTGACGTGATTAATAGTATTATGGCAGTTATCGCTATCAAGAGACTTACGTCCCAGAAGCTTAATGGGAATGTCATTGTTCTGCCTGCCCCTCTTCTACTACGCGGTATTCTATAATGATGCTCTTGGTCTCTTCGTCTATTTGCTGGTTTTCTATGGTTATTGGTTTGCCTGTGGCCTTGGCTAGGGCGCACGCAAGGGCGCTGCTCAGTGGACATCCCAGCGCGTTGTAGACATCCGTTAGTTTCTGGGTTTCCCTGTGCAGGTTGTAGTAGATAGAGTCTTCTATTGTGACCCGAATTTTGTTGTTTTCGCTTTCGATTTGGAGGTTTCTGGAGATCTCCAAGTCTTCGATAAAGGTCCTTGGCAGGTTTTGCTGTAGATATTTGAGATCGATTCTTACGAAGCTGATGCCGAGCGTCTTTTCCAGAAGTCCTAGTAGCTGAGTGCTGGGAGGCTCCAGCAGAATGCCCTCAGGATCATCCAGGAAGAGTTGGGTTTCTTGTTTTTGAATTTGTTCAGGCGTTGGGGGTTTCCTGTTGTTCTGTTTGGGAATGTATGCTTTGACCATTTCCGGGTCGGTGAAGTACTTCGGAGGTAAATATATCGCCTTGCCCTTGCAGTCTAGTTTCTGCATTATTTGATTTAGCGTTGAGAGCGTTGACAATGTTGTTGCGTCTAGAAGGATCTGTCTCGCGTACTCTTCTGTTTGGATGTATGTTAGTATGATGCCCCAGAAGAGCAGAGCAAGGCCTATGAAAGCCGAGATTGAGGATGCATAAATGATGGATAAGACTAAAATGGCTATGCCGATGCCAACTAGTGTCCAGCCCGTGGGCTTTGCTAGGTTTGGCTTGCGTTTTGATCGCTGCTCAGGCGAGGTCTTCCGGGGTTTTTGCATTGGGTTCCCTTTTCTGAGTACTCTCTTCGAGCTTAAATCCTTCCTGCTTCAATGTCACTTGCGTTTTCCATATCTGTATCGGTTCATCTCGCTGGTTGGCTATGGCGCTTTCTACTGTTCCTGTCTTTTCCAGGGCAGAGAGTTTCTGGAGAAGCTTCTGTTCTTCGATAGGTCGCCCGGTGGCTTTCTGGTATGTTGTTTCTATGTTGTTCAGTGTTGGCATTGTTTCTTTATCCGTTTGTCTGATTATGTCGACCACTTGTTTGTTGGTTTTGGAGAGTTTTCGGTAAGCGTCTGCATTTGCTTCTTTTCCCCTTTTTGTCTCAAGGATGTAGAACGTCGCGATTACGGCAAGCAGTATGCTTGTTATCGCAGCGAGGCTCGCGCCATGCTGGGAGATTAGCAGGGTTATTTGGGACCATGTTATTATTGGCTGCCAATAGTTTGTGATTGCAGTTGCCATACTTGTCAGTCGGTTTTCGATGCTTGGCAAGTCCTCAGCGTTCTCAGGGTATACTATTAGGCTGAGCTTGACGTACTTCTGTTCTGAAGTTAAGCTTGTTGCGAACCTTGCTGTTTCACGCCAGTAGAGGACTGCTTGCGTTTCATCGGTGGCTACGTAGGTAAAGACGAAGAAGCGACCTATCAGTGGCGGGTTTTGCGCGAGTTGCACTTCTTTCAGCTCGATCTGTGTTACACGAGGTTGCCACCCCCTGCTCTCTGGCACTGACACGAGGCATGTTTCCCATGGGTGAAGCCGTGAGAGAGTGGAAGCTATCTCGATTCCGACAAACACCAAGTCCTCTGAGTCGTTGACTGATGAGTACAAGTAGAGTAGTGACATGTCTTGTTGGGCTCTTGCTTCGAAATCTGTGTCGCGGTACCAGAAAGACAGGTCGTAGCCCGCGATTTGTGGTAGTATCTCCGTGGAGACTTGTTGTCCGGAGGGAGTGCTGATCATGACTATTGGAGGGCCCTGTGCGATTGTGAAGACCGGTGCTTGAATCGACGTCAGTAAGATGATGGTTAGAGCTATGGCTGTGAGCTTTGCCAGATCTCTTCTGTTGATTGTGATGTCTGGTGGCTTGATTATTCTCCCGCAAGACAAGCAAAAAGCTTGTGCCGATTGGGATTCAGGATTGCACTGTAAGCATTTTTCAGCCGGATTGCTATAAATCTGCGTCTTAAGCACCTTTTCTGACATCAAGAGTAACAGGAGCGTCCCAAGGAACACGAGTATCCAGCCGCCTAGCAGGTGGAATACTTGCAGGGCTAGTTCTTCGCCGTATTGGAAGCCTATTAGGAGTATGGTTGTGATTCTCACGATGTTGAGCAAGTAGATGAGTGGAAGACCAGTTACGAGTATTGCTGCTTTTTTCCATGGTTTGTCTCGGATTATGTAGGCTATGAATGCAGCGAAGAGGAAGAAGCCGATTAGGCTGTATATTCCTGAGCAGGCTATGTCCACGGCGAATGCTAGCGGCGTGCCGTCAGGTCTTGTGATAGTCAGCGTTGGGTTGTTATACTCGCTTGTTAGAACTGAGGGGATTCCCAGCGCGTTTACTATTGCATTAGAGGCTTCTGAACTTGCGACAGAGAGTGTTGCACCAATCGTGTACAATATTTCGGAGGGTGGAGGCACTAGGAACAGTAGGAAGGCTGTTGGGAATGCCAGTTGCCGCACAGTTTGCGTATTGAAGAAGATCAGGGAAACGCCAGCCACAAACACTGGTAGTGTAAGCATGTGGTATTCGAGTGGGGTGAAGGTGTAGGAGCCGTACCAATAGAGCAGTACTGCGACCATTGTGAGCAGTATTCCCGCGATTGTTGGTATGTGCCGTATTTCTTTTGGCTGGTTTTCGTGTTCAAGCGGGATCACTGCTCTTAGCATTTTTCTTTTGCGGTAGATCAGGTATGCAAATAGGAATGGTATGGCAAGTATGTAGCTTGTTGTCTCGCTTTGCAGGGCATCACTGAACACTATTGTTAGGTCTTGGCCGAACAGTGCTAGCGTGACCACTATCAATGTCGCAGTTTTCAAACCCAGTGCTATGCCCGTTTCAGTTGGACGTATATGAAGCTTTTTCCACATCATGGTTCTTCCGCTTTCATGTTCTGCTTATTGCAAACATGGTTAATTGATGTCTAATCGATGCCAAGGTGAATCCGAATCTTAAGTATTGTTCCCACAGACGGAAATAGCCACAACTGCGGGGGATTGAGGGAGGTAACGCTCGCGTTTGTGAATGATAAAGACTGATTATGTGCGAGGTAGAAGATTTCATCAGAAATGTTATAAGGGTACTCAGACGGAAGGGTAAGGGCAATGCAGAATAGTTCTGCATATGTTCTAAATGGGAAATAAGGAGAAAGGAATATGAAAAAAGCTATAATCGCAGCTATATTCGTCGCATTGGTTTTCTTAGCTCTACTGATTTGCAATGTAAACGCTAGTGAAGTCACTCTTCAAGCCTCTGTAAAAGATCTCGCGAAGAATCCAGAAGCATTCAATGACAGAATGGTTACGTTGCAGGGTTTCGTAGTTAGCCAGCAGATTTTCGACAAGCCTACTCAGTACTATTTGAGAGATGAATCGGACAACATGATTGCACTGAAGCTCTCTAAGAACGTTGATCTTTCTAAATACAGCAAGATAGCAGTTACTGGTGTTTTCAGTGCTGACAGCAAAGAAATACACGTAACGGACGAGGTGACGCCATTAGAGAAGGCTCCTGAAGCTCAGTTTGTTTCGGGGCCGCAGAACACGATAGTCATCATGGCTTACTTCACTGATAGAGTAAACACCAAGTCCTATGGCGATGTTCACAGAATGATATTCAATGACATGAACGGCTACTACACGGAAGTCTCTTACGACTGGGTGTATGTGACGGGAGTAGGGAACACGAACGGCTGGTATCCATGGCAAATGTTAGGACAGACGGTGAAATATTATGGCCAAGACAATCCCAGCTGGTTCTTCATCAGGGACGCTG
>Ga0315291_10010369_pt1 | contig 11394 bp, 8 predicted proteins | sample YL17G12_20_MG_FD_203070 | JGI IMG/M metagenome (GOLD analysis project Ga0315291, IMG submission 203070) | Sediment microbial communities from Yellowstone Lake, YNP, Wyoming, USA - YL17G12_20 | ecosystem: Environmental > Aquatic > Freshwater > Lake > Sediment | place: USA: Wyoming | collected...
CGCGCCGGATAACCGCGCCAAAGCCGTCAGGATGTCCCTGCCATAATAAACGTTCTTCAAAACCCGATGGGGCCGGACACGCCGTAAAAAGGTCTCGACATGACAAACATCTTTCAGGGCGTTTGCCAAATCCTGTTTTGAATATAGGGCATTTTCTTCAATTTTGAACATTTTGAATCCCGTTTTCGGTTTCAATTTCAGGTGGATGAATTAGAGAGGAGTATTGCTCCATTTTCATCCGTCTCCGGGAGCTTTGATATGGTGATTTTAATTTTGTAGCCATACTTCTTGCCGGTTTCAATAAAGTCCTCCCGTATCTGCATCAGCGCCTGCTCAGGAGTCTTGTCATCGAGAGGCTCGCCGTCGCCATCGCCCTGCGTCTCCGGCAGTCCGGCGACCATCAGCATCAGCTTCGCAACGTTGACGAAGTCTGACGGCGTGCATCTCGTATCGAGCGGGACTGGAACTTGAACTATATTTCCGCAGGCGTCACATTTGGCGGTTGTTCTGCCGATAAGTCGGGGCATGATGTTTGCCCGCAAAGCCGTGATATACTGCGAGCAATGGGTGAGCACCTCGTCGCACTGTGTTTTCAGAATGCACGCCCCGCCTTTTCGAGCCTGTAAAATCCTTTGACCCCAATATTGCGCTCGCGCCTCTTTCACGCCCTGCATCATGATGCGGGCATGTCCTGAGTATGGTATTCCATAAGCCAACAAGTGTTTTGAGCATGAATCCATCGGTCCCTGGATATATGATTGCCGGATCGCCTCCCAGTTGTATTTAAAGGGAGTGGGCTTCCGCGGTTTCCCGGTCGGCCCGAAAACGCCATGCTTTTTTTTATCTGAGTCTGGTTCATTCATTCAGAATATCCTAACCTTATTCCCCGCGTGAAAGATAAACAAGAGCTGGTAATATATAGAATAGTCACAAAAAGTGACTTGAACCCCGAACGACTCGTTGAAGGGTATCAATTCGGCGGAATCCCTTGAATTTCCTGCTTCCGGTGCAAATTGTGTCATTTTTAGATAGGTCATTTTTTGTGTCCTATAGGGAGGCTTCCTGGAATCATTCAGGTCACTTTTTGTGACTTAAATGAGTCACTACACGTTACCTATGTTTTTTTATGGAACTCTCGCGTATCCTTGACACGCGGCTCAATTTTAAATTTTTCGCTTTCGTAGTCGCGCCACATGCTGCTTATGGCATAAACTGAGTTATCACCTTTCGAAAAGCCGTTCCCAGAATGAACGATACGGAGAAAGCCATGCGAGATAAGGTCGTCAAGCGAACGGACAAAACTCTGACGCGAAATTCCCATTCGTTTGGCTTCAGCATAAGTAAAAACAATATTTTCGGAGTTAATATAAACCCACTCTTCGTGCTTGCCAACCTGTCTTTTCTCTTTCTTTAATCTGGACCAAAAATATAATAATATCCGCACGCTTAGGTGGTGCAGTTTTTTAAATGCAGGGCTCACGAGAAGTTCACGCCAATTCTCAAGATATAATCCGGTACTTTTTTTCCTTGTCATAAACAAACCCGGCCTAAGGGTGATAGGTGCCCTTAGGCCGGCCTCGCGGCGTTTGAAGACGGCTTTGTGCGAGGGAATCTAAAAACCATTTTGTGGGATACCGTCTTCATTATGCCGTCGCCTATCATCCTATCTAAAATTTTGCGCCTATGGGTGCGCATTAATTAAAACGATAATTTACTACACGAAACGGGGATTGTATTGTCTATAATTTTCTACAGGAATGATAGGTGTGATTGTGGCTAACTTCTCACAAACAGATTAGTTATGGGAAGGGAAAGCCGAATCTAAGAACTTTGGCCGGCATCTGTTTTCTTCCCCGGAGTTTATTTCGGATATAATCGAGAGAATTAGTCCTTGAACTCCGGAGAATTTCAATAATAGGCTGCCACGCCTCACTGGCGCGAATTTTAACGCCCCTTGAATATTTCCCCGCTTTTGGGCGGCAGCCTTGTTTTTCTTGAATGAACTCGCAAATTGATTTAAGGATGTCTCTTTCAAGGAGGTCCGGAATATCTATCCGGCGTTTGATTAAAAATGGCCGCAGGAAGTCTTTGGACTCTTGAATCTTACCATCATTTACGGCCTTGCAACTGGAAAGTGATTTTATTAAATCTTTGAGTTTATTACCCAGAGCCCACTCCCCCCATGGACAGTTCTCAAGGAGTGACGACGCAAGGAATTTTTGACCCTCCCTTTCAAGTCGCTCCATGGCTTTAGCGAATTTCCGCTGATAATCTAACCCTGCCTTTACGCCTCTATAGACATCAATGTAACTTTGCGTCAGCCAGTAAACAATCCAACTGAATAAAATTGCCTTCTGTTTATCCGTAAAAAGGGCAACATTTTCATGCTTCGCTCCGCAGACGCGAGCCGCCAACTTGAAGGCGTTATTATTCTTCGATTGCTGATGAGTAGATAGGGTCTTACAACAATTTTTGTTCCACTTCTGTTGAGAAAAAATTTCTTTAAGACTTTTTTGTGTCTGTCGATATAGGGTGGGCATTTTGCAACCCTCCTGTCGGTTACTTCCTGAAAAATCATGGGGGCGCCGGGCGGGCCAGGGAACACGCTTTTGGGCGCGCAACCCTCAGGCGCCCCACTCCTTTATAATCTATGAAACGCCGTCTTCAGGAGCGTCAATCCAATTCCCTTCTAAAATGCCCAACAAGGCACTTTCTGCTGGCGTGGCGCCGTTTTCTCTGCCTTGCCCGTAATTTGCATCTGACGATTCCGCACCTGCAATACTTCATCCCGCACAACACGCGCCGGACGCACCTTTCCACCCCCGCCCACACCATGCTCCGCTGACTAACAACCAAGGGCGACAAAGGCCCTTGGTCCGAGACCGTCAGCACCACCATCTCCGGCTGATCCCTGACCACATCCGACCCTTACTGACTCTCACTCTCGGCGGGTATTCTCATAAAATACCCGCCGGTTTTTTTCATCTATCCAATTTCACACATTAAGTAATTGACTTATCTTGCTTATTGAACACAATTCTATTTGAAATCTGATTTGAATCTCATTTATAAGATGAAATCCAAAACACATGATTAGAATTTAATGTCCGACTTTCACGGAGGAGGAAATCATGGGTGTTCTGAATACATGCAAACCCCGCAAGGAAGTCCTGAAAAGCGATCTGGAAGACGCCATTTTTGCGGCGGATTTCGGGCATCTGATAGAGGGAAAAGCGCCCCACGTTTATAATGACCCCGCTACATTCTTTCAGAATACCCATCCCGCAAAGGAGCTCTGTAAGATCGTTCAGGCGGTCTTTGGTCGCCTGGCGGAAACCAGGGAGGGAGGCGCCACGCTGCGTCTCAGCACAGGATTCGGCGGCGGAAAAACTCACACCCTGATGGCCCTCTGGCATCTGGCTCGCAATATAGAAAGTCATGCCATGGGCGCCGAACTTCTGCCTGCTGCCGGCCGCCCCAAAAATGTTTCAGTCATCGCCGTGGACGCCGGAAAGGCAGGCGTCCCGGAATTCATCGCCCACGAAAAAATCAAAGTCCATAGCCTCTGGGGGGAAATCTTTTATCAATTAGGCGGGGAAAAGGCACTCAAGGAATTGGGCAGGGCAGACGATCCCGAAGCCTCCCCCAGTGAAAGTCAGATTGAAATGGCTTTCCCCAAAGGCCCTATGCTCATCCTCCTCGATGAACTGGTCATCTATATGGCAAAACTGACCGAACAGGGACAGGGTAATGTCCTCGGCTTTCTAAACTCCTTTTGTTCCGCAGTTCATCGCCGTCCCCAAACGGTCTTTATCGTTACCGATCCCGGCGCTCAGGCCGCTTATGCGGCACAGTCCACCAGTCTTGCCAAAGAGATGGAACGACAACGAGCCGCCGCACGGTCTTTGAATGAAGTATTAGACCGCAGGGTGAGCGATTTCGACCCCATCGGCAGGGAATCCGCCCAAGTGATTACCCGGCGCCTTTTTGAATCCATTGATGCCGTAGCCGCTCAATCCGCCTCCGCTACCTATCATAATCTCTATAAGCGCGTCCTTGAGGAATCGCCCAGTTCCTTGCCTACGCACACAGATTCATCAGATTATTCCGCGGAAATCGTCCGATGTTACCCCTTCCATCCCCGTCTGATGTTGACAGCCACAGACCGCCTCGGTGCCCTGGGCGACTTCCAGAAAAGCCGCGGCGTCTTGCGTCTCTTCGCCCGCATCATACGCGAAATCTGGGAATCGAAAACTGATCTTGAACTCATCACCGCTGGCGATATCAATTGGTCCAGTCAGCGCATCCAGGCCGACCTCCTCGACCGCCTGAATAAACCCGAATTTAAAGCAGCCATCTCCGCCGATATTGAAAAACACGCCATGGAACTCGATGGCGGCAAACGCGGTCTCCATGTGCGCACCGCCTCCGCCATCCTCCTCGAAAGCATTCCCCTTCAATCAAATAGCGGGCTGGAACCGGCGGATGTCACTCTAACCGTTTTGCGTCCGGAGGAAGCCGGACCGGAACCCGCCGAAGCCATGGAACGCCTCATGGGCGTCTGCTGGCATACCTATCCCACACCCAATGGACGCGGATGTCAATTCCGCTTCGAGCCGAATATCCACAAGCAAATTGAAGAACGCATGGCACAGATTTCCATCGAAGACGCGCGCAGTCGCGTCCTTTCAGAAGCCCATGAATACTTCAAAGGAATGTATTTCCACTTGTGCGCTTGGCCCACCAGCGCCAATCAGGTTCCGGACAAGGTCGATCTTCAACTCGCCCTTTGCGAGGATGAAAAAATCGCCTGCTCCGTAATTGCCTATTCTGATGATTCCGAACCCGCATCGCCCATGCCGCGCCTTTATAAGAACGCCATTGTGGCTGTCGCGCCGACCCCTTCCTCGCTCAATGATGCAATACAAAGAGCACGCCGTATGAACGCGGCTGAAAATATCGGGAAAGAACACCGAACCGGCGATGCCGGAAAAATCGTGCGCGAACAGCTAAAACGGGTTCAACCCGAGCTGACCCATCAATTCCAGATTCAGGCGCGCCGTGCTTTCGACCGTGTCGTTCTTCCCGGATGTAGCCCCAAACACCTGGATGAGCGTTTTCAGGTTCCCGATGATCAAATCCTGAGTAGCCCCAAGGGACAGCACTGCCTCATGGAATTCCTCAAAGCCAACGATATGATCTATGAACAAAATCAAGCCCTCGATATTGACCGCTTTCTAAAGGACGTTCTTCCGGGAACCACGCCGCGACCGGACGCCCCCGATGTCTTTTCCGCCAAAGCAGTCCATGAGCGCTTTCTCTCCGCTCCAAACCTACGCCTTATTCCCGACAGCTCCATCGTCCGCCAGACCCTCATGACCGCCCTGCTGTCGGGAAAGATTGTCATCAGGCTATCGGATGGCCGCACTTATGACGCCAAAGGGTGCGTTCAGGGGCAGGAAGGCAGGCGCCGCCGCACGCCCGACACCTTAACCACCATCTCCCTCGATGACGCCACATCTATTGCTCGTTCTGATTCTGATTCCGCCCACGCATGGCTGAAAGAAGACGCCCCGCAACCGGTTGGCAAAGAAGAGATAAAACCCATCATGCCCCCGCCTCCGCCCGCCAGGGTTTACCCACAATCATGGGAGGAAATCCTTTCCTACTCTGAAAACCGTCCCCTTTCGGAATTACACTTGATAGCCAGCACACCGGGCGATGCCCAGACCCTGATCAACCTCGCCCAACCTCTGGGTGCCGACCAGATTACATTGACAGTCACCGTCCGAGGCAGCCTCCGCGAGGGCGGTAGTATGAATTTTGCCGCCCGTGATGTCAAACCCCACCACCCCGCTAAACCCCTCCAGATTGCCCAGACGATTTTCAATTCAATTGGTGAAGACGCCATGTTCGAGGCTGACCTTAAAATGACCTTCGGGCCTTCAGGGCGCACCGGCATGAAAGACCTTCTGCAACAGGCATGGGACAATGCCCCTGACAAATTGATCGTAAAGGCAACTTTCGATAAACCCACAGGAGGAAAGGCATGAATATCCGCAAGGCGCCCTTTGCCCTGCGCATCGTCCGTCGCCATGCCGGCGATGCCGCTATTCTATACCGCAGGACGCTGAATCCAAAACAGGAGGAGCGCCTGATTCGCGTGGGCGCCATCTCGCCCCTTGCCTTCTCCGCCGGCGGGGGACTCCTGCGGGAAGCCGTCCGCGCCGTCGCCGGAAAAAGCGCCCGACTCTCCTACGGACCCTTTCATCCCCTCGACCCGGACTGGGGCGCCCGCGTTGCCTGTTACACCCGCGTGGCTTCAGGCTTACGCAACGCTCAGCGCCTGCACAAGGCGGCGGAACACCTGCGACAAGCGGACGGCGCCGAAGCGGCGTGGTGGTTCGGCTTGATACAGCAGCCAGTTAATGGGCGGCGGGCAGCTCGTGCTCTGCGCATCCTCCTGGAGGCGGTGAAATGAACGGGACAGAACTGCGACGTCTCATGTCCCAACGCGAGGGAAATGTTGAATTCAAAAAATCGCTTCCCTCGCGCAAGGTAATCGCCGAATATGCTGTTGGGATCGGCAACGCAGGCGGAGGCTGGTTGATCATTGGTGTAACCGACCGGCTTCCCCGACAGATTGTGCCGTTTAAAATGCCTTCCATGGATGAACTGGATCAAATCAGGTCAAGCGTGGCAGACTCAGCGCAAATCCATGTTACATTTGAGACCTTGCATACTCAAGATGGTTCTGTCCTGATTATCGGAATTCCGTCCCGCTCTCGGGGACAGGTGCTCCATACCCTCGATGGAAAGTATTTGACGCGTCTCTCCGGTGAATTGCGCGGATTGACGACTGTCGAACTGGATAGCATCCGCGCCGAAGGGGGCGACGAACTGACAGCGCGCCTCGCTCCCGGCTCCGCCGACCGTCTTATCCGCGCCGCAGCATTGGAGGAGTTGCGGGTGCTCATGCGCGAAGCAACCGCTCCCGCCGACCTGCTCCAGCAATCCGATGGTGATCTGCTTCGCTCTCTTAATCTCCTGCACGATGATGGACGTCTGCGGTATGCCGGGCTGCTCCTCGTTGGCCATTCCGAGCCTATTCGCGACCTTCTGCCCCATGCCCAGTGGCAGTTCCGCCGTATGCTCTCCGACACCGATTACGACCAGGCAGATGGCGGTTATGATTGCATTGCAATCGCTCTGAAACGCCTGCGTGAGATGGTTGCTGCCAATAATCCTATAGTCACCATACCAGGATGGCTCATTCATCCGGAGTTTCCCCGCTACCCGGCGCTGGCTTTGCGCGAACTCCTGGTCAACGCCTTGGTTCATCGCGACTATGAGGCGATGGGCACGGTTTATCTCAAACTATATCCGGATCGGTTGGAACTGACCAATCCAGGTGGATTCTTTGGAGGCGTCACTCCGCAAAACATTTTACACCATGCTTCCGTATCGCGTTACCCGGCGCTTATGCAAGCCCTGGCTCGGATGCGGCTTGCCAACCAGGCCAACCTGGGGGTTCCCCGTGTGTTCCATGAACTACTCCAGGAAGGCAAAGAACCCCCCATTTATAACCTCCAAGGAACCCATGTCCGCGTTGTTGTCCTCGGTCAGGACGCCCGCGAACCGTTCCTATGCTTTGTCAAGGAATATCCGGGATTGAATGTAGACCATCTTCTCATTGTCCATTATTTGACGCGCCACCGGGAGATATCCACCCGGACGGTGGCGGACCTGTGTCAACGGTCGCTCCGGGAAGCGCGAGAAGACCTGAGTGAATTGATTCATCGCTGGGAGATTTTAGAGTCTTGCGGTTCCTCTGGCGCTGGACGTTACTACCGGCTTTCTCGCCGGGCATATGACCTTCTCCTTGGGGCATTATCCTACCATGTGGATCGCAGACTGGCTTATGAAAATGCCAGGGCGCGCATCCTTCAGGTTCTTAAATCCCGAGACCTGGCGAATGCAGATATCCGGGAAATCACTCAGCTTGGACCCAATCAGGTGTATAAATTAATGGTGGCTCTGGAAAAGGAAGGGCTGGTGAAAGCGGAGGGGTCAAAACGGGGAAGACGCTGGAGATTACCATGAGGGATTAAAAACACTTGCAGACGAATTCCTTATCCGTATGGTGGATAACTATCCGTCTGGCGGAAATGCAATTGATACAATATGCCTTGATATCCCCTGGCGAAATGCGTTGTATTATATTGATTTTAAAGCGGTTATTAACATGGATTCATAGGTGGGCATGAGAAATCCCGATAAAAATCAGCATAATTATGCTGATTTAGCAAAAGGAATTCTAAGGTGACGGAATGAAAGGAAAAGAGAAACCGAGGGTATTGATTGAGGAATGGCTACCGGCGGCGGCAATAGGTGTCGAGTGCATGAGGGAGCGTTCGACGGGACAACAACCACCTGATAAACGACTTCATGTCTGGTGGGCGCGGCGGCCCTTGTGCGTCAGTCGCGCCGCCGTCCTTGCCTCGCTTCTCCCTGCTGATTTCCCGCATGACGTCTTCGAACGCCTCCTGGGCTTCGGCATACCAGGCAAGGAATTAGTAGCAATACGAAAGATTCTCGATTCGAAACAACCAGGAACGCACATACCAATTGGTTTTACAACAGATAGAGCATTTAAAGCATTTATTTATGAGGATGATTTATATAAGGCTCATAAAGCAGTGAAAAAAATATGGGGTAATGCTGTTACAATTTTGGACCCAATGGCAGGTGGCGGTTCAATACCATTAGAATCATCACGTTTAGGTTTTTCAACAATTGCAAATGAATATAATCCTGTCGCTTGTTCAATTCTTGAAGTTACTCTTAATTATCATTATACATTTGGGACAAAATTATTTCAACAAACACATGAATGGTTTAAGATTTTTGAAAAAAGATTTACAAAACGTATAGAAAGATATTTCCATGAGAGAAAATTAATTATCGTAAGAGATTACATCTTTGCCCGGACGGTGCCGTGTCCGGATACGGGGTTTGAGACGCCGCTGGTACCGGATTGGCATCTGATGAAACCCAAAGGCGGAACCCGCATCGTCGCCGTGCCTATTGCTGATAAAGATAAGGGAACATGGCGCGTCCAGAAGATTCGTGAGGTTGGGAATTACGCCGGACAGCTCCACGAAGCCCCCGCACCCACATACAGCAAAGGCCAGGGAATTTCCCTCTTCACCGGACGCCCCATTACGGGGGATTATATCAAGGCAATGGCGCAGCAGGGCAGAATGAAAAGCGTCCTTTATACCGTGGTGCTGAAGACACCGCAGGGATTACAGTTTCAGCCGCCGGAGGAGGCGGATCGAGCGGCGCTTCGGGCGGCGGAGAAGGAACTGGCGCGCCTCCAGCCCGCATGGAAAAAGGAGAACATCATCCCGACAGAAAAATATCCCGAAATCAGCAGTGATGATCGCCCACGACTATATGGTATGCCCAAATGGGCGGATATGTTTTCCCCGCGGCAGCTGTTGTGCATGGGGGTTCTGGTGGAGGAATTGCGCCGCCTCCGTCCGGAGATTATTAAGGCAGAAGGCAAAGACCTCGGCGAAGCCATTGTCCATATTTTGGCTATAGTAGTTGATAAATTCGCCAACTTCAACTGTATCTCAAGCAGATGGACTATGAGGGGCACAGTTGCTGGCAAGTGGGATCGCCATGATTATTCTTTCAAAGCCACTTTTGCCGAGATGGCGCCGTGCAATGCGGGGGCGGGGCTGGCATGGGCGCTGGATAACGTCCTGGACGCTTACAAGGATATCTGCAAACTCCCGCGTCATCAGAATGCCCGACCGGCGGAAATCACAATGGGTTCCGCCACCCGTCTGCCCCATATTGCCGATAAAAGCATAACCGCCGTTGTCGTGGACCCCCCTTATGCCGATAATGTCCAATATTCGGAGCTGGCGGATTTCTTTTACGTCTGGCTGAAGCGGACGCAGGGGCATCGGAGGCCCGAATGGTTCTCGACCTATCTCTGCGAGCGGGATCAGGAGGCGGTGGTGAACACCTCGCGGCATAGGGAGACGGGAGAACAGACCCGGCACGCCAAACAGCGCGCCCATGAGTTTTATCAGAATCTCATGCAGGACGTCTTTCGGGAATGCCGCCGCGTCCTGCGGGATGACGGAGTTCTGACGGTGATGTTCACACACAAGAAGCAGGAGGCGTGGGTGGCGCTCTTTGCCTCGCTCATCAAGGCGGGATTCATGAGCACTGCCACATGGCCCGTCAAGACGGAGAGCGAGCATAGCCTCCACATCGCCCGGAAGAACTCGGCGGAAAGCACGGTAATTCTTGTGGCGCGTAAGCGCGACCCGGAAGCGGGCGTGGGATGGTTTGACAATAAAATGCGGGAGGAAATCCGTGAGGCGGCGCGGCGTTCGGCTCAGCGGCTGAAGGAAGAAGGATTGAATGCGGTGGACCAGCTGGTGGGTTCCTTTGGTCCCGCGATGAAGGTTTTCAGCCGATATGACAAGGTTCGAACGGATGTGGGGGAGCCGGTCGGCGTGGGGCGGGCGATAGACGAGGCGGCTGATGCCGTAAGCCGGTGGCGCATTGAGCAGCTGGCGGCGCGTGGTCTGGAGGGCGTGGAGCCGGAGGGGCAGTTTTATCTCTTGTGCTGGGATGTTCTGGGCGCGGCGGAGTTTCGGTTTAATGAAGCCAAACTCCTCGGCCATGCGGTGGGGATGGATGTGGAGCAACTGATATCGGCCGGGCTGGTGAGCAAAAAGGGTGAAAATATACAAATCCTTTCGGCGCGGGAGCGGCGTCGGGAACGCCCTCTGGAGCCGGAAGAGATAGATGAAACCCTTTTTGGTCCGATTATCAAACAAAAGAAGCAAAAGAAAAAAGATGCGTTGAAGGTGCATCCGAACGATCCCCGTTTTCGAACGGCGCTGGATGGGTGTCATGCCCTGGCGCTGAGATATATTGAGGCGGGCGGGGGCTCGGGTGGTGTAGGTTCGGCGAAATCACTGGTGCGTCAGCAGGCATGGGGCAAGGAGTCGCCAGTGGCGCGTTTGATGGTGGCTTTGGTGCAGGCGGCGCCGGAGGCGTTCAGATTCGAAAAGAAGGGGAAAAAAGCCGCCGAGACACCCTTTCCGGAATTCCGGGCGTGGCATGAAATGCTTTCGGAGGTATTCGGTCTGGCGGCGCCGGTGTGGAAGGCAAAGGAGCCACCGAATCAGGATTTGGTGGAACAGGTTCGGGAAATGGAATCAGAACTCGAGGACGAAGAAGAAGAAGAGGATTCCGAGGAGGAAGAGACATGAGCCGCCCTCCCAAAGTCAAATCCCAGGGGCAGACATCAGGCATTGGTTTGAAAGAACGCACATGGAAACGTTTTCTAACCGGTCCCGA
>Ga0315291_10010370_pt1 | contig 11393 bp, 13 predicted proteins | sample YL17G12_20_MG_FD_203070 | JGI IMG/M metagenome (GOLD analysis project Ga0315291, IMG submission 203070) | Sediment microbial communities from Yellowstone Lake, YNP, Wyoming, USA - YL17G12_20 | ecosystem: Environmental > Aquatic > Freshwater > Lake > Sediment | place: USA: Wyoming | collected...
TCAACGCATTGACTGCCATTTCACTCAGCTCGTTCCTGAAGCAGGAGTATGTCAGTATTCTCAACGCCGTCTTGTCAGCTGGGACTGGAGTTCTCGGGTCAATTCAACTGTACATGAAGCTCAATGAGAAAATGACGAACGCGCTCCGGGCGTCGATTCTCATGAAGCGTTTAGCGCTAAAAATTTCAAAGGAACTTAGTATCGATAGGGAGCTGCGTTCCACAGAGGGACAGGCGTTCCTTCAGGAGTCTTTTGCTGAATTCAACACTGCGCTCGAACAGGGCAATCCGATTGAAAAGAAGCTCCGGAATCACCTGTCGCTCATCGACCCGGGGAAGTTGATGGATAAGAAAATGTCCCTTATGAGTCTGGCGAATGCCGCTGTTGATTTTGTAGGTACACCACGAAGGTCAACGCTCTGGAACGAGGCGACCGAGGCTGATACAATTACTCCGACTTCGGAGGAGGTGTGACCGGGCTGGGACCGTGCGCCTGTTCAGTCGCACGCTTGTCACGGTAGCGCTTGTACAGGAAAAACACCACGAGCAGGAACACGAGTACGGCGGCGAGGTTGAACGGAGAAAAGAGAGACTTGGCGCCCGCCTCCTTGAGAGCGGTTTCGATGCGGACTTGACGAGGCACATCGACGACGGGAGGGACGGGTGGAAGGTCCATCTCTTACCAAAAAAAGATGTTTTTTCCACGACAAAGCAGCGCGCTGATGAAAACATCAACGCAAAATGGTTTCGATCGACGAACTTTTTTCAATTGCAGAGACGTGCAAATCTACCGGTGACCAACCCCGTGAAAACTTCATATGGACAGAGTATCGGTGTCGGTTCTGTCCAGATGACGGGACGATGGTGGAACACAACGGACAGTTGTACACGATGGGTTCACGTGTTTCGAATGATGATGGATTGCCGACGTGCGTCTCGTGTGGACATTCTGACATGGCGTTCATTTCAGACGAACCGGAATGGAACGGCGGGGCGAACGACGAAGGCAGTGACCCGTCGCGTGTCGGTGCTCCTGTGAATACGACGCTGTTCAGTGCATCGTGGGGGTCTGGGACGATCATGTCTGTACACTCATCTGGGACATATGCAAACAAGCGACTGGCTCGAATCAACTTTCACACATCGATGAACCACAAAGACCGAGCACTTCACCACGCGTATGAGGGGCTGGATCACGTCGGTCGCGTGGCTCTCGGGCTTCCAGAATCTGTGATGCTCCAGGCGAAGATTATGTACCGGAAATTTAGTGAGAATGTCCTTACCCGTGGGGCGATCCGAGTCGGTATCAAGGCGAACTGTATCATGCGAGCGTGTCAGGATGCCCACGTCGCTCGTACGACACACGAAATTGCAACCGCTTTCAAGATTCCACCTCGAGACATTTCACGGACGGCGGACATTTTTCGAGAGACGATTCCGACGATTGAGACGACGACGACAAAGTCGTCGGATCTCGTGTCCAGGATATTCATCCAGGTGACGGTCCCAGACGACATGCGTGGGCGTATTCGGCAACGAACGATTCGTATGTGTCAACAGGTGGAGTGTCACCCATCCCTGATGGGCAAGACACCCAAGGGGGTGACTGCTGCTGTGCTGTACATCGTGCTCGCAGAATATGGTCAGACTAGGGAATCTATCGCTGGAATGTGTGACGTATCGCTGCCGACGCTGGTCAAGCTGGAGAACCTTGTGAAAAAGATCGTCGCGTAGAAAATCAGGTGTCACGTGTGACACCGCCGCGCAGCGGCAAACGGACAAGAGGCTCTGTTGTGCAGCGGACAAGTCCTTCGGACTTGTCCTAAAAAGGACGATCGCCGCGAAGCTGTCCAGTAGAAACTCGAGTGGCAACTTACCGCCTACGGCGGCAAGGCGAAAAATAATATAGAGTACTTGTAATGGTAAACCGTACTCCAGTCCTGATCTTCGCCTTTGTCCTGATTGCTCTGTACCTTCTGCTGACGTCATCGTACGCCGGCTACATGCCCAACTTTCCACAGGAGACGCGAAACCGCCACCTGTACTACGGTCCAGGGTTCGTCCTCGAGTCTGACAGCGTCGCCGATCGCGCCGTCGAAAAGGAATTCTAAGCTCTTTATATGGCTGACCGCCATCAGCGTGGGGTGGAGGCAGCCATCGATCGTCTCGACCAGGTGAGTGAAGAGCTCAATTGTCACCGGGACGAGCACGGGGGTATTATCGTGCGTGAAATCAAAAAAGTTGAAAGAAAAAAAACCAAAATTGTGAAACGAATCACTCCTCAGCAACGGGAGTAAGATCTGATACGTTTGCGACACGACCCGTCGCTGGAATGACAGCCTCGCCGTTCAGCACGGCGCGCGTGTACTTCATAGCGACACCAAAATGAATCTCGACCCACATGAGGGCATCACGTGTGTCGAGCTTAACTCCCAACGGATTGGAGTTAATCTCGGCAACCAGCGCCTGGTGACGCTTTGGATCACCAAGGGTATCAGCGATATCAGTCATCTTCTTGAGCCATACGACGTGGCTCTTCTGCTTGGGATCAAACGCCTTGATAAAGATGCTCGTAGACATTTAGTTTTTGGCGATGTTTTTCTCTAGATGACCATGCCCGTTGAAATTTACTCATCATCCCCGTAGTCATCCTCGACGTCGTCATCAACATCCTCTTCGAATTCCTCTTCGTCGACGTCATCGTCGTCCTCATCGTCGTCCTCTTCATCGTCGTCGTCCTCTTCACTCGGAATGTAGTCTTCGTCTGACTCGTCACCGGTGCGTATCCATCCACCCTCTCCGATTGAGACGAAACCAATCTCCCCCTCGTCGCTTGTATCGAGGTAATGCGTGATGCTATCGTCATCTACTTGGTACGTCTCATCTTCGTACTTGTAGATGGTACACCCGTGCTTATCCTTGGTTTCCGTCGGACTCAAGAACTGAATAGTAAAAATAGGACCGTCTGTTTCGATGATTCGTGCGACGAGTGAAACATTCTTGTCAGAACCGACGTCGGTCCAGACACGTACGAGGCTCATTACTGGAGAAACTGTGTAGATTTTTTTTATCAGTAAAACGCAGAGTCCCTCCACAGGTACCCAATAAGGTCCCCGTTCCTCTGGATGAGTTGACCGTTCAGTAAAACGCCGACGTAGTCCGTCTGGAGAACCTCCTCCTCGACGAGATGATTCAATACGGGTCGCATGACACTGTGTGCGATGGGTTCCAGACCAAATTCATAGAAGATCTTCACCAACTTGGGTTTGTCGTAATGGCGACACATGGGACACCGACGATCGTTCGTGTACCACGTGCCGATACATTGACCATGGAAAACATGCCCACATGGGAGGGTATGTGAATTGAACCCATTCTTTTCCAGACAAATCGAACATTCTGGGGCGTGGACGTGACACGTCTTCAGATTCCCTACACAGTGAAGACGACATTGACGGGACGCTGCTGTGGTGGTGAAACACCTGTTGCTCATTACATTTCATATGAATCATCACTTTATGGGTGGTAAATTTCGTCTCTTTACTTCTTCGTGGTAATCCTTGATCAAATCCCAATGCTCTTGCATGGTTTTCGGTCCAGGTGTAGCATCTTTCATGATTTCCTCTTTTGTGATTTTACCCTCGGCGAGAAGCTTAATCTTCACGTCTGTATCAATACGTTGATGTATCATACATATATCTCTACCGCCGAACGGGGGGTACTTACAGCCTTTTACGATACAGTCCATGTATAGATAAACTCCATATTTTTTAAACCCGTGTCACCGAAAATTCAAAGTCACTCGGATGGATCAATGTCATGATCATATCAATATCTAATTTTTATACTTGACTTTGGACCTGAATCCCCTGAACAAAAATCCAAAACTCCAGGGCGACGAAAATTCAAAGTCACTCGGATGGATCAATGTCATGATCATATCAATATCTAATTTTTATACTTGACTTTGGACCTGAATCCCCTGAACAAAAATCCAAATTTTTTTCTCTATTAATAGTAGATGGACCGTAAATGTCCAAAGTGTGAAAAAGATTTTTCATCTGATCCTTTTTGGACGACGTCATTGAAAAGACATCTGAATAGAAAAAATCCATGTGACCAAACAGGTCCTTACGTACGTGAATCCATGAAACCAATTGGGTATAAATTCACGCACAGTTTCAACTCGATGGAGTTTGGTGACATGAAACCTCCCTTCAATTATTCTAGGCGTAGCACGATCGCCCCGAGAATTCTAAAGCAAATTTTTAACCTTGAACAAAACAAGTGTATATCATGGATTAATATAAAGAACGATGATATCGTCATTCGTCAAAACAACGAACTGAAACACGTGAATCTCGATGAACTCGTCGGTCTTTGTATGCTATTTTTACATTATCAGGTTTACCCTACTCTTTTGGACACGTGGACAAAGTACGAAGAGTTTAAAGACTGGATGTTTCAAACGACACTGATTGAACTTGATAACAATACGTGGCAAAGTAAAGACATTTCAAAGACTTGTGAATACCGCAACTCCATCCGTCTATTTCTCATAGACTATTTCGGGCGCTTGAAAGGAAAACGTCGAGCACACCGCCTTCTTTTAGCAGAATCGCCATCGGTAACCACATAGGCAACTGCAGCCGTAAATAAAAAGATTGGTGTATAGTAGTGCATATGCTAGGTACGGTTTATGTAATAGAAAACTTAGAAAATGGAAAAGGATATATAGGTCAAACAACACGAACTATTGAACAACGTTTTAATGAACATTGTAAGAGTTTTTCCGGTTGTCATGCTCTAAGAAACGCTATTCAAAAATACGGACAGGAATGTTTTTCTATTGAACTTATATGGGAAGGTGAATGTTCACAGGAAGAATTAGATGCACTTGAAATTCATTATATAAGTCAGTTTAATACAATTTGCCCGCATGGATATAACCTAACATATGGTGGTATGGGTGGTAAATTTTCAGATGAAAAACGTAAAAACTTATCAGAAGCGTGTATCAAAAAATATCAAGAGCGACCTGAACTTCGTATCGTGGACAAAAATAAATACACAGATGAAATGCGTAAAAAAATGTCGGAATCCTGTATTAAGAAATACCAAGAACGACCTGAACTCAAAGACATAGGAAAACAAAATAAAGGTTCGAAGAGAACACACGAACAAATTGAAAAAATGAAAGAAGCATGGGAAATTCGTAAAAATCAGCCTCAATTTAAAGAAAATATGAGCAAGTCAATGGAGAAATATTTCAAGCGCGTCTATTGTTTTGATAAGCAAGGTGAATTAATAAAAGCGTTTGATTCTCTTTCAGAAATTTCTAAGGAACCTGGTTTTTCAAAAGGCGGGATTTCGAGCGCTATTAGAACAAGAAGTTTCTATAAAAACATGTTTCATGTGAGTTATCAAGAGAACTTCCACCTGTGACCACAAACACAGTTGCAAAAATTTGTCATCGGTTCGTCTGCACTTCTACATTGCATCTGGTAGTAGGTCGTTTTCTTGGACTTGCACTTGGGACACGTCAGGATACCTTCATACTCGTCATTCATCTTCGCCAGAGCCATCTCCTTCGCCGTCTCCTTTTCACGTAGCCTCTTCTCCGTCGTACCGTATGGTCCCTCCGGCCACATCTGTCCTGGTGTCAACGCTTCGAGCTCCTTGGGCTTCACCTTTTTGAGCATGTCTGGGTTGTTCTTGAGGTTGTGGATGACGCTGAGCAGACGCTGCTTATACCTCCAACGGAAAAGTCGGTTTTCCCATGACGGCTCTTCCACTTCGCGCTTGTTCTTGACCGTCGATATGTTATTTGCCGTGTGTGTCACCGCCCAGTTGTACACTGCAAGTTCTGCATTCCGAGGCTTGATGCTTTTTCCGGGGTACAACTCCTGAAACTTTTCGCGGGCGTAATCACGAAGGGGGTGATCCGTTGACATTTTGGATACATGTGATTACGAGTATCAATCCTTGGCTCGGACGCAACACGATTTTTCTTTACCTATCGTATGGAACCGTGGTACAACGTGTTTTCGTACTGGGGGTTTATTTTGTGGCTCCTCAGTCCGTGGCTCCCGTTTTCAGTGTTGTTGATTCTCATCTTGAATCTGGTCGGAACATTCCTGTTTTTATCAGTTGCACGAACGAGTCTCAGCGTAGCCACGTTCCTCGTGATCATCCACGCAGTACCTGTATGGTTTGCGCGTAAACAGCCCATTCAGTTGATACCGACTCTGGCTGTGTTTTCGACCTACATCGCGTTTCTCGCGGCTCAGGGAATTGGATTTACGAGCGTCTATGGAAACCTTCTTCGTGAACCACCGGTAACCATTCATGAATACCTAAAGTTGAGAGGCATTTACAAAACAAGAAATGAACCACCGTCGTTCGCATAGCGATCCTGAGGTTAAGACGCCCGAGCCCGAGGACGTATTGTCGCACAATGTCCAGGACGACGACGAGTCTGTATGTTCATCCACTTCGACGGTTCGTACTGTCGATATATACACCTGGTTTCGTCTCCCAGATGTGAACTTTTCCGTAAAACTTCCGGGGTGGTTCGTCTTCCTCATCACACTTCTGCTGTTCCGAGGGCCGCCGCCTTCGTGCGTCGCGTGATGCCCAGAGACGTTTCCAACGTGCTCTTTGCCCTTGCTAATGGTTTGGGACGCTTGAGTACGATGATGTCGCTCGAACTTTCATCCCCTTGTTTCCGCGACGGGACGGCGTTCGATGCGATGATCGTAGGCATCTTGTGTGTCTCGTAAGGCATAAACACCTGAACGTTCGAAACCCCCGAACGAAACTCTTCTATTGTGAGTGATCCACCAAACACCTTCAGTGTCGTCCGTTTCGGTGCCACTCTCGTAGGTACGTACTTTTTCATTGCATGCTGTCTCATCAACGCAAGCAATTGCTGACGCTCTCCCGCATGAGGACCACGGTCTTCCATGAGGTATGCCTTTGAACATTCCCAGGAACAAAAATGACCCGTCGTATAAAAATGGCGCCTTCTGTCGTCATATTTATACGGCGCATGAATAACATTACCCTCGAAAGGATGGCAACAATACCAACACCAAATTTGTTCACTCATTGAACTTAAAAGTCTCTACGTCTTTATTAAAAGGATGTCTATGATCCTGAGTATAGACGTTGGTATAAAGAACCTTGCCATGTGTCTCATCAATTCGAGGACTCGTGTTATTAACCAATGGGACGTTTCGGGTGTTCCGCCGCAGCACGCCGACGGTCTTTTTAGGGCTCTCAAGACCCACCTTCGTGGAAAACAATGGACCATGGAGGCATGCACGGTCCTTATCGAAAAGCAACCAGACAGAAACAAAACGATGAAGGGTGTCGAGCATTTCTTGCACGCGTACTTCCTCTGTCACGACAAGGATGTCATCATTTATGACGCACGCCACAAGGTGCCTGACGTTGCCGGTCCTGGACGCGCACGGTACCTCGAACGCAAAAAAGCATCCATCGAGCGGTGTCGCGCCTTTATTCAGGAGACGCAACCACATTGGGTCCCAATCTTCGACAAGCACAAGAAGAAGGATGACCTGGCAGACACGTGCATGCAGGCTCTTTCGTTCATCGACCGGGTGGTTGAAGAACCAGCTGCAGAAGTCAAGGCGCGACCACGGAAACCGACGGAGAACCAGGCGCGCACCAAGTACTCCAAGGCGAACCTGGCGTGGCTCTACGTCCAGAAGAAACACACGACAGACAAACGATTCGAAAAGGACCTCAAACGGTACTATCATTCATTGAGCGAACTTTTGACCGAGTTTAATTTATCACTTGAGTAGTAGATGGCGGGGTGTCCGATTGGTGCGAATTTAAAAGATCCGACAAATTGTCCTTTAATAGGAGATAAAGAAGATGACATACTCCCAAATTTCCAACGCGGTGATGCTAGTACACCTGTTTTGATTGATCGTAGTCTTTTTTCTCAAAATCTACAATCAAACCTAGAACAATGCGACGGAACAACGTCGTGCAAGTATGTAGGGTTTGATTTTCAAGCAGACACTGGGGCAAGAATAAATAACATGAAGTACAATATTGATATATCACAAGTTGGTGGGAGTAAGGGTGTGTTTACGAAGGAACTGCAGACCGTGCCGACGATGATGATAGCACCGCCGGGGTACACGTACAGTTTTGAATCTATAATCGGCGTTCCATTAGGATCTACGTGTACCGATGGCGGTACTATCAACACTGAAAAAGGTTACTGTCAACTGCCAGCGACTCACAGTTACGACGGAGCTCTGGTTTATTGTTCATTTTATTGTGATAAACCCGGATACGTACCGGATGGATTTACAGACCGTGCTCTTTTCCCGTGCTGGTCAACACGGTATTGTAAAAAAGATCTGACCGTACCGTGGCAGTCGACAACGACAGGTGATATTTTGAGTTGTAAAATAGAATGCGACGGGTTTTCGAACTGCAAAGGTTTCAATTATGATGCAGTATTGAAACAATGTACTATATATTCAAGTATTAATCTAAGTGGTTCTTATTCTTACAACGCGAGTACAATTTCATTCACACGTCAGAATTTTCCAACAGTGGATGGTGAAAAATTGATTCCAGATGCAAAGGATTCCGCTACATATCTGGGAAACACTGGAGATGATTGTGGTAAAATGACTGAGTGTAATAGCAATCTAGCACACGTTTTTGATACACCTGGTGTTGTTTCATTTTCTACGACGGATATCGAGACGTGTGGTTTCTGCCCCATAAAAACAGTAAACAAGGTTTCATCCGATTACTATGTTCGAGATGAGGTTGGAAGAACGACAAAGTATACACAAAAAGATGCTGCCCTCGCTGCATTAAAATATTCGAACGTTCCAAACCCGAATACGACAACAACAAATTTGAATGCATAATACAAGATAACACCGTATACAGGGACAAATTCACGATATATATTCATCACGAGCTCTAGGAATATCATATTCGTACACGCTGAAAACGCCGTTGTGTATATCGGTCTCTTTTTAGGAAGTGTAAACATTAACTCAGTTGAATTTTCATACATACTCGACGACGGGAGTGTCATGCCCACGCTTTCTACGCTTTCACAGTTTGGGGTAGATAACATGATTCAAAAGATGGAAGGAAACGGTACGACAACCACCGTTACGACTGTCATGCCTCATAAATTGAGCAGTACAAGTAGTGTATTTTTCTACGGTGCTCTTCCAGCCTCTTTTTTAATTCCAACAATCGTCAATGGAAATATCACAGATATACAAAACCCTGAGAGCACGGTCGCCAATCCCAAAGAGAATGTAAGTTTTTCATTTTCGAGCACTTATCTAGGTACGACAACCGCGAATGGAATGTTTTTCTCAAAAACCAAGGATCGTGGTATACCTACATGGGACATGATACCTGTTGATTACGTCACGAATGGGTTTCAGTTTAGAACAACCGGTTCCAGATACCTTACAAAGAACGCGTTTACAACATACACTTCAACTACGATTCCTTCGTTTTTTGGAAGCAGGGCTGGAAGACCTGACAAGTATAGCAAGGAATTCGCGGAAACTGTTTTTATCCTTGAACGAGTTCAGACTGGATCTTCATATACGAGATATGAATGCCCTGCTGTCGATACAAGTAGTGAGTGTGATGCAGGTACACATAAAGGACATGTCTTTCAAACTAAAGACAAATGTTACGTACGACCGAATCTCAACCCGATCACATTGGGCACCGTTAATTGTATCGCTATTTGTTCGGCGAGTTGCCCGAGTGGTTTTACTTCCAGTTTAGGAAATATAGGATGTAAAAATGCTATTTCTAAAAGTGATTACTGTATCAAAAGTCCACCCCCTACTTCTTTCACAGTCGACACCCAATACGATATGATATTTGACATGTTTACGAGTTCTGGGATTTACGACTACCCAGAGAATATGATTTTTCAGTCTTTGACGGGAACGAAATATCTACTCGAGAATAAGCGACTTCGGAAAATAAAGAATGACATAATGTATTATTATCTCATCAAAAACAGTGCAGTAGGCGTTGACAATTGGAACATACTCATCGTGCCTTCCCAGGAAATGATTGATGACATGCCAAAGGGTCTGGATTACACAGTTACACAAGATACAGGAACTGATACAACGAATAGTTTCTACAACGTCAATATCAACACAAACAATGTGAACAGCAGGAGTAGTGTAAATTATGAGAATTTGACACAGATAGAATGGCTGACTCAGATTCTCGGGTGTGCGGATAATTCATATTCAGCTGAAGGAATAAAACCATGTACAGTGTGTGCAGCAGGGTCAATTTCAACCGAAGACAGAAAAGCATGTGTATGCACAGATACTCAAACCACGTGGAATCCAGCTACAAACTTTTGTGATTTGAATAGTTGCACCGGCAATAAATACAACCTCGTCAACGGAAAAGAACCGTGTACAGAATGTGTATCCGGGTCGACTGTGAGTACGGACCATAAGAGCTGCGTGTGTCCTGCCGTGCCCTACGGAACACACACATGGCAGTCGGGTACAAACACGTGCTTATTAGTGTGCAATCCAGGGTTTACCAAGTACGGAGGCGTATGCCTAGACAACATGCCGATAGCCTACGTCCAGAATGCACTCAAACTCGAAACAGAGCGTATTCAATTCTCAGTGAAGCCAACAGCTGGGGCACCACCGCCAACGTCTACGAACGCGAATATACAGAGTGCACTGAATCTCGAAAGAGAGCGCGTCATGAGTAGTCTTAGAACAGGTTCGACGGTTGCTGCCGCCATCACACCAGTGGTTCAGTCCCAACTCGATGTTATTGTATCGGGTGCATCGAAATTCAGTGTCCCGTGTAATTCGAGCGCTGGATATTATTCAGCCACTGGCATTGAGCCGTGCTTACCATGCACCGTGTGTGCAGCCGCACCAGCTAATGCAAAGCTTACAGAAAGTGGTTGTTCAGGAACTTCAGGAACTTCAAACAGAACGTGTCTTTACGAGTGTAATCAAGGATTCACAACAATCGGTGCAGGAAGTACGATATCATGTACATGCCTTAATGGTTCTATCAGTGGGGGTGTGTGTTACACAACCGCATGTGTGACTGGATCAACATACAGTCAAAGCGGTTACGCACCTTGTACAGAGTGCAAACAACCATCAACGTGTAGTCCAAATGCACTCACCGGGGGATCGGTTACAATAAGCGGTTGTACACCTACAGGAACAACCCCCGGAACGTGTACGTATACATGTAACGAAGGATTCACAACAAACAGTTCAGGAAATGCGACATCATGTACTTGCCCTAGTGGAAAATACATCAACGGCTCGAACCAATGTGTCCCGTGCAAACCAC
>Ga0315291_10010371_pt1 | contig 11392 bp, 6 predicted proteins | sample YL17G12_20_MG_FD_203070 | JGI IMG/M metagenome (GOLD analysis project Ga0315291, IMG submission 203070) | Sediment microbial communities from Yellowstone Lake, YNP, Wyoming, USA - YL17G12_20 | ecosystem: Environmental > Aquatic > Freshwater > Lake > Sediment | place: USA: Wyoming | collected...
AAAATGCTTCGCCTACTTTTTTATCATAAAAATAGGTTTTTGTCAAAGCTTTGAAAAGAGGTCGTTCAGCAACAGGGGACTCCGTAGGGGACAGTCCGCGAACGGCCCATGCTCCCCCTTTTCTAAACTTGTCCCCGACTCGTTCAGGGAGAGGGATACAGGGGGATTACAGAGTTACCTCTTTGTTTAGAATTTAGCAATTAGGATTTAGAGCTTCTCCCTTGGGAGTATCCCCGCAAGGTTTTAGTGTCATTGCTTCCTCGTCCTTCTCGAAAGAAGGACGAGGAAGCAATCCCCTCGTGCCTGCAAGTACAAATAGATACGGTGAGATTGCCACGTCCTTCCTAAAGAAGGACTCGCAATGACACTAGAAGAAGGAGGGGGATTCAGGAGGTTGATTATTAAAGAGGTGCAGTCCGCCTATGGCGGATCCTGCCAGGGGTCTGGGGGTGTCCCCCAGTTTCCCAATTCCCTCAAGAATGGGGGATAAAGGGGGTTGATAAGGCGTTTGTAAACGCTCTCTAAAAACTCATTTTTGAAGCTTTATCGAACTGTGTTATACTACAAAAGCAAAAGCAGTTTTGGCTGGGTTTGCTACGAAAAACCCATTGCAGGGCAGGCGCTATGAACGAGAACGAGGTAAAGAAAAGGATCGATGAGATCAGGAAGCTGATAAACTATCACAACCATCGCTATTATGTGCTCGACAGCCCAGAGATAAGCGACGCCGAATATGACGAGCTCATGAGAGAGCTCCAGCGCCTCGAGGAGGAGTTCCCTCAATTCCTCACGCCCGACTCGCCAACACAGCGGGTCGGGGCAGCTCCTGTAGAAGCCTTCGGTGTTGTGGCGCACCAAATACCCATGCTCAGTTTGGGCAAGGCATTTTCTCACGAAGAGCTCCTCGCCTGGCACAAGCGAGTCTCAGGCCTGCTGGGTGAGCAAGAGTTCGACCTTGTCGCCGAGCATAAGATGGACGGACTTGCTGTGGCATTGATTTACCAGGAGGGAAGGTTTGTCACAGGGGCCACCCGCGGCGATGGATTCCGGGGCGAGGACATTACCCAGAACCTGAAGACGATTAGAAGCATACCTTTGAGCCTACCCAGGGGTGCGCCAAGCAGGTTCGAGGTCAGAGGGGAAGTCTACCTCTCAAAAAAAGGCTTCAAGAAGCTGAACGAGGACAGGGCTAAAGCGGAGCAACCGTTGTTTGCCAACCCCAGAAATGCCGCTGCTGGCTCGGTACGTCAGCTAGACCCCCGTATTACCGCCCCGAGGCCTCTGGATATCTATATTTACGGTCTGGGCCTGATTGAGGGCGGGAAAATATCTCCTACTCACTGGGAGACGCTGGAGTATTTGAAGTCATTAGGCTTTAAGCTGAATCCCCAAAATGAGCTTCTAAACAATCTCAAGCAGGCGGAAAGCTACTATCGGCATTGGGTCGAAGAAAGAGAGCTCCTTCCTTACGAAGCCGACGGGATTGTGTTTAAGGTAAATCGTTACGATCTTCAGGAGCGATTGGGAAACGTGGGTGGCGAGCCCCGCTGGGCTGTCGCCTACAAATTCCCTGCCACCCAAGTAACCACCCACCTTCTCGACATCGGTGTTAGCGTAGGACGCACCGGCACACTAAACCCCTATGCTATCCTGGAGCCAGTCAACGTAGGCGGAGTGATTGTAAAGCGCGCTGCCTTGCACAACGAGGACGACATCAGGCGCAAAGACATCCGCATTGGAGATATGGTGATTGTGCAAAGAGCAGGCGAGGTCATACCTGAAGTAGTGTCGCCGGTGGTCAGCCTGCGCACCGGTAAAGAGAAAGTATTCGTCATGCCGTCCAAATGCCCCGTTTGCGGCGCTGAGGCCATAAAACCGGAAGGCGAGGCCATGTCCCGCTGCACCAACGTGTCCTGCCCTGCCCAAGTCTACGAGCTGGTCAAGCATTTCGTCTCCCGCGGGGCTATGGATATAGAAGGGATCGGAGAGAAGCTGGCAGGTGCCTTACTCGAAGCAGGCCTGATAAAAGATGTCGCTGATATCTACGCCCTGGAGGATAAAAGGGAAGCGTTGGTCAAGCTAGAACGTATGGGAGAGAAAAGAGTTGACAAAATACTCGAGGCTATCAACAAAAGCAAGAGCAGGCCCCTTTCCCGGGTTATTTTCGCTCTGGGAATTCGCCACGTAGGGTCAGAGACCGCTGAAATCCTGGCTAAACATTTCGGCAGCATGGGTGAGCTTTCCAAGGCCACCGCAGAGGAATTAATAACGAAACCGACCATAGGCCCCAAGATAGCTGAGAGCATCGCCGCCTTCTTCAGACAAGAGTCCAATCGAGATGTTATAACAAGACTGGAAGACAAACGCGTGACAATGAAGGCGGAGGAGGCAGCCAGGCCCCGGAAATTGCCCCTGGCCGGCAAAGAGTTTCTGGTCACAGGCAAGCTCGATTCCCTCACCAGGACCGAGGCCGAGGCCAGGATAAGAGAGCTTGGCGGCCTGGTGGGCAACTCCGTGAGCAAGAAGACCGATTTCCTGGTAGTGGGTGCCGACTCTGGCTCCAAGCGCGACCGTGCCCTTGAACTGGGCACTACCATACTTAATGAAAAGCAATTCCTGGATATGCTGGGGAAAAAGGACTAGGGAGTGCAGAGGGACAAAGTCCCTTTGTTTGACAGTCCGCCTATGGCGGATGGGGGTGTCCCAGCAAGATTTTAGTGTCATTGCGAGCCCTTCTTTAGGAAGGACGTGGCAATCTCACCGTATCTATTTGTACTTGCAAGCACGAGGGGATTGCGGAGCCTGCTCCGAGCGCAAGAGAGGAGTCGTCCTTCCTTCGAGGCGGACTCCTCGCAATGACATTGAAGTCCCCCAAGATTGGGGGACAAAGGGGGCTGAACAGTTTTATGAAACTGATTGTAGGATTAGGTAATCCAGGCCGAGATTATGTCAACAACAGGCACAATGTGGGTTTTAAATGCGTTGACCTGTTTGCCCGCGAGCAGGGCATCTCGCTGACACAGCGCGGAGCGCGAAGTAAATTGGGTACTGGAGAAGTAGCGGATACCAAGATTGTACTGGCTAAACCCCAGACCTTCATGAATCTGAGTGGTGAAGCGGTGGCAGCGCTGGTGCGACGGCACAACATTTCCCCTGAAGATGTCCTCGTTATTCACGACGACCTCGACCTTCCCCTAGGCAAGATTCGCATTCGCGAAAAAGGAAGCTCCGGGGGGCACAACGGCCTGAAATCCATCATCGCTCGTCTGGGCACCCAGGACTTTCCCCGGATTCGGGTAGGTATCGCCCCTTCCGAAGGCAGCGATAGTGCCTCTGCGCCTGAAGTCGATGCCATCGAACATGTCCTTAGCGACTTCACTGAAGCAGAAAAAACCGTGATGCGAGAGGTCTACCCCAGGGTCGCTACTGCTATCGAATGCGTGCTTAGCGAAGGCATCGCGGCAGCGATGAACAAATACAACTGAGGGCCTGATTTAGGTATGAGCCATTTCAAGAAGTGAGCAAGGTTATTTCTTCACGACCAATTTTTTCGCAGCTTGCACCAGACCATCAAGGGTAAGTTCAAACATGGGGAAGAGCTTCCCGGTCATTTGAACAGTGGGGTGATTCCAGTAGTTTTGCGTCTCCGGGTTCAGCCAGACACAGTGAGTAAAATGGTCGGCAATTCGCTTAAGCCAGATTATCCCCGGGGTGTCATTACGCTCGTAGTAATAGATTGCCCCATACCTCTCTGTTAGCTCCTGGACAGCCATGCTGGCATCTCCTACCAATACCACTTTATAGTCAGGTTCCAGGGTGCGCAGAAGATGCTCAGTACTTATTGCCTCTCGTCTCTCCATATCCCGGTAAAGGTCATCGTATATGCAATTATGAAAATAGAAATATTGGAAATCCTTGAAATGACTGCTGGAGTGAGCGGCTGAGAAAAGTAGACTGCATAGCTGGGCAAAGGGTTGCATAGACCCGCCAACATCCATTAACAGGAGCACTTTGACCGCATTCTTTCTGCTTCGTGTCCACACAAACTCAATATCACCGGCATTCTTGCAAGTAGCCTGGATGGTTTTATCCAGGTCCAGCTCATCCTCGGGACCGATTCGGTTGAGCTCTCGCAGCCCTCTTAGAGCCATCTTAATCTGGCGGACATCGAGGGTCAGGTCGCTGCGGTAGTTTTGGAATCTCCTCTCCTCAGCAACTTGTATGGCATGTCTGCCTCCTGATTGACCGCCGATTCTGATGCCGGCAGGATGAGACCCGGAATGTCCAAAGGGAGCGGTGCCCCCTCGACCGATCCAGTAATCGCCGCCATCATGCTGCTCGGTCTGTTCCTTAAGCCTCTTCTCCAGCTCCCTCATCAACTCGTCAAGGTCCATACTATCAAATAAAGCTCGCTCTGCCTCAGTAAGGGTCGTCCGGTTAATGGGGTCTTTGAGCCATTCCAGTATCTGCTCTGAAATATCTGCCGGGGCTTCTATTCCCTTAAAATATTCTTGAAAGGCAACATCATAATGGTCATAATGGGCTTCGCTTTTTACCAATATCGCTCTTGCCAGATAATAGAACTCATCCAGGTTAGTGATGCAATTCCCGTTAAGAGCTTCCATAAGGGTCATCCACTCGGTAACGGAAACGGGCACCTTTCTTTTCCTGAGGGCATAGAAGAAATCGGTGAACATGTTTATCTATCGCCGATTATCATAAGTATCGCCGGACCTGGACATGCGGGTTTTCACAAAGTAATTGTAATCCGGCTCCTTCTTCAGCAGAGTGCCAATGAAGGGAATCTCCGAAGATATTCTCTCTTCGGCCAGACCACCGGCAATAAGAGCCCGAATCCAATCTATCAATTCGCTGGTTGAAGGCTTCTTTCGGAACTGGTCTATCTGCCTCAGTGAGTAAAAGGTTCTCAGGGCTTCTTGAAGGAGATTATTCTTAATATCGGGGAAGTGCACCCTGACTATTTCCTCCATCAGCTTAGTGTCAGGGAATTCAATGTAGTGGAATATACAACGCCGCAGGAAAGCATCGGGAAGCTCTTTCTCAGCATTGCTCGTGATGACTGCTATAGGCCGGTGGATGGCACTAATGGTCTCATTAGTCTCTGGAATATAGAAGCTCATTTCATCCAATTCATTGAGAAGGTCATTGGGAAACTCGATGTCAGCCTTATCTACCTCGTCGATGAGAAGCACTACCTGTTCAGGGGCAGCGAAGGCCTGTCCCAATTTGCCCAACTTTATATACTGCTTGATGTCAGAGACATCCCTGTCGCCAAAGCGACTATCGTTAAGCCTCTGCACAGTATCATAGACATACAGTCCCTCTTGAGCCTTCGTGGTTGATTTTATGTTCCAGATGATCAGTTTCTTCTTCAGCCCCTTGGCGATACTATGAGCAAGCAGGGTTTTCCCTGTCCCGGGCTCTCCCCGGATTAATAAAGGTCTTTGTAGAGTAATGCTTACATTAACGGCGCTTCTCAAGGGCCTGGAGGTAACATAATCAGACGAGCCTTTAAATCGATCGAAACCTTCATTACTCACTATGCAATTGCCTCCCAAAAAATTACTTTATTGTGGGTGTCTCATTCGCCTTTAGCCTGGGGGAAGGGACTTTCGAGGACATGTGATTCTGCCACGCCATAGTAAATTATACAGACACTGAGAGCTTGAATCAAGCAGACGCCAGAACTGAACGGGATCCCTGCTTGCGCAGGAATGACATGGGAAAGTGTTTCTGATACAATTTAGACAGGGCTAGTCCGCTCGGCTAGCCCTTTAGGTGTTTGGCATGAATTTATCAGGTCTTCTTCCTTTAATAGAGGGCATGCCCGGCTACCAGAGGCTCATTAATGAGTTGCAGGCAGCGAAGGGCGAAAAAAAGGTGGCGGTGCTCGATGCAGCTAAGCCCTATCTCCTGGCTTGCCTGTATCACCACCTCAGCTCACCTATGCTGGTGATAACCGCCAGGCCGGAGAGGGCCAGGCAGCTCTACGATGACATAACCGTCTGGTGCGCCAGTGATGCCATAGTCCATCTTTTCCCCGAGCCCGATGCCCTTCCTTACGAAAGAATCTCCTCCGACCCCTACACAGTCAAGCAGCGCCTGAAGGTACTCTCCAGCCTGAGCGATACAGGCAAATCACACCTGGTTATCGCTTCAGCCCATGCCGCGGTGCGCAAGACCATGCCCGCTGCAGTTTTCGCCTCCTCATGTCATATCCTGAGAAAGGGTATGAAGCTCGACCTGGAGCAGACGCTCAATAAATGGATACGCCTGGGATACGAGATGGATCCCAAGGTAGAGCTTCCGGGCACCGTGAGCCGGCGCGGCGGTATCATCGACATCTACCCACCACACAACAACCTCCCTGCCCGCATCGAGTTCCTTGGCGACGAAGTGGAGAGCATACGCTTCTTCGACCCCACAAGCCAGCGCTCCATTGAAGTAGTATCCCAGATAAGTATTATCCCCGCCAGGGAGATGATTATCTCAGCTAATGAACTGGGGGATATCTTGCGGCGGCTTGACCTCTCAAACCTCAACGCCGAGGCAAAGAGCAGAATAGAGGGAGAGATAGACCGGCTCGCCCTGGGACAGTGGTTCGATGGGCTCGACCTGTATTCATCGCTTGTGAACGATGGCGCTCTCTCCGATTATTTTCCACCGCATACTCTGGTTGTTATCGACCAACCTGACCTTATCGAGGCTGCTATGACAGACCTCGAAACGCAGGCCACCGAATTGCGTCGAGCCCAGACTGACCGGGGTGAGCTGCCGGGTAATTTTCCCGTCCCTTACTTCGTTTGGTCAGAGCTGGCGAACAAGCTCGATAGATTCGACCAGCGCCTTGCTCTGGAGCAATGGGGAGACGACAGCCAGGGCTATACAATGAACTTCGGCCCGGCCCCAAGCTATAGCGGACGCCTGCCTGTTTTCCTCAAAGAGGCCAAAGCAATGATAGAGAGCAAGCGCAGGGTCATCATCGTCTCCCAGCAATCAACGAGGCTGTCAGAACTCCTCGAAGGGCAAGATATCCTCGCCTTTCCGGTCACGGATATAGAACCCGCCTTTGGCGGGCCGCCCCCTAGCTCTGTGACACTTGTCCAGGGGTCTTTAGCCGAAGGCTGGACGATGGATGGGGCTAGCGGGGACATCCTGCTCAGCGATGTCGAGCTCTTCGGCTTCGCCAAAAAGCGGCGGATAGTTACGAAACGACCTGTGCGACGCGAGGCATTTCTCTCCGAACTCGCAGTGGGCGACTATGTAGTACATGTAGACCACGGCGTGGGCAGGTTCGCCGGGCTCACTACTCTCTCCCTCGAAAACGGCGAGCGCGAGTACCTGGTCCTGGAGTACGCCGCAGGCGATAAGCTCTATGTGCCCAGCGAGCAGATTGACCGCGTTACCCGCTATATCGGGCCCGGGGGTTATAGCCCATCGTTGAGCCGTCTGGGCACTCAGGAATGGAACCGGTCCAAGCAAAGGGTAAAAGAAGCTGCGGACATTCTGGCTAAAGAACTCCTCGAACTCTATTCGGCGAGAGAGATTTTACCTGGCTTCAGCTTTTCACCCGACACAGTGTGGCAGCAGGAGTTCGAGGCCTCCTTCCCCTATGTTGAGACGCCTGACCAGCTTGAGGCAGTACATAAGGTCAAACAAGATATGGAAAAGGCACAGCCTATGGACCGGCTGGTGTGCGGCGATGTCGGCTACGGCAAGACCGAGGTCGCCCTCCGCGCTGCCTTTAAAGCGGTGATGGACGGGATGCAGGTGGCAGTATTAGTGCCCACCACCATCTTGGCCCAACAGCATTTCACCACCTTCAGCCAACGGCTGAGCGCATTTCCGGTCAAGGTCGAGCTTCTGAGCCGTTTCCGCTCGCCCAAGGAGCAGCAGGAAGTCGTCCAGGGATTGGCCAGCGGGAGCGTGGACATCTGCATAGGTACCCACCGCCTTCTCCAGAAGGATGTCTCCTTCAAGAATCTAGGTCTAGTCATAATAGATGAGGAACAGCGCTTCGGCGTAGCCCACAAGGAACGGCTCAAGCACTTGAGAAAAGAGGTGGATGTACTGACCTTGAGTGCCACTCCCATCCCCCGTACCATGCACATGGCACTGATCGGCGTGCGCGATATGAGCACTATGGAGACCCCTCCAGAGGAGCGTCTGCCCATAAAAACCTATGTCGCCCCTTACAATGAGAGGATGATTCGTGAGGCGATACTAAGAGAACTGGAACGCAATGGGCAGGTGTTCTTCGTCCATAACCGCGTGCAGAGGATAGGCTGGGTAGCAAGGGAGCTGGAAAAGCTGGTGCCTGAAGCCAGAATAGGCATCGGCCACGGGCAGATGCCTGAGGAGACTCTGGAGTCGGTGATGCTCGATTTCACGCAGGGCAAAATAGATGTGCTGGTATGCACTACTATCATCGAGTCCGGCCTGGACTTGCCCAATGTCAACACCCTCATCGTGGATGACGCAGATAAATTCGGGCTAACACAACTTTATCAGCTTCGGGGCAGGGTGGGGCGGGGGTCGAACCGCGCATATGCATACTTCTTCTATGACAAAGGTAAACAACTCACCGACGCCGCAGAGAAGCGGCTTAGAACCATATTCGAGGCTAGCGAATTGGGGGCCGGCTTCCACATAGCTATGAAAGACCTCGAGATACGGGGCGCAGGTAACCTCCTGGGGTCGGAGCAAAGCGGACACATCGGCGCTGTTGGCTTCGAACTCTACAGCCAGATGCTAGAGGAAGCTGTGCAGGAACTCAGAGCAGGAAGCAAAGTCAAAACCACCCAACTGCCTTTGGGTACCACCGTCGATCTCCCACTGCCTGCCCTCATACCAGAGGAATACGTGCCCGACCTCAGCACACGCCTTTCCCTGTACTTGCGATTGGCCAAAGTCAGCATACCAGGAGAATTAGATGAGCTAGGGAACGAACTCGAGGACAGGTTCGGACCTCTTCCTCCAGAGGTTAAAGACCTGCTCTATATGGTAAGGATAAAATTGCTGGGCAGCATGGCTGGCATTGAGTCTATCTCCTCAGAGAATGAGCAGGTAGTGCTATCACTGGGCGCAACCGCCAAATTCGACAGGCCGTCGCTGCAACGTTACTTCGGCAACAAATTGAAGATAGGGATAAACCAACTCCGTTTGGATATGAGGCGAGCAAGTAAAGAATGGGAAGAGGTATTGGAGCAGATATTAAAGAAAATGGCCCAATCTAAAGATAGTTCACAATCTCACGCAGGCTCCTAATTCGCGGGCAGTCGTTGATGCCCTCCCAAAAGCCATCGCGGTCGAGAAGCAGAGGATTGATGCCTACGCCCTTAGCCCCGACTATATCCGAATGATACTGGTCTCCTACATGGATTGCTTCTGAGGCACTTACCCCGGCGCGCTCCAGAGCAGCAAGAAATATCGGAGGATGGGGCTTTTCCGCTCCTATCTCAAATGAGGTTAAGGCGAAATCTACGTAAGGGGTAAGGCCAAGTTCGTTACAATAGCCATCCAGACCCCGGCTTAGATTTGAGACCAGGCCCAGAACTATGCCTCGATCTTTGAGGACGCCCAGTATGGGAAGAACATCATCGAACAAGATGAGCCTGCGGTCAAGCTGGCGCGCTCTGGTGAATATGCGCAGCGCCAACTCTTTGCTAACCTCCACCCCTGCTGTCTTCAGGATTATTGCTTCATAATCAGACCAGAAAGCCTGCTCTTCCACTTGAGAACGTTTATGAATCGGTGAGCGAGCGTTCTCACGGCTCATGAAGTCATCGGCGAACCAGTAGCCGCGCGGGACGGCTTTACGATTGACCTCTATGCCGAACTCACGGCAGGCAGTGGTCTGCAGTTCCTCGCGGGGAGGGTCGAAAGAGATGAGCGTATTATAAAAGTCAAGAAATACTGCCTTAATCATCTCGTTATGTGCATTCTTCCGAATTGTGGTAAAATGTCATATGTTCAGTTTATCACAGTCAATTCAAAAGTTGCAAAAAGGCAGCGGCCGGTTATAATGCTAAGCCCAGCTCATTCTTGCTTGACCAGCATAAGTGGTGAGGTTAGACCCAAGCTATGCTGAAAGCAACGCGCATATTTCTGCTCTTGCTCTGTTTGGCAGCAGCCATAGCCATCGCTGCCTCCGGCTCAGCCGCTCCTTCCTCAGAGATTGATGTGCTGCGGGTGGATGGCACCATTGTCCCCGCGGTTGCCAGCTACATTGACCGCGGCATTACCAAAGCAGAAGAAAACCAGGCATCGGCTGTGATAATAGAGTTGAGCACGCCCGGCGGCTTGCTCTCTACAACCGAGGAAATAGTTGACCGAATCCTGGACGCTAAAGTGCCAGTGGTGGTCTATGTTGACCGATGGGCAGGCTCAGCAGGTACTTTTATTACTCTGGCTGCGCATGTGGCGGCTATGGCTCCAGCCAGCCGCATCGGTGCCGCCAGCCCAATATCCACAGAAGGCGAGCTCCCTGATACCCTAAAGAAGAAGGTAACAGAGGATACAGCCGCCAGGATCAGAAGCCTGGCTGACCTCCGCGGCCGCAACCAGAAGGCTGCTGAGGCCACGGTAACAGAAGCGCTCTCCTTCACCGACCAGGAAGCGCTGGGGCTTGCGCCTATTCCTAAGAACGACCAAGAACTGCTAGGGCTCGATACCCCTTATCTTAAGCCTCCTCTTGTTGACCTCGGTGCCGAGGACCTCGATTCGCTCATCGCCCAGCTCAATGGCATGAAGGTTGAAGTGGCGGGAGAGGAAGTAACCATTGTCACCGAAGGCTATTCAAAGAACGAAATCGGTATGAGTACAATGGAGAAGTTCCTTCAGGCGATCAGCGACCCTAACATCGCCTATATCCTGCTTTCCCTGGCTGTGACCGCATTAGTACTCGAGTTGATCCACCCCGGCGCTATCCTGCCCGGAGTGGTCGGAGCGATTTCCCTCATCCTCGCTTTCTATTCCCTGGCCGTGCTCGAAGCCTCCTGGGCGGGGGTATTCTTTATCATATTGGCCTTCGTCCTGTTCATACTGGAGGCGTTCGTCACCAGCTTCGGCCTGTTAACCATAGGTGGAGTAGCCTCACTGGTTATGGGCTCCTTAATCTTATTCGGTGGAGGTCCAGAATTGTTCCAGCTTCATATAAATTGGTGGGTTGTTGCAGCAGTGATAATCGTGGTTACCGCAGTCTTCGCCTTCGTTATCGGAGCCATTATTCGTTCTCAGCGTCGCCGACCCGCTACAGGCAAAGAGGGACTGGTTGGTAAAGTAGCGCTCGCTCGCTCAGTGCTCGACCCGACAGGGATGGTTTATGTTGAAGGCGAGCTATGGACAGCAAGCTCAGAAGCGGGTAGAATCG
>Ga0315291_10010372_pt1 | contig 11392 bp, 6 predicted proteins | sample YL17G12_20_MG_FD_203070 | JGI IMG/M metagenome (GOLD analysis project Ga0315291, IMG submission 203070) | Sediment microbial communities from Yellowstone Lake, YNP, Wyoming, USA - YL17G12_20 | ecosystem: Environmental > Aquatic > Freshwater > Lake > Sediment | place: USA: Wyoming | collected...
GAACTGGCCAAGACTTATGGCTTGCAAGTTGATCCGGAGGGAAAGGTGTGGCAGCTCTCGGTGGGAGAACGGCAACGGGTGGAGATCCTGAAGATTCTTTACCGGGGAGTGGATCTTCTCATTCTGGATGAACCAACAGCTGTCCTCACCCCCCAGGAAGTAGATGATCTCTTTCTTACTTTGCGAAGAATGGTGAACGAGGGACATTCAATTATCTTCATTAGCCATAAGCTTCACGAAGTGCTCTCTCTGAGTGATCGTGTAACCGTCCTGCGTGATGGGCGTGTGGTGAACACTCTCTCGACTGCTGAAGCGACTCAGGAGAAACTCGCCAACCTCATGGTCGGGAGAAATGTCCTCTTGCAGGTTGACCGTCGTCCAGTTGATCTCGGAGGTGTCCGACTCGCCCTCCAGGGGATATGGGCTATGGGGGATGGAGGTCTACCGGCCCTTCGCGGTATCGATCTCGAACTTCACGCTGGGGAGATACTGGGTATCGCTGGTGTCTCGGGGAACGGGCAGCGGGAATTGGCCGAGGTCATTGTCGGTCTACGTGAACCAACAAAGGGTAAGGTGATTATGGATGACATCGATATAACCGGCTGGCGCCCTTCTGACCTCCTCGATCACGGTCTCTCATACATTCCTGAGGAGCGGATGGTAGATGGGACTGTTCGGGAGTTCACGGTGGAGGAAAACCTCATTCTCAAGGACCACCACCGTCCACCCTACGCCAATGGGATCTTCTTGAACTTCAAGAAGATCGGGGAAGAGGCCGAAAACCTAATTCGTCAATTCGATATTAGAACCCCATCTCGTCGTACTCCTATAAAAAGTCTTTCGGGGGGAAACATCCAGAAGTTGATCCTGGCACGGGAGCTGAGCCGTAACCCGGGCGTTCTGGTTGCCGCTCAACCGACTCGTGGTGTCGACATTAGTGCCACGGAGTATGTCCGTCGTAGACTCATGGAACAGCGACCGAAAGGGATATCAACACTTCTCCTCTCCGAGGACCTGGACGAGATCCTTACTCTTTCCGATCGCATCGCGGTGATTTACGAAGGTCAGATCATGGGTGTGGTGAAGCGAGAGGAAACGAGTGTTGAGGAGCTGGGTTTGATGATGGGAGGAGTGCCTCGCTCCAAAGTACAAACTGACCATCAATTGTCTATTTGAGAAAGTCTTCAGCCCGGTATAATGAGGAGCATCACGGGAGAGGGCGGTATGTTGGAGTGAGGAGACAGATATGGTTTGCCGTTCGTAGCTTCAAGATCAGAAAGCTTGATTTGACTCCGAGGACGGTGGTTTGCTTGCTCTGGTTTTGAATCTGAAGAGCATAGAAACAAAGAATCCGGGACGAAGACAACAGAGGTTAAGAATTGGTGAACAAAAGTCATCGTCTCCTTGAATCTGAATGATGGTCTTTAGTTTTTTCTAGTTAAATTCCTAAAGGCATGCCATTATACAGTGGAAAACGGATCTTCAAGGCTACGGATGTCGGATATTTTGTCAAAACCAATCCCTGGAGTGGTGACGTTCTATCTGTTTATTCAAGCGTGATCAATATCCTCCACCCTGAAGAATATCTGGTTTCTCTTGTGATGAAAGAATCGCAGATGACCGTATTCGGGATTAAAGTAGCTTCTTTTTTCCACAGGAATGATAAAGATCCAAGAAAGGGAATAGGGGATATAAAGCCCGGAACACCTGTGAGGTTTGACGGCAAGAGATTAGTTGTGAAAGATAATTGTTGTGATATCTCTGATGCAAGACTGTGGAAAGGAGAGCTCTCTTTTACTGACATTAAGGATTTTGACTTGACGAGAGTGGTTCTTCTTCGAAAATCGCTCTTGGCCGAAGGGAAGAAAGGCGGCTTTTTGGGGCTCGTTCACCCCGGAGACGACGATAACATGTTTGTCAAAAAAGCAAGAGAGCTTCTTGATGGTGTTTCAATCGGAAGCGATAGCCTCCCCCTGGTTAAGGGACTCTCTCGTTTCTTGGGGCTGGGCATTGGGTTGACACCTTCAGGGGATGATTTTATATCAGGAGCCCTGCTGGCAGAGCGGATTCTCTCGCTTTTCTCCACTCGAACTAAAAAGCGCTTTTTTCACATTGAAAGAGAAGAAATCATGAAAAACATCGAGAAGACAAGTTACGCTGGAAAGACCCTTTTATCGCCTGCCCTGCACGGACACTTTCCCTCTTATCTTCTTGATCTTTCAAGAGGTCTTGCACGAGCATCACATCTTGACGAAATGATAAAAGTTGTAAGGGGTGTGGTATCCCACGGAGAGACTTCAGGGACCGATGCTACGGTCGGTCTTTCTTGGTACTTGGATTTTAACTTCAACCCCGCAGCAGACTTTTCCGTCCAGAGGAAATAGTTGTGAAAAAGATAGTGGTTGAAAAGAATTCCTATTATGACTCTGTTTTCCTTATGCTGATAAACAAGGAGTTGAAAAAGATACCCGGAGTAAAGGACGCTGCTATCTCTATGGGTACCGAGATGAATGTGGAACTGTTTAAAGAAATCGGGTTTTTCAATCAAGATGTGGAAGGCGTTACTCCTAACGATTTGATTATTGCAGTTGAAGGGGAATCTGAGGAGATTGTCGAAAATGCACTTAGGTCGGCCAGGACCATGCTGAAAGAGAAGAAACACGTGGCAGACGAATATGGTGAATATCGTCCTGTCAGTCTGGATACAGCAATAAAAATGGTTCCCGATGCAAACCTCGTGGTAATTTCTGTGCCTGGTGCTTATGCAGTGAGAGAGGCTCAAAAGGCGTTAGAAAAGGATCTTCATGTGATGCTTTTCTCAGATAATGTTTCCCTTGAAGAGGAGGTTGAGCTTAAGAAGCTGGCAAAAGAAAAAGGGCTGTTGATGATGGGCCCTGATTGTGGCACAGCAATTATTAATGGGATACCTCTTTGTTTTGCCAATGTCATCAGAAGGGGGAATATTGGCCTTGTAGGCGCCTCAGGAACTGGTTTGCAGGAGGTAAGCTGCATTATTCATAGGTGTGGTGGCGGTATCACACATGCAATTGGGACGGGCGGAAGGGATCTCAAAAGCAGCCTGGTTGGCGGGACCACCATGCTAATGGGAATAGAAAGCCTTGAGAATGATCCCAATACAAGTGTCATTGTGGTTATCTCAAAACCGCCGGCAGAAAATGTTGCGGAAAAGGTCATTGAGACCTTAAGAAAAACAAGGAAACCCTGTATTATCCATTTCGTTGGACTGGAACCTCTGAAAAAGGAGAATAACCTTTACTTTGCCGGAAATCTTGAAGAGACCTCAAATATGGCTGTAGCTCTCGCCAGGGGAGAGGCTTATGAGCCCCACACGTTTACCATCCCTGAGAAGGACGTTGTGAAGATTATCGAGACGGAAACCGAACAGATGTCACCTAATCAGAAATTCCTAAGGGGGCTTTATACTGGAGGAACTCTAGCTGATGAAGCTATGATCCTTTTTGATAAAAGGATTGGAGAGATACATTCCAACATTCAAACAAAACAGGATCTCATTTTGAAAGACCCGCAGATATCGGAGGGACACACCATCGTAGACCTAGGAGATGACACTTTTACGGTTGGGAGACCTCATCCTATGATTGACCCCTCTACCAGAGAGGAGAGGCTGTTAAAAGAAATGAAGGATTCTGAAGTCGCTGTCTTCCTCCTTGATATGGTCCTCGGTTACGGTTCCCATGAGGATCCAGCAGGAGCCATCCTAGAGAGCCTCAAGATGGCCAAGAAGATGGCCGAGGATAGGGGAGGTTACTTGAGCATTCTTGCTTCCATAACAGGAACTGAGGGTGATTTCCAGAACGCCAATGAACAAAAAGATAAACTGGAATCAATAGGGTGTGTCGTAATGCCTTCAAACTACCAGGCATCTATGCTGGCTATCAGAATAATCCAAAAGTTGTGCTAACTATGGATGTGAAAAAGATAAATGATTTGTTCAAACAGAAACTTACGGTTATAAATATGGGACTTGAATCCTTTACAGAGAATCTAAAAAAGGAGAAAGTGAAAGTTCTTCAAATGAATTGGAGACCTCCCGCGGGAGGAGACAAGAAACTTATTTCATTGCTTGCGAAAGTCGGTAGGTGAAAGGAGAAGCAGGATGAAGGCAGATATTGAGAAGGCCAATCAGGAAGCTGCCTTACGGATTGTCAAGGGAAAACCGACGCTCGTTGATATAGCCCCTGCCGGCGACGTCGTCCCAGGGATGAAAAAGAATCTGATTCTGCACGCAGGTCCTCCCGTTACCTGGGACAGGATGTGTGGTCCAATGCGGGGAGCGGTTATCGGGGGTCTTATCTACGAAGGGCTGGCTCAAAATAGAGAGGAGGCGGAGGAGCTATCTGCTTCCGGTGATATTATCTTTGATCCGTGTCACCATCACGACGCCGTTGGTCCGATGGCCGGGATTGTCACATATAGTATGCCCGTATGGGTCGTGGAAAATAGGGTTTTTGGTAATAGGGGATATTGTACCCTGAACGAAGGGTTGGGAAAGGTCTTGAGGTATGGAGCTTTTTCAGATGACGTCGTAACTAGGCTGAAATGGATGGAGACAGAGCTAGCCAACATTCTAAAGAAAGCACTTGAGAAATATGGGGAGATAGATATGAGAAACCTAATCTCTCAAGCACTCCAGATGGGGGATGAGTGTCACAACCGAAACCGGGCTGCAACATCATTATTTATCAGGGAACTCGCACCTTATTTGGTCACGCTGGATGAGGGCAAAGAAAAGATTTCTAAGGTTCTCTCCTTCATGCATACCAATGATCACTTCTTTTTAAACCTTTCCATGCCCTCCGCCAAATGTACAGTTGATGCTGCTAAGAATATTGAGGGCAGCTCCATTGTAGTAACCATGGCGAGGAATGGTACGGATTTTGGTATCCAAATTTCTGGCTTAGGGGATCAGTGGTTTACAGCTTCTGCCACTATGGTGGATGGCCTATATCTTCCCGGATTTTCTGCCGAGGATGCTGCGCCGGATATTGGGGACTCTGCCATCACGGAGACTGTTGGAATTGGTGGTTTCGCTATGGCGGCAGCTCCCGCGATTGTAAAGTTAGTGGGGGGATCACCTAGAGATGCCGTAAACTTAACGTTACAAATGTATGAGATTACCGTAACAGAAAACGAGACCTATCAGATTCCTGCTCTTGATTTTAGAGGAACCCCGACCGCCATTGATTTTCTAAAAGTCGTTGAGACAGGAATTCTACCCGCCATTAATACAGGAATTGCTCACAAAGAGCCTGGGGTTGGCATGATAGGAGCGGGACTCACTAGGCCGCCACTCAAGTGCTTCCATGATGCACTTGAGGTTTTTGTGGCGAAATACGGGAATTAGTTCTGGCCAAGGGGTGAGATTTAGTTAATGAGCCATATTAAAGATTTAATTTGGCAAGGCACATGAGTAGCTACGCTGGTACGGACGAGGGGATATAGTTGAAAATTAACACTTATTTCTTTCAGCCCTTACATGTTCGATGGTTTTAGCAATCGCTGAAGTACAAACGCCCAAATGTCGTGCGATCTCGGCCCTCGAAACTCCAAACTGGTCACTCGAATATTGAGCAATCTTTATTCGAACTTTGGAAAGCTTTCTAGCCCACCCGCCCATCCTTAGTTCCTGTTCCGCAACCCTTTCCTTGCGGCATATTTTCTGAATTGAATTATCAATGAACGTCTTCCTGTCACTAACCCGGATATGCCTCCTTATATTCCTCTCCGCTTCCTTGATGATCTCGGCCACAAAATCTCCTCTACCCAGACCCCTGGGATCATACTCCATTCTTTGCTGATTTCCCTTCAAAGGCAAAACCTGCGACAATCCCCCCAAACTCCTAATCAACCTTCCACCAACTAACTCCGGCCGTCGCCACTGACCTTCCTCCTCCTCCATAAATCTTCAGTAGACTCAAGCAGGCACGGGGGGCATTGGCTTCGCTGGGTTAGGAAGGAAGGATTAAAGATGGCCGCATCGCTCAACTTTTTAGAATTGCATTAAGGGATCTCTTTTAAAGGTGCGCCTAAAAATGAAGTGCCCGAAATGTTTCACCCATCCTACTAAGCTGCAGGCTCATGCACATTTCCATCGATAATCATTAACCTTCAGTATTATCCCGGACTGTAGACTTGTAGGTGAAGCTCACAATTCGGAACTTCATTTTAGTAGGGCTATTCTAAAAATTTTACCAGGGTGAGACCCTTTTTCCCGTTTCAAGCTCCATCTGCTCATTCATTTAATTGCACTTGTTTCCGAACCTCCCTGGAATTCTATTTCCGTTGAAATCATAAAATTTGATCCTCTTCGCCAACCGAGACATAGACAGTTTGTCACACCAGCGTCCTTTCTTGTCACTTTTCCCATTTATAGAGTCGAATAACGATTTTTCCTCTTAAGAGAGAAACTGTAAATTCCGATAGACATATATATCTCATTAATTTCTCTGTACGGCACACAACGTGCGAGGAGTAAAAAGGGTTTACCTTGTTTACAAAGTTTACCCCGGCAACAGAAAACCACAGCCTTTGGCCGTGGATCAAGGATGCACCTTTTGACCGGGATGTCCCTCCCGCAGGGGCGTTGTTCAGGGACCGTGGGGTCTGCCAGCGGGGCTCCACAGACCTGACGACTGGGCAACTATGGCTCTGAATCAAACTTCACAAAAAGGGCTTAAAAATGGATGGACAAGAGCCACCTTTATCCTGAGGAAGGATTATTTAGAGAAACTCAAATCACTATCCTATTGGGAAAGAAAAAAGATAAAGGAGGTAATTGACGAGGCATTAGGGTCGTATCTGGAAGGGAAAAGAATCAGAAAAAAGACGAGTAGATGATTTTCCAGTCTTAAACCTAATCCTTTTTATACAAATATATATCATAATTTATAAGATGATTAAGAATTTATTGATCCATAAAAGAAGCTTATTGATTGTCTTAGTGCTCCTCCTTTTCTTTGTCCGGGTGCCGTCGACCCGGGGAGAGTCAAGGAACATGAATCAAAGCCTTCAACCAATCCGAGTTCCTATTCTTCTATACCATCGTTTCGGGCCTGTAGCCAGTGACAGCATGGCAGTGACAACAAATACTTTCGAGGCTCATTTAAAATATCTCATGACCAACGGATACAAGGTGATACCCGCTAGAGAGCTTATAGACTATTATCTCGGAAAAAGACTACCTCCTCATCCTCAGTCCGTCGTGATCACGGTTGATGATGGTCACAAATCCGTCCACACAGACATGTTCCCTCTCATCAAAAAATATCACATTCCAGTCACCATGTTTATCTACCCTTCTGCCATATCGAACGCATCCTACGCCATGACATGGAGCCAACTCAAAGAGATGAGAGAGACAGGGCTTTTTGACTTCCAATCTCACACCTATTGGCATCCCAATTTCAAGATTGACAAGAAGAGATTAAAACCGACCGAATATGCAAGTTTTGTAGAAATGCAATTTAAAAAATCAAGGGAGAAACTTGAGAAGGAGTTGGGTGTCAGAGTGAATATGCTGGCGTGGCCCTTTGGTATCTATGATGAAGAACTCATCCAGAAGGCCATGGAAACAGGATATGTGGCTACATTTACCATGGAGCGCCATCCTGCAAGTCATCTTGACAACGTCATGGCTCTTCCACGTTATCTCATGATAAACGGAGGGGAAAACGGTCCATTGGAGACAATCTTGGCGAAATCACCCAGGGGGTAGAAAGATGCTAATGAGTAAAAAAGGCAACTTATGGATGGTGTGGTTTGTGATTCTTTTCTTGTCAATTCCAGCGTGTGCTATGGCCTATACCACCGGAAGAGTAGTTGATATTTTCACAGGGAAACCAGTAAATGGAGCTTTTGTCACTTTGAACAATAATCTGGTTCTGACAGATGGTAAAGGAAGTTTCGTGGTGAACAGTGGGTTGAATAAATTGGCGGTGAGAGCCCCTGGATACGGAAGAAGCGAGCAGGTCATCATTCCATTAGGAAGCAAGCCTCAAGAAGTAAAACTTATCCCTCTCACACCGAAAGCCCTATACCTCTCTTTTTATGGAATAGGGGACAGAGGCATCCGAGAATCTGCAATCAAGCTCATACAGGAGACCGAACTTAATACCCTTGTCATTGATGTGAAGGGTGACAGAGGCATGATTCCCTATAAAAGCTCAATCCCCCTTGCCTCTGAAGTGGGAGCTCAGCGAATCATTACAGTAAGGGAGATGAGCGATCTGATGAGAACCCTGAAGGGAAAAGGAATCTATACCATTGCACGGATCGTTGTGTTTAAAGACAATCTCCTCGCCCTGGCACGGCCTGATTGGGCAGTGAAGACACAAAGTGGAGAGATATGGCGCGACAGGGAAAACCTGGCCTGGGTGGATCCATTTAATATGGAAGGATGGGACTATAATATTAATATTGCCATAGAGGCAGCTCAATATGGATTCGATGAGATCCAGTTCGACTATGTGCGGTTTCCCGATGCTTCGGCCCCCCGGTTTTCAATGCCTAATACAGAGGAGAAGAGGGTAAAAGCCATCTCCGGGTTTCTCATGGAAGCGAGAAGAAGGCTGATCCCTTACAATGTCTTCCTCTCTGCCGATATCTTTGGCTATGTCTGCTGGAATCTTAATGACACCAGTATCGGGCAAAGGCTTGAAGACCTTGCGCCCCATGTTGATTATATCTGTCCCATGCTTTACCCCTCCGGATTTCAGTATGGAATCCCCGGTTACAGAATTCCTGTTGCAAACTCCTATGAAATCGTCTATCTTTCCCTCAAACGAGCCCAGGAAAGGACCGGTCTCCCATCTCAGCGTTTCAGACCTTGGCTTCAGGCATTCAGAGATTATGCTTTCGACAGAAGATACTTCAAAGATAAAGAAATCACAGACGAGCTCAAAGCCGCTGTGGAATTCGGTTCCCATGGTTGGATGCTCTGGAATCCAAGGAACAATTATACCTCTGATGGCCTGAGAAGAGAAAAGCCTTTGGACTGAGATCCGTTCATTTTATCTTTGACTATAAATAGAACACAGACTTTGAAGGAGCTAAAGATTGTGAAGTTGTGGAGGATTCTCTTCCCACTGATCCTGTCTTTTATGATGGTCGGCTCTGCCTCCTCTCAGGTGCTTCGCGAAGAGCAATTGGCGCCCATTACAGAGATGGCGAAGAAGGCGATTCGCTCCGGCAAGATCCCAGGAGCTGTCATTCTGATTGGGAGCCAGGGGAAGGTTGTCTACCGAAAATCTTTTGGATTCCGAGCGCTAAAACCGAAGAAGGAGCCCATGACAACAGAAACCATTTTCGATTTAGCCTCCCTGACCAAAGTCGTTGCAACGACTACCGCGGTGATGCAATTGGTGGAAAATGGAAAATTGAATCTTGAAGACCCGGTTCTCAGATACTGGCCGGAGTTTAAAACAAACGGGAAGGACCGGATCACGGTGCGCGATCTCCTCACACATTATTCTGGCCTCCGACCGGCTCTGGACTTGAAGCCGAAGTGGTCAGGGTACGATACAGCCCTCAGTATGATTGAAGAGGAGAAACCCGTTTTTCCTCCTGGTACGAATTTTATCTATAGCGACATCAATTTTATCATTCTGGGTGAGCTTGTCTCACGCATCTCTGGTAAGCCTCTTGACGTTTACTGCACCGAGCATATTTTCAAGCCACTGGGGATGAAAAACGCAGGCTTCAAGCCTTCCCCTGTTCTCCGGCCTCGCATTGCGCCCACCCAGTACCAGCACGGAACAACGGGGAAGATGCTCTGGGGTGAAGTCCACGACCCCTTGGCTTACAACATGGGTGGCGCAGCCGGTCACGCAGGGCTTTTCTCTACTGCGGATGACCTTGCGATCTTTGCCCAGATGATCCTCGATGGAGGCTGCCGGATGGGTGTTCAGATTCTTAGCCCCCCAATGATAGAGAAGATGAGTGCACCACAGTCTCCGTCTGATAAAATGCCTCTAAGGGGATTGGGTTGGAATATCGACGCGTCTCTCGTTTCCATGGGCTCCTTCGGGCACAAAGGTTTTACCGGGACTGGAATCTGGATTCATCCCCTTTCTAATACCTATGTCATTATCCTGACCAACAGGGTCCATCCGGAAGGCAAAGGGAATTCGGAACCACTGCGTGCTAAAGTTCTATCGTTTGTCAGTGAGGCGATTGGAGGTTCTGGTCGTCCCCTGATGAGCAACTATTATGAACAAGGGAGCCGCCAAAGCAGAAAAGTCCAAACAGGAATTGATGTTCTGGTTGCGGATAAGTTTGGCCCCCTGGCTGGACTGCGTGTGGGACTCCTCACCAACCATTCGGGCATCGATTCAATAGGAAGGCGCACGGTAGACCTTCTCCATAAAGCGCCAGGCTTAAAACTGGTGGCAATTTTCAGCCCGGAGCACGGGTTCACCGGCGAGGCGAAGGGAAAGGTTTCCTCGACCCAAGAGCCTTTGACAGGTCTTCCCATATACAGTCTTTACGGAAACGTTGTACGTCCGACACAAAAGATGTTCGTTGGCCTGGACGCGCTCGTCTTCGACATTCAAGATGCAGGGGCTCGCTTCTACACTTATATCACCACAATGGGTTATGCGATGGAGGCGTGTGCCAAGAAGGGAATTCCTTTTTACATTCTCGACAGGCCAAACCCGATTACTGCTTCAATGGTCCAGGGACCCATCCTGGATAGAAACTCGAAATCATTTACCGGATATTTTTCTCTACCGGTGCGACACGGTATGACTGTTGGCGAGCTGGCTACAATGTTTAATGTTGAGATGAAGATCGGCGTAAAATTGCATGTGATCAAAATGCGCGGATATGACCGCACCGACTGGTATGACGAGACCGGTTTGCTGTGGGTGAATCCATCACCGAACCTGCGTACTTTGACAGAAGCGATCTTTTATCCGGGGGTGGGGATGGTCGAAGGCGCAAATGTGAGCGTGGGTCGGGGAACGGCTACACCCTTTGAGCTTCTCGGCGCTCCTTGGATTAATGGAGAGGAATTCGCGTTATATCTAAACAACCGTAAAATTCAGGGTGTCCAATTCGTGCCCGTAGAATTCACACCGAACGGTAGCCAGTTTAAGAATCAATTGTGTCATGGCGTTCAGATTATCCTTGTCGATCGACAGATCCTGGACTCTCCTGTACTTGGGGTAGAAATCGCCAGCGCCCTCCACCACCTTTATCCAAGGGAGTTCCAGCTTGATAAAACAATGGGACTGATTGGATCCCGTGAGGTTCTGCAGGCCATTAAGGATGGTCAGGACCCGGCCTCCATTGTGCTGAACTGGCAGGGTCCACTGGGAAAGTTCTACAAACTCAGGTCTAAATATTTGCT
>Ga0315291_10010376_pt1 | contig 11391 bp, 12 predicted proteins | sample YL17G12_20_MG_FD_203070 | JGI IMG/M metagenome (GOLD analysis project Ga0315291, IMG submission 203070) | Sediment microbial communities from Yellowstone Lake, YNP, Wyoming, USA - YL17G12_20 | ecosystem: Environmental > Aquatic > Freshwater > Lake > Sediment | place: USA: Wyoming | collected...
ATCATATATAAAATATATAATGAAAATGATTTTCATTTTCATTAGCCATGATGACTCGTGTTATTTCCATCTTCTTATTTATCAGCCTCACCCTCGGGCTGGCTGCCTGCCAACCTGCGGTTACCCCCTCCCCAGGGGTCGGCGATTCACCCCTCAAGGTCCTGGCGGTTGAGACATTCCTTGCCGACATCGCCCAGAACGTCGCCGGCGACCGTCTGAAAGTAGACGCGCTGATGCCGGTTGGCGCCGACCCCCACACCTTCGAGCCATCGCCGGGCGATGTAGCCAAAGTAATTGCCAGCGATGTGCTGATCGTCAACGGTGCAGGTTTTGAAGGGTTCCTGGATAAGCTGCTCAAGAATGCCGGGGGTAACCGGCGCATCATAACAACTTCAGCCGACCTCACCAGCCGGACCCCACCGTCGGGTGAAGCGCCAGTCAGTGAGCCCGGGGGCGACCCGCACTTCTGGCTAAACCCGAATAATGTCATCCGCTACACCGAAAACATCCGTGATGGGCTGAGCCAGGCCGATCCGGGCGGATCAGCGGTTTACGCCAGTAACGCCGAGGTCTACATCGCCCAGCTCAAGGCGTTAGATGCCTGGATCGCCGACCAGGTCAAACAAACACCCATTGAGCGCCGCATGCTGGTGACCAACCACGAGAGCCTCGGCTACTTCGCCGATCGCTACGGGTTCAAGATTATCGGCACGATCGTCCCCAGCGTCAGCGATGACTCATCACCCTCCGCCGGGCAGCTGGCCCGGCTCGTCGACCGCATCAAAGCCACGGGCGCTCCAGCGATCTTCCTGGAGACTGGCACCAACCCACAGCTGGCCCAGCAGATCGCCCAGGAGACCGGCATCAAGGTGGTCACCGGCCTGTACACCCATTCGACGACCAGCTCCACAGGCCCCGCCCCGACCTACATAGCCATGATGAAGTATGATACTCAAGAGATTGTAAATGCGCTCAAGTAAAGGAGAGTTAAGAGTGGAGAGTCAAGAACCAGCACGTCTGGAATTTGAGCAGGTCACCGTCTCTTATAACGACCATCCTGCCCTGAGCGACCTCACCTTCCAGGTACCCTATGGGGCGCACGTAGCCGTCGTCGGGCCGAATGGGTCGGGGAAATCGACGCTGTTCAAGGCGCTGGTCGGCCTGCTGCCCATCCGCTCCGGGCGCATCCTGATCCACGGTCAGCCGCTGGGAGACCACAAGGACTGCGTGGCCTACGTGCCGCAGCGCGAGGAAGTGGACTGGCGTTTCCCAGTGACCGTCGAAGACGTGGTGCTGATGGGGCGCTTCGGTCGCCTGGGCTGGCTGAAACCTCCCACCCAGCAGGACCGCGCCGTGGTGAGGCGCAGCCTGGCGCAGATGGGCATCTCAAGGCTGGCGCACCGCCCGATCAGCGAGCTTTCCGGCGGGCAGCAGCAGCGCGTCTTCATGGCGCGCGCCCTGGCTCAGGAGCCGCACATCCTGCTCATGGACGAGCCTTTCACCGGTGTGGACATTGCCACGCAAGACGCCACCCTGGAGCTGCTCAGCCAGCTCAAAGAACAACAGGTGACGATCATCGTCTCGACCCACGACCTGAGCCTGGCGACCGGGCATTTCGATCAGGTCCTGCTGCTCAACCACCGCCTGATCGCCTATGGCCCACCGGCGCAGGTGATCACGACCCAGGCGTTGAGCGAGGCGTTTGGCGGGAGGATCCTGATCCTGCCGGGAGGTGGGGTGGTCGTGGACGACTGCTGCCGCCCGGAGGAGACAGGATCAGGTGAGGTAGTCGCTAAGAGGATATAAAGGGATGATCAACTGGCTTCTACAACCTCTGACCTACGGCTTCATGCAGCGCGGCCTGCTGGCCTCCCTGATGGTGGGTGTGCTGTGCGCCGTGATCGGCTGCTATGTGGTGCTGCGCTCGATGGCTTTTATGGGCGATGCGCTGGCGCATGCCATCCTGCCAGGAGTCGCCGTCGCTTACCTGCTCAATGGCAACCTGCTGATCGGCGCGCTGGTAGCGGCGGTGCTCGTCGCTCTGGGGATCGGTTTCTTCTCGCGCCAGGGGATTTTAAAAGAGGACACCGCCATCGGGATCCTGTTCGCTGCAGCCCTAGCCCTGGGCGTTGCGCTGATCAGCACCATCAAAACCTATGCGGTTGACCTGACCCACATCCTGTTCGGCAACATCCTGGGCGTCAGCGTCGGTGACCTGTGGCTGACCGGTGGCCTGGGAGTATTGGTGCTGCTGACCATCCTGTTGCTCTATAAAGAGTTCATGGTGATCTCTTTTGACCCGGTTTTGGCTGCTACCCTGCGCCTGCCGTTGGAATGGCTGCGCAACCTCATGCTGATCTTGCTGGCCCTGACGGTGGTCGTCTCGCTGCAGACGGTCGGCGTTGGACTGGTGGCAGCCATGCTGGTGACACCCGGCGCAACCGCCTACCTGCTCACCCGGCGCCTGCCAACGATGATGGCTGTCGCAGCGGCAATCGGGGCTTTTTCCAGCCTCGCTGGACTTTATCTGAGCTTCTATGCCAACATCGCCTCGGGCGCAGCCATCGTGCTGGTCGCCACCGCCGTCTTCATGCTGGTCTATCTGCTGGCCCCGAAACGAGGCGTGCTGTGGCATGCCCTCTCTGGTAACCCATGAACCTGCCTGATCCCACACCCGATTGGTTGACTCGCCTGCAAGAGAACGGCTACCGCCTGACGGCACCCCGCCAGGCAGTCGTCGAGATCATAGCGACAAGCCAGCATCTCCTGACCCCCTACGCCGTCTTCGAACGGGCACGCGCCCGCGCCCCTAAACTGGGGCTGGTGACCGTCTACCGCACGGTGGAAAAGCTGGAAGGGTTGGGGTTAATCCAACGGGTGCACCAGCCCTCCGGCTGCCATGCCTTTGTAGCGGCTTTCGCAGGCCACCAGCACCTGCTCATCTGCCAGGACTGCGGCCGGGTAGAATATTTCAGCGGCGATAAACTCGAGCCGCTCATGTCGCACGTCGGCAGCGAGAGCGGCTACCACATCCAGGACCATTGGCTGCAGTTGTTCGGGGTGTGCGCGGGCTGCCAGATTGAAGGGAATAGCGGACACCCCCATCCCCCGGCCCCTTCCCCCACCGTCGGAAGGGGAGAATAAAGGGGTGGGGGTTATTTTAATGCCTCGCTGACTTGCTGGACACGCGCCAGGATGTCGGCGGCCTCCGCCTCACCCGCAATGTGCACCAACCCATTCCCATCCACGTGGGTGGGAATGAACTCATATCCCGCATAACGCTTTCCCTCGAAGGTCACGCGCAAAATCACCCCCTGCTGGTGGTCGAGTGCCCAGGTCTGGTCGAAGACGAAGTTCCCCAGGCCGTAAAAAACCTGGGTCCCCTTGATCTCCTGCACCGCCTGGACGACATGAGTGTGGTTGCCCACTACCAGGTCTGCCCCGGCATCAACAGCCACCTGGGCGAAGTGCAGCTCATATTCATTGGGGTTGGGAGAATCCTCCGGGCCCCAATGAGGCATGGCGATGACCACGTCCGAGGCCTGGCGAGCTGCGGCGATCGCCGTTCGAAGGTTCTCATCGTTCAGCACCGCAATCCCCGGAGTGTCGGTGGTGGCGAAGGTCATCGGCTCGATCTGGCCCAGCGAAACGATCCCAAAGCGCACACCCTTCACCGTCACCACGACAGGCTGCATGGCGTCCGCCAGATTATTCCCGGCCCCCACCGGTATGATCCCAACCCGGCGCAGGTTATCCAGCGTATCGAAAAAAGCGCGGTCGCCGCAGTCCCCGATACCGCAGTTCTTGATGTGGTTTGTCGCTACGCTCATCACGTCAAACCCGGCGAGCGCCAGCGCATCGGCATTGTTTGAGCTGCCTACCAGCACGTATGTGAAGATACAGCCGGTGTGAGGCGGATAATCGCTGAGCGTGGCGTTGAGTGTGCCCACCGCCAGGTCGGCCTGGCTGATCAGTGTGCGCACTTCATCATAGATGTAATCGGCCTCACCACGAGCATCGATGGCAGCCTGTACACAGCGCGCCGGCACGATCACACCCGTGAAGAGCAGCGTGATACGTTGCACAACCGTCGGGGTGGCGGAGGGGGTTGGGAGCGGGGTGGGTGATGGCGAGGGAGTCGGAGAGGACGGGATCGGTAGGAATGGGGTGCGGGTCGAGGTGGCATCAGGCGGTACCTGGACCAGGTGGCTGACTGGGGCGGGGGTAACCAGCGCCGTGTCTGTCGGACGGCTGCTGGATTGAGGCTGGCAGGCACTGACGAGAAAAAGGGCGAGGAGGAGAAAGGGGATAAGACGAGGCATAAGAGCAGGGGTGGTGATCAGTGGACAGTGAGCAGTATATCCCCGTAGGGGTCAGGTTTCCTGATCCAGGGCGGCCTGGATTTCATACAGGACGCCGGCATCTCTTTCAACGCCAGCGGCCTCCTCCAGGGTTTGCCGGGCTGCTCCACCTCCGATGCGCCCGAGCGCCCAGGCAGCGTGGCCGCGTACCAGCAGTTCGGGGTCGTGGAGCAGCGCCTGGGCCAGTGCAGGCACAACAGTCGGCGAATGGGAATTGCCGATAGCCACAGCCACATTGCGCAAATATCCCCGCCGTTTGGTTCGTTGGATGGGACTGCCCTTTAATTTTCGGTTGAGCTCCATCGGGGTGAGCAATATTTCCGATATCAGGTTCGGATGAGGCACGCCCGACCGCGGACCAAAAGCCGGGTCGCCCCCGGGCGCGGCGAAGCGCTTGTTCCAGGGGCAGACTTCCTGGCAGATGTCGCAGCCGAAGACCCAATTGCCCATCTGGGGGCGCAGATCGGGAGAGATGGGGCCTTTAAGCTCAATCGTCAGGTATGAAATACAGCGGGTTGCATCCAGTGTCCGGTCAGGCAGGATACACCCCGTGGGGCAGGTCTCCAGGCAGCGCGTGCAGGCACCGCAGAAATCGGGGGCGAACGGCGGGTCGGGCTCCAGCTCCACTCCCAATAAAATCTCCGCCAGCAGGAAGTACGACCCCAGCCGGGGATGAATCAGGCAGGTGTTCTTGCCGATCCAGCCCAGGCCGGCGCGCTGGGCCAGATCGCGCTCCAGGACAGGACCTGTGTCCGTGTACCAGCGATTCGGAATTGTGTGACCAACCTGGGCGTTGATGAATTCGACTAACACCTGCAGGCGCCGGGGCAAGATGCCGTGATAATCGTCACCCCAGGCGTAAGAAGCGATGCGCCCCTGAACGGGTCCCTCACCCCTTTTTAGAATATTTTGATTTGGGGCCGGGTAGCGTATCCCCAGGACCAGGATCGAGTAGCATTCGGGCAGGATCATACGCAGGTCGGCCCGGCGTTGGCGGGCTCGGTCGGTCGCCAGGTACCCCATCTCCCCATGCCGTCCCGCCTCCAGCCAGCGCTCGTAGACATCGAAATGGGGCGGTGGGTCGGGTGTGGTGATGCCAACCAATTGGAACCCCAGGCGCCTGGCTTCCAGTTTGACCGCTTGAGTAAGAGACATCAACGGTATACTATTAACCCAAGGACGGCTGCGCCTAAAATAATGAGGGCGGGATTGATCTTCGTTAGTGTCAGCAGCCCGAAAGCAGCAATCGCAATCAAAACTTTATCCCAACTTTGCAGCAAAGCTGTACCCCAACTGAGGGTCTTGACCCCGAAGACAGTCCTGCTCATGTCATAAGCTGTCCAGAGCAGCAAGCCGACCACCACTGGGCGTACAGCCTTGAGCATGGATTGAATAACCGGGCTGCCTTTGATGGTAAAGAAGTAGACCACCATCACCAGCATCAGCAGGGTGGTCGGCAGGACCGTCCCCGTCGCAGCCACGGTTGCACCAGCGACGCCAGCCAGCTTATAGCCGACATAAGCGGAGACCTGGGGGGCAATCGGACCGGGGAGCGCGTTGCCAAGGGCAACAGCGTCGGCAAACTCGTCTGGGGTGACCCAGCCAGCCGCGGTTGTCTCGCGCTGCATTAAGGCCAGGGAGGCCGGTCCGCCGCCCCATGAAAAGAGTGCCACGCGAGTGAAGAGAATAAATATTTGCCAAAGCAGCATCGTTAATCTCCATTCTTCAGAGATACAGGAATAACTGCTGAAGGTAAAATCCCTCGGGAGCATGATTATCCATCAGAGGCCCTCCGGTTTCCTTTCATGCCACGTGGTCACCCGCTGGTAGGCATGGGCGGCCCGGAAGAGGACCTCCTCACGGAAATGCGGTCCCATCAGCTGCATCCCGACCGGCAGCCCGCGGCTGTCAAACCCCACCGGGAAGGCCAACCCCGGTACACCCGCCAGGTTGGCCGGCAGCGTAAAGACATCTTCCAGGTACATCGCCAGCGGATCGTCAGAGTGTTCGCCGATGCGGAAAGCCGTTGTCGGAGCCACCGGCGCAGCGATCACATCCACGCCTTTGAAGGCTGCCTCAAAATCCCCTTTAATAAGTGTGCGCACTTTTTGGGCCTGCCCATAATAGGCATCATAATAGCCGGCTGAGAGCGCATATGTACCCAGCATAATGCGCCGCTTGACCTCGGCACCGAACTTCGCGCCGCGCGTCTGGCGAAAGATATCCCACATTGCTTTGGCAGGCACGCGCGGCCCATAACGAATGCCATCATAACGGGCCAGGTTGGCCGAGGCCTCGGCTGGGGCAATCAAATAATAAACCGGAAGAGCATATTCTGTATGCGGCAAGCTGACCGGCTCGACTTTTGCACCCAGGGATTCCAGAGTGTGTATGGCTTCGCGAACAGCAGATTCCACCTCAGGCTGGATGCCCTGGATGAAATATTCCTCGGGGACACCCACCCTCAGATTGGTTAGGTTTTCCGTCCCATTCAAGGCGATCTCCGCTACCGGGATGTCCATCGTCGTCGAATCTAACGGGTCATGACCCGCCATCAGGGTAAAAACGACCGCCACATCGGCTGCAGTGCGGCCTAATACCCCCACTGAATCCAAAGATGAACCATAGGCCACCAGGCCATAGCGCGAGACGCGCCCGTAGGTGGGCTTGATGCCTGTCACACCGCAGTACGAGGCCGGCTGGCGCACACTGCCTCCGGTGTCAGTCCCCAACGCCACAGGAGCCATATGGGCCGCGACCGCTGCCGCGCTGCCACCGCTGGACCCTCCAGGGACGCGCTCCAGGTCCCAGGGGTTGTGGGTTACCTGGTAAGCCGAGTTCTCCGTCGAGGAGCCCATGGCAAACTCATCGGTGTTGGTCTTGCCCAGGATGACCACCCCGGCCCGCAGCAGCCGTTCGACGGCAGTGGCGTTGAAGGGTGGGATAAAATTTTCCAGGATACGTGACCCGCACGTGCAGCGCACATCCGCCACGCACAGCACATCTTTGACGGCAATGGGTAAGCCTAGCAAGGGAGGCAGCGGTTGGTCAGGATCACCTCGCCAGAGGCGCAGGCGGTGGTCAGCCTCGTCCGCCTGGGCCAGGGCCTTTTCAGGGGTCAGCGTGATAAAGGCGTGCAGAGAGGGTTCCAGGCTATCAATCCGCTCCAGGAAAGCCCGAGTCAGTTGGCGGCTGGAGATGTCACCGCGGCGCAAAGCTTGAAGGGCATCTACAAGCGTCAGGTCAGTTAAGTCGGGCATAGTAGGGGCAGATCATTTTACGCCAACAAAGTGATGCGGGCGGACCTGTTTAACCTGGTGTGGATATCGCTATTCCAGAACGGGCGGCACGCGAAACTGGCCTGCTTCCGTATCTGGAGCGTTGCGCATCAGGTCTGCCAGGTCCAATCCGGGACGGGGCTCGTCAGGGCGCAGCACGCTGCGCGTCGGCAATACGCTGGACGTTGGGGCAATGTCGGAGGTGTCTAAGGCCTGCAAACGAGCGGCGTAATCCAAAATGGCCGATAGCTGCTCACGATAGCGGGTTTTCTCCTCCTCAGTCAGTTGCAGGCGGGCAAGCTCGGCAATGTGTTCAACCTCGGTCAATGTTAATATCATGGAAAAATTATAACATGGGGACTTATTACCATAACTCTGTATACCACTCCAGATACTGTTTTACATGCTTCTGCCAGTATTTCTCTTCGTGGTAACCGGTGAACAGGGTCCATTCGTGAGGGATGCCTCTTTGGGTCAGCAAGCGCTCAAACCACAGGTCTGATTCCTTAATCTCCGGGCGGTCATTGTTGCCGATGTCCAGATAAATACGAGGTATCTTATCGGACGGGAGCGCATCCAACCACTCTTTGATATGAGGTGTGTCGTTCCAGAAAATTGCCAGGCTATGGGCACCGAAAGCCCCAAATATCTTCCACTCCGAGAGGCCGATGTGTAGCGCCCAACCTCCCCCCCGTGATACCCCCCCCACTGCGCGGTAAGCCCGATCCGGCAGTGTGCGGTAATGCGCGTCGATCCAGGGAACCAGAACCTGCGCCACGGCATCTCCAAATTTGTCCTCCTCTGGCTGGCTCCTCACCCCCTCGTCATGCGGCATGACGATCATAAAGGGAGGCGCTTTCCCTTCCGCGATCAACTCATCCGCGGCCTCGTCGGCGCCCAGGCGGTCCCATTGATCCTCATTAAAACTCTGCCCGTGGATCAGGTAAACAACCGGGTAGCGACGCGCGACATCCTGGAGATAACAGGGCGGCAGATAGACGCGGAAAACCAGTGGTTGGGACAGCAACCGTGTACGTACCTGGCCCGATTCTATCCTCCCGCGCTGCTCCAGGCACCTGAGCGGAGTAGGGCTGGGTGACAAGGATGTAGGGGATAAAGGTGTGGAGGAGAGGGGAGTAAAAGGGATCGAGGTAGGAGAGGGCAGAGAGGTCGCGGTGGGCAGTGTCGTAAGGCGGTGCACCGCTTCACCAGCGGTTTGTGTGACACCAGATCTAGGTGTTGGGAGCGCGGCCTCATGAGCACCGGAGACCACCCAACTCCCGATGGGCAGCCCACCCGATGCACAGGCTCCTAAACCGACGCTGAGCAGCAGCCCGAGGGTGACGATAAAGGGGTGGGGGAAACAGCCTGTCCGCCCCTGAACCCGCAGCGGTAAGGGGGATGGTGGGATAGGTTTTAATAATCTTCTCAAGGCTTTCATTACAAATCGTCTGAACAGGCGAGTCCCGGACCGACCGAGTAAAGTGTACCAGATATAGGGTGCAGGCGTCCAGGTAAGTAATGACATAATTTATGCTGCTTACCTGGGATTTCGCTGGTAAAATGGTAGAAATTTACCCCTGGAGAAAAATGATGCCGATTTTGGAAATAACTTCTAGACGTATCCTGATGCTCTTCATCTGGCTGACCCTGGTATTGGCAGCCTGCGGTAGCCCGAAAAGCGGGGGCACCCCCTTGTCTGTGAACACCTCAACCCCGGCGGATACCCCAACCCCAAAGGCCACCCCTATCCCAATGTCAGGGTGCACGCTGGTCAGCATAATACCAACCCCGGGTCCGACCGAGCAGTCCCTCTTTGTGCCCGTTTCGGATAAGGATTGGACACGTGGGCCAGTCACCTCGACGGTGACGATCATCGAATACAGCGATTTTCAGTGACCGTACTGCGCTCGCCTTGTGCCCGTGCTGGCACAACTCGAAAAAGATTTCCCGAATAATATACGTATTGTCTATCGTAATTACCCGCTAATCGGCACCCCAGATAAACCTTTCCACGATAAAGCTGCCCTATCAACCCAGGCAGCTGAAGCCGCCGGACTCCAGGGTAAATTTTGGGAAATGCATGATCTGCTCTTCAACCGCCAGACGGATTGGGCCACGCTCACGGTTGACCAGTTTAAAGATTGGCTGATAGCCCAGGCCAAAGACCTGGGCCTGGATGTGAAGAAGTTTACATCTGACCTGACCAGCCCACAGATGGTGAAGGTAGCCCAAGATGCCTGGGATAATGGCCAAAAGATCGGCCTCCCTGGCACACCGTTCCTGATCGTTAATGGTCGCATCTGGCCCAACAATGTGCCAATGGATTATGCAAACCTGTCAGCGGTTATTAAACTGACGGAGCTGGAGAAAAAACAGTTCACATACTGCCCGCCGATGGCGATTGACATGCTCAAGCAGTACACCGCCACCGTAAAGACCACTAAGGGTGATATCGTCATCGAACTCTACGCTGATAAAGCTCCCTTGGCTGTCAACAGTTTTATCTTCCTGGCCCGCAACGGCTGGTTTAACGGCGTTACCTTCCACCGCGTCATCCCCGGATTTGTGGCCCAGGCCGGCGACCCATCTGGCACCGGCTACGGCGGCCCCGGCTATGCCTTTAAGAACGAGATCGCACCTGGTTTGAAATTCGATCGCGAGGGCGTGGTCGGAATGGCCAGCGCCGGGCCCGACTCGAACGGCAGCCAGTTCTTCATCACCCTCGGCCCTGCACCTAACCTGGATGGCAGTTATACGATTTTCGGCCAGGTGATCTCGGGTATGGATGTGGTGAAAAGCCTGACACCGCGCGACACCTCTAAAACCACCGACCTGCCCCCTGGAGATGTCATCACAAGCGTGACCATCATAGAAAAATAAGGCGTGATGTGAAACGTCACGCACCATGCAACCATTAATCTTCAACCAGATAACATGCAACCAACCGAACTTCGCCCACCACAATCTAAAATTCACTGGCCTTCGGCCTTACAGTTTGGTCTCTGCACGCTCGCGGCGGTTGTACTGCTTGGATTAGCTTTACTGACCACCCTGATAGGATTTGGCCAGCTAATGGGAGGCCCGTCTACAAGTGGCGATGCCACATCTACTTTCCTGCTGGCAGCCGGCATAGCTTTGACCGGCGTCCTTGTACTACCATCCGTGGTTTTGTCTCTGCTGCGGCTGTTAGGCAGGCCCGAACCCACCTCACAGTGGCTGGCCCATCTGTCAAAAGGGATTTTAGTATTTTTAATCCTGGCCTTTATTGTCGCGCTGCTGATCGGAGGATCGGTATCCGGAAATAGCAGTCTCTCCTGGCTGATATTGCCTCCTATACAAGTCCTGGCAGTAGGGCTGCCGGTGCTCTTTCTGGTTTACCTGGCCGTGCATGGCTTGCCCAGGGGATCGTCGCAGCGCACCTGGGGAGTCTTCGACAGCGGATTGGTCATCGCTCCCACCTTGATCATCATCCTGGAACTGGGTGCCCTGATCGTTTTTGGGCTGGTCGGGCTGATAATCATCGCCAACCAGCCAGACCTGATCAGGGAATTCCAGAGGCTGGCGCAGAGTTTCCAAAACGGCACACCTCCTCCGGGCGAGGTGTTGAGGCTTATTTCCCCTTTTCTGGAAAGCCCCGGATTTATCTTCGCTGCATTTGTCTTTATGGCTGTGGTTGTACCGCTGATCGAAGAACTGATCAAGCCGGCGGGGGTCTGGCTGTTAGCCGGGCGTCATCTGACGCCCGCCGA
>Ga0315291_10010380_pt1 | contig 11388 bp, 12 predicted proteins | sample YL17G12_20_MG_FD_203070 | JGI IMG/M metagenome (GOLD analysis project Ga0315291, IMG submission 203070) | Sediment microbial communities from Yellowstone Lake, YNP, Wyoming, USA - YL17G12_20 | ecosystem: Environmental > Aquatic > Freshwater > Lake > Sediment | place: USA: Wyoming | collected...
ATTGCACCAATGGCTCGAGCAATACCCATTGAAGCACCAAGAATGCGTGCGGTCAGAATAATTGCCAAGACATTGATTGCCGGTCCTGAATATAAAAAAGCGGTGGCTGGACCAATACCTGCACCACGCGTATAGATGCCAGCGAATAAAGGCAGAACTGTGCAGGAACAAACCGCAAGTATTGTTCCAGATACTGAAGCAACTCCGTAAGCAAGAATTTTATTTGCCTTTGCACCAAAGTATTTAATAACTGCTTCTTTAGATATGAATAAAGTGATTGCACCGGCAATAAAGAATGCGGGGATGAGACAGAATAAAACGTGTTGTCGAGCGTATTCCTGAAGCATAAAAAATGATTCCATGATTGCGCTCTGGATTCTAATACCGGTAAGCGGCGCAAAATAGATGAGCAGAAATACGACGATAAAAATTATCAGTTTTGTTCGGTCTTTCATTTTCCTATCTCTTCTTCAATCCACTGTTTAATTTGTGATTTCGCCGGAATTTTTCCTGCACATTTTACTTTATTATTTATTACCAACCCAGGCATTCCGAGGATTTTATATTCCATTATTTTCTTAAAATCGGTTACTTTTTGAACATCAGCGGCAATATTCATTTCTGCCAAAACATCCAATGTTCTCTTTTCAACTTCATGGCACCGAGGACAACCAGTTCCAAGGATTTTTATTTCCATATTATCCTCCGTTTTTATTAGTATAGTGCAATTTATAAATTTATTTGATAAGCTTATATTAAATAGATTATTTATCATGCATACCGATAATACATTTTCCATTTTTTCTTATTGATAATCTTTTTGTTAATCGTTTGGCATCTTTTAATAACTCACCTTCAGATAAGGTGGCTACCAATTGAATAAGTGTCTTATAAACTTTTTCAGCTGATTTCGACAAAGAATAAAAAACCCACCTGCCTTGTTTATTTTCTTTAACCAGTCCGGAAGTTTTCAGCACTTTAAGATGCCGGGAAACGTTATATTGACTCTCGTCAAGTGAATCGATTATTTCACAGACGCATAACTCGCAATCTGCTTTTTGCAAAACCCATATAATCCTCAGACGTGTTTTATCTGATAACGCTTTAAGTACATCAATTAACTGATTAACTTGATATTTCATAAATTATTCCTTTCGTCTTCATATATGCACATATTAGCATATACCATAATAAAAAAAGAAAATTTGTCAAGAGTTATTTTAGATCATATATTCTGACCGAAGCGAAGAATCATTTATACACATTTATATAAATTCTACGGTCGCTAGGGTTCCTCAGAATGTCACCTAGTTAATTTGTACGGGTAACACCGAGTATCTTTTTTCTTTCCATGGGTCGCGGTGTCGGATATAAAATATTAAAAATAAAATATCAAAACACAAATAAAAATAGAAAAATATTTGACACTTATTATGTATTTTGAATTTGAAATTTAATTTTTAATTTTCTGCGTAGGTTTTAATATCCCCAGATTTCGTTAAGGTATGTATTTCGTCGACAATCCGGACAAAGGATTCGTTGGTGCTGAGCACGATAGGGAAGATGAGCTAAATTCTCCACTGGCTTCTCGCTGTCTTCTAAATCATTATATAATGATAAATATAAAGTAGGGTTAGCAAAAGCTAATTCACCGACTTTATGTGCAATCCACATTAATTGCGCTTTTGGTGCGACTACCTCTCCGCAAATTTCACAGAATACTAATTCTTTTTCAATAGTATTCTCATAGCCTTCTTTTTTGATTTTAGACAAATCGTAATCTTGAGTATGTTTGATACCTTCCTGAGTCGTGCAATATCGGACGCATTGTCCGCAATAAACACATTTTTCCTGGTAATGAATTACTTTGCGGACTTTTCTTAAAATATCATCTTCAATCGCTCTTGCTTTAGCCGGACAAACTTCTGCACAGGCACCACAGCCGATGCATCGTTCTTTATTATAGATAATTATTCCCCGAAAATCTTTAGGCGGGATAGATAGTGCTTTCGGAAATTTGGATGTATACGGTCCTTTTACTAATGCTCGTATTGCTTCACCTAATTCGCGTAATTTTGGTTTTCTCATAGACTTGCTATCTTTAATTTGCGAACTTTTATATAGTAAATAATTGAACCTGCTACAAAAGAGGTTATTAAGAGGATTGGAGCTAAACCAAAATTCCAAGGATTAACTTGCGACATAGTTGGGAAGATGCTACTGACCACAGGAATAGTTATCGTTCGCCATACAAAAGAATAAGAAAAGATGCCCAGAATTATGCAGAAAATCGAAAATAAAGCTGGCGGTGAAGACATCGTGAAACCGGGGTCGCGTATCTTTTGAGAATATTTTGTTTCTTTGCCTTGAAATGCATATAATAATTTTAAAAAGTAAATCGGTGCTATAATACAACTAAACAATATTACAAATGACAGTATCATCGTGATTATTTTTGTGCCGCCTAAATTAAAATTTAAACTTCCTTGGAATAAAAGCCATTTCGAAAAAAAGCCGTTAAAAGGTGGTAATCCAATACACGCTAATGCAGCAACTAATACAGTGAAATAAGTCGCTGGCATTTTCGAAGCGAGCCCTTGAAAATTATTCATCAGCGTGTTTTTTGTCCAATATTGTACTGAGCCAATTGCAAGTAATAATGATGGTTGGAAAGTTAAGTAGTTGACTAAATGATAAATACTGCCTGCCAATCCAAATGGATTGGCACATCCGATACCGATAAATATTAATCCAATTTGCACAATGGAACTAAAAGTTAATAATCGATAGGCATCGTTTGTTTTTAATGCCATCAGCCCTGCTATGACAACACCAGTGCAACCAAGTATCAAAATTAGCACTCGTATGAGCAACACATCGTTGATATTGAAAATAAAATACGAAAGACGAAATAAAAGATAGATTCCAGTAATTCGGTCAATTATCATTGGAACAAAAGTCATAATTGTCACCGGTGATTTAACAAGTTTTAACGTCCAGGAATGTAACGGTACGAAACCGGTTTTTCCAATGACACCAATAAGAATTAAAATAAAAGCGATATTTAATAAAGGACTGAAACCGGTTAGCCTTGGTTCGGTAATAATGAATATAATTTGATACCTGTAAAGTAGAATTGTAACTCCTAATAGTATCAAAATATTTGATATTCCGACCAGTAATAGCATTTGATTGGTAACAATAGACGGTTTTTCAACTGTCATTAGTATAAAAATATAGAGTATTATCAACAGTAGAACTGAAAATACAAATAGCAGTATCAAGTTATTTGAGAGAATTAAGCCATTAGCAATCGATATTGTTGTTAATAGCAGCAGATAATAACTTTTAAGGTATTTGTACCCTCGCATGGAACGCAAAGAGTACAAAAGGACTAAGAAGCTAGTTACTGCAATTAATAAAATTATTACACCACTGAATTGGTCAAAATATAATCCGAAGTTTATATTGTTTAGTGTGAACATACTGAAATTTAGCGTACCCGGCTTTCGGGTAGTAATAAAAAGGTATATCGAATAGTAGAGGATAATCGCGGTACCAATAAAATGAAATTCGTTGCGCAGACGATGAATTAAAAATCCTAAGATTCCGGCCGCAACTGGTATTACCGTGATAACCAATAAAGGGTTCATTTTCGATATCGGGCTTGAATCTGTTCGGTTTTCTTAATAGACAGCTCTATGAGTTCTTTGCCGGTATAGCGAACTTTCCCACTCTCAATCGCTACCATGCGTTCTGTACAACAATAGCACGGGTCAACTGCGGCTAAGCATAAGGCAGCATCGGGAATTGAGTATCCCTTAACCGCAACTTCGTTTGAGACGATATTCATATAACTGGGTGCGCGGATTTTATGCCTAACCGGACTGTTTCGACCATCACTGCGAACATAATGGAACACTTCGCCCCGTGGCGCCTCGGCTCGCCCAATACCTTCACCGGGTGCGATTTCATCGACTCTGTTTTCAATTGGACCTTCGGGCAATTGTTTTAAACATTGACGGATAATTTTTAAGGATTCTAAACATTCCAAAAGACGCACTTTCGTTTTAGCTAAGATATCGCCTTCCTTAAATACGATTATATTCCAATCAATTCGGTCGTAGGCACAATGAGGGTCATCTTTGCGGACATCAATCGCAACTCCGGATGCGCGTGCCGTCGGCCCCACAACACCGTAGGATATCGCTGCTTCTTTAGGAAGAACGCCGACATTTTCTAATCGAGCGAGAATAACCGGATCATCTAAGATTGCTTTAGTGAACATATGAGTCTTGGTTTCGATTTCATCTAAAGCTTTCTCAATTAATGGAACCTGTTCCGGCAAGATATCACGTCTGACACCGCCCACTTTATTCATTGCATAGTGGTTACGATTGCCGGTGATCATTTCGAATAAATCTAGGACCGGTTCACGATAACGCCATGCCCACATCCATACTGTATTATAACCGATAAAATGACCAGCTAATCCTAACCATAAGAAATGTGAGTGAACGCGTTCCAGCTCGTGAATTATGGTTCGAATATATTGAGCGCGTAACGGCACTTCAATTGCTGCAGCATCTTCCACTGCCAATACGAAAGCCAAAGGATGTGAGTTCGAGCAGATTCCGCAGATTCTTTCAACTAAATACGGAATTTGTTCGTAAGTCATTTTCTGCGCAATAAACTCATGCCCACGATGGTTGTACCCAATATTGATTTCTAAATCGACTACTTTTTCACCTTCGACAATAAGCTTAAAGAACTCGGGTTCTTCTTGAAGTGGGTGATACGGACCGATTGGAACGATTCTTCTACTCATAATCCCGCCTTAAAGGATATTTATCCGGTGGCCAATCATCCGATGTTAATAATGGTTTCAAATTGGGATGACCGATAAAGTTAATACCTAACAATTCATACATTTCTCGTTCAATCCATTCGGCTGCTTTAAAAATTGGGGCGACCGACTGAACATTCGGATTATCCTTAGGAATTAAAACTTTAATAGTAAAAAAGGTTCCGGTTTTATCCTGTGAGAAATGGTACAAAATTTCAAATCCTTCACGCGTATCGATACCAGTGGCGATCGATAAACGTAGTCCTTTTTCTTTATGTAGGAAATACGTAATATCATAGATCTGTTCTTTGGGGACAGTGATATACAGTCGTCGCTCGTTGTGTTTAAAAATTTTCGCTTTAGGAAATTTTTTAAGAATTTCGTCTTGTAATTTTACTGCTAGTTCGTTCATAATTTTTGTAACGCTTTCACCATTCCCAAGATAATTGCTTCTGGTTTTGGTGGACAACCAGGAATATAAACATCAACCGGGATATATTTATCATATGGACCCACAACATTATATGAGTCTTCGAACATGTGAGTAGAACATGAACAAGCGCCGACACCAATCACCAAACACGGTTTAGGGGTCTGTTCATATACTTTAATTACCCGCGGTAAGGTTTTGCGATTAATAACACCGGTAACCAAAAGGGCATCCGCATGACGCGGAGAACCGACCAGCAGAATGCCGAAACGTTCGACATCAAATCGTGGTGTCAACGCAGCCAGGATTTCAATATCGCAATTATTACACGATGCGGCCGCTACGTGGAAAACCCACGGTGATTTTTTTAGTCCCCATAGTCTTATATCTTTCATAATCCAAAAAATGCCAGCACGATTCCTAATACGGCTAATGGCATTAAGCCGATCCAAAAAAACTTTAATGCCTGGTCAATTCTTAATCTTGGATTTGTATTTTTAATGAGAATAATCAACACGACAAACAAAAGTAATTTTATGATAGCAAACCACGAAGCGATTCCGCCCCAGAATAATGTGATGATTAAACATGGCAACAAAAATAACATCATCGCCTTGGTAAGTTTAAACAGTGCTAAAGCAAATCCTGAATATTCCGTATAAACGCCAGCCATCAATTCCTGCTCAGCTTCTGCGATATCAAACGGCACATATCCTAACTTTGCTTGCATGCATACGAGTATCACGATGGTTGCGATAACCCCTGATATTGAGTAAAGAATTGGTCCGTACATCTCTTGAAACATTACAATTTCGCCAATTCTGATTTCCCCGCCGGTTTTTATGATTGCTACCAGAATTGCTGTTATAAATGGTAATTCATAACCAAAATATAAAGTCATTTCTCTGGAGGCGCCAACCGCGCTTAACGGATTTTTTGACGCGGATGCACCGATGATTGTGGCTAATGGTGGTAATGCCAAAAGATAAATTATAACAATTAAATCACCCATGAATGAAGATGTCGGATAAAAATTCATGATGATCAGCATTGCACCCACCGCTGACATCGCAAATACGCTTATAATTGGTGCAATTAAAAATAATAGTTTCGACGCACCATTTGGAATTAAAGTTTCTTTCGATAGTAATTTAAAAAAATCAGCAAACGGCTGATAAATCGGCGGTCCCACTCGCCATTGAATACGAGCGGTTACTTTGCGATCAACCCAGGTTAAAAATAACCCAATCGCCGAGCTAAACAGAAATCCTGGAAAAATAAAAAACCAAAATAATTCTCTCATGTTCGTCTCCAGAATGGCGAACGCGATACAAATCTTTTGCCAACGACCACCTTTTTCGCTTCTTTTTCAGTTAGCAGTTTCAAAGCGCCCGATGCACAACTTGCGACACAACGCGGTCCGTCCTCACGATCCTTACATAAGTTGCACTTCTGAGAAACATGGTGTAAAAGACTTTTATCCAAAACACCGAACGGACAGGCGATGATACATGATTTACAACCAACACAATGAAAACTTGCTTGTAGGACTAACCCTTGGTCAGTTACTTTTAAAACTTCAAAAGGACAGGCAGCGGCACAGACTGGCTCATCGCAATGGCGACAGGCAATCGGCAGAAAAGTGGTTTCAGAAATATCGCCATACCGAATCCGTGATTCTTCGAAAGCGCTACGACAAGCAGCTTCACACGAACGGCATCCGATGCAATAATCTAAATCTAAGAATATTCTTTTCTGATTGTTTTCCATTATGAAACCTTAATTAATTTTCCTTTAGCTGGGGCGATTATAATCTCTTTTGTAAGATTGTCAATTCGAATCGGGAATAATTCTCGATTATCCGGTTTATCAACCGAAATAGTTATAGTATCGACGGTAACGCTAGTCGTTATTTTTGCGGTAAAAGATTTTTCTTTCCCATCGACTAGAAGTTTAACCGAATTATCTTGTTTTATTTCATATTTACTGGCGGTTAATGGATTGACCTTTAATATGTCTGAATCGTTAGCATAAATTCCGCGATGACCAAATGCCGATTCTTCGCCCAAAACTGAAATTTCATCTGATTTCTTGTAATGTTTCGCAAAATTTACCCCACGATTAATAATTTCATCGATAGCAATATTTGATGTAAAAGTCGGTTTTGATTTATTCAAGTCACCTGTCAGCTGCTTTATAATTTCACTAATCGGTTTTGTACCGCTAACCGGTTCGGCCAAAGGTTTTAGAATTACCCTATCCCATAACGTGTTAATTGTCCCGTATTTTTCTAAAAGTGATGGAACGGGCAGTATCATGTTGTCGAACGGTAAATTATTTAGGTAAATTGATGTTGTAATAAATAACTTGAGGTTGGATAAGGTAGGTATCAATGCAGGGTAATAGAAAGGAAAGAGATTACCAAAATTTATCAATGCTTTGGTCTTTCCTTGATGGATGTTATCAATTATATCGCCAAACCCAATCTTGCCTATGGGAACTGACGCTAATGCGGGTGAACAGAATTTTTTGTCACCGGGCAGTACTACCGTTAGTAATTGTACTAATGAAGATAGGAGTAAGGGGTCATCGGTCTTACCAAAATCCATCGATGCCAATATTACTCCTTTCGGTATGCTCAATAATCCTTGAATTACTTCTTCAAGGCTTTGATCTGCCACACCACACAGTTCGCTGAGCTGCGGTAATAATCTTCTTAGTTTATTAAAGTTATTATCGCCAATTACAATTTTTGCTGCTTTTCCTGCCTTTACGATTAGAGCCAATAATAATAACGGTTCGGTGCCTGGTTTTGCCCAGAGAAATTTATTGGCGAATCCAGCGATTTTGGTCTTTACTGAATCAATATAAAATAAGCGGTTATTTCGATCCGCATACTTTGCGTCTAATATTGGTTTTGAGATTACGGGTGTTTTACCGAAAACATCACCGACAATCAAAATCACTTTCGCTTCGTTAATATCACTTAATGCAGCATGTTTTACATCTGGTAGACCATAGCTGAAAAACGTTTCTGGTTCTAGATACGCTCGTGCAACTGAATCAATCTTTAATTCGTGGGCAAAACCGGAAATCGCCGCTAATTCTTCGGTTGTGTTGTTTAAATCATAGGTAATCGCAATTTCTTTTGGCGAGAATGATTTTAACTGCGACTTAATTTGACTAATCGCTGTAACCCAATCGATTTTCTTATTATTTAATAGGGGAGATGTCAACCTTCGTTTGTCATCTAAAACATGAGTTGCCGCGTTGCCCCGTGCACACAATCGTCCTTGATTTACTGATGCTTCGCGGTCATACTCAACTTTGCGTAAGGTAAAACTACCGCGGCTGGTCTGGTTGACTGACAAACCGCATCCATAGAGACAGAATGGACAAGTGGACTTATGTAATTTCGATTCAATACTCATAAGAATGGGTCTTCGATGTCTTTTACTTGCTCCCAGGTTAATACCGGACCGTCTTTACAGACAAAATATTTTCCACACCGGCAGTGTCCGCACTGGCCGAGTCCGCATGACATATTCTTTTCCATTGATAGATAAATATTATTGCCGTCAAAACCTTTTTCTAATAATTTCATCGTGCCGAATTTCATCATGATTGGCGGTCCGCATACTACTCCGACCATATCTTTGGTATACACCGGCACTTCGTCTAATAATACGGTCACGACCCCAACTTTGCCTTTCCACTCCGAATCACCTACATCTACCGTTAATTGAACTTCGACACCCTTCCATTTCTTCCAGGAAGGAATCAGATATTTATACACGATATCATTAGGCGTTTTTGCGCCATAGCGGATATGAACTTTCTTATACTTCTTCATGTTTTGCGCTAAGGCTAAGAAGAGCGAACGAAGCGGAGCAAGCCCAACCCCGCCACCCAGAATCATCACTTCTCTGCCTTCAAATTGCTCAAGCGGGTAGCGTTTTCCAAATGGCCCACGAATTCCTAAATTTTCACCAACCGACAAATCAAAAAGAGCCGAAGTTGCTTTACCTACTTTCATAATTGTCATTTCCAGTTTGTCTTTAACATAAGGTGAAGATGACGGCGTAAATGGCGCTTCTCCAATACCAGGAATCGTTAACTCAATAAACTGTCCGGCATCAAATGAGAATTTATTACCCAGCAAATCTAAAACAAATGTCTTGATCGTCGGTGTTTCGTCGATAATTTCAGTAATCGTGACCGGAAAGGGTTGGAATGGATTCTTCATAATTTTTCTAATATTTTTCTAATATCAATTTTACCCATGCATACCGAATAACAGCGCCCGCAACCAGAGCAGGAATTAAACCCATAATCATTATAAAAGTTCATAAATTTACAATGAAACCTGTTAAGGAAACGTTTCCAGAACTCAGGTCTTGGGTTCATTCCACCGCCCACCCGGGCATAGGCAGCATAATAGCATGCATCCCATATTTTATATCGGGCAAAACTATTTTCAGCAATTGGTGTATCGTATAAGAGAAAACAGAAACAGGTCGGGCAGACCATCAGGCAACCAAAGCATTCAACACAGGTCTTTGCACCCTCCTGCCAAAAATCCTCTTCGGTTTTCTTATCAATCGCTTTTGCCAAATCTTTCCGCCATTGTTTGGGGTTAATCTCATCAAGTAGTGCAATTGCGCGGTTTCGTTTTCCTTCCCGTTGTGACATATCCGAAGTAGATACCTCTTGAAAAAGATGGTCATAAGTCGCAATAAATTCTTCACCTTTGTTACTCGAGGTTTCAAAAATATAGCCGGCTGGGAGAACGCTGACTACAATATCCGTACCTTGCTCAGGATATGGTTTCAGACCCAAAAGGTTACAGAAGCAGGTTTGTTCCGGGACCGGGCAATCAGCCGCAATTATCAAAGTACGCTCAAATTGTGCTTTATAGAACGGCTCGCCGAATTCGCTTTCCAGATACATCTTTTGATGGACTTGTAGCGGTCGCAAGTCACAGTTCTTAGCACCGATGATAATTCGGGGGGATTCATCCAAAAAGATGTCTGGTATTGATGTTTTCTCTAAGCCCGCGACCTTTAATCTCGGATTAAAGAAAAATCCTTTCAAGGATTCAGCCGGGCGAATTTTCTGCAGTGTCTTATGGAATCTTATATCGGTTTCATCAAACAGACTCTGATTTAGTTTATTATAATGGACTTTGTTTTCTAAAGAATCTGGATAATAGATAGTGTAGGTTTTAGAAAGTTTTGCCAGCCAAGGATACAATTTTTCCCGTGGCAAAAACAATATTGACATTCGGTTATAAATGTAATCAAAATTTTGTATTTGTCAAGAAATAACTTAAAATATTTTTGTGCTGGAATCATATTTCGTACAACCATTGGCAAACAAAAGGTTAAGTTTATAGTTATTTTATGAAGAGGTAGATTTTAGGCATTCTTATCTTAAGTTTATTTCTTTGGGCGGGGGATATGGTCTAGATACTGAAGATTCGTTTAAAAGTATGCTACCACGAATGTAGGTAAGATAGCTACAACTGAAAGGGATTGATGATAGATATTTTAAAATATTAATCCCGGACTCTCAAAATGTGCGATGTGTTGGCAGATGGAGTTATGTGTCTTCTTACGAAATTACTGGCAAAGTAGTCGTGTTCTGTTTCAGCACATATTAGATAAATTGGTTAAAATCTAACTTGCACTTTTGGATTGTGCTCAAACTAAAAATGGGTACAATGTCGTACAACCTTAGAGAGTGTAAAGTACAAAATAGCCAATTTGTACAATATCGCCTGGAATACAACACAATCGATAAGTAATGAGTAGCATTTATAAAGTATTTATTAATTATTTTGTAAAAATCAAAACGTCTATGGAGGTACTATGTATAGTCTAATTGCATTAATAATCATTATTATCATTATTTTGTCGGCAATGATAAAAATTTTGCGAGAATATGAACGCGGCGTGATTTTCCGTTTAGGTCGGTTTATTGGTATCAAAGGACCAGGGTTGATACTTCTAATACCTTTTATTGACCGAATGGTCAAGGTCGGCTTACGCGTGGTTACTTTAGATGTTCCACCACAAGATGTCATCACCAAAGATAATGTATCGCTTAGTGT
>Ga0315291_10010382_pt1 | contig 11385 bp, 12 predicted proteins | sample YL17G12_20_MG_FD_203070 | JGI IMG/M metagenome (GOLD analysis project Ga0315291, IMG submission 203070) | Sediment microbial communities from Yellowstone Lake, YNP, Wyoming, USA - YL17G12_20 | ecosystem: Environmental > Aquatic > Freshwater > Lake > Sediment | place: USA: Wyoming | collected...
TCCTCACGGAGATCGTACTGGCCAGCCAGTTCCCGGCGAAAACCGGCCACTTCGAGACCGCCAGTTCCACTTGTTCCCCCAGCCGCCCTCGGGGTGTCCTACTGTCTGAATCGCAACGCTCCTGAACCCCTCCTATTGCCGGCTGATATCAGAATGTGCTAGCATACGTGCGTGAACCCCAAGCAGCGACGGACGCTCAGAGCGCTCTTCGCCACGCCGACTCGCGCCAATGTCCGGTTCTCGGACATCGAGGCCCTGATCGTCGGCCTGGGCGGCGAGATCCGTGAAGGCGCGGGCTCGCGCGTCGCGTTTGAACTGAAGGGAAGGCGCGCGTACCTGCACCGGCCGCACCCCGGGCGCGAGGCGAAGAGATACCAGGTGGAAGAGGTCCGCGAGTTCCTGCGCTCGCTGGAGATTCAGCCATGACCAACACGATGACCTACAAGAGCTACACGGCTCGCGTCGAGTACGACCCCCGCGACGATATCTTCGTCGGCCGTGTGCTCGGGATCGAGGATCGCATCACGTTCCACGGTGCGACGGTGGCCAAGCTGCGACGCGATTTTCGCGCCGCCGTCGATCACTACCTGGCCGATTGTGGCGCACGCCGCCGGGCCCCACAGAAGCCCTATTCCGGGAAGATCTTGCTCCGGGTGCCCCCCGAGGTCCATGCCCGCGCCGCGTTGACCGCCGAGGCTCAGGGTAAGAGCCTCAACCAGTGGGCAGTTGAGGTGCTGGCCCGCGCAAGCTGACGGCACCGGATAGGATACGGGAGTCGGCCCCTCTCTGACGGTCGTGCTTTGCTCAGAGGTCCCATCAGCAGAGGTCACAAAGGTGGCAACGTCACGCGCAACGGCACCTGCGCGTGGCGGGGCCACGGAATCATGACCAGATCGCCCCATGAATTCTGAGGGGTGGACGCACAGATTTCGCGGAACACAAGAATTGGCCTCGGCGGTTCGCGCCGCGGCCTCGCGGGTTCTCCTCCGGCTGGACGGACTGGACCGCCGACACCTGCCGCGGGGAGATCGGTCAGGAGGTCAAGCGCGCCGACGCCATCGCCACGGATCAGTGGGCCGGATCACCGCTTGCGTGTTGGGGCCTGCGAGAGAGTCCGAGGCGGGGATAGGCGTTTGCGGCGATCAGGAGAACGGTGTTGGTCGGTTGCTTTCCAGGATACTCCGGATGCAACGTCCCGGATTACAGGCATAATTGGGGACGTTGCATCTTCCGTCTACTTACATCTCCATCCGGTCTCCAGGATACGGAGGATGCAACGTCCCGGATTCATCGCCACAATGCGCTTTAGAACCTACGTCCCCCATGACGTCCCCCATGATAGACGCGAGAGCGGGGAGGTGAGGTGTTATGGTGGGATGCGCCACACCCTCCGCTGGATCTCCGCTGGATCTCCGGCTTGACAGATATACGTCCTAAGCGTATATGTGGATCATGCTGACCTTCATCGAGCTGGCTCCTTTTGCCGCCGTCCGGGATAAGTACATGGACGATCAAGAATTCGCGGCGCTTCAGCAATACATGGCGGAGCATCCCGACGCGGGCGATGTGATCCCCCGCTCCGGTGGCTGCCGTAAATTGCGCTGGGCGGCACGAGGTCGAGGCAGGAGAGGCGGCATGCGGGTGATCTACTTCCTGCGTCTGGCTTCTGAACAGATCGTGCTGGTGACAATGTACGCAAAGAACGTGCGGGAGAACATCGATCCCGGTTTGCTCAAACGCCTGAAGGAGGGCTTCGAACGTGGGTAAGAAGTTGTCGGGCAGGGCACTGGCCGCGTGGGAGAAGACCCGCGATTTGAATGCGGAGCTGGTACAGGCCGTAGGCCAGATGAAGCGCGGCGCCTGGGCCAGGAAGACGGAGTTCTTCCCGCTCCCGGACGGTTCGATCCGCCGGATCATCCGGCGGCGCGATGGGACGGTGGAGAAAGATCACATCATCCCGTCGGAGCGCGCGCAGGTCGCCGCAGCGCGTGCGGCGACGGGATTGTCGCAGGCAGCGTTTGCGAGTCTCCTGGGCGTGTCGGTGCGCACGCTCCAGGAGTGGGAACAGGGCCGGAAGACTCCATCCGGGGCCGCAGCGACGCTGCTGAGAGTCGCGGCGCGACACCCTCACGTGCTGAAGGAGTTGGCAGCATAGGTGGGTGGGTGATGGTGGGTGAGGTGAGGTGGTGAGATGGGTGAGGTGACAGGACATTGCTTCTCGCAGATGGCACCCCGAAATCCCCGACCCGATTCGGACTCCTATTGCCATGGGAGACACTCCAGACGTGTGGGTGTCAATAGGTTAATAATGCTGCACTGTTCCCAATTATGGGGCACGTCAGAGGCACTACCCAGCGTCGGCCAGTCGTCATCTTGGTTTGGTGCGCCGACGGGCCATGAACCGATCCGAGGCGCCCAACCGCATCCCGAGAGCGTGACCCCCTGTGCGGCTGGTCGAACCAATTTCCGTTTCCTGGCAAACCACCTGTGCCTCAGCCGTCATCCTCCAGACGGTGCTATATTTCCCGAGTCCATTCCGTGGTGATCGCCGATTCCGCTCACCGACAGGGGCCGTTTGGTTGATGGCCGACACATGACAACCGCCGCCATTCTTGAGTCATTAACCCATCGCTCGCGTTTCGAGCTCCTGGCGACCAGCGTGCTGCGGAAGGCAGATCCGAAGTGCGCTGCCATCATCCAGACGGGCATCAACGCCCAAGGGGAGACAATCGTCGCCTCCATCGACGGCCTTCATCTAATCCCCCACAGCAACCCACCCCACTACATCTTCGTGCAACATACGACCACCGACCGAGAACGGCTGCGGGGGAAGTGGCTTTCCAGTAAGAACGCTGACCTGCCGAAGGCGGCAGCCGAGGCAAAGAAGGTCCGACAGAAGCAACCACACGCGGTGTTCACCGTCATTCTGACCACCAATCAGGGGGTGGACCAGCAGTTGGCCATTGACGTGTAAAAACGAGCCGAGGTCGAGCAAGTGGCCGTAGAGATTTGGGAGCAATCCCGCTTCACCGACTTCTTAGATACGACGGCGGATGGCCACTGGTTGCGAAAGCTCTACCTGGGAATTGAGGCGGAACGGCTGTCGGTGGATCTCCTCCATCGACTCGGGCGCCAAAGCCTGGAACTGTACCGACAGGAGATTCTCTTGCCAGGCCACGGCCCGCTGATCCATCGCAGCCTGGTCCAGAACATCCTGGCGTGTGCCCTTCCCGGCGCGCCAGGGCTGTGTCTGGTGACAGGTCGGTCGGGGTATGGCAAGAGCGTGGCAACAGCCCAAGCTCTCGAACAATGGCTCTCTGCCGGATCGTTGGGGCTCTGGCTTCCTGCCCGATTCCTTCGGGGCGCGGCCAGCCTGGAGACCGCTCTTAACGCCTGGCTTCTGTCGCTTTACCCTTCGCTCGAGTCTGAAGGGGGACGAGTGGCGATCGATCTTGCCAGCAAGGCAGGCCGGCTCCTGCTCTGTGTCGATGACGTCAATCGGACACCGGACGCAGCCCGACTCCTTCGCCTCTTGTTCAGTATTGCCGCCCCGTCGAGCGGCCGCCCCGAACAGGCCAAGTCGGGCAAGGGAAACCCCCGACCGGCTGACTCCCTGTGCCAGGTGGTCCCGGTCTGGCCTGAACAGTTTTCTTCGCTGCCTCCAAAGGCCCTGGAGCAGCCGTGGGTCCGCACAATCGCCGTGGGGGAACTTCTCCCTGACGAGTGTGCAGGGGTGATTCAGACGAAAGCCCCGAAACTGTCCGCCGCCGAGGCCCGTGAGCACGCGGCGCGCCTCAACCATGACCCCTTCCTTGTAGGACTGTTCGCTCTCCTGGCGGACGAGCTGATGGACGCCGTACAGCTTCGGGCAGTGGCCGACGACGCGATTGGACGGTTCCTCGATGCTCAGCTCCGCGAATGCTGCCCCGCCGGGAGTGTCGATCTGCTTCCCCACGAATTGCTCGAGGTGCTGACCCGGGTCGCCCGCGAGATGCTTTGTCGGCGGAACTTCCGCCCGTTGTTTGGAGAGCTAGAGAGCTGGCTGGGCGACGGGTCGAAGACGTTGCGGGGAATGCGGACGCTCGTTCGGCACGGCCAGGTGTGCAGGCTGGACGCTGAGAACCGGCTGGATTTTCGCCACGATCGGCTCCACGAGCGCTTTCTGGTCCAGGCGATGGCCGGCCTGCTACAGTTGCCCGAGCCGCCCGAGGACATCATCACCGACCCCTATTACTCCGCGATCGTCGGGAAGGCACTGGCTTGTACGGAGTTGCCCGCCACACAACTCGCCCGTTTGCGAACGCACGCTCCGTGGGCGGTGTTCGAGGCAATCCGAGAGGTTGGTGAGCCGTCGAACGGCTACCAGCACGGACTCTTCCAAGAGGCTCGCACATGGGCTGAGAACGAGAGCCATTCCGCCCCCGGGTCGGTCGTAAGCGCCATTTGCTGGACCTTGATCGAGACGGATTCCGGCCGCGTTCTGCCGATCATCAACGCGATGAAGCCGAATCCCTTGCTGATGATCGCTGGGCTCCGCAATGGTTCGGCTCAACACGGCATGCGATATGTCCGCCGCGGGGTGCGGCACGACTTTGAGCCGGGCGTGGGTGACGGTCTTCGCGACCGAATCCTTGAGCATGCCGGTCACCGCCACGGGGAGCAGATCGCCCAGCAGATCCGCGAGCAGCTGTCCCGGCCCGATCTCGTTGCTCTCGACTTCAACGCCTACCTCGCTCTCCTGGGGCATTTTCGCTTCGCCGGCTTCGACCAGATCATTCAGGAGGTGTGGGAGCGGCACCACGACGAGGTGCTCCCCTACGTGATATGGGTGGCAGCCCGCTGCCCCCTCCAAGATGTGAACGGGGTGCTCGGGCCTCTGCTAGAACGGCTCGCGGTGCTGCCCGTGCGGGACGACTACACGAAAAACCCAACTGACCGGGAAGAGATGACTCAATATCTCGGCTGGGGGTTTCGGAAAGGCATTACTCCAGGAGCACTGGGCTGCCTCTTGGAAACAGGGAAACGGGAGGAAACCCTACGGCACGACATCGCGCTGATGGTGGACGGGGTGGACGACCCAGATGCCGTCGAGTTTCTCGTCCGCCACCTGGCGGTTGGGGGTGGGTCGATGGAGTGGACGCTGCCCGGCATCGGAGACGGGGAACCGAAAACCTTGGTGCGCTCATCTCCGACGACCGATCGCCTACGTGGCATCTGGCAGTCACTAGGCGAGTCCGATAAGGTCCGGGTCCGGGCGTTTTGCCTCTGGCTTCAGACAACCGGCGGCAGCAACTTGGGCCTCTTGCGACGCATCGAGCCCGATTCTCCCTTCTATCGATACGCCGTGCAGCACCGCATCAAGCTCGCCGACCCTTCCGTGACATCGGAACTGCTGTCTCTCTTGCGGTCGGGCGACTTCCATGGATGGTGGTGGGTCTTGGCCCATCGAGTCTGGTGCGAAGAACTTCGGTCGTTTGCGTCAGAGACGGTGGCCGGGTTACGCGGGAAGATCCCCTCCGACTTTTCGGGCGAACGCACGAACCTTCTCTATGCCCTCGCCGAACTCTTTGTGAAGATTCCTGTCCCTCATGCGGAGGCGTTGCCCCGGGAGCACTGGGAGTATCTGAAATACAGTCCCCGCATGATCCACGCCGCGTTCCGGATCGGCACACCGAGCTGTTTAGCCTTGGCGAGAGAGGCCCTTTCTCACTGTCCCGTCTCCGTGGACATCTTCCACCTCGCCTTCTCAACGGTTTGGGACCAGAGGAACCCGGCGAACCCTATCACGCTGCGTCACCTAGAGAACCTGGAGCCCTATCTCGATCGCATGGGCAGGAATGAGGTTCTTTTTCTGGCTTGGGAGACGGAACGGGCGGTTGGGTCGGATGAGGCGATTGCAGAGTGGATTCGCAGGCACTTGGTCCCCCGGCTGCTGCCGGAAGAGCGGGCTAGAGTCCGGGTCGCCGACGAATTCTTCGTTGAAACGCTGGACCGGCAGTTTCAAGAAACGCGGTTCGAGCCCTATCTCGGCTTTCTTTTCGAGGAGCGAGGTGGGCGACGAGTGGTATTTACAGAGCGGCAGCTTCGGCTCCTCGATGAATGGCTGTCGAAGTACCGCACTGCTCAGGGCTTGAAAGTAGCGGCGGAGTGTTTGAAGCACATCGGGATGCGACGAGACATGGAGTTATTGGATCGATACGCAATAGAGGGGGATGGGCCCGAGGTTGACCGGATCAAGGCCGACGCCAGATTCTCGATCCGGAAACGCACCTTGGTATAGGGGACGACTGCTCCTGCTGAAGAGACGACCGGGCTGAGGGCGGATATGTCAATGGATGCCTCGACGGTTGTCGGGCTCTCCCCCTGGGCCTTCTGGCGCTTCCCTCGGTTCACGTTGCTGTACCAGCTGTAGTACCGCAGTAGGTGCTCGCCCGCGTTGGGAATGTGCGCGGTGAGCGCCGCCAGCCAGTCGCACACCGAGAATACTTCGAAGTTCCGCTTCAACACAGGGTGCATCTTGGACCCGTGGATCATGGTCTCGCTCTGCGCATCGTAGGGCAGCTTGTCCTGGGAGAACGGCGAGCGGAGGATGTACTCGGCCGCGGCGCGCCGGCCCTCGCGTCGTGCGGACCGATGTGGACCGCGTTGTGGAGCCTGAATCCCGAATGCCGCGACCCAAGGAGCTTCCGGATGACCATCTCGTCGATGCGTCGCTCTTCGAGGAGCATCCGGAGGACCCGGTGGCGGAAGAGGTGTTCGAGGGCGTAGAAAAGGTCCTACGGTTCAAAGGCAGCGGTAACGCGGGACTTGGAAATACGACGCGGAGAGCCCAAGAAGTCACCTCCGTCGAGACTCAGGCCGAGGGCGCCTCCACGATCTTGATTTCGTCTTCCGTTAGACCGTAGAGCTCATAGATGAGGCGATCGATTTGTTCGTCGATAGCTTCAATCTGACGTTCGAGAGCGGTTTTCTCCTGCGGCGTTCGGGCGGAATGCACCTGGCGGTGCAGGCACGCCATTTGCTCAACCAGCTTCACCACTCGGTCATGACGTGCTTTGTCGGCCCGGTCGGAGAAGTCAATGACCCGTATCGGCAACTCTCCGAAATACTGCTTAGTGCAGGTGATCCAACCTCCGCGAAACAAATTGCTCGTCATTCGAAGCCGCCAGAACAAGAGCTTGGAATTAAGAAGCCCCAGCACATACTCCGCTTTCAGCTCACAGCGCTCCGAAAGCGTAATCGTGAATCCTCCGCTCGCCATTGGACAAAGCCGATCATGCATTCGATCTGGAATCAGCGCGAATAGCCCTTGATGCGCGAGGAGAGGAACGGCAATCTGTGCGCGATCGTGCAACTCAAGGTTGCGTGGTGCACTATACCCAAACCACTCCTTGTACTGCTTACGCCTCTTGAGTACCAATTGATTCCCATGAAGGTGTGCGAACGCTCGTGGGAATCGGCTCTTAAGCTCGCGTTCTGTGTAGGCATGGTATCCCTTATCGTCATAGATGTAAGGAAAGATTACCTTCCATTTCCCTGTCGGGGCGAAGCTATATCGACCGAAATCGCTCGCAAACAAAGGCACACGTACGATCCCAGCTTCAACATTCAAAGTACCTGCCTCAAAGACGAAGACCTCGTCGTTTCCTGTGCTACTCCCTCGGCTCATTTCAGCTGGAAGGTCGAGAAGCCTTCTCGTTCCTTCGGCGATTTTAGCTAGCAAAGAGGCGGTCTCTCGGCTCGCGAACCCCCAAGGCGTCGAACTGAGTGTCTCGCTGCTTTGCTTCGCAAAACAGGCGTTCGCAAGTGCCACGGGTGCTGGCCTCGCCTCAGCGTACTGAAAGGAGTCCACACCCCCCTTTCGGAGAAATAGAAGGCAAGTGTAGGTCGTTGCCGGGAAAACTTGGTCGGCGCCAAAGTTGACGATTCGAGTTACGGCTCTCTCGTCAGAGAGGAGACGACGCAGTCCTTCGCCATAGTCAGTTCTGAAGAACTTGTTTGGGGTGATGAATCCAAGTAGGCCACTTTTTCTCAGCAAACTGAAGCCGCGCTCGATAAAGCTGATGTATAGGTCGCAATTCCCAGTGGCGGAATGGAAGTGGGAAGTCAAATAGTCTATCTGGTCTCTTGGGAGCGCTTGAATCCGTACGTATGGGGGATTCCCAATCACAGCGTCGAAGCCGCCTGCTTCCATAATCTCCGGGAAACCATCTCGCTTCCAGTCGAACTGGTTGATGCGGTCAAATTCATCCTCGACCGTGATTGTCAGTTCGCCCTGGGATGTGAAGTCGTGCCCGATAAGCGAGTTGCCGCACTTGATGTTGTTCCCCAAGTCGGGCAGCGCGCGCTCGTGAAAGAGGCGGAACAGTGGCTGGAGGGTTTGCTCGGTTTCACCCTCCAGGACCTTGAGCAGAAGAGAGAGCTTGGTGACTTCTACCGCCTGCGTATCAACATCGACGCCGAAGATGCTGTTCAGTAGAATTCGTTTACGCTCCGCAATGGTGAGTTTCCAGCCACCGCCGGAGACTTGGCAGAGGGTGGGCTTACTGCCTCTGGCCCACTTGGCTGGATCGTTCTTCATGTACCAGTCGCAGTGCCAGTCGAGCAGGTACTGATAGGCGCCAATGAGGAAAGAGCCGGAGCCACAGGCCGGGTCGAGCACGCGGAGCGTGGCCGCCTGTTTCGGCGTCTTGCCTTCGACGAGCTTCCCCACGGTTTGCCGGACGATGTAGTCCACGATGTAGGTAGGTGTGTAATAGACGCCACCGGCCTTCTTGACTTCGGGCTTGTCCTCCACTACGGCCCGATGGCCTTCGGTCAAGCGAATGACCTTGCCGAGGAATTGCTCGTAAACGTGACCAAGGATGTGGGCGGACAGGACGGAGAACTCGTAAGGGCTGTCGGGGTAGTAAAGGCTCCGCAGGATATCCTTGAGCGGCTTGTCGTCAACAAGGAGGTCTAGCGTAAGCTCGTCGGGGGGCTCGTGTCGGCCCTTTTCCCGCTTGAAGTGAAATAGGCCGGAGTTATAACGGTCGTCGGCCTGCTGGAAGAGTTGACAAAGACGCGGATAAACTCGTTCGCCATTGAGGAGCGTTCGCAAACGTCCATAGTCCTCAATGCCGCGATCCTCGCAGATGCGCAAGAAGATGATGCGGTCAATGATCCGTTGGACGGCGAAGTTAAGTTCGGGTCGGGTGAGCTTCGGATTGCGCAGAGCAATGTGTTGTGCGAGTTCCTTTCGCCAACCCTCGATTTCTTGAAGAAACGCATCGTCTACCTGGGCGGTACCCTTCTTGGCTCTGGTCGATTCGGCGAATCTGTCGAAGGAGCCCTTGAGAACTGCCTCCCGGGAGAACTTCTCGGTCAACCAATCCCATTTATCCGCGTACTCATGGAAGGTGCAGTAGAAGATGCGTGCTGTGGCCGCACTATCATCCTTATGCGGCTTGACACGACAGTCATAAACGGCGAGCTCTTCAAAATCGCTCAAGATGCTCAGGGAGAGCTTGGCGGACCAGGCGTAGCGACGCAGTTGGTAGGCAGGATCGGCATCTTCTTTGATGGACACGGAAGGCTTCTTCGCCTCAAGGAAAAACTTCCGCGTGCCCCCAATGCGGAAACAGTAGTCCGGAGCTTTGATGGCTCCGCCAACCCGGATGGCGTCCTCGTGAATAACGTCCTTGTATGCTTCGGCGAATCCCTGCTCGTTATCTATGTCCCATCCCAAGGCCTTAAAGAATGGGTCGAGAAATTCGCGGCGGAGCTGGGTCTCGTTGTATTGGCTGGAGAGATGGGCTTCTAGATTGTCGCCGAAGCGCTCAACGAGGCTTAGGATTTCCTTGGGCGCACTCATCGGGTCCTACTCATTAGAGGCTGCCTTCCTGGAGCACCGCCATTCCCCGGCACGGAGCACCTCCGGGTTATCCCCGCACATGCAGGATGGCTCACGTCACGAGAGGTTGTCAATCGAAAATCCACGACGGGCAGGAGGTTGAGGTAGACACAGAAGGGGGACGCCCATTAGTTATCCGAGATGTTCTGAGGTGGGTTTCGACGCCCAGCGGGTAGCCGCCTTTCAACCATCGAGGCGACCTTCGCCGCGAGCCATTGAGGTGGTAATAGGGGACGTAGCATCCTATGACTCCTAGCACTTCTCCAAGAGCGCCCGCCACGTCGCGGCGTCGGCGACCCCCCGCCGCGCGGCCTTCGGGATGGCGCTCGGGTGGACCCCGAGGGTGGAGGCGAGCGGCCGGCCCGGGTGGCCCAGGACCTCCACCCAGCCATAGGCGATCCCCGCCCGGGCCCGGGTGTCACGTCCCAGATATCCGGACCCAGTGTAATCCCACCTATCCGGACCCACCCCGCTGGATCGGTGTTCAGTTTACCTCATTGAGCCTTCTCCCGCGACATCGCTGGTGGTCTTTTTGCCGTTGACCTTTGATGAAAGAGAAAAGTCGCCGCCGGCCTTGTGGGCATGTGGGCAACGCGAAGCGTTGTCCAAGCGGAGGTGGGCAGGTTCGCCGGATGTGTGGCGAAGCTGTCCACCGGAGCGGCATGTCCACAAGGCTTTCTCAAGCGATGGCTCTTTTCCGTTTCGGCGCTTTGCCCAGTTCCGCCGGGTTGAGGGACGGCAAGGTGAGGCGGCCCTTGAGGCGATAGCTCTTGCCCTGGAAGACCACGATCTCGGCCCGGTCAAAGATCCGGTCGATGGTGGCGTTGGCCAGGACCGGGTCGGAAAACACCTCGCCCCATTCCTCGACCTCCCGGTTGGAGGTGAGCAGCATGGCCGAACTGTACTTGCGCCGGTCGAAGAGGTCAAACACTTCTTCGGCGATCTCGCGCTTCATCGACACCACGCCCCAGTCGTCAATGATCCAGAGCTTGCTCGACAGCATGCGCTTGAACAGCCCATCGAGCTGGTTCTTTTGCTTGGCGACATCGATGACCTGGATCAGTTTCTTGGTGCTGGCGCAGAAGACCCGATAGCCCTCCTTGGCGGCCAAGACGCCAATGGCCAAGGCCAAGTGCGTCTTGCCTAGGCCCGCCGCCCCCAGAAACAGGCCGATGCGGTTGTCTCGCACAAACGTCAACTGCGCCAGTTCTTCAAGCTTGACCCGGTCGATCTGCGGGTTGAACTTCCAGTCGAAGGCCTCCAGAGTGGTCACCTCCGGGAACTCCGCCCGTTCGATGCGCCTCTGCAGCGCCCGCTCCCGGCGCACATCGATCTCCCGTTCCAAGAGCTCCGCCACCCAGGCCAGATCCACTGCCTGCTTATGCCGGGCCAGCACCGCTTCCAGCTCCCCGGCCGCCGTCGGCAAGTTCAAGGCCTTCAGTTGCTGCCGGAGTCCTTCGAGGTTCATGGTCCAATGCCTCCTGCATGCCTTT
>Ga0315291_10010385_pt1 | contig 11385 bp, 11 predicted proteins | sample YL17G12_20_MG_FD_203070 | JGI IMG/M metagenome (GOLD analysis project Ga0315291, IMG submission 203070) | Sediment microbial communities from Yellowstone Lake, YNP, Wyoming, USA - YL17G12_20 | ecosystem: Environmental > Aquatic > Freshwater > Lake > Sediment | place: USA: Wyoming | collected...
CTAAACCAGATGTGCTAATCGAGCCATATGAAAAACCATGATATGAACCTCGCAAAGAAATGATTTTATATCGCTTGTGGTCTTGTTGATTAGGGCTCTGTTTATGATATTGTCTTGCCAGCTTTAAAGCTGTTTCAATAGCTTCAGAACCATTTGTTCCAAGGTAAACATGTGCATAATTCCCTGAAGTAATTTCTATCAATTTATATGCCAATTCAATAGCCTTTGGATGTACCGAAAAAAAACATGAACTATACTCAAGTTCCTGCATTTGCTTGGTTGCAGCTTCTACAAGTTCTTTTCTACCGTGTCCAATATGGACATTCCTTGAGGATGATTTTCCATCAATGTAACATTTTCCTCGATTATTAAAAACATAAGGTCCTTTTCCGCGGGTAATGATTGTAGAACCATATCCGAGCAAAGGAAGGAAGTCCTCCATTGAGGTAAAAGGATTCCATAAATGGTAGGGAATTCCATGATATTTTTTAATAACCATTTTTTTTCCTATTTTTAAATATCAATGTTGTCTTAAATATTTAAATTTATAGACATAATTAATAAAACGAATGAGGCATAAAATAAAACAACAAATGCTTAACTCTTTAATTTTAGATAATTTATTAACATATGTAAGATAATGACAAATATATTCTCTATACTAATTTTTAATTAGAATCTTAACATATAAACTTCTTTTTTTTATAATATTTACAGGACAAATCTTATAAATATAAAGTATATACGCTATCAAACTTTAATAAGTTAAACATATGAAAAAAACTATAAATTAAAGTTAAATGTATCTCAATGGAGGAAAAAAATTTATGGCAACTAAACCACACATGAACTTAGTAATTATTGGTCATGTCGACCATGGAAAATCTACACTAGTAGGAAGAATATTATTAGATACAGGGCAATTTCCTGCTCATATGGTCGAAAAATTTAAGGAAGAAGCAAAAGCAAAAGGAAAAGAAAGTTTTGCTCTTGCGTGGATTTTTGATCAATTAAAAGAAGAAAGAGAAAGAGGTTTAACAATAGATGTTGCTCACAAAAGATTTGATACTGATAAATACTATATTACAATTATTGATGCACCCGGTCATAGAGACTTTGTTAAAAACATGATTACAGGTACATCTCAAGCTGACGCGGCAATTTTAGTTGTTGCAGCCCAGCATGGTGTTATGGCTCAAACTAGAGAACATATGTTTTTAGCTCGTACACTTGGTGTAAAACAATTGATTGTCGCAATAAATCAAATAGATGCAACAAAACCACCATATGATAAAGCTAGATATGAAGAAGTTAAATCTGAGGTTGATAAACTAGCAAAGAGTGTTGGATATAAAGACGAGCAATTACAATACTTACCAGTTTCTGCTTTCGTCGGTGACAATATTAAGTCTAAAGGAAATATTTCCTGGTGGACTGGAGATACAATACTTCAAGCAATTGATAAATTCACATTACCTGAGAAACCAACTAATCTACCACTTAGATGGCCAATACAAGATGTTTACTCAATCAAAGGAGTCGGTACCGTTCCTGTTGGTAAAATCGAATGTGGTATTATGAAACCGGGTATGCAATTAATTTTTAAACCCAGTATGAAACCTGGTGGTGTTATTGGTGAAGCTAAAACAATTGAAATGCACCATGAAACTCTTAGTCAGGCTTTACCTGGTGATAATGTTGGTGTAAACATGAGAGGTATAGCAAAATCTGACATACGCAGAGGAGATGTTGCAGGACCACTGGATAGTCCACCAACTGTTGCAAAATCATTTACGGCTCAGATAATGGTACTTAATCATCCCTCAGTAATAACAAAGGGATATACACCAGTTTTCCACTGCTACACTGCACAAGTTGCATGTAGGTTTGAGGAAATTAAGAAAAAGCTTGATCCAAAAACTGGTGAGGTAAAAGAAGAAAACCCTGATTTCATAAAAACAGGTGATGCAGCAATTGTAAAAGTTATTCCAACACGTCCAATGGTTATAGAATCATCAAAGAAATTCCCACAGCTTGGAAGATTTGCAATACGAGATATGGGTCAAACAGTTGCAGCAGGTATTTGCATAGATGTCGAAGAGGCAAAGTAAACATCACCAAATACTTTTAATCTCCTCCTTTATATCTTATTAAAAATTCTGGAGCACAATGAATGGCGCAAAAAGCCCGAATATCACTTGTAAGTACTGATGCTAAAAAACTTGATGAAGTTTGTAATCAGATAAAGATGATAGCAGAGCGAACAGGTGTTGAAATGAGTGGTCCTATACCACTACCTACCAAACATCTTAAGGTACCTTGTAGAAAATCCCCTGATGGTGAGGGTACAGAAACTTGGGATCATTGGGAGATGAGAATCCATAAAAGACTAATAGACCTTGATGCAAGTGATAGAGCTTTACGTCAACTCATGAGAATACAAGTTCCAGACGGCGTAAATATTGAAATTGTTTTAAGATCTTAAAATCAAAAACTCTTTTTAACCCATTTTTTATATTCATTTAGTTTTTTTTATGCTGAGGTAGCAAAGTTCGGCCTAACGCGCCGGCCTTGAGAGCCGGTTCTCCGAAAGGAGATCGGGAGTTCAAATCTCCTCCTCAGCGCTATTTACAACGGTAAGTTTTTGAAATGTATTTTGTTTCACGGTTATTGATAAATATGAAGATAGATCCATGGAGTTCGACAACATATCAAGATTATACTAGACTTCGTGATGAATTTGGAATAGAGGAGTTTACTGAAGATTTATGGAAAGACTTACCAAACCCAGATAAACTAATTAGACGAGGAGTGATTTTTGGACATAGAGGTTTTCAACAGATAAGAGGCTCAATAATTAATAAGAAACCATGGGCTGTGCTAACTGGTTTAATGCCTTCAGGAAGAATGCATCTGGGACACAAGATGGTTATTGATGAGGTAATATATTATCAAAAGATAGGTGCAGACATAAACATAGCAGTTGCGGACATTGAAGCTTTTGCAACAAGAGGTTTTACATTAAAAGAAACAAAGGAGCTTGCTTTAAGTGAATATTTATCAAATTATATTGCACTTGGTTTAAAACCAGATAAATGTCGTATTTATTTCCAATCACAGAATCAAGATGTAAAGGATTTAGGTTATATTCTGGGTAAAAAAACAAATTGGTCAGCTATGCAAGCAACTTATGGATTTAACGGTCAAACTAATATGGCACATGTTTTTTCTCCGTTGATACAAACAGGAGATATTCTCCATGTTCAACTTGAAAAATATGGAGGTATCAGATCAACGCTAGTACCTGTTGGTGTTGATCAAGATCCACATATAAGACTTAGTAGAGATATTGCGCAAGCACACAGATATTACAATGTTACAGTAACAAAGGACAACAAAATAGGGGTCTTTGTAAAAATTGATGAAAATATAGGTAAGCTACTTGATAATGCTGAAATAATCTTAAAACAGTGTGGATATAATAAGTTAAAAAGAATAACAGATTACAAAGCAATATATATTCAAGATGCTACAGATTATGATATACCTAAGATAGATGAAGCTTTGGCTAGAACAGAAACAAAATTTGGTGGTTATGGTTTTTTGCAGCCATCTGCTACTTTTCATAGATTTATAACAGGGCTTACAGGTGAAAAAATGTCTTCATCAAAACCGGAAAGTGCCATTTTTTTGACAGATTCTCCAAAAGAAGCCACAAAAAAAATCATGAATGCAAAAACAGGGGGAGCTGTTTCTTTAGAAGAACAAAAAAAATATGGTGGAAAACCAGATGAGTGCATAGTTTACGAGCTTTTCTTATATCAGTTAATAGATGATGATAAAGAATTACAAGAGATATACAATAGCTGTAAAAGTGGTGAAAAAATGTGTGGTCAGTGCAAAAAGCATGCTGCACAACTGATGGAAAATTTACTTAATGATATACAAGAAAAAAGGAAAAATGCACCTGAAAAAATTAAGCAGTATTTATCATAATTTATTCATAAGATTTGTAAAAACCTTCATCTGAAGCAATTTTTTTGAATTTTTCATCTAATTTCTTCTGTTTGGTCAAAAGATTGTTGTGAATATCATCAAATAAGTCTTTTGAAGAAGATGCATGTCCCCTTACTGGTAAACTTATACCCAAATCCTTTTTCCCAGAAATCGCTGCATCAAATATTTCTTTTGGTTCAATACCCTTTTTTAAGTTTTTAAATATCTTTTTAAAATCTCCTTGGAGTATGCCAAAATCACTAGCATATTTCGATATTTCTGCTTGAACATCTTCATCAAGATGTCTTGCAACAAGTCCACCTAAACCCTTTACTTCAAAAGGATTCTTCTCATATTCCTTTAAAAGATAAATCCCAATGTTTGGATTAAAAATATAGCAGTCTCTAGATAGACTTGCTTTATCCTCCCCAAAAACAGCCTTCCATTCTTTAGGATGTTTTTTACCATTTCTGATAACATCATTTAAAATTTCATTTCTTGATTTTATTTTCACGAATATCAATTTTGTAATGTATTTTAATATATAAGAATAATACCTGTTATAAAATTTAGTTTGATAGTGGGTTAAACAAAGAATGCTTTAGTAGATTTTTTGCTTATATATTGACCCATTCTATTATAATTTCTTTGGGAATAATTTTTTTACCTTTTGATTTACAGTCTACTTTTTTATAAGACATTTTTTATTTCCGCCTTTTTTCCTTGTTCAGCTAAAACTCTAGCTCTGTTTCCAACAACAAGTAATTTTACAACAAATTCCACTTCTTTTGCTTCCTCTTCATTTGAGATTGTTCCTACAATTTTCATATTTTATCTCCTCAAATGGTTCTTTGTATGTTTAGTTTAAAAGGAGTTGTTGTACAAATGATATCCTCTATCTTTACAGATGTATCCCAATTTAAAAAATAAGGCTTTTTACTTTTCAAAAATATTTTTTATCATCCAATCCGAGTCAAATGGTATTTGATCTTCATATTCTTGCCCTACACCAATAAAAAGTAAAGGTTTACCAATTGTGTAAGCAACAGATAATGCGCTTCCTCCTTTTGCATCGGTATCAACCTTGGTTAAAATAACACCGTCTATACCAACAACTTCATTAAAACGTTTAGCTTGTTCAACAACATCATTACCAGATAAAGCATCTCCAACAAAGATAATCAAACTAGGTTTTGCAACTCGTTTTATCTTTGCCATTTCATCCATTAAATTGATGTTTGTTTGAACTCTACCTGCTGTATCTAGAAGTACAACATCCTTGTGTTTAGCAACTGCATGATCAATTGCATCGTATGCAACAGCCGCAGGATCTGCTCCAGGTCCATGTTTGATGATTTTTACTCCAACATTTTCTGCATGGATACTCAACTGTTCAATTGCTCCAGCCCGAAAAGTATCTCCTGCTGCCATAACAGAGGATATACTATGTTTTTTAAGTAAAGTAGCTATTTTGGCAATAGCTAGGGTTTTACCACTACCATTAACACCAACAAACATTATTACAACAGGTTTTTTACTTTTTTTAATAAATTCAATAAAATCAAGTTTACCTGCTTTTAAAACATGGGATATAGCATTTTTAAGTACTGTTTCAACTACTTCACTTGCTTTTCCACGCTCAAAAGATGCATATTTAAGTTCCTCTTTAATATCCTTTTTTATAGATTCAATAACAGAATAAGCAACATCGGACTCCAATAGACCAACCTCAAGGTCCCATAAAAGATCATCAAGCCTATCCTCACTAATACCAAAGGTTGATTTTTTCTCAAATTTTACAACCTCTTCAATACTTTTTTTGGTTTTTAAGGTGTGTTCAAGCTCTGTTTCGATACTTTTTTCAATTTGTTTATCTAACTCTTCTTCTCTTTTACGTTTATCTGATTCAATTTTTTCTCTTTTTTCTTTTTCATCGATTATTTTTATAGTTTCTTTAGTGGGAGTCTCAACTTTTACCTCAATTTCTTTACCTTTAGATTTTTCTGGGATTATTTTTTCTTCAGATGGTTTTGGAACTTCTTTTTTAATTGTTGTTTTTGGTATGAAAACGGGTTTAGGCTCTTCAGTTTTAGCCTTTATTTGTTCTTTTTCTAATTCTTCTTTAAGTTCATTCTCAAGTTTTTCTTCGAATATTTTAAGTTTCTTTTTTAAAAATTTAAACATATATTACTACCTAAAATTTATTATTTCTCTGTTTTTTCCTCGGCCATCAATTGTTGAGCCTTTGCAGAAACCTCTGTTGCTTCGTTTTGCAGATTCTGCAAAATTGTTATAATTTTTTCTTGAGTTTTTTGTAAATCTCCAATTCTTTTAGCGATTTTAATTATAGCATCATTTGATGTTTTCTCAACCACTATACCAGCACCGATATCAAAAAGGACTTTAGAAGGATTTTTAATATTTGCTTCAATAAATGTACTTCCACCAAGAGGTAGCAACACTTCTAATCCTTTATCAACTTTAACAATTTGCTCCAATGTTAGTTTAACTTTATTATATTCATTAACTATAGCTTGTAAATATGATGATTGCATCTCAACCGAATTAATTTGCTCCTTATATTGCTCAAATAGTGCTAAACATTTTGTTAATTCTTCATCTTTTGTCATATTAACCCTCTGTTGTACGGTTGAACCTCTAATATAAGATGTAATATTAATGTATTTCTTTTATTAACCGCAATAAAAAGAAAAACAGCGGTAAAATCAAATCTAGGACTCTTTATTTATTATCTCTTCAGTTATTTTTTTATAAGTTAATGCAATTTCTTCAGCTCTTTTCTTGTCTTTTGATTCAGAGTAAACTCTAAAAATTTGTTCAGTTCCAGATGGTCTCATCAAAACCCATCCATCCTTTAAATAAAGCTTTACTCCATCTGTTGTATCAATTTTTACAACGTTTTTGTCTTTCTTTGTTTGTTCAGTTAGGCTTTTCATTATTATATCTTTCTTATCATTAGGGCAAGGCATTTTTGTATTGAATGTTTCAAACCTTGGAAGTTCATCTATTAATTCTGATAGTTTTTTATTTTCTAGTGCCATCATCTCTAAAATTTTAGCAATAGACATAGCTGAATCTCTACAATACTGGAATTCAGGAAAAATCAATCCACCATTTCCCTCACCACCAAAAACAGAGTTATTTTCAATCATGACACGAGCAACAATTGGTGATCCAACAGCAGTATGAATAACTGTTCCTTTATTTTCTTTAACAACTACATCTATCGCACTAGATGAAGTAACAGGAGTAACTACTATTCCACCTTTATGTTTCTTAGTTACATATTTTGCACCCAGTGCTAGTGTTTGATCTCCCCAGATATAATTACCTTTTTCATCAACAAATATCGCGCGATCCGCATCACCATCTTGTGCAACACCAAAATCAGCATTAACTTTTGGCACTTTTTTAATTAGTTCTACAAGATTTTCTGGTATTGGTTCTGAATTATGACCTGGAAAGGTCCCATCAGGTTCACAAAACAACTTTGTAAGCTTACAATCTAATTTTTCAATAAGAATTGGTGTAACAAGACTTCCAGCACCATTTCCACAATCTAAAACAACATGAAATCTTTTCTTTTTAATAAGATTAACATCAACATTATCCAAAATTCCATTTATATATAGATCAATAGCTCCATCTATTTTCTTAAGTTGACCTACATCCTTCCATTCAGCAAGTGAAAATTTTTTTTCAAAATAAATTCTTTCAATTTCGTTTTCAATATCTTTTGAAAACTCTGTTCCATCACTAGCCACTCCTTTTATACCATTAAATTGTGGTGGATTATGAGAAGCAGTGATAATAACTCCTGAATCGTAATTTTTTTCCTTGACAAAATATTGAAGAGTCGGTGTGGGTACAAGACCAATATCAAAAACATCACAACCTGTTGCTAAAAAACCAGCACTTATTGCATTTTTAAGCATATGATTTGAAAGTCTAGCATCTGTTCCAATGGCAATTTTTGGTCTAATTTTTTTTCTTTTTAATAAAGTACCCCAAGCCATACCAATTCCTAATGCAAGTTCACAATTCATATCCTTGTTTACAACACCTCTGATACCATTTGTTCCAAATAATTTACCCATATTCAAACACCGTTTTTTTTTATAAGTGGGGTTAACTAAAAACAAAATAAATATGTTGTCATCGGTTTACTTTTCACCTATTACATTACCAATTTGTTTATCAGGGTATCCTTTGGGAATAGGTTTAGACCAAACAATTTTATTTTCTAAAATGGTTTGTTCTTTTATAGTTTCATTATCTCCTAAAACAGAATTAATGATATTTGAAGAATTTCCTATTTTACATTTTTCGCCAATAATAGAGTTTGTTAAGATGACATTTTCACCAATGAAAACATCATCATAAATAATTGTTGAATCAATCTTTGAATTTTTACCAATAATAACGTTGTTACCTAAACATGAATCTTTTAAAATACCGTTTATTTTACAATTTTTTCCTTGGTAATTGTCTATTTTTTCTTTTTTCATAAGGAATTTATGGATATCTATATAGCTTCTAATTCTGCCAATGTCCATCCAATAACCTTTTATTTCATAACCAAAAAATCTACCTGTATCTTTTATAATTCTAGGGAATATTTCTTTTTCCATCGAAACTAAATGCTCTGTTTGAATGTAATCTAAAACTTCTGGTTCTAAACAATAGGCTCCAGCATTTATTAATTTTGAAGGCGCATCCTCTGGTTTAGGTTTTTCAACAAAATTAATAATTTCCCCATCTTTTTTTATATCTACTACACCAAATTCTGAAACATTTTCTACAGGCCATAAAGAAATTGTAGAAACTGCTTTGTTTTTTTTATGGAAATTAATCATATCTTTTATATTCAAGGAACAAATAATGTCGCTATTTAAAACAAGAAAACGTCCTGTTATATATTTTTCAGCAAATTTTGTCGCTCCACCTGTTCCTAACGGTGTTTGTTCGTTGTTTATAATAATTTCTTTTTTAAAATCATTTTCATTAAAATATTTTTCAATTTGTTCTTTTTTGTAATTTACAGCTAAAATAACTCTATTAACTTCTTTTGGTAACATATCTATTATGTGTGTTATCATTGGTTTGTTTAGAATTGGCAGTAGTGATTTTGCCCTTGTATAGGTTAATGGTCTAAGTCTTGTACCAAACCCTCCAGCCAAAATTATTGCTTCCATTTTTATACCTCTTGTAGAAACGCGAAGCATCAATTTTACTAATAAATTTTTCTAGATTTTTTATAAATGTTGAATATCTAAAATTTTAATTGCTTTTGTTATTTTTGATACATATTACATAAATTTTATAAAAAAATTTAATTTTTTTAGTAGAAAACCTTATAAGGGTTTTTATCGTATACTTTTTGAGGTGTCATGGGAGAAGAATCATTTGATGCTGAAGAATTTAGTAAAATGTTCTGTGGTAAAAAAGGAGCATTGACTTCAGATGAAGAATTAGCAATTAATATAATACATAGATTCAATATTTGTAGAGATACGATGGAGACTATGCCTGCTCTTGAAGAACATCTTGAGCCACTATTTTTAAAACCTAAAAATAAATAATCTTAATTAGAAAAATCCAATACTATTTTTTAACGAAATCCATATAAGACTTAATTTTATACGGTTTTTTTAGGGGTTTTAATGGTTGATTTAAGTCATTTATACTCAGATAGAGCAGGAAAAATGAGAGGATCTGTTATAAGGGAATTATTAAAAGTAACCCAGGATCCTGAGATTATCTCTTTTGCAGGCGGTTTACCAAACCCACAGTCTTTTCCTATTGAAGATTTAAATGGTGTTTTAGACTCCGTAATGAAACATTATGGAAAAACAGCCCTACAGTATGGGACCACTCATGGTCTTGATGAACTCAGGGAAGCACTTGCTGAAAGATCTGCTAAAGATGGTATAAATGCAACTAAGGATAATATAATTATAACTAATGGATCCCAACAATCACTGGATTCTGTTGGTAAGATTTTCCTAAATCCTGGGGATACTGCAATTGTTGGTCTTCCCACTTATTTAGGTGGAATAAATGCGTTCAGAAGTTATGAGTGTAATTTAGTTGGAGTTCCTTTAGATAAGGATGGAATGAGAATGGATCTTCTGGAGGAAACCATTAAAAAATTGATTAAAGAAAAAATTCACCCAAAATTTATCTATGTTATTCCATCTTTTCAAAATCCAGCTGGTGTAATGATGCCAGAATCTAGAAGAAAAAAGATTATTGATATAGCAAATGAATATAATCTTGTCATAATCGAGGATGATCCATATGGAAAACTTAGGTTCGACGGTCCAGTTGTAAAACCCATTAAAGCTTATGACGATGTTGGTCGTGTCATATATATTTCAACTTTTTCAAAAATTCTTGCACCAGGTTTCAGGGTTGCGTGGAATATTTCTTCTGATGATATAACCCGAAAATTGGCTCTTTGTAAACAAGCTCTTGACCTCTGTACAAGTACATTTACACAATATGTTGTTAATGAGTTTATGAGGCTTGGTTCACTTGATTTACATATAATGAAGATCTGCGAGATGTATAAACCAAAAAGAGATATTATGATGAAATCCATGGAAAAGTATTTTCCAAAAGGTTATGTTTGTAATAAACCAAATGGTGGACTATTTGCTTGGGTTACTTTACAAGAAGGAATAGATACTGAAATAATGTTTTTAGAGGCGATAAAACAAAAAGTAGCTTATGTTCATGGTAAAGCTTTTCATGTTGACGGTGGCGGTGAAAGATCTATGAGACTGAATTTTTCTTATTCAACTGATGAACAACTAGAAGAAGGTATGAAAAGACTTGGTACTGTCATTAATGAAAAACTTGAAAAGATGAAAGAGGTTGTATAAATCCAATGCCTCTTGGGAAAAAAATTGTTTTAACAACCGTAATAACTTTACTTATTTGTATCACTATTTCGGTTGTAGCTATTCAATATTTTATTCCAATGGTCTTTGGAACAAAGTTTACATTACTTGAATCTTATAGTATAAGAGATGACGATGGTTTTCCTAGTTTGTCTATCAATTTTAATTGTTCCGGTACAGTTACTGTCAAAATAATTGGGCCAGATTCAAAAGTTATTGATTCAGATTTTTTCTTTAAAGGAGATCATGATGTTTATCTTAGAATAGCAGAATTTAGACACACAGCTGCCCCTGGTCAATACTTACTAAGAGTTTGTGACAATGATGATAACGAAATATTCTCAGAAAAAATTTCCTTTAAAGGTTCAGATCTTACTATTTTATCCTGTGAACAAAAGTGGTTAAAAGAAATTAAAATCAACAGTTATTCACTTTTTGGTCTGAAACTTTTGGTGCAAAATTC
>Ga0315291_10010386_pt1 | contig 11384 bp, 13 predicted proteins | sample YL17G12_20_MG_FD_203070 | JGI IMG/M metagenome (GOLD analysis project Ga0315291, IMG submission 203070) | Sediment microbial communities from Yellowstone Lake, YNP, Wyoming, USA - YL17G12_20 | ecosystem: Environmental > Aquatic > Freshwater > Lake > Sediment | place: USA: Wyoming | collected...
TCGCCGGCGTCGCCGTCAACATCGCCATCGGCGTCCTGGCGGGACTCGTCCTGACGCAACGCATGCCGCTCGACGCCAACCCGCAGATCACCGGCCGCACGGCGCCGTCGATGCTCGACCTCCTCGTGGCCGTCGCCACGGGTGTCGCCGGCGCGTTCGCGCTGACCCGCCGCGACGTCTCGAACATCCTCGCCGGGGTGGCCATCGCCATCTCGTTGGTGCCGGTCCTCGCCGTCGTCGGCATCACGGCCGGCGCCGGCCGCTTCGACCTCGCCTGGGGCGCCCTCCTGCTGTTCCTCACCAACGTCGGGGCGATCCTGATCGCCGGCGCCGTCGTGTTCAGCGCCGCCGGCTACCAGCGCGACGCCGTCGAGCGCGACCCGCGCATCGCCCGGCGTGCGAGAGCCTTGATCGCCGTCTTCGTGATCGCCCTCATCGTGCCCCTCAGTGTCGCCTCGTGGCGCACCTCGCGCTACGAGGGCTGGGTCCAGGCGACGACCAAAGCGGCGCACGCGTGGGTCGACGGCACCGGCTGGGATGTCGATTCCGTCAGGCTCAGCGGCGACGACATCGTCATCACCGTGCTCGGGTCGGGCGACCCGCCGTCCGTCGAGGAGCTGAAGGCCGAGGTGCGGGCCAGCGTGCCGGACCACGTGCCGGTCGTGCTCGTCGAGGAGAACGGCACGACGACGGACCTGTAGGGGTAGACGCCGGAACACGGCCGGACCCGCCGCCCGACTCAGAGCACGAGCGGCTCCGCCTGCGCAATCAGCGCGGTCAGGAGGTCGTCGACACCGAGGCGGGCGGCCCAGTCGTGCAGATACTGCGCGTCGAGGCCGCCCGCTTGTACCTCGTACACACGTAGCGCGTCGGTAAGCTGCTTCTCGCTGCCGCCGGAGTCCTGCGACCAGCGCAGCTTCATGAGGATGGTGTCTTCGGGCGTCGAGACGGCCAACCGCAGCCCGAGGGCGTCGACCACCTCGCGGCGGCCGAAGCGTTCCCGGTCGTACGCCTCGTCCGTGAGCGGCCAGAAGTCGACCTTGTCGCCGGTCGCCGGCTGGATGAGGTTGAACGGCCGGCGGCGACGGACCGCCTCGCGTACCGCCTCGCCGTCCAGATACAAGTCTGGGGCTTCAAGAGCCTTCAAGAGCCGCGCCGAGTCATCGGGTCTCGCCTCGATCACGAGATCGATGTCGTGCGTCGCGCGAGGCTCGCCCTGCAGGCTCGAGGCCAGCGAACCAGACACCATGTACCCGATGCCGGCCCCCTCGAGGGCGGCGACCACCCGCTCTAGGAGCGCCTGTTGTGACACTTGTCCAGGCGCTCCAGGTAGATGCGCTCGAGCTCCGCGTCGCTCGCCTCGCGGAAGCGCCGGCGAAGCCCCTCGCGGAAGAGCGCCCGCGACAGGTCCGTGAGCTCGAAGGCTTTGAGCAGACGCTGCTCCGGCGTGAGCCGGCGGAGCGCCTGCAGGTAGATCTGATGGTTGGGGCGCGGCTTGAGACCAGGGGCAGGCTTGACGGCCATGCGCGAAGCATAGCACCGGCCCTTGACGCTCCGGCAACGGCGAGCGTGTCCTCCTCCCCGGGTGCACCTCCTCAACGCGCTACCACACGATCCCTCCCGGGAGGCCCCATGGACCCTGCCAGCCCCGGCCTCAAGGCCGTCATCCTCAACTGCACGCTCAAGAAGTCGCCCGAGGTCTCGAACACCGAGGCCCTCATCCGCAAAGTCGTCGCGCTCATGGATCCGCTCGGCGTGCAGAGCGAGATCGTCCGCGTCGTCGACTAACGCGTCCCGTTCGGCGTCGAGTCGGACATCGGCCACGGCGACCGGTGGCCGCAGATCTACGCCAAGATCAAGGCCGCCGACATCCTCATCATCGGCACGCCGATCTGGTTCGGCGCGCGCGGCTCCGTCGCCCAGCTCGTCGTCGAGCGCCTCGACGGCAGCTACAACGAGGGGGATCCGCTGACCGGTCAGTTCCCCCTGTACGGCAAGGTCGCCGGGGTGATCGTCACGGGCAACGAGGACGGCGCCCACGACGCCGCCGGCACGACGCTCTTCAACCTCAGTCACCTGGGCTGCGTGATACCACCCAACTCGGACACCTACTGGGTCGGCGAGGCCGGGCCGGGCCCGAGCTACATCGAGGCCGGTGGCGAGCAGCACCTCTCCACCAACAAGACGGCGCGCTACCTGGCCCACAACGTCGCCTACATGGCGCGGCTGCTCAAGGCTCACCCCATGCCGACGAACCTCAATGCGCTGATCGAGGAAGCAAGGACCGAGAGCCGGTAGAGCGACGCCGTGAGGCTGCCAAGACGCGACGGGGCGCCCGCAGGGCGCCCCGTCGCGTCTTCCGTATCGGGCCCAGCCGCGCTGTCGCCCGGCGTGCCCGTGCTGCTCATTCGCTCCGCTCTTACCTCACGACCCAGCTCTTGTAGGCCGTGACGACGGCGATCAGCCCGCTGGTCGCGGCGATGCTCGCCTTGACGCGATAGCTGCCCCTCGCGGGCGGCTTGTAGTTGTAGCTGTAAGCGCTCGTCAGCGACAGGGTGCGGCTCTTGACCGGCGTCGCGCTCTTCCACGCGGTGCCGACCTTGCGCTGGATGGTCAGCTTGACGATGCCGCCCGGACGCGCCGGGGTCACCGTGCCCTTGATCGTGACCCTGCCGCCGAACAGGAACCTCGTCTTGCTCAGGGCGATGGTCAGGATCGGCTTCACCTTGACGTCGAGCGACTTGAGTCCCGGCCGCACGACTGTCGTGTTGACGAGCCCGCCCGGCGCCACGACGCGATACGTCGTGAGCAGCGTCGGGCTGAGGGCGGCGAAGGTGTAGGTGCCGTCGGCGGCCGTCGTCGCGTCAGTGACGACGGCGAAGGCGGCGGCCCCGGCGGGCTTCTGCTGCAGGGTCACGGTCACGCCGGGCATGGCCGTCGTGCCGTTCTTGAGCGCGCCCGAGAGGATCGTCGTGAGACCCCACTTCACGATCGCCGGCGTGGCCACGACCGTGAAGTTCGGCGCGACCATCGACGCCACGGCGGGATGCGTGGTGCCCATGCCCGCGTGGCAGGTGGTGCAGGTGATGGCGCCCAGATAGGCCTCGTGCGGCGTCGCACCGTGACACGCGGACGTAGTGCAGGTCGGCGCCGTGTTCACGGTGTTGTTGTGGTGCGCGCTCGTGCCGGGATTGCTCCCCGACTGGACGACGCCATGGCAGGCGGTCGTGCAGCCCTGCATGTTGGAGCCGAAATGCGGCGTGCCCGTGTGGCAACCGGCGGCCGCAGACGCGCAGCCGGCGCCCTGAACGGCGAGCATGTCCTGCCCCGGCTCGTGACAGCTCCAGCAGGTGCGCGTGGCGGTGCTCGCCGTCTGGCGAGACGCGAAGCCACCGGTGTGGCAGAGCGAGGCGGTGCAGTCGGCGTCGACCGGCGGGACGTTCGTGTCGCCGGTCGAGTGACAGTCGACACACGATGTGGCGGTCTTGTGCTTGTATCCCGAATAGGCGGCCGCCGTCTGCGCCGTCGCTGCAAGCACGGCGAGGAACGCCAGCGCGAGCAGCGCGAGCAGGGCGACGCGTCGCCTGCCGCCATCGAAGATCGTGCTCCCCATACTGCCTCCTAGGTCGTGGATCCTGCGTCGTGGATTACGTGCCTGCGATCAGGCAGACGCTCAGTTCGCACTGTCGCGAGGGTTGCCGAGCACTCTACACCAAGACCGACCTGAGACTCAACCCGCCGGCCGCTGGTCCGAGAGTCCGTTGCCAACTGTGACGGCGCGAAGTGCTGCGCAGCCGAGCGTAGAAGGCAGGAGCCGCCCTCAGGTCCGCCGAACACCTGCCGATACTGCTTACTAGCAGATTGGGAGTCGGTGGTGCCAACGCCTGGGAAGCAACGTTCGAGGCTGCTGTTCACGTTCGCCGGGGGCGACCTTGCCCTGGTGAGGCCTTTCGCCGAGCAGCTGCGGATGTCCGGCGGCGCCCTCAGCGTCGACTTCTCCCTTTCGAGCGAGCCGTTCGCGACTCAGCGGTCCGACTACATCCGCGCCAGTCTCGCCGTCCGCATCCGGCGCTCTCTGGCGACGATCTGCCTCTACGGCCCTGACACCTTCGCCGACGACTGGGTCCTGTGGGCCCTCGAGGCGTCCCACCGGTACGGACGCCCGCTCGTCGGTGTCCCGCTCGCCGCCTGTCCCATGCCCGAGGCCGTCGACCTGCTCACCTCCCTGGGAGCCGCGATCGTGCCGCCGAGGGCCGAGCTCTTCACGCGCCATCTGGCCCACATCGAGGAGCAGCGCGACGGGTCGCCGTTTGTCGCCGAAACCGCGGTCCTCACTCTGCGCGCGATGCGGCACTCGCTGCGCTGACGCCGCGGTCGCTCTCGTCGTTCGTCCGCTCCCCGACCGACACTCTCACGGCCCGCCACCCATAGGCCGACCGTGCGGTAGGCTTGCGCCATGGACCTCCGCCGTGTCGACCAGTTGCCGCAGTACGTCTTCAGCCGCATCGACGAGCTGAAGGACGAGGTCGCGGCTCGCGGCGCCGGCGTGATCGACTTCGGCATCGGCAGCCCCGACGTGCCGACGCCGGCGGCCGTGATCGAGCGGCTCGTGGCCGAAGCCCGAGAGCCGCGCAACCACGGCTACCCCACGTCGGCCGGCATGATCGAGGTGCGCGAGGCGCTCACCGCCTGGTACGAGCGCCGCCACGGCGTCAGGCTCGACGCCGCAAGCCAGACGCTCGTCACCTGGGGGACCAGCGAGGCCCTCGCGCACCTCCCCTGGGTGCTCCTCGGCCCCGGCGACACGGCGCTGGTGCCCGAGCCCTGCTATCCGATCCATCGCTACACCGTGCAGTTCAGCGGCGCCGAGGCGCTGCCGGTGCCGATGTGGCCGGCCGGTGCGGGGTCGGCCGACGGAGGCGGACCGGGGACCGCCGGCGAGCCGGCCTTCGACCTTGCCGGCGAGGTGGAGGCGGCGTGGCGTGGTGCGCACACGAAGCCGCGCGTCGTCCTCCTCTCCTTCCCGCACAACCCGACGACGTGCTGCGTCGAGCTCGACGACCTCGAGCGCCTGGTCGCCTTCGCCCGCGCGTGCGACGTCGTCGTCGTCCACGACTTCGCCTATGCCGACATCGCCTTCGATGGCTACCGTCCGCCGAGCATCCTGCAGGCGCCGGGCGCCGCCGACGTCGCCGTCGAGCTCGTGTCACTGTCCAAAAGCCACAACATGGCCGGCTGGCGTCTCGGCTTCGTCGCCGGGAACGCCCAGGTGATCGCCGGCCTGGCGCGCCTCAAGAGCTACCTCGACTACGGGGTGACCAAGGCCGTCCAGCTGATGGCGCTGACGGCCCTCGATGAGTGCGACGAGGTGCCTGCGCGGATGGCCGCGACCTACCAGAAGCGCCGCGACCTCCTGTGCGACGGGCTGACCGCACGTGGCTGGCCCGTCGCCCGTCCGCGCGGCACGATGTTCGTGTGGGCGCGGATCCCGCACGCCTTCCGCGCCAGGGGTTCGCTTGCCTTCACCGAGCTGCTGCTGCGCGAGGCACACGTCGCCGTCTCGCCCGGCGTCGGCTTCACCGCCGGGCCCGACGCCGGTCGCGGCAGCTGGGCCGACGAGCACGTGCGCTTCGCCCTCGTGCAGCCCGAGGAGCGGCTCGAGACGGCCCTCGACGCGATCGCGCGTGTGCTGCGCGCCGGCCCACCGGGATCGGACCGACGATCGGAGGAGAAACGATGAAGCGCATACACATCCTGGTTCCCGAGGCGGGCGTCGCACTGACGGCGGCGCTCAACGACTCCGACACGGCCACCGCGATCTGGGACGCCCTGCCCATCGAGAGTCCCGCGCAGACCTGGGGCGACGAGGTGTACTTCACCGTCCCCGTCGAGCGCGGCCCTGAGGACCCACAGGCGACGGTCGAGCTCGGCGCGATCGGCTACTGGCCGCCGGGCAGCGCCGTCTGCCTGTTCTTCGGCCAGCAGCCGGTGAGCGCGGTGAACCCGCTCGGCGCCATCGGGGGCGACCCGACCGCGCTCGAGGCCGTTCGCCACGGGCACGTCGTACGGCTCGAGCGCGCGGAGGGGTGAGTGCGGCTCATCCGGACCCCCCCTCCACGGCGCGGGCGCGCGGCCCTTGCGGCGCTTGCTTCGCTGACCGTCCTGATCGGGCCGGCATTGATGCCCGCAGCGGCGCAGGCCGGCATTGCTGCGGTGAGCAAGGCGTCGGTGTGGGCGACGGTCTCCGCGGATGGATCGCTGACCGTCACCGAGAGCAGGGTCTTTCGTCTGTCGACGCTTTCGACCGGCGAGCAGGTCGTCTGGGAGCTCGAGGGACCTGCGTCGGCGGCCCTCGACGTCGTCAGTGTGCTGGCCCCGACCGGGCGTCTCGCGCCGATCAACGAAGAACCTCGAGCCGGCGAGTACATGGTGGTCGAGCGCGGCGAAGCGGTCCGAGTGTACACCGTCGTTCGCGAACAGCCCTCGTGGGAGGCGCCCGATGCTCTGCGCTACGTCGTGCGCGGTGCGGTCGTCTGCTCGGCGCCGGAGATCGCGCGTGCCGCGAACGTCACTCTAGGCGTGCCGCTGGAGCCGGAGACGCGCGACGTCGTCGTCTGGTTGCTTGGCCTCGGCGCGCCGTCGATCGGCGTCGCGTTCTACCTCTCGCTGTTCTTCACGCTTGGGCGTGGCTATCGCATCGACGTACGACGGCGAAGCTCGATGGACGTGCCTGCGGATCTGCCGCCGGCCGTCGTCGCAGTGCTCTGGAACGAGCGCGCCGTGACGACCCGCGGCTTGGCCGCGACCGTGCTCGACCTCGTGCGCAGGGACGTGCTCGCGGTCGCAGTGACGAAGGACGCGAACGCGCTTGGAACCGCGGCCACGGGCCTCAGGTCGGGGTCCAAGCCTGAGCCCGCCGCCGGCACCCATGAGCGAATCGCGTACGACCTTCTTGTCGAGGCGGCGGGCGGCGAAGGATTCGCGGGCGGCGCCCAGTTGAGGCGCTACCTCCGTCGTCACCCACACGTCGCGCACGAGCGCATGATCCAGTTCTACTCTGCCGTGATGACTGACGGGGGCAGCGAGCTCAGAGAGCGGCTCAGCCCGCGCGCCTCGTTCGCGGTGCGTGTGGTCGGCGCCCTGGTCTGCCTCGCCGGCACGGTCGCGACCGCCAGGTCGAGCTGGCCGCCCTGCGTAATCGGGGCGGCCGCAGGTGCAGTGATGATCGTCTTCGCCCGGTCCGCCACCCTGCGGCCAAGTCCGAAGGCTGTGGAGCTGTACCGCCGCTACCGTGCGCTTCGCCGGTATCTCGTCGACGTCGGCCGCATGGGCGACAAGCAGTCGTCGCCCGTGGTCCTCTGGGAGCGCTACCTCGTCCTCGCGGTGGTCTTCGGGGTCGCCGACCGCGTCCAGAGAGTGCTTCAGGCGGGCTTCCCGGCACCGGACTTCGCATCGGCGGCGCCGACGCTCAACTGGTTCGGCAGCGCAGGGCAGGCTTACGGCCTCGCCTTGGACGGGTTCGACCCGGCCTGGCGCGGCTAGGACGGCGGGCGCCGGCGTCAGGTCCCCGGGCGGCGCCCCTCTCCTGCTCGCGCGACGGTCTCGGCGACCCGCCGCGCGCGCGTCTCCGCGCGTTTGGCCTCGCCGATCCAGTAGAGGTACTGCTTCCTGTGCGACGGCGCGAGCCGCTCCCAGGCGGCCGACGCCGTCGCATCAGCCTCCAGGGCCGCGACGAGGTCCTCCGGCACAGCCGTCACGTCCTCGCGTGCCTCGGCTTTGTCCCACTCGCCGCCCCGCTTCGCCTCTTCTACGAGGGCCAGCCCGGTGGGCGTCATGCGCCTCTCCGCGATCAGCCGCTCGACACGCGCCTTGTTCGACGGCGACCACATGCTGCCGGGCTTGCGCGGGGTGAAGCGGACCATGTGGCTCTCGTCGTCGATGCGCCGCAGCATGCCGTCGATCCAGCCGAGGCAGAGAGCCTCCTGCACGGCCTCCTCGTAGTTCACCGACGGCCGCCTCACGTGGGTCTTGAGCAGGACGAGCCAGATCTCGCGCGTCGCGGCGTGGTGCTCCTCGAGCCAGGCGCGCCACGCTGCCCGGTCGAGGGCGAAGAAGGTCTTAGGCTCGGCACGGTCCGTCATCGGACGATTGATGCCCCGCCTGCAGGGGTCCGGAACCCCTCCCGGTGCCATGCCGACCACCGACTCGCGCTCGCCCACGCCTCCGCGCCCGCTCGTCCACATCTTTGCGGGACGCTAGACTCGGCGCCGGCGCGGTCGTGCCGCGCCCGCATCTCGAACCCCGAGGAGGATCAGGATGAGCCAGTCCCCACCGCCACCCCGTACCGCGGCCGTCTGGCTTCTCCTTGCCCTGCTGCTCATCCAGGCCATCGGCGCGATCGGCGGCGGCATCATGCTCATCGCCGACCCCCACGGCGAGTTCTCGAAGCTGCCGGTCGAGGATCTCGCCGGCTCGCCGTTCGACTCGTTCCTCGTCCCCGGCTTGATCCTCCTGTCCGTGCTCGGGGTCTTCCCCCTCCTTGCGGCGATCGGGCTCTGGCTGCGCAAGACGTGGGCGTGGTGGGCGGCGGGCATGGTCGGCTGCGGCCTCGTCATCTGGATCGCCGTCCAGGCCACGATCATCGACTTCAGCTGGCTGCAGGCGGCCTACTTCGTGATGGGTGTGCTCATCGTCCTCGCCGCGCTGCCGCCCTCGGTGCGCCGCTACTGCGACGTCACAGCCTGAGGCGGCCGGCGGCGTTCACCGGCCGGTCCACACCGGCGCCGTCCAGGCCGCCGGGAAACACCGCGGGCGCCCGACGGCGGCCGCCGCCCGCTCACTGCGCCGCGTACCCCCCGTCGACGGGCAGCAGGACGCCGGTGATGAAGCTCGCGTCGTCGCCGGCGAGAAAGGCGACCGCGGCCGCGGCCTCCTCCGGGCGCCCGATACGTCCCATCGGGTGCGCCTCATCGAGCAGCGCCCGGTACGCGTCCACGCTCATCCCCAGCTGCCCCGACTCGCGTTCGAAGAGCGGCGTGTCGATCTCGCCGCAGCAGATCGCGTTGACGCGGATGCCGCGCCCCGCGTAGTCGAGCGCCATCGCCTTGGTGAGCAACGCGACGCCACCCTTGCTCGCGCAGTAGGCGGCGCTTCTCGTGTCGCCGACGATGCCGGCCACCGAGGCGTTGTTGACGATCGCGCCGCCGCCCTGCGCGAGCATGACCGGCACCACCGCGTTCGAGACGATGTAGACCGAACGCAGGTTGACGGCGAGCTGCCGGTCCCACGCCTCCTCGCCGACCTCGTGCACCTCACCCGGCTCGAAGACGCCGGCGTTGTTGAAGAGGACGTCGATGCGGCCGTGGCGCGCGACGACGTCGTCGATCGCGCGCCGCACGTCATCCCCGCGCGTGACGTCGAGAGGGACGAACTCGACACGCGCCGTAGAGGGCGCGAGAGCCGCGGGTGCGGGGGGCCGGCGCGCCCGCAGGTGGTCGGCGGCGCGGGCGCTGGCCGTGGCATCGATGTCGGCGATCAGGACCGTCGCGCCCTCGTCCAGCAGGCGCGCCGCGGTCGCCAAGCCGATGCCCGAGGCGCCGCCGGTGATCAAAGCGACGCGCCCTTCGAACCTCAAGTCCGCCTCCTTGCGCCTTCGCGGCCACGTAGAAGGGGGGAGCTCACGCCCCGACGCCCCAGAGAGCCGGACGCGTGAGCGCCGCGTGGTCCTCTGCCCGCTTGAACGCGGAGTCCATCTCGAGCAGTCCGCCGGGGAACTCGTACTCCGCCATCAGGCGGACGAAGTCGTCGGCCGAGAACTGCTGCGGGACGCACACGCCGGCTTCGGGATTGCCCTGGTGGCCGGCCAGCTTGCCCAGGGCGAGCAGCTCCATCGCGACCACGCCGGTGAACGCGGTCTGCGCGACGACGCCCTGTGTGCCGTACTTCGCGACGCACTCCTGGTTGTCGGCGACCTGGTAGAGGTAGACCTCACGCTCGAGACCGTCCTTCTTCCCCTTCACCCAGGTGCCCCCACAGGTCTGGCCGACGTACCTCTTGCCGATCTCGTTCGGGTCGGGCGCCGCAGCCTCGATCACATCGCGCGGCGCCACCTCGACACCGCCGACCCTGATCTTCTCCGACTTGTGCATGTCGACCGACCTGAAGACCTCCATCGCGGCGATGAACTCGTCGCCCAGCGCGTACTTGAAGGTGGCCTTCTTCACGCCCTTGAGAAGCTCGTGCGTGCGGCCGATGGCGATGACCTCTTCGTGCTCGACGTGGGCACACTCGACCCAGCCGATGCCTTCGGGGAGGTAGAACGGCTCCGGTTCGCTGAGCGGCGGCACCGTGGAGAAGCCCGTCGCCTTGTGCCAGACGACCGCCGGGTTGGTGCACTCCTCGATCGTCATCCAGATCGAGAAGCCGAAGCTAATGCCGGTCGCCCCCGGGATCTCGAGGTTGGCGCCGTCACGCACGCCGATCTCGTCGATCTCGTCGAAGAGATGGTCGGCGGCGTAGCGGCAGTACCAGTCGGCCATGCCCGGCTCGACGCCCCAGCCGGCCAGCGCCAGCTTGCCGATCTTCTCGAACTCGGGCGTGAGCGCGAACTCGTCCTCTCCGAGGACCTTGCCCGACTTGCGGAACGGGTCCGTGGGATGCGGCACCGAAAGCGTCGTGGAGGCGTCCAGGTGGTGGAGGCGAGCCTTGAGCGCCGCCTCGAGGGTGCAGGGGTTGTACTTGACCGGCAGGAAGCTGCACAGCATGTCGACTCCGTGCTTCGCGCAGAGCGCGACGACGGCGTCGACGTCACTCGCGTCGACCTGTGCGACGGGAAAGCGCTTCTCGTCGCCGAGGCGCGCCGAGACCGCCTGCGCCTTGGCGAGGTCGTAGTCGGCCATGACCATGGTCTCGAATATCTCGCCCTTGGGGTCGCGGCGCTTGGCGATGGCCGCCGTCGACTCACCGACCCCTCCGCTACCGACGATCAGGATCTTCATGCGCGCGTCTCCTCTCCGCAGTGCCCCGTACGGCGGGCCGGAGCGTCGCCCGCCCCTAGCCTACTGAGGTGACGGTGCCTTGGGGAGGGCTGAAGTGTGGACATTCTTCGCACCCGATGCCGCACAGAACGCACTCGCGGCGCCGGCGGGCGACACGAGCTCCGGTCCCTGACAGGGGCGGCGGACAAATGCGCCCACCCTTGACAGAGGCGGTCGATGTAATGGCAGGATAGCCTCCATGTGGGGGACCCTTCATCGCGCGCGCCGAGCGCTTGCGACGCTCGGCGTGAGCTTCATCCTGATGTCGCCGTCCCTCGGCGACCGCATCGACCTGACCAAGCCGGGCGCCTCGCCTCCGCCCTTGCCGGAGGCAGCGCTGGTCGACTC
>Ga0315291_10010387_pt1 | contig 11383 bp, 9 predicted proteins | sample YL17G12_20_MG_FD_203070 | JGI IMG/M metagenome (GOLD analysis project Ga0315291, IMG submission 203070) | Sediment microbial communities from Yellowstone Lake, YNP, Wyoming, USA - YL17G12_20 | ecosystem: Environmental > Aquatic > Freshwater > Lake > Sediment | place: USA: Wyoming | collected...
CTCCAGGCTGTTTTCAAACAAGCGGATCAAGATGTCGTCCTTGTTCTTGAAATAGAGGTAAATGGTCCCGTCCGCCACCTCGGCTTCGCGCGCGATCTCGGAGATGCGGGAATTGTGAAAGCCCTTGCGGGCAAAGACCTTGATTGCGGATTCCAGGATCCGATCATACTTGGTTTTGGCGTCTCGATGAATTTTGGCCGCGGTCCTTGCCACCACCCACTCCTCGGCCTCTGAATGAACGTTCATTCATTTTTTACCACCTTCTCCCAAGCCTGTCAAGCTTTTTCTTGAGGCGCGGGCGCTTTTTTTCAATCCCTCTGAAAACAGGGGGAAGTAAGGGCCGGTCAGCGGAGAGGAGGGGAAGATAGGGTGAAGCAGAAAAGCCTGAGTTTTCAGGGGGTTGGACCCGAGCGATCGGCTAATTGCCGGGCCAGGGCGAAAAGGTCGGAGATGGATTTTTGCACTTCCTCCGCCGCCTGCAGCATCTCCCGGCTGATTCTCTCCACCCCGGTCAAAGCCGCCACCAGCTTTTGATTGCCTTCCTGCTGGTGCCCGGTCAGGGCCAGGATGTTCCGGGCCGCGGCGGTGGTGGCCCCGGCCAGTTGCACCAGCCGGCTGAAGTCCTCGCGGATGGAGTTGACCCGCTGGCCGCCGGAGATCACCTGCTCCGTCACCGCGTCGGTGGCCGCCACGATCTCCTTCAACCGCGCCTGGATGCGGCGGGTGCGGTCGCCCACCTGGCCCGAGGCTTCGCCCGAGGTGACGGCCAGCCGCTTGACCTCCTGCGCCACCACCGCGAAGCGCCGGCCCCCCTCCCCGGCCGCGGCCGCCTCCAGGGCGGCGTTAAGGGCCAACAGCTCGGTGCGGGAGGCGATCGAGTTGATCAGGTCGAGGATGGTGCGGATCTCTTCCGAGACCTCCCGGAGCTCGCCCATCTGCCGGCGCAGGCTGACCGCCTGGTCCCGGATCCCGCTGATCTCCTCGACAATAGCCCCCACCGTCTGCTCCCCGGTATGGCAGGCCGTGACCGTGGCTTCGGCCGCCTGCTCGACTTCCGCGGCCTGCTGGTTGATCTCGCCCGCGCCGGAGGCGATCTGGCGCGCGGCGAGAGCGGTTTCCTGCACCCGGGCCACCTGGGCTTGCAGCTCCTGGGTCTGGTGGCGGGTCACCGCGCTCATTTCTTCGGTGGAACCGCCCAACACCCGCACCGAGTTGCGCATCTCTTCGAGCAGCGAGCGGGTGAAGAGGTATTGCTCGCGGATGCGGTCGAGCAGGCGGTGAAAGGCCAGGGAGAGGTCGCCGATCTCGTCGTCGCTGATGGCCTGGATGTTGCGCTCGAGGAAGGCCTCGCCCTGAGCGAGCTCCCGGGCCACGCTCTGCATTTCCCGGAGCGGGCGGGAAAGGTCGCGGCCGAGGAGCAGGACGATCACCAGGGAGGAGATGATCATGGCCACCAGGGGCACGTTCATGGCCAGGCGCATGGTTTGGAGTTCGGGGTAGAAAAAATCCAGGCTCAATTTCAAGCCGAGGAGATCGCCCGGGGCGGAGCGGGCGACCAGCCATTCGGTATTGAAATCCGAGGTGGGCAGGACCTGAACCCCGGGGCCGAGACCGGGAGGCAGGGGCGGGGGCTGAGTGTTTCCCGCGCGACGCCGACCGCCGGGATCCAGCCAGAACCACTCCTGGGGCGGATCGCTCCACAGGTCCGCAGAGGGGGAGAGGCTCTCCGCGGAGGCCAGACGGCCGAGGGCCTGTTCCAGGCGGCGGGAAGCCTCGGTCCGTTCCAGGGAGCGGACCCCCAGGATGGCCTGCCGGGCTCCCACCCGGACCAGGTAGAGGCCGGGAAGCACGGTGAGGATAAAGACCATCAGCACCAGCTTGACGGTGATGCTCACTTTCGGCCCGGCCCAGGAATGCAGTTGGAAGCGGGCGAGGAGGCTTAAGTAGGGCAGAATAAAGGAACGGATCAGGGAATAGAGGACCAGGCCGGCCAGGGTGGAGAACCAGCTCATGGCCAAGAGGCCGGTGAGAAACTGAAATCCAAAAATGGCGTGCTGGGAGACCAGGATGATTTGGATGGTTACCGCGGCCAGGACCAGGCCGGCGGTGACGGCCAGGCTCACGGCTACCGGCAGGCGCGTGAGGCGCTTCCAGTAAGAGTTCAGTTCATCGGAATCGAAGCCTTTGGCCTGGGAGGCTTCGAGCCAATCGTGAAACGCCTGGAGACGCCGGCGGAGGCTGCGGAGAAGGAGGAAGACAGCGAGATGGAGGGGAAGCAAAAGCAGGAGCGCTTCCCAATAGGCGAAGGGAATCAGCGTCCCCGCGAAAAAGAGCATCACGGCCAGAACGAGCAGGTCGGCCACGGCCAGGCTGATCAGCAGGTTGCGGCGCAGCCGGGTAAAACGCGCTTCCAGTTGCAGAGTTTGCATGGGCGAAAAACCCGGGGAGACATCTTACTATGGCCCTGCTTGATGCGCAACCGCCGCTTTCATACCAATTTGCTTTCAAAAATCTAGCGCATGATCCAGCGGGAGGTAGGGGCACGGCATGCCGTGCCCCTACTTCTTTCTGATGGACCTGCCCTGAGTTGAATAATGATTGCAAATTGGTATAAGCCGGCGGAAAGGTGAATCTCACCCGTGCAAGAGCATCCGGCTCTGCTATAATGGGACGCAGGAGGTGGAGCAATGGGGGAGGAAAGGTTGAGCCGGTTCGGGGTTTCCATGGAGGAGAGCCTGCTCGAGCAGTTTGACGGCTACTGCCGGGGGCACGGCTACAGCAACCGCAGCGAGGCGATCCGGGACCTGATCCGCAAGGCGTTGATCGAGGAAGAGTGGAAGGAGAACCGGGAGACGGTGGCCGCGCTCACCCTGGTTTACGACCATCACGTGCCCGGGCTGACCGAGAAGCTGACCCGCTTCCAGCACGACTTTCCCGGCCAGGTGGTGGCCGCCCTGCACGTGCACTTGGGCCGCCACGCCTGTATGGAGGTGATCGTGCTGCGGGGCAAGGCCTTGGCGATCAAGCGCTTCGCCGACCGCCTGATCGCGCTCCGGGGCGTCAAGCACGGCACCCTCACCGGCACCACGGCGAAAATTTCTTAATTTTCCAGAGATCCTTTTCGGCCACAACCAGCCTCGATTCAGCTTAAATTCCTTCCCAGGAGGATCAGGGAAAAATTTGCACTTCAAAGCGACAAGATAACTCGGGGACGGCGTAACGGGCCAGTGCCTTCTTGTCCAGACGCCAGATCACCAGGGGATGGCCGGCCGCGTCCTGGCCCTGAATCATGGCCGGAAAGTTTTTACGGAGGGAGGGAAGGTTGACGATCAGGTTCAGAGGCAGGACATCCACGATCAAGAGATCGGTGAGCCGGACCGGAATGTTTTTTCTCACCGTGAGAGTATAAATGACCTTGCCGCCTTTGAAGACTTTTTGGACATTCGCCTGTTTGGTCAGGGTCAAAGCCGACTCGGCGCTTTCCAGAGTGGTTTGAACCTCTTGCGCCACCACGGTTTTTTCCAGGCTTCGCTCACGTTTTTCGGCTTCCAAGCGTTGGGAGGTAGCCAAGGTCAGCATCCCGGTTTCGGTCTGGGTCACCTCCAGGCCCAATTCTTCCAGCGCCTGGCGCAATTGCGCTTCAATCAGGTCAAAAGAAATTCCATATTGGCTGAAGACCACAGAGATATTCTTGATCGTCACCATCGCATAAATGCCCAACGAAGCGGCTTGCTGAAAGAGACTGGTGCCTTTGAGGTTCAGGGCCAGGCCGTGCGAAGTTAAAAGCGTGAAGAGACTTTGGGCCTGCTCCTGGGTAAAAAGCCCTTTGGCCACCAGCGCCAAGATCAGGTCCTGGCCGGGCATCTCCGGGTCTAAACCCATCTTTTGGGCAATGTCCAGGAGTAGCTTCAGATCGAGCGGGATCTGCCGGGTGACCTCCTGGAGATACAAGAGGAGCTCCCGGCTGAAGAGGGAAGAAATGGGTTGTTTGATCTCGGTTTGGCCGGAGACGGCGCTCAAGCTGGTTTCCTGCTCGAGGGTGGCCTGGGACAAGGTTTCTCTCTGGAGAGAACCGGAGGTGACCGAAACGGCAAAGTCAGAAAACAGAGGGAGCGAGACCAGGTTGCTCGCGACCGGGCCCATGGTTTTCGAGGCCCCCTCCATCCGGAACAAGCAGAACGTGTCTCCGGGTCTTAGCGGCAGTTTTTGAAGAAATCCGAGGGGGTCTTCAAACGGTTGGGTGGTTTGGGGATCTACCTGGACCAGATGCGAGCCACCGTTATGAACCGCTTCTTCCCTGGCCGTCGGTTTGGTCGGATAAGCGGTGAGGAATAAAATCAGGGGAAAGGTTAATCCCCAGGTTGCAAAGTATTTCACGGGAAGACCTCGCTCTCGTTTGTTGGCTTCGGCCTGGGAGAAACCGCGGGGACCTTGCTCACCTTGCCTTTGAAAACGGCCGATTCCCAATGTTGAACTGGAGAATCAGGACCTGGTATTGAGGATCGGTGACCTTGATGATCTGCAGGTCGCCGGCCTTGGCTTTGTCCATTAATTCCGGGGTGAGCGTCACATTGACCTTGGCGGCTTCGGTAAAATCCGTGATGGTGTTGGCCGTGATCTGGCCATAATTCGAATACGAGCTCGTCCTTAACTCCACGGTATAAGTATAATAGGTGGAGATCATGAAGTCGCAGGGCACCGTCAGTTTTTGCACTTTTTTCTTCGACACCGGGTCCTTCACCCGGGGGATTATTTTTTTAGAGACGGGATCCAAAACCATATTGCCATGAAACAAAAGCTCCAATCCGGGGGGGCCTTCCACATGAACCACGATATTCCCCGGACGAGAGGTAACGTCTGGTGGAGCCCCGGCGGGGACCTCGGGCGGGGTGGGGGCAATAAGCGGAGCGAACTTACTCTCGGCCTTCTTCCTGACTTGGCCCGCCGCCAAATGCCCCGCCAGCAAGCTGAGCAGAGCCAACCCCAAAATAACTTTTGCCTTTGGTTTAGTGAAGTGCATCTTTCCTTTCCTCCCTCATTTCCAGTCTGAATTCCGAGATTCGGATCGCTTGATCGCGGCCAATCACATCCCGAATCTGAATCCGCCATTTCGCGGCCGTTTGCGGACTAAAATCTCCAGCCCAATTCTGGAGCATATTGCCCAGGCTCTCGGTGGCGGTTTGCCAGCGGGCGCCATCAAAATATTCGATGCTGAAATGCTTGGGCACTCCCGAGCCGTAGAGAGTCTCCGGGCAATGAAATTCCGCATGGGAGAAGCGCATCGGCTGGGGGTAGGAAACTTCCAACCATCCCTGAAAATTACCTGGCGCGGCTTCCCAATAGCTACTCTCATCTTGATCGAACGCTTGCTCCGGCCCGTGGGCTTCATTCCGGGAAGAGCATTGAAAAGAAGACTGGAGCAGTCCCTGGACCACTTTCCGGGCCAGCTCCAGATAATTTCCCCTCGGGCTTTGAAAAGACACGGAACCCTTAACCTCTCCGGTTTCTACCTTGACCAGACGAGCGGTAACCTCAACTCCGGCTGAGGAGGGGCTGGCCAAAGTAACCAGCACCAGTTGGGCCGAGAGTAATTTTCCAAACTGGACCGCTTGGGCCTGGTCATACAGGTCGGACTGCTCTTTGAGCAAATTGCTCAGCACTTTTTCGATCTGGGCTTTTTCGATCACCTGGTAGTTGCCGGATCGGCTGAGTTCGGAGGTGAGGTATTCGGACAGAATCTCTGGGCAGGTGGGTGCCAGGCCCAGGCAACGGGGAGGCAAGATGGCAACTGGAGTGGCGGCATTGAGCAGAACCGGTGCCAGCGGAAGTGCGATAAGCAAGGCGGAAAAAGCTAGAATTCGTTGCCGTCGGTCCATGATAAAGATAATCCTACCCTCTTACACGGAGTTATTTAAAATATCAAGAAAAAATCGGGTTGTCAAGAATAAAACCCTTGATAGTTTTAACGACAGATTAGGAGAATTAGATTTCTTTCCGCCGCTTGATTTCGTGAATGATCAGGCATCGGAGCTTTTGGTTGGTTTCTTCGTAATGGCAGGTCATCTGCACGTCGCGCAGCCGCTTCTCCTGGCCATACTCGTGCATGTAGCCGTAGCCGCCCAGCACCTGCACCGCGTCCAGGCAGGTGTCCACGCCCGCCTCGGAGGCGAAGATCTTGGCCTTGGCCAGCTCGGCGCGGGACGGCTTGGCCTCGGCGCAGGCCTGCCACAGCCCGGCCCGGGCCGCGTGCAGGCGCACCTCCATGTTCGCCAGCATCTCGGCCACCGCGTCGTGCTCGATGATGATTCTGCCGCCCTGGTAGCGCTCGCCGGCATAGCGGAGCGCGGTCTCGAAAGCGCCCCGGGTAGCGCCGATGGCCGCGGCCGCGCTCAAGCCCGAGGCATAAGCCAGCGCGCCTTCCAGGATCTCCTCGCCCCGGCCCCGGGCGATCAGGTTCTCCGGGGGAATCCGGCAGTCCTCGAAGAGTAGCTCCGCCATCGGGCAGATCCGGTTCCCGAGCATGCGCTCGACCTTTTCCACCGAAAAGCCCGGGCTCCCGGCCGGCACCACGGCCAGGCCCAGCCCTTTGGGTTCCGGCTCCGAAGCAACCTGGACAATGACCAGCACCAGGCCGGCGAGGTTGCCGCTTCGGACCAGGCGCTTGCGGCCGTTGACGGCCCAGCCTGAGCCGGTCGCGGTGGCAATGGTCATGATCCGTCCGGGCTCGGTCTCCTGCCAGGCCAGGCCGGCGAGGGCGGGCCGCTCCGCAGCCGGCGATTCGAGCAAGGGGGCCAGGAACCTGGAAGCGCCGGACCCCTCGGCCTGGAAGAGGGTCCAGGTGGCGAGGAGATGGCCGGCGAAGATCATGGCGGTGCCGGCGCAAGCCGCGGCCAGCTCTTCGATCAGGATGGCGGGGGGGAGCAGGCCGGGAAAGGCCGGCTCGGTCTCGCCGGCCGCGGGCAGATGAAAGCTGAGGAGTCCCGCCTCGCCGCCTTTGCGAAGAGCTTCCCAGGGAAAGCGGTCGGGATGGTCGTCCCATTCCAGGGCCGAGGGCGCGATTTCCCGCTCGGCAAAGCGGCGGGCGGTGCGCTGAAAGTCCAAGAGTTCCGCGGAAAGCCGGATCAAGCTTTACTCCCTGAGCGCTTCTTTGCCGCCACGCGAATTTTGTAGAGGTTTTTCACGGCGATCCGGGGCGGCTTGCTCATGGAGACCTCCAGGCTTAAGGTGCCGGGCTGAGAAGGAGTGAAGGTCAGCTCTCCCACCCGCCGGCTGGGCATGTCCGGCTGCAGGTCCACTTCGGTGACCAGTTGGGCGATGGTCTCGTGATCGCGGCGCAACTCGGCGCGGAAAGAGACCTGCCGGATCGCCTCCAGCGTGTCGTTGGCCGCAAAGAGAGGAATCCGGGCGGTTCGTCCTGCCGGGTAAGGGGAAAAGCGGGGCGTGGCAAAGGCCCAGATCGGGCGGAAGCATTCGAGGAGAGCATAGTAGGCCTTTTTGGGCTGGCGCCAGTAGTCCACCACGGACCAGGTAACCGCGGGCTGGGAGTCGTTGTGCAGGAAGGCGATGATGCCGAAATTGAGATGGTATTTGACCGAGCGCAGCCATTCCACGTGGAACTTGAGCAGCCGGGCCTGGTAATCCTGGGAAGCGGCGACTAACTCGGAGAGCCAGGTGTAACCCCGGCGGTCCACGTAGCGGCGCAGGAAGCGGTCCTGGTAGAGGTGGTCTCGCCGCAGCTTCGTCCAGTCTATCCGGGAAAGCTCGGCGGGGATGAAGCGCAGGCTGCTTTCCAGCCCGGGAAAAGCCTGGGCGCCGAACTCGGTGATGAATCCCAGGCTTTCGATGTCCGAGTTGAGGAAGAATTTCCGGAACCGGTCCGCGTCCCCCATGATCGGATAATACCAGCCGCAGTAGTAGTGCTTGTCCGTGCCGGCATTGCCCGAGGCCAGGTTGATCGGCCGGCTCGAGTCTTCCTCCTCCGCCGCCGCGGCCAGCGCCGGGTCCAGCACCCGCAAGTTCCAGCCCCCGCCCCGGGCCAAATGGTAGAAACCCGGGAGGCTCCGGACCACGTCCCGGAACCGAAGGTCGTGCAGAGTGATGCCCACTTCCGAAGGCTCGTTGTGGCAGCACCAGAGCGCGATCGCGGGATGGTTCTCCAAAAGCCGGACCATGGCGCGGACCTGGCGCCGGGCCTCGGGGAAGACCGAGCGGTGGTAGCCCCATTGCAAGGGAAAGTCCTGCCAGACCAACAGGCCCTGGCGGTCGCACTCGTCGTAAAACTCGGGCCGGTCCACGTGGGCGTGCACCCGGACCATGTTGTAGCCGGCCTCGGCCATCAGGGCCACGTCCTTAACCAGGTCCGCGGGGGAGGTGCGGGCGAGATAGATGTCCGAGGGGGCGTAATTGTTGCCCTTGATGTAAAGGCCCTGGCCGTTGAGCCGGAAGCGGAGCCGGTCATCGGCGGAGACGGTCCGGAGCCCGACGTTGAAGGTTTGGCGGTCGAGGGTCTGGCCGTGGCAGAGCATGGTGATGCTGGCCCGGTAGAGATGGGGGAAGCCGCGGTCGTGGCACCACCAGAGTTCGGGCTTGGTCAGGGTGGATTCCTCCGACAGCCGGACCGGGCCGACCGGGGCCCGCACCTGGCGGCGGAACTTGTATCCCGCGCCTTCGAAATTTTGGGGAACGAGCTCGAAGCATAGGTCCAGGTCGCAGGGCTCCAGGGTGGTAAGGTCCACGTTGAAGCGGACCCGCGCGTTTTCCGCGGCCAGCTCCAGCACCTGGAACTGCACGCGGTCCAGGCAGGCCGGGCCGGTCTCCACGATCTCCACCGGCAGCCAGATCCCGCCGGGGTTGTGGCAAAAGGAGATCACGTCCCAGTGGCCGAACACGCCCGTGATCTGCTTCTTGGCCGCCCGATTTTCTTCCTGGCAGGACTCGACCTCCACCACCAAGAGGTTGTCCGACTCCAGCACATCGTTGATCGGGAAGTCGAAGGGATCGAAGTAGCCGGCGTGGTGGCCGAGGTGGTTGCTGTTGAGGTAGACGTCGGCCCCGTAGAACACGCCGTGGCAGCGAAGCCGGTAGAGCCGCTCGGCCTGCCGGCGAAAGGGGAAGCGGGTGCGGTAAACGACCCGGCCGGCATGGTCCAGGAGCTCCGGGAGCATCTGCCACTGGCCGGGCAGCTTTTGCTCGAGCCAGTCCCTGTCGTTGAAGCCGGGGTCGTGGTAATCGGCCGCAAACTGGGAGACCGCCTTCACCCGCCAGGGCGTCTCCACCAGCGAGTGGCGGGCCAGGCCGCTGTTGAGAAAAGTGGCAGCCATTAAGAGAGGATTCTAACACAGTCATTCATGCCGTGCGAGGCGTGGCACCCTGAAAACATGAAAAGGGCTTCCACTCCTGATATTATGAAGGGGTCGGGGAAGAAGGTCGTTGCTCTGGGGAGCGTCCGAAGCCCGCGACGCTGTCTGACCTGGATATCGCCCCGAACCCGAAATGGTCGCCCCCGCTTCTCGAGGAGCAATTGCCCCGGAACTTTCTTTCGATGGATCAGGTCATAACGGACAATAAATCCGGGGCTGGTGCGTATTCCCGGATGAAGCCGAAAGCAAGCTTCGATGGTCTCTTCGGATGAAGCGTTGATGATTGCTTATCGCCGGGGCGAATCCAAAGCCTTTGACGAGCTGCTGCTCCGCTACCGGACCCCGCTCTTCAGCACGCTCCGGCGCCTGGTCGGCGACCGGGCCCTGGCCGAAGACCTGTTCCAGGAGACGTTCCTGCGCGTGATCCAACATGCCGGCCGTTACGATGCCGGCCGGAAATTTTCCGGCTGGGTCTTTCGGATCGCGCGCAACCTGGCCGTGGATGCGCTCCGCCAGCGGGGCGTCCGCCGGGAAGAGGAACTGGACGAAGAGCACCATGACCCGGCCGGCGGTCCGGACCGGGCTCTGGCCCGGGCCGAGCAGGGGGAGGCCATCAGCCGGGCGCTCGAGCTTTTGCCCCTGGAGCAGCGCGAGGTCTTCTTGATGCGGGAATGGGCGGGCCTGAGCTTCAAGGAGATCGCGGAAGTTACGGAAAGCCCGCTCAACACTGTGCTCGGCCGCATGCACCTGGCGGTCAAGAAACTGCGGGCCTGCCTGGCCGAACACGCGGAGGCCTAAGATGGAAAAACAACCCAGTGCGGCCTGTCAGCAATTTCGCCGGGAACGGCTCTTGCTCTATGCCTACGGCGAGCTTCCCGCCGGCGAGGCGGAGGTGATCCGCCTGCACCTGGCGGGTTGCGCGAGTTGCCGGGCCGAGGTAGAGGCTATTGCCGCGGTGCGGGCCGCGGCCTCGGCGCCGGGTCTGCAGGAGAATCCGCCGTCGGCGCTGGAGGCCAGGCTGCGGATTGCGGCGCGGGAGGCGCTCTCGGCCCGGCCGGGACTGCGGGAGAGGATGGCCGGATGGCTTCGGCAGCCCAGGTTCTGGTATGCGGCCGTGGCCGCGGCAGTGGTGGTGATGGTGGCGGGCTTGGGCTATCGCTCCTGGGAATCACATCGCGCCCGGCCCGAGGATTTCACGGGCGACGGGCTGGCGGCACTGGTCGAGGAGGTGGACTCCTGGGATAGCCCGCCCTTGGCGGCCCTGGAATTGGAGCCGGCGGCGCCGCTCTTCGAGGAGCTTGAGCAAGAGCTGGAGGTCATCTCTCCGGGCGACGAGGCCGCGGCGGAGCCTTGGTATTGGCCGACGCCGGAGAGCGGCCTGGACGAGATCGAGCGCGGGCTGGACGAGCTGGATGCCACGGTCCGCTATTTATGAACCTGCCCGGGTCCGGGTCGAGCGGATCCGGGTGAAGGGAAGAGGAGGAGAGATCATGCGAGCGAGAAAATGGAACCGGTATGGACGGCTGGCCCTGGGGGCCGTGTTGGTGGCGGGTTTGATCTGGATAGCGCCGCCGGCGGCGCCGGCGCAGCAGAAAGAGCAGCCGGCATTCGAGACGGAACAGCCCCTGGCTCCGCCGCCTCCGCCTGGTCCGGGCCGGCCCCGGCGGCCGGGCCCCCGGGGCGCGCGCGTGCACCAGCCGGCGGACCGGCCGATCCGCGACCGGCAGGGCATGGGGCCGGGCATGGGCCAGGGCGGCGGCCGGCGCTGGGGCGAGGCGCTGGAGCGGATGAAGACCGAGAACCCGGAGCGTTACCAGCGGATCAGCAAGATCCGGGAGCTGGCGGATCAGTACCGGGCGACCACGGATGCGGCGGAGAAGAAGAGGATCGAGAAGGAGCTGCGGCCCCTGCTCGATACGGAGTTGAAAGCGATCCAGGCGGACAACCAGAAGAAGATCGAGGAGCTGGAGAAGCGGCTGGACGAGGAGAAGCGCAAGCAGAAGGAGCGGGAGCAGAACTGGGAC
>Ga0315291_10010388_pt1 | contig 11383 bp, 6 predicted proteins | sample YL17G12_20_MG_FD_203070 | JGI IMG/M metagenome (GOLD analysis project Ga0315291, IMG submission 203070) | Sediment microbial communities from Yellowstone Lake, YNP, Wyoming, USA - YL17G12_20 | ecosystem: Environmental > Aquatic > Freshwater > Lake > Sediment | place: USA: Wyoming | collected...
CCGTCCTCCCTTGGCTTATCTTTAAGGAGGGGAAATCGACGCTTAGATTTTGACTAAAACCCTTCGTTCCTTGAAAATCGTTTCCAGTTTCTTTCCCAAGTCTTTTTGCCGCGCGATGACTTGTTCATTATCGCGGCTCCGGTTCTCGAAAAGCTTTTTCAGGGTCTCCTCGGAGTCCCTAAACGACTTTTCGGCCTCTTTGCTCCAAGCTCCGTCCTGGATTTTTTTGACGCCGTCCGAGAATGATTTCCGTGAGTCTTGCCAGTTCTTGAGAAAGCTCTCCAGGCCGCTTCCGTCCTCTGCGACCTCGACCTCGAGCGTCATCGGTTTCTTGTCGCGAACGAACTCGATTTTGATTTTGTCGCCTTTTTTCTTGTCCTGGATCATGGCGCTGAGCTCGGTCGCGGATTCGACCTTCTTTCCGTCCGCTTTCAGAATCACGTCACCGACTTTCAAACCGGCCTTGGCGGCTGAACTTTCGTCGGCCAGCTCCGCAACCCAGAGCCCGTAGCCGTCTTTGACCCCGAAGGATTCGGCCTGGGCTTTGGTCAGCTCCTGAAGAGTCACTCCGATAAATTTCCTCGCCTCGAAAGCGAACCGGTCCGGCGCTTTGAAAAGACCCGGAGGTAGTTTTCGCGGTGTCCCTTTGGAAGGCGGGGTCATCGGCGGGAACAGGTTCGGAAACAGGATTTCGAGCTCGCGTTTGGCCTCCGCTTCGGTGTACTCCCCGAGTTTGACCTTGACGTCGATCGGTTTGCCGTCGCGCTCGATCCGGACGGTCACGTCCGTCCCGGGCTTCCGGCTACGTATTTCCTGCTGGAGGGCGGCGCTCGACCCGATCTCCTTCGCATCGACCTTAATGACGATGTCGCCCTCCTTGAGTTTTGCCAACTGAGCCGGGCTTTCGGATTCGACGTCCGCGATCTCGACCTTGCCGTCTTTTTCAGTAGAAGATACGCCGAGCCAACCTCGTTGGACCTTGCCGCTCTTAATAATATCCGCCGCAACCGAGTTCATGATATCGACCGGAACCGCGAGAGCCATCCCCGCGGACGGCGCTTCGCCCCGGCTGATGACCGTCCCCGACCCGACGACCTGCCGTTCGCGGAACTCGAAGACGACCGGTTGCTCGTCCATGTACGTCCCGCGGAGCACTCCCACCATCCGGCCGGCGTCGTTGACGACCGGGCTGCCGGGCGATCCGGGAACGACCCAGACGTTGAGCCGCAGTTTGTCGAACGCGACCGAGCTGACGATGCCCTGGGTCACGGCCGTGGTGTTCTCGGGAGACAGCCCCACGACTCCGATCCAAGCGCCGGGCTTGACGTCAGCCGATTGGCCCAAAGCGATGGGGGTCAGACCTTTTTCCTTCGTTTGGATGACGGCGAGCTGCGTCTGCGTATCGAAGCCCTTGAATTCGGCGGCGAGGCGCTTCCCGTCGGCCGTGACGACGGTGATTTTCTCGTCCCGGGGCGAGATCAGGGCGGTCGTAACGATATGGCCGTCCTTATCGATGACGACGCCGGTCGCGACTTTGAAGACGCCGTCGCGGACTTCGACTTTCACTACGGACGGTGCGACCGTCCGGATGATTTCTTCGATTTTCTTGTCTTCGATAAAGGGATACGCCGGATCGACGGCCGCGGCCGCTACGGTCAGGGCCGGGACCATCAGGATCAGCATCGCCCCTATGAGCGCGTTCAGTTGTCGAGTCATACTGTTACTCCTCTCTCAATATTTAATGGGAATATTGGATGTATTGGAGACTTGCTCCAGAATATAGACGGCGCCCGGCTCGCGTGACGCGGACCGGATTTCCCGTCCGTAATTCACGGTTTCCATGACCGGGACTTCGCGGGCTTGATCGAACAATCCCGCCGCAAGGCCCGCGCCGGCCCTGTCGTCGGAGACGGACGGTCGAAGAACGAAAACGTTCAGAACGACGAACCCGACGAGAAGGGCGGCCGTCGCCCCGGCCAGCGAAAACCGGAATACCGTCGCGCGTCGCGTCTGAGCCGCCGTGGCCCTCCGCTCGGCCACTCGGGCCAGAACGCGCCGGTCAAAATCCGGCGGAGCCGTGACCCGGTCGAGACGACCGAGAAGTTTAATATCGTCCATCGTAGATCTCCTGTTCCCGGAGGGGAGCGTTTCCATGGACGGCTTTTTCGAGCTGCCGTCTGAGCATGTTTCGTCCCCGGCTGATCCGGGCTTTGACCGTCCCGACCGGGCGGTCGATGATCCGGGCGATCTCCTCCTGGGAATACCCTTCCATGTCTTTGAGAACGACGGGGATGCGGTATCGGGGGTTGAGCGCCTCGAGCGCCTCCCGCAGGTTCCTGACCAATCCCGAGTCGGACGCCTCCCGGCTCGGCGTGCTGATCTCGACCGTGGGAGGCATTTCATCGATCGAAATGAGCGCCATCCGGCGCCGCCGTTTGAGCTCGGTCTTGGCCAAATTCGAGGCGATGGCGTAGACCCAGGAGGAGAACGGCGCGATGGGCTTATATTTATCGGCTTTGAAATAAACCCGGACGAATGTCTCCTGAGAAAGGTCAACGGCCTTCTGATAGTCGCCCGTCAACTGGTAAATAAAATTCACGATCCGGTCCTTGTAAATACGGACGACCTCGGCAAAAGCCGATTCATCTCCGGCTTGGAGCCGGACGATAAGAGCCTGTTCGTCCATATCCAATTGTTCAGAACGCGGACGTTTCGAAAACCGTTGCATTTCGATAGAAAAATAGCTCGAAAACCACGGAAATACAACCTTAATTCAAGAATTCGCTGGAATTCGGGCCGGGCGGCCGATAAAATAGAAGACTAGAAATCCAATATTTTGGATTCATCCATGAACTGGAAGGATACCCCAATGTCGATTTCCAACAAAAAATCGGTTCTTTTCAATCCGACCCGTATAGGCAAGACCGAGATTGCTAATCGTTTTGTCCGGTCGGCCACCCACGAATTCATGGCCGAGGAGGATGGAACCCCGACCGAGCGGCAAATGCAACTTTTCGCCCGCCTGGCCGAGGGCGAAGTCGGTCTCATCATTACCGGGCATGCCTATGTCAACCGAATAGGAAAAGCCAGCCCCAGGCAAACCGGTATTTACGACGACCGCTTCATCGGGCCTCTGAGCGAGATCCCGACGGCTGTCCATAAATTTCCCTCTAAAATTTTCGTCCAGGTCGCGCACGCCGGCCGGCAAACCAAGGAGAAAATCTGCGGAGGCATGCCCGTCGCGCCGTCCGCGGTTCATGAACCCGTGCTTAAGCTCACGCCTCGGGAAATGACGGCCGCGGACATCAAGAGTCTGATCGCCGATTTCGTCCAGGCCGGCCGGAGGGCCAAAGCCGCGGGATTCGACGGCGTTCAGCTTCACGTCGCCCACGGCTACCTTCTGAGCAGCTTTTTGTCCCCGCACACGAACCGGAGATCGGACGAATGGGGCGGTTCGGCCGCGAACCGGGTCAAGGTCGTCATTGAAATCATCCGCGGCCTCAAGGCCGGAAACGGACCCGATTATCCGGTCATCGCGAAATGGAACTCGACGGATTTTTTTGAGACGGGACTTCAACTCGACGAAAGCGTCGAAATGGCCGAGATGGCCGAAGCCGCCGGCCTCGACGGCGTCGAGGTGAGCGGCGGAACGTCGGAAGCGGGCAAGGGCTCGATGTGGCCCGGGCTGAGGACGGAAGACGACGAAGGTTATTTCGTCGAGAGCGCGGCCCGATTTAAAAAATCCCTGCGCATTCCCGTCATCGGCCTCGGCGGGAACCGGACGTTCGCGGTCATGGAACGCTTCGTGAAGAATGGGAAAGCCGACCTGATCTCGCTCAGCCGTCCGTTCATCCGCGAGCCGTTCCTCGTCAGGAAATTCCGCCTCGGCGAAATCCGCAAATCGGCCTGTATCTCGTGTAATAAATGTTTCAACCCTCGCGGGATCTCGTGCGCCGAGGTCAAGAAGCTTCCGGATTAAGAAAAAAGAGCGGGCTCGGTCGTCGCTTCTTCAGACCCGGGCGGGATGGAGGCCCATCGAGCGTTTCAACGCCGAGGCCGGACGTCTTTGCTTGGAGCCGGAGCCGCTCCGAAAACCGCCGCTCCCGCTTTTCCGGTCGGGCCGTTTATGCCCGAGGCTATCGTCCGTGAGGAGCAGGTTCGGGTCGACGGCCCGGACGGGAATCGTCTGGCCGATGAACTTCTCGATGTCGTAGAGATGTTCGGTGAACTTTTCGCAGGCCAACGAAATCGCCCGGCCGTCCTTCCCCATCCGCGCCGTCCGGCCTATGCGGTGGACGTAATTCTCGCTGTCCTGGGGCAGGTCGTAGTTGATGACCATTTCGAGGCCGTCGATATCGAGCCCCCGCGCCGCGACGTCGGTCGCCACTAGGAACGGGAACTTCCCGGATTTGAAATCGTCCATAATCCTCAGCCGCTCGCTCTGAGTCAGGTCGCCCGTCAGATGGCGGCAACGGTGGCCGTTGAGCAACAGCATCCGGGACAACGATACGGCCTTGTGTTTCTGGTTAGTGAAAATCAGGGCGTTCCGCGGTGCGCCCGCCTTGAGAATCCCCAGCAGTAGGTTGTCCTTGATATGGCTCTTAACGTGATAGAGCTCCTGGGAGATCGTCTCGACCGTCATCCGGTCGGGGGTGACTTCGATAACGACCGGCCGGTTCAAGTGGTCCGCGGCCAGCCGGCGGGAAAGCCGGTTGAGCGTCGCGCTGAACAACATGCTCTGGCGCGCGTCCGGATGCGGCAGGCGGCCCAACAGTTTTCGTAAATCAGGCAAAAATCCCATATCGAACAAACGGTCCGCTTCGTCGATGACGAGAAACCCGGTGTTCCCGAGATTCAGGTCGCGGCGCTCGCTCAGGTCGAGAAGCCGGCCGGGCGTGCCGATGACGATGTCCACGCCTTTCCTCAAGTCGGCGAGCTGGCGGTCATAGCCGACGCCGCCGTAGAAACAGCCGACCGAAAAGCCTAAATACCGGCTGAGCCGCCGGGCTTCGTCTTCGATCTGGACGGCCAGCTCCCGCGTCGGGGCGACAATCAGCGCCTTTCCGGGGCGGCCGGCCGTTCGATGGACCATCCGCTGCAGGATGGTGATCAGGAACGCGGCCGTCTTTCCCGTCCCCGTCTGGGACTGGACGGCAACGTCATGCCCCGGTAGGCTTTCGCCGAGGGTGCGCTCCTGGACCGCGGTTAGGTCCGTGTACCCCCGGTCGACGATAGCGCGCTGGAGCCGGGAGTCAAGTTTCAGTTCTGTAAATAACATGTCAATCCTTTAATAGAATAAGCCCTTAACGGGCGTCAGCCGGATGATTTTCTTTTATTGGCGGGTAGATTATAGGTCTGCGCCGAAATCGTGCCGGTCGATCAGATAGGGATTATACGAAAAAACCGAACGAAAAGCAAGCCTTAATTTAAAAATTCCGGCTCAGGCTTTCCGGTCGCAAAGATAGACATAGGGACAATCGACGCAAGAGTCCGTTGCCGAGGTCGGCCGGAAAGGCTTCGCCGGATCGGTGATCTCGTTGAGAAGGGCCCCGATGATCCGTTCCATCAACCCGACCTGCTCCCGCCGCGCCACCTCGTCTTTTTCATCGAAGGGCGAAACCTCCGTCTCGGGTCCAAGGCTGGCCTTCCCTAAAAGTAGGAACCGGCCGCGGATGCGTTCGGGCGGCTTCCGATGGAGATGAGAATAGACCAATGCATAGAAGGGAAGCTGGATGTTTTTGACGGATTCGCCGCACGATTCACGCGGCCTTGAGGCAAGTTCGTCCGCTCCGATGTCAAACAACGTCTTGAAATTGATCTTGAGATATTTTTCGCTTGCCCCGGTCTTGTAGTCCAGGATATAGATCTCTCCGTCCCGGAGTTCCGTCCGGTCCATTTTTGCCGAGACCTTGTAGAGAGATCCGGCGACCGGCAAGTCCAACGACTTTGGACTTTCGAGCTCGAGGATCGTCAATTTTTTCGTTTTTAATCCTTCGATGAGCGGGACTTGATAAGACACCAGAAAATCCCGGAGATGACGCCGGACCTGATGCTTCATGAGGAAAATGCCGCCCCGCTGTTCCGAACCATAGCGGTCGCGAAAATATCGTTCGATCGTTGTCTCCAGGTCTTTCACCCGCAGGGCGTCGGGCGTCACCGGTTTTCCGATAAAACGTTCAAAATACCGCGAGAGGATCTCATGAACAAGCGTGCCGATGTCCTTGCGGTCGAGGGCATCTTCGACGCTCTCCTTCTCCCTGAGGTGCAGGACATAGGCGTAATAAAACCGGAGCGGACAAGCCAGATACATATTGAGGGCCGAGGCCGAATATCGGAAGTCTTGGAGAAAGGCCGCCATGGCCGCCGTTTTGGAGACGGGCCGGGGATTCTCGGCCCGCAGCTTGACGTCGTACTGGAACGCCCGGACATAGAGACCCGCGTCTTTCTGCCGGTCGGCTTTCTGACGTTCCCAGATGAGCCTTTCGACAAAGCGGCTGCGCTCCTTCTCGTCGTTTTCGACGAAAAAGATATGGACCTCGGTCGCTCCCCGAAGGAGCGTATCAAGAAAATACTCCACCCGCCGTTCCTGGTCGGCGGACGTCGGCAGTCTGAGCTCGCGCCGGACCGCGAGCGGCAGCATCGTGTCGGAGCGTTTAAAAGACGGGATGACCTTCTCGTTCATGTCCAGGAGAACGACCTTGTCGAACGGAATTCCGCGCGTCTCCCAGAAACCCAAGACCTGCAGGCCCCGGAGCGGAGTTCCGGCAAACGGAACGACCCCCGTGGATACGACTTTACGGAAGAAGCTGAAATAGCTGGTCCGTTCGACGAAGGCAACGGCGCCGAATCGGGAGCGGGCCAGCGATTCCAGCCGGCCGAGGAACGCTTCGGCGAACGGATGGAAAAATTGATGGAGCCGGGCCGTGCTGTTCTCGTAGAGATAGTTCAAGACCCCGATCGTTTTGTTCGCAAAATCCGCGACGTCCCGGAGGCTGCCGAAGAGACGGAACAGGCGTTCGTGGATCGTTCGAAGGTGCGCCCGCAAATCCACGAGCGTCGGGGGCCGGTCGAGGGTCACGACCCTATCCTGGACGGCCTTCCAGATGTCGGGGTTGTTTTCCAGCTCTTCGAACGACCAGAAGGACTTCATCCTCCGGCGCGTGAATTCCTCTTCGAGAGCATGGAACAAGACGCGCGTCAGGTCGGACCGTTTCCCGTCGGACGACGGATAGTAGAGGTTTTTCGTATACGGGTGGAGGACGAAGCGGAGATACGCCGGGCCATAAACCCGGCCTTCCTCATCGGCCGACTGGAGGACTTCGAGAAGCTTGTCGAAGAATGTGAAGAGCGGGGTCCGGGACAACGGATACCCCATCGAAATATTGTAGTCCTCCTCAGCCAGGACGGAGAGCGTCTGATGATAAAGGGGAAAGAGCGTCTCGGCGGCGGGGAGGACGATCACGTGTTGGTCGTCGAGCCGTCCCTTGGTCGTCAGCTTATCTTTCAGAAGCCCGTTCAGGGCGAACACTTGGCCGTGCGTATCGGGGCTTTTTGTAAAGGACACGAGCGCCTCTGGTTCGGCACCGGCGGCCGGACGCGGCACCGACCGCGGGTCGGCCCCGATCGCTTCGACCGCCGCGTCGATTCCTTTCCCGTCCAGGAAGTAGAATCGGGATTTGGGCCAGCGAGCCATGGTCGCCAGGATCTTCTTTTCGGTTTCGGAAAGCGCATAAAAACCCGCGAAATAGAATTCCCGGATATCGGGAAAAAGGTCGGGAGAGATCCGCCGGGCGACGTCCCGGAGCCGTGACGCCGGCGAAGACAATCCGAGGTCTTCGACCGCGGCATAAAACCGTTCATAGAAAAAGGAGAGCGATTGCAAGCGGGTCCAGGCTGCCGCCGGAATCTTTCGCTTCCGCCCCTCCTCGGTCACATGGTCGAGTTTTCGGATCTCCTCGACCGATACGCCGGCCGCCAGGAGGCTTTCCAAGTCCCGGTATAATTTAGCGCCGAGATAGAAGAAACCGTCGGGAGTCAAAAATGGCGACCCGCCCATGGGTGCGGCCGACGTCCTGTGAATATCGAACAAGACCTTGATGGCATCCAAGGGATCGAGCGGGCGGTGATCGCACTTCAATCTCTCTTCGAAGATCCGGTCGATGAACCCGTCGAACGAATCGACCCGCGGCGGGACGAACCCCGAGCGCTCCTTTCGGGCCAGGGCCTGGCGGAGATAGTACCCCGGCCGTTTTTCGGGAAAAACAACCCACGTTGCGCTGTAATCTTTCCCCTCCGAACCGAGGCGGCGGGTGATCGTCTCGATGAGGCCGACGCGCGGAGCGATGATCTCGACCGTCATTCGCGCCGCTCCCATCGGTCCCGGTCGATATAGGCGATGATACCCCGGACGGTCTTCTCCGGATACACTCCCTTCATCACCTCGATATAGGCGGCCATCTGAGCGTCGTTTTTCGCTTCCCAGGAGGCGCGGTACGTCGGACTTGCCGGCGACCCCGTTTTGTAATCGAGAATGACGACCGTCCGGCCGTCCACGACCACGCGGTCCAGGCGCAACATGCGGCCCGCCGCGTCGCAGACATCGAATTCCGTGAAGACGCGGCGGCCCGGCTTTTCTTCGAAAAGATCGGCGAGAGGGGAACGCCTGAAAAACGCGACGATTGCCCGGCCGACGTCGTCAACCATCGCCGGCTCGTCGGCCGGACCCGCCGTGCGGCCGATCGCGTCGCGGACGTCCTCTTCCCAACCGGCCCGTATATACGAAATATCGGCCAGGATCGCGTGGCCGACGATCCCCCGGCGGATATCCGGGTCGTCGAGAACGTCACGGGGGTTGAGCGGGCGATCGACGCGTGCCGCAAAACGGAGCCGTTGGACCTCCGGCTTCTGGGCGGCTTTTTGATCCCGTTTGACCCGCGGCTTGGCGCCGAGCGGACGGCCGGCCAGCCCCTCGAAAATGTCGAACGGGTAGGTGTCGCGCGGGTTCTTGACCCCGATGACATGGAGCTCCCGCTCGGCCCTCGTCAGCGCGACATAGAGCGTATTCAGCCGGTCCACGATGTCCCGTTCCCGCTCTCGACGATAAATACCGCTTAATTCTTGGTCGGATTCGGCCAAGTCTTTGGTAATCCGATAGACCCGGACCGGGTCATCTCCGCTCAGATAAAAATCGGGCGGTTGGAACTTCTCGCCGTAGAGGAGAAGAACGACGGCCGGAAACCCGAGACCCTTGGCTTTATGAATGCTCATGACCTTGACGGCGTCGATGTCGAGAGAAACGTCGATGTCCAGCTTCGACGAGCCCGTGCCGTCGCTTTCGGCCGAAGCCAGAAATTCGCCGAGGTCGTTCCGGCCCATCCCCTCGAAATCCTTGATGGCCTCGAGAAATTTCGCCAAGGCCGCTTCCTCGTCCGGGAAGGCCTCGAACAGCCCATAGACGCGGAAGATGTCCGTGACCAGGTCATAGAGAGGCAAATATCCGACGGTCTTGAAGAAGGGCTCGAAATAAGCTTCCCAGGAATCCGGATAAGCGGTCCGAAAAGCCGGATAAAGAGGGCTCCGCTTTTGAAGCCGCCCGTCAAAAATAAAACGACGGACCTGGTCGCCCCACGAATCCGGGTCGGCCGCCCGCCCATCGCGGGCCGCTCGCCGGGCAAGGATATCGCTTAGAAGAAAGGAGGCGAACGCCAGGTCGTCGGGGGGAGAATCCAGGAACCGCAATAAGGCGAGGATCTCGCCCGTGACCCTTCGTTTCCGGATATCGAGGCTGCTATAGGGAATGAACGGGATTTTTTCGTCCTCGACGTCGTTCAACCAGGACGCGATCCTCACCACGGAATCGTTCTTAAGCGTGAGAATGCCGATATCGGAATAGGCATAGCCGCGGCGCCGAAGGTCGAGGACGCGGCCCTGGACTTCGGCTTTCTCGGGAATGCGTTCGTCATCTCGTTCGAGTTCGACATATTCGGCGTAGCCCGACTCCCGCCGGCCCGGAAGGACGTCCTGGTCGAATTTGTCCAAGCCGCTCGTTCCGGCGAGGCCCTTATAAGCGTCCGCGCGATTCACATTTTCCTGAAAGACCGTTTTGACGAACTCCAGGACTTTTCCGTCGCTGCGATAGTTCACGTGGAGTTCCCGGACCTGGGTCGGCGTCGAGGAGAACGGATCTCGTTCGCCTTCGTGCAATTCGAAGTTGTGTTGGATCTCGAAATCGGCGTTCCGAAACCCGTAAATCGCCTGTTTGGTGTCGCCGACGAGCAGCAGGCTTCCGCCCAAGCTCAGCGAATTCTCGATCAACGGCCTCAGGTTATCCCATTGAAGGGGCGACGTGTCCTGGAATTCATCGATCAGATAATGGAAGATCTGCTCGCCGAGACGGAAATAGATATCGGGGACGACCCCCTGCTTGATCAAAGCGTGAAGCTTTCGATAAACGTCCTCGAGAAAGACGATCCCGTTCTGTCGTTTGACGTCGTCGAGGGTCCGTTCCAGGGCTTCGTAAGCCGTGAGATAAGGGCCATAAAAGCCGCGGGCGTAGTGGCCGCGGTATTCACGGACCGAGGACTCCAATTTTGCCCAGAGGAGCAAGGCTTTCCGGTACGCGGCCGCCTGCTCGTCCGAACGTGGCTTTTTGACCGGCTCGGTCTTGAAGCTCGCTCCGAGAAAATCGGTGAATCGCCGCCGCTTGACGGCCGATAGCATGCGCGACCGGAAATGACTCCTTTCGCTGAGGTCCAGCCCGGACCGCTCGATGTCGCTGACGAGCTTGGATAAGCGCTTGTGAAGACGGGCGATCTGCGCCTCATGGCTTTCGAACGCCAGGTCGCCGGGCCGGGCCATCAATCCGGAATGCAAGCTCTTGAGCTTATCAAGGACGGCCGCCGCGGGATCCCAGATAAACGCCGCGTCGTCCTTGAGAAAGCCGAGGATGGTCCGGCCGATCTCGAGGAACGTCTCCCCTTCGGACGTTCCCGGCCCGACGTTTTTCAAATAGCGCTCGAAAGCGTAATCCACGGCTTCGGAGCTGTCCAGGCTGATTTCGTATTCGGGCGAGACGCCGAGGTCCACCGTGGACGCATCGAAAACGGCCGTCATGAAGCTGTCGATCGTTTCCACCTGAAAATCCGAATACCGCGAAAGGATGGACTCGATGGTCGCGGCGGCCCTCACGCCAAGCGTCGCGGCGTCGGACGAAACGACCCTCCGCAGGTCCTGGAGAGGGGCCGGCTCGCCGAAATAGCATTGCTTGAGCCAGTCGAGGATCCGCTCCTTCATTTCCCGGGCCGCGTTCCGGGTGAAGGTGATGGCCAACATGTTTTGGAGGTCGGACCCGGCCGGGCCGGCGGCATCCCTCCGGAGCGTTCTC
>Ga0315291_10010391_pt1 | contig 11381 bp, 16 predicted proteins | sample YL17G12_20_MG_FD_203070 | JGI IMG/M metagenome (GOLD analysis project Ga0315291, IMG submission 203070) | Sediment microbial communities from Yellowstone Lake, YNP, Wyoming, USA - YL17G12_20 | ecosystem: Environmental > Aquatic > Freshwater > Lake > Sediment | place: USA: Wyoming | collected...
TCAATCTGTTTTATTAATTCTCTATATTTTTTTTCTTTGTTCATATTAATTCCCCCCTTGATGTTACATTGTTTCATGGCCACCCTAGAATTTAAGTTAAAATGGTGGCTTGTGTGCGGTATTAACGTGAATTAACGTTAAACCTCCAAAATCACCCCCTTACGCCTAATATAGCCCAAATTCATGCTTATTTGTGGTATTTTTTTATTAAGTCGTTTAGCTATCTCTGTAGTGCTATGAATCCCTTGATTCCATAGATCTAATATCTGTTTTTGTAGTGGTGTCAGTGCCTTTGGTATTTTCCTGTTGCTTGTTTTCTCTACCTTGTTTAGTGATTCTGATATGCTAAGGTTAAGTTCATTTGTAAACTTATTTTTCTTTGTTTCATAATCAGCTATTAACTTATCAGAAGGTTTGGAGATACTCCATTCGCTTAAAGGAACAACTCCATCTTTCTTTGTGATGACTCGCAAGTATTTATAATAAAATTTTTGAGTTCGTGAATTGTATTGAATTAATTGTGGTTTTAATTTTGTTTTATTTAAATTAAAATCTATACTAACAGTTTTTAATTCTGCATGAAATAATTTTCTAGTTGCCTTATCTAAAAAATCTGAATATGGCGCAGTGAATAATAAAATAAAACCTTTGTGCCGAAATGTTTGCAACAAATAGTTTAACATCTTGTTTGCTAATGTCTGCCAGTTCCTATTACTTAAATCAATACCTGCTTCATCCCAAACTAAAACAGAACCTTTTTTTAAATTAGCATTGTTAACAAGTTCCATTAATTCTTTTCCTTTGAAAATAACTCTTGTAATATCAAAACTATCGTCAAGCATTTCACCAATACTTAAAGCACTCCAAGATTTTCCCGAGCCCGTTTGTCCACTAATTATAGCTAAGAAGTTTTTATTCTGCCTGATCCTTTGATTAATATATTTAATCCAATAATATTCTTTTGTTCCAGTTTCTTTAACTATGTCTACCATTATTCTCTTATCACCTTTCCTTCGAAGTATCGCTTTCGAGCTAACAATAAGTTTAACATTTGAAATAATATTCTCATCAGTTTTATTTTTTCTATTGTGTATTTTCTTTCTAATTGTGTATTCATAGGTGGAAATTTTTTTTCTAGTACTTCAACTTCTTTCATTAACTCATCATAATCTTTATTCATTTCTTTGTCAAAGTGTGGCAATAAAATATCAGACAAACTTTCCACAGCTTGAATATATATTTTCCTTGTGTTTGGAATATATTCTTCAACTGAAGAATTATCCTTTTGTATTATTTTAAAATGACCACCACGAAATTCATTTGTAGATATTTCAAGTATCTTTCGGACATGAGATAGAACTATCTGCTGAAATGTAAGCCCTTCTTTTTTATCTGAGTATTGGGCTTCTGCATCTATGAATTGAATATCATCCTCTGGCATTTTTCTCTTCCTCTTTTTCTTTTAGAAATTTGCAACTCAAACAAATATATTTTTTATTTAGTAGTACCTTGGCAGAATTAATTCCACAGATCTCGCAAGTTATTTTATTAATCTGATTACATATTTCTATCTGACTAAATTTTCTTCTTGTTAAATGATCTACATCATCTCTAGTTTTTTTAACCATAGTTCAAATATCTTTTTCTCCTTTTGTTTTTTTGTTAGTTTAGATTTTTCTTTTTTATTTTCCTTTACCATTTTATTCGTTTAAACAACCATCTTTCATTACGCAATAAGTTAAAGCATCTGCTACAAACTTTCTTGTCTTTATAGAAAATAAAAGCAATATAATATTTACACAAACTACACTTGCTCATCTTCTTCACCTTCATTTATGAATTCTTCAGTGTATTCTTTAGGCTTAGAGATATCAAAGATATCGGAAGATACTGAATTTTCTAATCGTTCCCTATATAGAGAGCTATTGGTAAAATGAGTATCTTTGAGTATCTTTTGTATCTTTAAACCCCAAACGCAAGTTGTAAAAACTTCTTTTTTATTCAAAATTATATGTTTTCCTTTTACAATAAAGCCCTCATTTCTCAAAGCATAACTAATCATCCTTGTAGTCATTAATCTTAATCTTTTTTCTTTTAGATAATCATTAAATCTTTTATAGAATTCTTGTAAAATAATATATTCTTCTGGGTCTTCAGTACATTCATTCTCTACAAATTTCATTATAGGATTTGAGCGTTCCTCATACCTTATTGTTCTTTGTTCTGTATTCCCTTCATTTGTAAATTGTTTTTTCTCATAAAGTTCCTTTAATATCCTAACACATTTTTTGGCTAAGTTATTAAACTCTATTTCAGGGATCTCACTTATTATATCTCTCCCAACTTCAAAAATATAAGGAAAGTCAACAATTAACCACCTTCTGTAATATCCCATCGATTTATCAGGCGTTATTGGTAGAGCATTAGTAGCAACAAATATAGTAGTTCCTGATTTAGCAGTAAATGAAGTTTTACCTTTAAATCCATACCTCATTAAATCCTCACCAGTTAATTTTTTTAATAGATTAGTATTTTTTAAATCGTAAGAATCAACCTCACCAACCTCACATATTAATTTTTTATATAATGCAGATGATTCAAATATATTTGATGATAAAAGTTTTAATTCTGTTGAGCATATATTTTCTTCACCATAAAATTTCTCAATTAATTTAAAAAAAGTTCCTTTACCATTTGAACCCGAACCAGTTAACGCAAACAATCGCTGCATGAATTGATGTTGCAATCCTGCATAAGCAAGAATTTCATATAATGTTTTTACATAACTTTCATCTTGAACACCCTCTTTTATAACCCAATCCCTAAAAAATTTATCCATTGTTGGTGTATCTTCTGTTTCACCAACACTCCAAGGTATAGGATTGCATATAAAATATTCTGGCACTGCCTTAAATGTTTCACCTGTTTTAGCATCAACAATAGTATCTTTAAATTGAACCCAAGTCTTCTTTGGTTCTTTAGGGATATTTAACCTACCAACTCTTCTTAATGCTTCTATTAACTCATTCTTTATTGTTGGATTTGTATTAGGTAATGCTGTTAAACTATCAACAGCATTACATATATCAATTTCATCTACAATTTCATAACAACATCTCTCTTTATTCCAAATCCACCATATTTTATTTTTATCATAAAAGAATGGATATTTTTTTATAAATTTTTTAGCAACTATTAAAAAATTAGTTTCAGCATTAAAGAAAGTAAATAAATGTTTTTTAAAATCTTTTTTATTAGTTTCAGGTTCTTTAATCTGTAAACCTTCTTCTTTGATTAATTTAATTATAGGAAGTTCATTTTCACTCATCTTGTCCCTCGTCATCTACAACAGCATCTATATCTAAATCTGTCATTTGAAATAATTTCATTTGTGCTGCTTTGAATTTGCATTTATCCAACAACATAATCAAATGGAATATCGAGCCAGATTCACCACAATGAAAACAATTAAAGGTTTCATTAGTAAAAGAAAAACATTTTTTCCCAACAGAATCATGTCCTAAAGGACACATGGTTGGATTGATACTTGTATCAATACCTTTAGATTTTAAAACATCAGCAATAGAAATTCTTTTTTTGATTGCTTTACATACTACATCATTATCCTCTTTGTTTAAAGATTTCTTAACCTTAACAAGATTGTGACTATGTTTTAAATAATTAGCAAAGCAATCTAATATCTGTTGAAAATCAATCTTAGCAATTTCAACATCTTCATCAACCAAATATAAATTTCCATTTGGGTGTGTTGAGTTTGGAGCAACAACATATTTTCCACTAAATTGAATATCTGCTAATGTATCTTTTTCTTTATTATAAAATACCTTTAAGTTTTTTCCATCTTTGCAGATACCATAAAAATGTTTTTTTCCAGAACCAGTTTTAACAGAAAATGTTTTTGGCAGGTTCTTTTTAACAAGTTCTTCGGCTTCTATTTTATCACAATCAATAATAATTAAATCTCCAAAGCCACCAAGAACTCCATAATTTCCACCACTAGAAATATGCTTCTTTAAGAAAAAATCAAGCCAGATATAATTATTCTTAGATTGCCATTCCTTATCAATAGCTTTTTTAGATTTAGAATATAACTTGTTAAATCTAAAGTCTTGGTTCTGTAATCGTTCAGGAATCTCTTGCACCATTTTCACCCATTCCTCCCAAAGTTATAACAGAAATCTCATTGCTATCAATGAGAACTTCATTAGAAAATTTATCTAAAATTAGAATAGAATCAGAATTAATTTTAATAATTCGAGCGAAATAATTAAAATTATTTTTCAAAAAAATTCTTACATTTTTGTTCAAATATTTTTTAAGTTCTTCTTCTTTCAATTTAATATTACCTGCTAAACTTTTGTCGTTGTTAATTCGTCATTGCTCTTAGCAGGTTCTTAGAACCAGCTTTGAGTTGATTTTTATTACATCTATCAACTCACATTTTTGAGTGATAGCCCTCGAGATTCCACCTCTTTTATTAGGACTACCCCAATCTCAATATGTTTATATACTAGTATATAAACATTTAGTAACTAGAATATATATTAATAATAATAATAAATAGAAATATTTATATACCCTTTTATGTATATATATTACTATGAAAATTACTATGAAAAAAAGTAACAGAAAGATCATGACAATTTTAGTTGACACAAATACTAGGGATGAATATGCTAATACTTGTGATAGATTGGGCTATACAATGAGTAGAAGACTAGAAGAATTCATGAAGCAAGATTTGAAAAAGATATCAAAGATCAAAGAAGTTATATAATTTTTCTATTTTTTTCTATTGAGAGTATATTTTAGGACGCAAGAACCTTTTTGGTCAATTCTCGCCTAGGGCGTATACCCTTTTAGTTCCGACTCCCAAAAAGCTTATATATGAGCTAAATATAGCAAATGGCATGGGATATAAGGAAAGATACATTAATTACAAGAAAGAATTATTGAATGATGGAACTATATGCAAAGAGAATAGAGATCTATTCAAGGAGTTCTTAAAATTAGAGGAATACAAATTAAAAAGGAGCAATGGTCTTACAAACCTTGATGAAGCAACTTACAAGACTCTTTATAACTATCTTCTAAAACTAAGGAATGTTAATAACTGGTTCAAAAACAAACCATGGAAGAATCTAATAAAAGAAGACATAAAAAAAGTTTATGATGCTTTGGAAGATGGAAGAATCAAGAATAAGAATGGACAAAAATATGGTGATTTAGGTGGTTGTTATTACAGAAAGATTTTCAAAGGTAAACCTTTTGAAATGGCAGGAAAAAAAGAATTAGCAAAAGAAGTCATGCAATTCCATAAAGATAAACCAAAGGAAGATGTTAGGTTTATAACAGAAGAATCTTTTAGAAAAATAGTAGATGTCGCAATTAGACCAGAACATAAACTATTAATGTGGTTAGCATTTGATGTTGGTGAAAATATAAATACATTGTTAAACTTAACAAAAAAAGATTTCTTTAGAGAAGTAAATGAAGAAAATAAAGAAGTAGAATATAGAGTGAATTTACCAAAAGATAAATTAAAGAGATCAAGACAAACAAGAAGTGAAATAACTAACTTCAAGGAAACTACTGAATTCTTGGATATAGTTCTTGCTAATTTAAAAGAAAATGATAAGCTGTTTGAATTTGGTCATAGACAAGCAAGTAAGATATTAAAGAGAGCTGCTAACATTGTAAAAGCAAAGTGCATACCAAAGAATGAATCTATTACATGGAAAGATCTTAGAAGTTCAATGTCATGTTATTTATTGAGTAAAGGTTGGACAACTGATGAGATCAATAAAAGACTAGGTCATGCACCATCATCAAGACAGATTGATAGATATGTAAATTTTATGGCTAGTGATAAACATAGACCTAAACAAAAGCTAATTGATAGCGATATAAGAAAAGTTAGATTTGAATTGGAAGAAATAAAAGATAGAGAAAAATTAAAAGATAAAAGACTTGCAGAAATGACAGAAAAATTTAAGAGTGTAGAAGAAGTATCTCCTGACATTAAAGAAATGATTATAGCTTGTAAAAAATTAATAAATACAGATAAAGAATCTTCCAACAAATTTATAAAAATAATAACGCAAAATAAATCTTTCATGAATAGAAACAAATGGGTGATTAAGAAGGAAGAAAATGAATGAAAAAAAAGAATTATCATTTTTAATTGAAGTTTTATCATGGTGTATATCTTTAATAGTTATTTTATTAATTTCATTCTTATTATATGGAGAAGATGATAGCTCAATTTTTATTTTTTTCTTTGTTGTGATACCACTTGCTATTGGATTGATGTGTGCATATAAGAATTCTAAGTGGGCTAAAGAAATAAACAAAAGTAAGAATGTAGCTTATATCATTGGATATTTATTTGGATTGGTTGGATTGGTTGGATATTTTGTTTATTATACTACTAGATTACCAACCAGCATATTCAAAAAAGAGAATTGGAAATTAAAATAGTAAATTCTTATCAAATAACCTAGGTAAATAATCAAAATAGTTAATTCTAGCATGGGTTTTTTTCCTTCCAAGAAAAAAGTAGTCACATAAATATTTAAATTTCTGATACATTGCATTATTAACAATATTTTTGTCAGGGGGTAAAAATTAATTAATGGTATCAGGATTTTCAAGAGATGTAAGCGGTGAACGTTCACCAATCACAGGAATGCTAATAAATGTTGGCTCTGTTAGTGCTAGAGAACAACAACAAAGAGCTTTACAATTACAACAAAATGCTTCTCAATTGAATACTGCCTGGCAAACATATTGGGATGACCCAAATTTACAAAAAACATTTACAGAAGAAGAATATGCTAAAATTGTTTCTGCTCCTGCTTCATTAAGAGAAACTGTTGCTTCAAAAATTATTTCTAAAAAACAAGGCACAACAATTTCTTTTACAGAAAAACAAAGACAAGAAGAAACTTTATCAAAAGTAATATCTATAACATCTGATATTAAAAGTTTAAAAGGAACTAAACAACAGGAATATAAATCAACAGTTCCTGCTGGATATTTGCAATATAATTTAAGTCCATTTCCTCAAAAAGATTATTCTACTACTTATTCACCTGCTCCTCCAATGCAAGATATTAATTTTATTTCATCAACTGATATTGAGCAAGGTCAATTACGTGGTGAAAGACGTGAGTTTGAACAACAACATCCTATAAGGTCTAAGATTGATATTTTAAATATAGGTGATTACTGGTTAAAAGAAAGAAAATTATTAACAGATAAATATAATAAATCAAGTCTTGTCAATCTTGGCAAATATCCAGCTTATGCTTTTCAAGGTGTAGGAATAGGAGCTATTGGATTAGGAACTGGAGTAATTAATCTTGTTACTTCTCCAGGAAAAACTTTAGAAAGTTCTTATACTGGAACAATGAATGCTTTATCTAATTTACCTGCAACTTATGAAAAAGCTAAGACTTCTTTTATAAAAAATCCGTTTCTTGAAACAGGAAAGTTTGCAGGTTCTTTAGCTGTTTTTTATGGTCTAAGATTTCTTGCTATAAAGGGTTTTGATATTGCTAGAACTATTGGTGCAAAAACTAGACCAATAGAAAAATTAACTTATGAAAGAGTTTTATCTGGTGAAGAACCTTATGCACAAGCCCCACCAAAAACACATTTACAAATATTTAAAGAAAAAGAATTTCAATTACCTGCTGAAGTTTATACAGGCACAAGATATTCAAAAGGAAAATGGAAACCTATTGAAATAAATGAATTACCTTCTAATGTTTTTGTTAGAACAGCAGGATTTCATGCAACAGCAAAACCTATTAAAAGTGATATTGTTTTAAGAGGTGAATCTGAATTTAAAGGAATGTTTATCGCTCCTCAAGTATCAGTTCCATTCTTGAGAGCTAATCGTGAAAAGTTAGCTTTGATTGGTTTAGATTTTGGTATTGCTAGACCTATTGGTTATCAAGTATATCCAACAAGATTTGTAAAAGGTTTAAGTGCAAAATTAGGAGAAGCATTTGTTCCAAGTGAATTATATGGTAAATCTGAAATACAAGGCATTGTAACAGAAAGCACAAGATATTTTGATGTCGGTGGTGGAATAAGAGGGTTTAGATATTATACTAAATATGGTGGTCGTAGAGTTCCATTACCTGAAATTGTAACCATCAATGAAAAAGAAGTTCCGAACCTTTTAAAAGAATTTCCTCAAGCTAAAGAAATTTCAATAAATAAAATATATAAAAGTTCTTATTCAGTTCCAGGAACTTATAGTTTTATTAATCCTTTGAGTTTTGGTGCATATCTTTATTCAACTAAATCCAGTAAAAATAATTTTAGTTATTCTAGCATGAACTCAAGAATTAATAATTATGCTAGAAGTTTTAGTAGTGCTACTTCAGGTAATTATTCAAGGATAGTTTCATCTTTTAGTTATGTACCATCAAAGATACCATCTAGTTATAGTTCTCCATCATATCCACAACCATATAGACCATCAAGATATCTACCTTATCCACCATCAGATTATTTTACTCCTCCACCAAAGGTTCCTAAAAAAGATTTACCTTCTTATGGTGATATAATAAAAGCTAGAAGATTACCTGCCAGAAGAATCACAGAATATACTCCATCTTATGGAGCTTTGGTTTTTAACATTAAAGGAAAACCAGCAAAGAAAACAGCATTAGGGTATACTGGAATAGAACTTAGACCAATCCCAAAAGAATTTAATTATGGCAAGTTATTTAGAAAAGTAAAAAGAAGGAGAATAAGGAAAGGAGAATATTTTTAAAAATGAAAACAACATTTAATGATAAAGGCGTTGATAATTTTTGGTATGAGTGGATAAAACCCTATGATGAAAAAAATCCTACTAAGAAGAAAAGATAATATTATGATCCTCAATATGTAAAAGTTCATTTGACTTTTACCTCCAACAAAAAAATACCTTAGGCAATTACAAGCAAGGCATGGCCTAAGGTTCATGATCATATAGAAACCAAAGAAAGATTATATGTGTTCTTTGGTAACACTTTTGAAGCAAAATACAATTGCTGATAAAATCAAGAAAATTGAACGATTTTTAAAAGAAATATCGGAAAATCCGAAATCGGAAATTCCGATAATTTTTAAAGAAATTGGTGAAAAATGGCTCAAATTATCGGAGTTCAAACCAGAACTTTATAATATCTGGAATCAATCTAAAATGAATAATGAAATTGATTATCCAGGTAATGTTCCAGTAGAATTTACCGAAAACTGCAATTCTGCAGAATTCGTTAAAACTCTTGATTTTACTCCATTTTTCTATAATTTACTCATTCTTCCAAAAACAACTCAAAGAACAAAAGGAAGAAGAAGCAATAAACCTTTATCTCCATGCTGAATTGACACAAAAAGAAGTGGCTGAAAGAATTGGCATTTCTGAGGCTGAAATGTCAAGAATATTACAAAACTGCAAATTTGCAGAAATGGAAGATTTTACTCCTTTTTTGTATAATTTATGGAATTCTTCCAAAGACAATGCTATAACTCATTTTGGTAATATACCACAGGATTTGCTCAAAAATAAATTTATTTTCTGGCAAAGATTTATTAGAAATAGGAGAAAAACATAAGGATTTTGCTTTTGTTAATGATAACCAAGATTTACTCAATTTTACACCTTTTCTCTAATCTTCATTCATTTTTATAACCTCCAATGTTGCCTAACTATTCTCTTTTATTTAAAAATCTTTTGTGTGCATAGCTATAATGTGGCAAGTGCTTAATTATAAGCCCCACATTGCTCTACAATCAAAGATCAAGGCATTAAAGGATGTTTGATACCTCTTTTTCTAAAACTTTGATTTTCAATACTTTTTTTAAAAATACCGAGAGTAAATAAACACCCCCCTTATTTTTTTAATATTTTCTCCTATATAATTTTAAAAATAAATAAACACTTGTTTTTTTACTAGAAGAAGAAGCAAGGAAAAGACAAGCTATATCTACAGGAGGTAAGGGTTCAAGATTGCTTAGGGAAAAAATTCCCATAGCAATGAAAGGCAGACCATCAGAACACGCTGGTAAGATGTTCAATGTCAATGAGAAAATTTATTTACTCTTTAGTTTTTCTCTTTGCCATCTTAAAAGATAACCTGATTTATTTCTTTTCTTTTTATCGATACCTCTTTTTCCAACATTTTCTTTTCCTTTAAGACTTGCTTTAATTCTTTCAGAAATTCTTTTTTTCTCTTGATAAGCAACCCATGAAAAAATTGAAATTAATAATTCACCAACACCTTCACTAGAAGTATCAAGCCATGATTCTTGCAAAGATTTTAAAGCAACATTACTTTGTTTTAATGTTCTAAGATAACTTAATGTATTTAATATTCCTTCACGCGAGAATCTATCTAAAGCCCAGATTAAAATTATATCAAACTCATGCTTTCTTGCAGCTTCTAACATTTCTTGAAAGTGTGGTCTATTTGAATCACCACCACTAGCATAATCTTCATATTCTTTTACAACTTCATAATTCAAAGCTGTTGCAAATTTTCTCAATGGTTCTAACTGATTATTAACATCTTGTTTAGTTTCATCAGTTGAACAACGAACATAAATACATGATTTCATTTTAACCCAGATAATTAGTTTTTGTTTCTTTTGTTTTCTTTAATTTTTTACCTGACCTTACAAAGTCATAAGTTTGTATGATTAAACCATTCATTATTTCTAATGGTGTGAATGGTGAAAATAATCTTAATGTAATTCCATTAGTCTTATCAATAATTTCAATATGATTTCCAGAACCAACTGGAACATTAATTGTTTGCTGGACTAATTCTTTCTCTGGAATTTTTTGTTCTGGATTATTTTCTTCTTCATCTATTTCATTTCCTAATTTATCCAGCGATAAAGATTTATCCAATTTTAATTTTGTATCTAATGGTTTCATTTTACCACCTTTGAAATTTTATCAATCTCATCCACATATATTTCTCTTAATCTTTCTAGTCGTTTCTCTTTTAGTTTGGGCATATCATCTTCATCCAATATTATTTTATCAATAATCATTATTGCTTTATCCATTATCCAGATCTGCATTCCTGCAACATTAAAAAAATCTAAATCATTTATTTCTCTTTGAAGTTCTGCAACATCTATACAATCTATTTTATCATTAATCCAAAACATTTCTTCTCGAAGTTTTGTTATACTGTTGTAGTCTTTGCTCTTTGTAAATGCTTCAATCTGTTTTATTAATTCTCTATATTTTTTTTCTTTGTTCATATTAATTCCCCCCTTGATGTTACATTGTTTCATGGCCACCCTAGAATTTAAGTTAAAATGGTGGCTTGTGTGCGGTATTAACG
>Ga0315291_10010392_pt1 | contig 11381 bp, 10 predicted proteins | sample YL17G12_20_MG_FD_203070 | JGI IMG/M metagenome (GOLD analysis project Ga0315291, IMG submission 203070) | Sediment microbial communities from Yellowstone Lake, YNP, Wyoming, USA - YL17G12_20 | ecosystem: Environmental > Aquatic > Freshwater > Lake > Sediment | place: USA: Wyoming | collected...
GTAAGCTGTTCTCAGTATTGATTTCCGAGTACTCGCCTCCAGCCAGAATCTTTCTGGAAGCATCGTCTTCGATGACACATACCTTGATTCCGGTGCGTTCGTCCTCGTGCCAATCGATATGGCCTGCTGACATGCTGTGCTTTCGCTCGTACCGGACCCACTTGCGCCGCTTCTGCTTGTTCGGTTCCTTGCCGGCCAAGTCCGCTGCAAGTAGATACATATGGATACGATTATGGGAGATGCGAACTTTATAGACCTTCCTTAGGATCCTCTCAAGCATCCGAGCCCCAAATCTGTATCGCTGATAGGCTTCCTTGACGATCTCTGCTTCCTGGGCATCAAAGGGCTTCGTCGGTGGACCCATTTTCGCTCCAACAAGAGGCTCCTGCCCAGTATCTCGATAGCGTTTCCAAATCTGCTCCACCCTTCGGCGCGAGAGTTTCATGGTTACAGCTAAGTCCTTTGATGTCACACCCTTCTGCTTTTGACGGATTAGCCAATGAACACGCCTCTCGTTCAACTTCATACTCCGGCATGAGGAGCCGGTCTTAGATCCCCTGCGAAAAACTTGCGGGACTACACACAGCTATTTGTTCTGCGAATCATCTAGGATACTGGAGTTCGGATGCCTGGCTGCATAAAGCGCATCCAGATCGCTTGTGGCTTCCTGCCAATACATCAGAGTCGCTCAGGTGTGTCGCAAGTTCATCCGGGAGTTTCTGGGGACATGGGGATAGATGCCTTCGATATCTATAGCCACATAGACCGGGAGAAGCTGCAGAAAAGTCACCTAGCGCACGTGCCGTTGCTGGTATTTGAAACTTGCCTTCTTCTCCTTCTGGCTTCTAGGCGGCCGCCTCCTTGGAATGCGTCCTGGAATAGGCCCTATCATCTCTGATCTATAGGCATCCGCGCTAGCGTGAGCCATGATCTCAGGAATAGACAGGTGGGCATTCTTGCGGCGCCTGCAACACTGTAGGTTTGAACTCTCCCGTCTCCCATTAAGGTTTTCGAGCTGAAAGATCAATTTGACCAGCAGGAATTTTTTTTCCAGCCTCTGCAGCGTCTGGTAGTGAACAAATAAGTGGTTGGAGTTTTTTGAACTCGTTTACGGAGAGTGATTCCATGAACGTGCCCCACCAAGTGCTATCCTAGAAAATAAGTATCTAATGATCCTGATTTCTGCAATAGATCCAAATACCAACCCGCAACTTATTCACGACCCAGCGTCTTCTAGACTTCAAAAATCCTTTATATATTAGAATTACGTATCTTTGTTGAAGAGAGCTATGCAGAGATCGGAGATTCTTCAAATTTTAGCTGCCCATAAGGAGACTCTAGCTGGAATGGGGGTGAAGACCCTTGCCATCTTTGGATCTGCAGCCAGAGATGAGGCCAGGCCGGATAGCGATGCCGATGTCCTAGTAGAGTTCCAGGGACCGGCCTCATTCAATAAATATATGGATCTGAAGTTTTTCCTTGAAGATCTGCTAGGCCGTCCCGTGGATCTTGTCACCCGCAAGTCAATCCGGCCCAGGCTGAGGGCGCGTATAGAAAGCGAGGCCCAGTATGTCCAGGGACTATCTGCTCTTTCTTGAGGATATGCAAATAGCCTGTAGGAAGCTGTTGCGCTATACTGAGGGCCTCACCTTTGATCGACTTGTTGAAGACGAAAGAACCTACGATGCTGTGATTTATAACTTAGTGATATTGGGCGAAGCTGCTAAGCAGATTTCCCCCTCCATTAGAGACCTCTATCCTAGGGTTCAATGGCGCAAGATTGCTGGTCTAAGAGATATATCGGTTCACAGATATTTTGGCCTGGATTAGGATGTGCTTTGGGATATTTTGCAGAGAGAAATTCAGCCCCTTTTGGCTCAAGATCGATCGGATCCTAGACGAGGAGGCCTAAGAGGCTGAATTGGCTACATTTGGATTATCGTGACGAACAAGGCTGTCTCGCACATGTGCTTTTTGTCTCCGCCGCCCTTGGGCTGAAGCTGGCTTGAAATTGAAAGCCGCAAGATCCAATAGCTTGAGCCAACCTTCTGGCATGTGGCTGTCAGATTGATCATAAGATCAGAAGTTGATTTGGTACTAAAATGCCCCCCGATTCGGGACTCATTTTCATCATCATGGGTGATATCAAGTCATGAGCGTTTCTTAAGAACCCCTAAACTCCTCTAGCCCTTGGAGCTAATCTACCGGAAAAAAACCCATCCTCCCTTGCAAAAAAAAGTCACATGCTCTCCAGAGCAGGTATCCCCAGGGTTTCGAGGGCAGCGCGCAGAGCATTCCGGGAGGCCTTGACCAGGGCCAGCCTGGCCGCCCTCAGGCCGGCCTCCGCCTCCAGGACGGGGCTGTACCTGTAGAAGAGGTTGAAGATCTCCGCCAGCTCCCGGGCATAAGTGGCCAGATGATGGGGCTTGAGCTCGAGAGCTGCCCTTTCGATCACCATATCAAAATGGGCGATCTTCTTAATCAGGGCTATCTCGTCCCTGCTGGCCAGCAGATCCGCATCGAAATCGCCAATCTCGCCTGCCCGCCGCAGAATGCTGCAGGCCCGAGCATGAGAGTATTGAATGAAGGGCGCAGATAGCTTCTCAAAGTCCAGAGCAGATCTCCAGTCGAAGGTGGTTGCCTTGTCGGCTGAGACCTTTACCACATCGTACCTTACTGCACCCACGGCCACCTGCCTGGCAACATTGCGCCGGAACTCATCGCTCTCATTTGGCCTGCGCTTGCTGACCTCGAGGAAGGCCTGCTTCTCCACCTCCTCCAGCAGCTCATCTGCGGAGATGAACTTTCCCCGCCGGGTGGACATAGAGCCCGTGGGGAGAGAGACGAACTCGAAGATTACCACCTCAGGCTCCCTTATGCCCAGAAGGCTCAGGACCGTTCTGAGCTGCGAGGAGACCAGCTTATGATCTGCTCCCAAAATGTCAACAGACCGATCGCTGACGCCCGCCTTCCAGGTGTGATAGGCCAGGTCTCGAGTTATGTAAAGGGAGGTCCCGTCTGCCCTCCGCAGGACCATCTTCTTCTCAAAGCCATAGCTGCTCAGGTCGAGCTGCAAAGCACCTCCCTCCCACTCCGTCAGATTCATGCTCTGCAGGCGCTGAAGGTGGGAGGCCACCGAACCGTCTCGAACGAACTCTGACTCCCAGCGGCGGCTGTCGTGGCGGATGTTCATGCGGTGCAGAGTCTCATCGATTCCTTTCAGGGCGAATAGGACAGCCTTCCTTATCTTGGCCTCCACCTCAGGGTCGCCGGCCTCGTAGCGCTGAATGATCCGGTCGGCATCGGCCTTGATCTCTGGCCTTTCGGCCATGGCCTTGTGAGCCGCTATGTAGACCTTGGCGATGGCGTGGTCGGACTTGATCTTCTCCAGAGGATAGTGGTCACATCCCCAGACCACCATAGCCTCCTGGCGGCCCATGTCGTTGATGTAGTATTGGGCATCCACAGCACAGCCCGCCCTCCTCAGTATCCTTACCAGGGTGTCGCCGATGACCGAGTTCCTGATGTGGCCGACGTGCAGTGGCCCGTCGGGGTTGGCGGAGGTGTGCTCCACTATTACCTTCTGCCGCAAGCGGCCCGTCCAGCAGCTGTCTGCAACGGCGTCCAGCAGAACCTTGCTCAAAAATGGCCGGTTGGTGAAGAAGTTGAGATAGGGACCGGCCAGCTCAACCCTGTCGCAGTAGACGCGGCCCTCTGCAATAGCCTTGTGAACCTCAGCCGCTATCTGGACTGGGCTTCTTTTGAGAGATGGGGCCAGCCGGAAGGAGATGGAGGAGGCCAGATCGGCATGCGGGCTGATCTCAAGGGCCAGGCTGTTGGGACCATCTTCGATCTTCCAGCCGCAGCCTTTCAGCGCCTCCTGCAGGAGCGCCTCCACCTCTCCCATAAAGTCGAGAAACATAGTAGGACCTCAGCGCATCAGGGATAAGGCCATATAAGCATTTCTGCCAGATCCTGGCGTGCCCCTAGCGCATATATCCCCACAAACCAGATCACACCATCTCTCCACCCTATTTCCGGGCATTTTGGTGGCGGTTCCTGAGGAGTGCTCCCCCCCTCCTCACCGGGCCCGCCGGTGCCGGGAGCGAAGAGCAGATCGATCTATCAACCGTTTTCGGCGCCCCGACGCTTAGTGTTCCCCGCGGACGCTTTGGGGAACCGCGCCCGCGGCCTCGAGCGAGAGCTAAAGGCACTGGTGCGACACACAAAGAAGCATAGTAGTAAGAGGTCGTTGCTCGAGATCCCGAGGATAGCCAGACCTGAAGAGGGGCGGAAAACAAACCATCCTCCTCGTGATGCATGCCACACCAGGCTTGAGAACACCAAACTGGCGGCAGTGAGCGGGAAAAAAGATAGCATTATAAAATTCGTATGTGTTTAGCTCCCCAAAAATCGGTCGCAAGATCTCGATTTTGGTCAATGAGGGATTGCAGACCAACAACTTGCGCCAGACAGAAAAACATTATCTGTAGACGAAGTTGCTTGAAGCTAGCTCTTTGGAACTGGCCATGCAAGACATGCAAGATATCCTGAAATAAGTTTACTGATACTGATTGAGATGAGCTAAACACACACGAAAATTCAAACAAATTAGAGGTTCATGACCTATTGTCGGCTCAAGACCTGACGCTCTTACCAGAGGAAATTATAATACATTGCTTGCTTAATTGATCTAAGGAGTGATCCACTATGACGCTCATACTCGCTCTACTGGTGCTGCTGGCCGCCGCCCCAGCCCTCGCCTTGGACGGGGCTGTCGAGGCTACAACAGCTATAAACCTGCCTGTCGATTCCATCACCATCTACCCTGATGGCTTGATGGCTGCCAAGCGCATGGGAAACCTGGAGGTAGGCCAGGGCCTTCATAACTTTGTAGTAAAGGTTCCCGAGTCGGCCGAAAAGAGCTCTCTGCTTTTGACGGTCACCAACTCCACTATTGAGAAGGTCGTCTACGAGGCCAACCCCGTCTACACCCTGAACATATCCTCGCCAGGGTCTCAGGTTTTTGCGCTCAGCTATCTGATGTACAATGCCGGCTACTGGGAGCCCAGGTACGACCTGCATCTGACTGAGGATTCTGTGACCTTGAACGCCAATGCTATAGTCCAGAACCGCGGCGAAGAGGATCTCAAAAATGTGCTGCTCAAGCTGGTGGCCGGCCTGCCCCCGGTTGTGAGTTACCCCGTATCAAAGGCGCGGGCTGCGCCGCAGCAGGCCTACGATGCGGCTGCGCTCTTGGAGGCCGCGGCGCCCGCCCCGGCTCCAGCTGCTGCAACCGGCGAGCTGGAGACTATGTATATCTTCGAGCTCGAGGGACGCAAAGATTTGGAGATGAAAAAGGAGATAGGTCTGCCCCTTTTCGAGCATATAGCGCCTTTGGTGAGAATCTATATCTGGGACGCCTCTTCAAAGGAGGAGGGGCCGGCCATGGAGGAGATCAGGGCCAACAACACTATGGACACGCCCTGGCCTTCGGGAGATGCCATGCTCTATCGCAATGGTGAATATGTCTCTACCATCAGCATGCCCTATACTCCGGCAGGCACCAACGCCTCCATCGAGGTGGGCTCCTCTCCGGACCTGAAGGTGAGCAAGAAGCTCAAGGATTATAACATCACTGAGAAGATCAGGGAGATCAAGGGAAGCGACGAAAAGAACCACACTGTTAAGGAGACAACTGAGACCTGGACCTATCACCTCAAGATAGAGAGCAACCTGGACCGGCCGGCGAGCCTGGAGGTCACCGACGGGAAGCCCCGGGAAGCGAAGCTGGTCTCCGTCTCTACAGAGCCGGCAGAGACCACTGCCACCATGCTCAAGTGGAAGCTGACAGTGCTTTCCAGGGATAAGCCAGCCATAGATTATGTCTATCAGATAGTTAAAACGGAAACCCTCAAAGGTCAGGAGTGAGGGCAAGTCCCTCCATTTTTTTCCCATTCTTTATTTCCCCGTCAACCGCTGCCCTTAGTCGGGAATCCGCCTGATGTGCGCCCCATGGGTGAAAGAAGATTCACTGAGGCGGGACTGGATAAGGTATCACATTTCTTATCCCTCCCCTCAAAGAGGGCCGCCATTATCAGGCCGATGCCTACCGCCATGGTGATGGCGGCGACGGCACGGGCTATGCCCAGGTTCAGGCCCAAGACCCTGGCCGTCAGGACGATCGTCAGGAGGTTTATGGCCGGACCGGAAAAGAGAAAGACGGAGGCAGGACCGATGCCCGCCCCCCTCTTGGATATTCCGGCAGACATGGGCAAAATCGTGCAGCTGCATACTGCCAGCATTGTCCCGGATGTTGCTGCTACAGAGTAGCACAGCCACCTATTGGCGTCCGCTCCAAAATACCTGAGTACGGTCTCCTTTTGTAGCAGCGCTGCTATCCCTCCAGCTATAAAAAGGGCAGGAATCAGGCAGGTCAAGACATGCGCAGATAGATATTCCGAGCATTGCTGCAAGTCCTGCTTGAACTTGAAGGGCTGCTGAAATCGTCTCTATGAGCAAAGCAATTCACTTCGAGGATCGAGGAGGCCTCGGAGAGACGATGGAAGAATTAAGAATTTTTCTAGCGGCTCTTTTCTCCAGCTGCCGATCTGAAGCCGGTCATCTCCCTGCCGCCTGCTTGCATCTTTCTCACCAGATCACCCGCAGCAAGGGCATTTTCCGCTCGGCCCAGAACTCTGACCTTGTCAAGCTGCGTTCTCTTCCCGCAGGGACAGGTCCGGGTCTTAGCCTCATGGGAAGCATAAAGGTGGCGTCCGCAGCGGCAGCGAAAGACGACGTACATCCCAGACTAAAGATATCACTGGGAGAGCAGCACGGCGTTGATCATGCCGTCCTGGCCCGGCCTGTTGGTGACCACGGCCTCCCCCAGCTCTGTCTTGATGACGGCTCCCTTGGTGATGATGTTCCTCCTGGTGTAGTGGAGGTTGGCCTTGTTTTCCTTCACCGTCTCTATCTTTGCCGTTTTGGACGTTCCCGTTTTGGGGTCGGTCACGCAGGCCACATTGCTCCTCTGGAGGCGCATCTTCTGGTTGCCCCCCAGACAATCCACCTTCTTCGCCCTCACGGGAGCTATGGTGGTGTCGCCGGCCTCCCGGCCAATCTCGTACTTACGCTTGCCCCGGGCGGGTATCCTCTTTCCACCCGTGACCTTCCTTCCAAACTTACCTTGCCACCTCATGAAATACCTCGGACTCCGAGCTTGGTCGGAGGCTCGCTATTTAACGCTTTTGGTTCCAGGCCATCGCGCGGGCCGCGATTTGGTTGCAGCTTCTTTGACATATAGGGCCCGCACTGGCAGTATCCCAGGCGCTGGTAGTAGCCCCTGGCTCCAATTCCGCTGGTGACATCTATTGCCGAATGGCCCGCAGCGGTAGCCAGCTCCTCGGCTGCCTTCAGCAGAGCCGCCCCGTAGCCGCGGTGCTGCCAGCCTCCCCTGCGGCCCAGTGGGACCAGGGGACCGTAGATGTGCAGATCCCTCACCCTGGCCGCTTCTCCCAGCCGGAGGCGCAGGAAGCCCACCAGGGTATCGTCGCCGGACTCGTAAGAGAGGAAATGCTCCTCCGCACCGCAGGCGTTATACTTCAGATCCCTGAGCTCCAGGTCGTCTCTCTCCAAGACTCTCTTCAGGCCAGCCTCCCTGCATCTTATGCAATGGCATCTTCCGCCTCTTTTGGCCAGCTTTGAGCTCGCCAGCTGACGGAGGTTGCTCTTCTTCGGGCCGGCGACGATCAGCTGGGCAGGGATATCCCTCTGCACCCGCTGCAGCCTGACGTAGGGGGGCAGGATCTCCTTGACTCTGGAGATGAGATCTGCCGCCTCCTCATCCCCGTAGGGGATATACTCACCCTGCTGGTACATGCGGAAAAGCTCAGTGCCCTCTATTACAAGAGTGGGATATATCTTCAGGTAGTCCGGCCTGAACTCCTCCCTCTCGAACAGCTCCTCAAAGACTCGCAGATCCAGCTCCGGGGAGGAGCCGGGAAGGCCGGGCATGAGGTGAAAGCCTACCTTCAGCCCAGCCTCCCTGAGCCTGAGGTTGGCATCCACGGTGTGGGCCACGAGATGGCCCCGTCCCATCCTGCCCAGGATCTCGTCCCTGGTGCTCTGCACCCCCAGCTCTACCTTGGTTGCGCCTAGCCACAGCATCCTGCGGATGTGCTCCGGCCGGCACCAATCCGGCCTGGTCTCAAAGGTTGTGCCGATGTTCCTGACTGAAGCTGTCTGGTTGGCCCGGGCCGCATCCTGGAAGGAGAGCCAGCCCGCTGCAGATCGAGGACGGGGGAAGTCGTTCATGGCCTCAAGGCAGCTCTTTACAAACCAGACCTGATATCCCCAGCTCCGCGAGGTGAAGGTTCCGCCCATCACTATGAGCTCCGCCTTGTCCAGGGGATGGCCGATCTCGTAGAGCTGCTGCAGCCGGGCTGCAGCCTGAGAATAGGGATCATAGAGGTGCTGGGCGGCGCGAAGAGCTGCCGGCTCGCGGCCGGTGTAGCTCTGCGGGGTAACCTGGCAATCGATGCCTCCCGGACAAGGGATGCAGGTTCCATGGGGGCAGCGGGCTGGCGTGGTCATGGCCGCAATCACTGCTACCCCGGATAGGGTCCTGGTGGGCTTGCGAACCAGCATTCCGAGCCTTTCTCGCTCCTCGGCGCAAGCTACTCCCAGAATATCGGCGTTGCTCGGGAGGGTGGACAGGCCCAGCCTGGAGGAGGCCTCCTTCTTGCAGGCCTCCAGCTCCGGCCCAGATGCTATCTCTCCGGAGAGCACTCCTTCGGCGATGCGGCGAAGCTCAGACCTCAGTCTATCCAAAATAGCATCTCTCCGAGATCTCTCTGGGGGGGAGGCCGAGGCTCTTCGGCTGGCCATCCCAGGGATACGATGGCCAGGGGAAGCAGATGCTCCTCCAGGCTGAGGGCCTCTTTCACCAATTCGTCGTCAAAAGCCCCAATCCAGCATGCTCCCAGCCCCAGGTTGTGGGCGGCCAAGAGGAGGCACATGGTGGCTGCAGTCGCATCCTGGAGGGAGAAGAGGCTCCCCCGGTCGCCATACCTGGAGCTGGATCTTTCTACATCCGCCGCCACTACCAGGAGGACAGGGGCTGTTTCCACCGGCCTCTGGCCATAGGAGGCTAGAGCCAATGCCTTGCGCATCTCTGGCCTGGTCACCACAAAGTACTTCCTAGCCCTCAGGTTGCCAGCGGAGGGCGCTAGTTCGGCAGCAGCGATGAGATCGGTGATGAGCTCCCTTGGAACGGGTTTCTTCTCGTACCTTCTCACAGATCTGCGTCCCAGCAGGACGTCCTCGAACTTCATCCTGTTGTAGTAATTAAACCAAGGAATAAGAAACTTCGGATGCTAGAAATGGCAGCCAATCAGCTCCTGCCCCCGCCCCAGTTGCCTAAGGAAGAGCCCCTCTTCGCTACAGAGAAGGTAGGTGTCAGAGTTCTCGAGAGAGCTCTCCCTTCCGTTTTCATGGGTGAAGCAGCCGGTGTTGACTGCCAGGGGCCCTCCGTCCTTTCGGAACAGCCCTGCTCTGTGGGTGTCGCCGTAGATGAAACCATCCACCTTGCCCGGATAGTGATCGCGTATGAACTTGAGGATGGAGTCGTACTGCCTCTCCACAGGAGTATATTTTGTCCCGAAGATTCCGGTTTTGACCTTTTTGAAAAGGTCAGAGGCCCTCCAGAGACGCTCCTCAAGCTCCATCATCTCCCCAACTGAACTCGATCTATAGATGCCCTCGTAGGCGTAGGTCATGAGCATCTCCAGGTCCGCCGGGGTTATCTGCTCGCCCGAGAGCTTTCGCAGCCCCTTCACCACCTGCACGGAAAAAGCCTGATCGCCACCCAGGTGGTGCCCGTGGGCGAAGAGCAAGCTCTTGCCAGCTATTCTGGCATTGTACATGGGATAATGCATGTCGAAGGCCAGGCCATCTATCACCAATCCCCAAGCAAGACAGGGAGTATAAAGGGAGAACAGATCCCCCCGCGCCACCCTCTCCAAGAGGTTGCTCTCGCGGTTCATCACCACCAGGTGATGATCGTGGTTTCCCACCACATAGGTCATCTTCAGGTCAAGCTCGGAGAGCTTTCTCAAGAAAGGCCTGGACTCGCGGATGGCCCTCTCCGGCCTGGCTCTCCAGAAGTCGAAGATGTCTCCCAGCAGCACCAGCTCATCACATCCGCCCCCATAGCGCCAGATCTCCCAGATTAGCTGCTCCATCTTCCTGGCATCCGACAGAGTGGATGAGCCTGACCCGAAGTGGGTATCCGAGATTACGGCGGCTGAGACCATTGCTTTCGCATCCCCTCTTTGCGCTAGTAAGGGCTTTTCATGCTATTATTTATAATATGGCCTTTGCGGCCAAGAGATTGAGAGCTGAGGACAACTCCAGCCAAAAGACAAACATATTAGCTAGTAAAGCTCAAATCCTGATATGATTGATATTGCCATTCCCAAGGGCAGCTTGCAGAATCAGACTCTGCAGCTCTTTGAGCAGGCGGGCCTGGAGATCAAGAGGACTGAGCGAGAGTACAGCGCCCGAATCGAAGATCCCCGCATAGGCAAGGTCAAGATTTTGAGGCCTCAGGAGATTCCGTTGTATGTGGCCAACGGCTACTTCGATCTCGGGATCTCAGGGACAGACTGGATCGCGGAGTCGGGGGCCAATGTGGTCAAGGTAACTGAGCTGAACTATGGAAAGCAGGGCCCTGGGAAGGTGAAAGTTGTGCTGGCTGTCCCGGAGGGGAATGATATCAGGAGCGTGAGCGACATTCCGCCGGGGAGCCGGGTGGCCACCGAATACCCCAACCTCACCCGGGCCTTCTTCGGAGAGCTGGGGATACCTGTGGAGATCCAGTATTCCTTTGGCGCTACAGAGGCCAAAGTGCCGGAGCTGACCGATGTAGTCGTTGATCTGACGGAGACTGGCTCCACGCTCCGGAAGAACGGCCTCAAGATAGTGGCTGTGATCCTGGAGTCCACATCGGAGCTGATCGCCAATAAGAGGAGCTGGGACAATCCGGAAAAGCAGGAGGAGATCCTGGCAGTGGAGACATTGCTGTCCGCAGTGATAAGAGCGCGAGGAAAGGTGCTGCTGGACATGAATGTTCCCGAGGATAAGATAGAGGATGTCATCGCCATGCTGCCCAGCATGAAGAATCCCACCATCTCCAAGCTCTACAACTCCGGATATTATGCGGTGGAAAGCGTTGTGGATAGGTCGAAGGTGAACCTCCTCATACCGCTCCTTAAGAAAGCAGGGGCCGAGGATATCCTGGAGCTGGACATCTCCAAGATCGTTCCCTGAAATCTTCTTTCCGGACCTTGCTGCCGGAGACTGCCAAGCATACATTTTTT